>LKMJ01001892.1_pt1 | contig 18836 bp, 24 predicted proteins | sample 643391 | NCBI WGS metagenome assembly LKMJ01 (sample SAMN04112250, study PRJNA286221) | soda lake metagenome | biome: soda lake; feature: Kulunda Steppe; material: water; isolation source: sample PL-Br10 brine of Picturesque Lake | place: Russia: Kulunda steppe | collected 2010-07 | reverse complement strand
GGGGGGGGGGGGGGCAGCGCAGAGGTGGCGTTCAAAGCGCCTCCCATGCAGGCCCAGGGGGTTGTACACAGTGCCCAGCTGTGATGCATGCCCATGCCTGTGCCCAGCAGTGATGCATGCCCAGCAGTGATGCATGCTCATGCCCATGGCCACAGGGTACCAGCAGAGATTGAAACACCGGCTTTCATCAGGTCTCACGCCTGCCTGAGGGGCTTGAGACAGCATGAAATGATGTGTGATGATGAAGCGAGCTCCTAAAAGGAGCAAGCAACGAAATGCCACCAAGTTGTGCCAGTAGGGGTGCTCACTTGCAGTGAGCTTGCTTGTCAAGGCAGCATGACTCTCCAATACCGGAAATGTAGGGTGGTTTCACGAGAGAAAACTCTCTGATACCAGAAATGTAGGGCCAACCCCTTACATTTCTGGTATCGGAGAGTTTTCTCTCGGGGAACCATGTAACCGCCTTCCCCCTTTGCACTCTGCTAGCGCAAATGTCCACAAGCAGACCGACCTACCTGGTAGTTGCCAGCGCCAGCGATGGGAACACAACCCAGGTGGGTGCACACGCCAACCACAATTAAGTACTGCAAGCACATGAATGCGAGTGAGCAGCCGCGCGCGTTAGCAAGCGTCCATTGTGTGTTGGCGTGCGTGGTCCAGCTCCAGAGGCACACACAGACAGCTCCTCCAGAAAAGAACCCTCATTCCCCGAAGAACACACGCCTCCCTTAAGGTCTTGCGGGTTCCTCCCCCTGCTTCTATTGCTCTACTCACTACCCCGAGCCACGTTTTGGAGACCGACATAAAATAGGAGGCCAACCTGCACTTACACCTACGTGTTCTCGCACCCTGCCTCTGCAACTGCCTTCCTCACGCCTAGCTGCTTTCTCACTGGCTCCCACATCCTTTGCACCCTCGCTGCCTTACTATCGATTTTACACCCATGTACACACACACACACACACACACACCTGCCCCACCTTTCTCACACCTCAGCTTTGACTCTCCCACATTCATCCCCAAACGAAAAAAATGCCTGGACGTCACTCCCTGGCAATACGGTTGCTCACCTTGGGGTCCACTGCGCGCTCGCTGTCAGGCTGCGGATCGCGCAGCCCTCCCAGATCGACACTGTTCGCAGCTGCTATGTCCTCCTCTGTTCGGTGCCTGTCGCGCACATGAGCAGAACACGTCACATGGTTCACGTACCAGGGTTACCCTGATGTACCGGGTTACCCAAGCAGGGACGCTTTCAAAAGCACAAGAATGCTGCAGACCTTCAGGACACATGTAGGGATTGGCGTCTGCTAACAGCTTTATAAAATTTGATACAGCGCGTGCCAAATTTGAAGCACGATAATTCATCTCTTGGCCCCAGGAACTAAGAATATTAAAACAATTATACAAATAATCAATTAAGAAACATCATCCAAAAAAATTGGCAGACATCTATAATGGGGACGCGCTATTGATGAATCTGAGGACGGGCGGCATGCAGCCCCACGTCCAGGGCAGTGCCACCATTGCAGACCTCTTAAGGGGACAACAGCAGGTTCCCTTAGGAAGTAGTACAACAGGTTTACAATGAAGATTACGAAAGAGTGGGGCTGGAATGGAGTGCAAATGTTGCAAGCCAACATCAGCCCCGCGAACCCCAGGACGATGCAGCGTCACAACTGCGTCCAGCACGCATTGGAAGCAGCAGGGTTTGCACAATCCACAGGGAGCATGCCAGAGAGCAGAAAAGTGAGGTGAGGAGGGGGTAGGCCATATTGGGGAGCCAGTGGCCAAAAGCAGCATATCAAGATCTTCTCAATGGGCCCGCACAGCACAAGCAGTTCCATTGTCACATGGCCGTTTATTTCATAATTTACGAGGTTCCCTTCATCAAGCTGGAGTGCCCTGTGCTTGAGTGGAGTCCACGCAAGCAGCCACGCAGCGAGCAGTAGCAGCACCAGCACCAGGTGCTGATAGCTCTCTTCTACTGTCTGCTCTCCAAAATCTTTTGTTGGCGCTGACCATTCAATCCCGAAAATCAATAATCCCCTATTGTAAATGCGCCGAGAGCATCTCAAATACAGCTGAGTATGGTGCCACAAAGCTATAAAGCGCTATAGAATTGCCTCATACAGCGCTATATGCCAATCCCTAGACATATTAAAATTGGCTGAACGATACAGAGAAGATTAGCATGGCCCCTGCGCAAGGAGTGGGCTGCAGCTCCAGCGCATGCCTGGATCTTGGCATGCCTCGTTCATGAATGCCTGCGTTCTGACGTGTGCACAAGGCAATCAGGAGGCACTCGTTCCTGCCACACAGGCACGCGCACGTGCTGCAGTGACCTGAGGCTTGTTGAAATGCACCGCCCTCAGGTATGCAGAGTCAAGACCATTGACCATCACCATCACCATCACCTTTCTTACCGCTGCGAGAAGAGCCTGGGATAGAGGCTGGTGCTGAACCCATCATGCGTCATCACTTTACTCAGTAATGAGTGCATGTGCGAGAGTATGCACACATAATTGCACGTGAACGCCCTAGCAAGCACGCACTTGATGAACACTGGCTTGCCGCGCCATTTGACGGTGATGGTCTGGCCCTCCTCAACGCCACTCAAATCCACCTCCAAAGAGCTCATGGCCAGGGTGTCTGCAGCGGCCTGAGCGGCAGGATCCAGCGAACATGAAGCAGCCAGTGGAGGGCACGCAGAGAAGGGAAGAGGAGGGGAGAAGGGCTTGCTAAAATGCCGATCATCTGTGCCCTCTTATCTTCACAATCGCAGTTGTTTGTAGAAGGGATGGTAGCACCAGCCCCCCTGCAAGAGAACCTGCTGAACCGCCACCCCAACCAAACCAAGCATGCTGCTCCCGCCCTGCACGTCCAGCACTGTGATGTGTGAGCTAAAGCTGGTTTAGCTGCTTTGGCCAGCGTGTGCCGCTACTTGGACCAGAGAGAGTCCATGACCTAGTCTCACTTTGGTCAGGACACATGTGACGCTGGATGCACAGTGGGCTGTTCAGGGTAACACCCCTCACACTTATTGATTACAAGACGCATGTCCCCACTGCCATGTAGATCTGGCCACTCCTTGCTGCTTAAGTTATCAGTGAGAGGGGAGGAGGCAGGGGCCAGGGACCAGGCAAGGAAACCAGATGTGCTTGAGTGCGTTTATTTGCTTGTGCCCCTCTCACATGCCCACACACATTTAACAGATAAGTTTGCCTCTAACGTGAATTCCAAATGACTTTTGAAAGATGGGAGATAAGCAAGGATCATGAAAGAGGTTGGACATAAGACGCGGGCATGCCAGTGGCCTTGGCCAGGCTTGAAAACCTTGGCCAGGCAGTGCTTTGGGCAGGGGACAGGACACCTGTGCAAGGCTGAGGGAAAACACTGCAAGAAAATCTGTGCGTCTACAAGTACATTGGAAGTTCAGCTTTGCCGTGAGTTTGGTCCTTGGCACTCACCGATAGAGACACAACTGCCTTCAAGACTGCCAAGCGAATTGCTGAAGCATACAGAAAGCGGCCACCTGTCTGCACAAAGTACGCCAGCGGGCGCCCTTCTGTGCCTGGCTCAAACCGAGCATGGTTCAACTCATTGTACCTGTGTGCACATTGCAGGGTTAAATTGCGGCATGTTGATCGCTCTGCCATGGGGTGCTCTTGCGCGTGGGCGGACAGCTGCCCATTGCATCCAGTCACCATCCCACCCAGAGGGTTTGCTGCTATGCGGTACAAGAGTGTCGCTGGTATATCACATGAGCTACCTCTTGCGCATGACCCAAATCTAGTGCGCTGACATGAATTCTGGGTCAGAGCTCTGAGCACTCCTGCATGCTAGGCACACCGCCTGCGCATGCACGCTTGTTCATAGGGGCTGAAATGCAAACAAAAGAAAGGCGCAAGCCACCAGGACTCCAGGGGCAAGTTCCCGCGCAAGAGGGTGCACAATGGCTAGCATCACGCTCTTCTTCCGGGGCATGCCTTCTTCTGTTTCCCAGTGAGTGTAAGACCCCCTTTGCGCTGTTCAATTGACTACGCGGGCCGCACCCACGTTATCTTGTTTGTAGGCGTCAGGCTGAGCTTGGAGAGAGGCGTCAGGGTCCCGGCAGTGGAGGGCTTGCTGAGCTCCGTGGGCACGGAGGACGGAGGGCCCCCAGCGAAGCCTGCAGGTGAATAAAATAGTTGTACCGTGGCTGATCCTGTCCAGAGAAGGGGTGTCGTGCTGCGGGGTACAGAGCAACTACAAGAGAGGGGGAGATGCGCTCGGGCTTGGAAAGGTGACGTACGCCGCACCTCGACTGAACTGCATTTGCTGCTCATGCATTTGAAGTCCCTGGAGGGCCATGGGGCCGGCCAAAGGCAGCTGCGCAGTGGCGTTGCTGCCCAGCGTTGAGGAGGCCATTAGCCTCCGCGCCAGGTACAACGAGGCTTGCCGCATCTTTGAATAACCTAATGTTACTATAACAGATTGAAGTAAACTAGAGTCTTTCTGAGTTTTTGCTGCTCTGTTGACTAATCAGTACAATATGAACGAGATTTTAGTTAATGCGTTATTTAACTCGCATGAAGCTTGAATGGAGCCCGGAGTGGGGACTGATAAATTTGATTCATTGTGGCTTGATTGCTTGTGTATACCAAATTGGTGCACGCGTACACACACGCGCACACGCAAATGTGTGCGCATATACAGTCTCACAGGCATGCATGCACACGCGCACGCACACGCACACAAACACGCACACACCTGTATACAGTCTCACAGGCATGCATGCACCCGCACCCGCACCTGCACCCACACGCACGCACGCGCATCCAGGCGCAAGCACGCATGCATGCAGGCAGGCAGGCAGGCATGCATGCAAGCACTGGCACTGGGACAGGCACAGACATAAGCATGTACAGCAGGCTCTCACAAAGAATCTCAGTCAGGCCACTGCGTAAGTGATGTGCAAAGGGTTCAAGGGAGTTCACAGATTGAGTGAGCATAAGCTGAAGACGTTAAAGCAGTTGTCCTAATGAGCTGCTGCTCTTTGGAGACCTGTGTTGTCGAGGAGGAGGAGGAGGAGGAGGAGGAGAAAAGCAAAGGAAGCCGGACAACTGAAACCAGCCTGAGACTGCGAACTTTTGTAGTCTGTTGTGATTGACGCACATTTTATTCTCCTTTTTCCGCTCTCCTTCTCCGCTCTGGGTGAATACTTCTATTCATTCTATTCGGCGTGGATGTAACTGCGGGCATAGTTGGATATTTATTTGCAACCGTGCATCCACACATGAATTTATTTAGAATGAATTTGTATCCCACAATTAATTAACGTGTGGTGCTGTAATACCGGCCGCGTGCATCGGCACGTGTCTGCTCAGCAGCGAGCAGGACAACAGCTGACGTCCAGGTGGGGGCTTTCCTCTAGCTTGAGCACGAGGGGCAAGGCGAATTGCCGGCCACATGAACTCAGAGTCAGGGTGCTCACCTTGAATACACACATACAAGAACGCAGCAAGTCTGTACTTCTTGCTCACAATGCAGCAGTTTAAACGAAGCTGAGTATGGGGGACATGGTGGCTAAGCGGAAATGCATCATATGACGTCAACGACTCCAGGCAGCAAGGAGCCGACTTCAGCTCCTCTTGTCCCCATTAAGCTTCCCGTCTGCAACGTTGTGCTCTCAGCTTCCCTGAGTGCCTTCCTGCTCGCGTTGGTTTTCCTTAGAGGTGTGTACAAGCCAGGCAACTTGCCCCTTTGCAGCATCCACATCACAGGCAAGGCAGTCTCGTAATATTTTTGAAGCACGGTGTACCCACCTAGATGAATCTCTCACAATATGGAGTGCCTCAAGCGCACTTGTGCTTGTGCATGAGTCTGTGTGCATAGTGTGTAATTGTTCTCAACACGTCTAGACATAAACATTTTCCTTCATGCATGGGTTACTGCAGGCAGCTGCAGCTTGGTAGTCGCTGTTGGCGTGGTAGTCTTTAGCGCTGTGACATATGCTGGATGGAGGAACAAAGCGATTGGTTTGGCACAAGTAAGTTTATCAAGTGACATCAGCGCCAGTTGATCAAGATTAGTCGAGTCACTTTCATGTGTAAATCTATGTTACTACATGAAATCAGTGAACAAGTGACCTGGAAAAGCATTGAGCTCCCTTACTGGAAAACAGCTGGCTTGACTGTACACTTTCAGTGCTGCTTAACTGTACTTTTAAAAAGTCCGCGCGCTGGTAAACCCCACAAATGTAGAACACATACTTTCCTGTTAGCCATGAAAAGCTGGTTGGGGATAATGGGCTACCTAGGAGCAACTATTAGTACAGGTCAAACAAGCAGCGCTTCCAGCGCCAGCCTGTGAAACTCAGGAACCAGATACAGTCAAAAGGAGTTGTGAAAGACTCTGCCTGTCTTCAACACAGGTTCAACACAGGTTGATCACAGGCATCGCTCGCGCAAGCATTCGAACGAGATCATGGTTATTCCCATGATCTCCCTGGGGGGCCTTTGGAATTTTCCAGACCTTGTGAAATCCTAACCTCAGTTTCTGAGCATGCATGGTGTGTTGATGTGCTCCAGTTCTTAAGCTTGGTATGATCGGTAGCTTGGAGGGCTGTGTTATGCCCCAGGCCAGGTGTTGGCCAGTTTCCACTGCCTAGATTATGCTGCATCACCTTGAGCACGGCAGACATCGCAAAATGATTCCCAAACTCTTGCAATTTAGAAGGGGTAAAAGGTGCCCAGTGTGGGGGGACGGTCAATTAATTTCATGATACGGTTATCTTGCTGTCAAGCAGCCTGGCTCTCAAGTTCGACCATCAAGGTGTGTGTTCCAGACACTGTGAAGCTTAAAAGGAGGATTTGGACAACCATGGGTCAGTTAAAGTATTTTTTAAGGTTAAACAGACTCATCCCTAAGGCATTCTACGCTGGAAGGTGCAATTACCACAGTGTAACGAACGCCTTTTAAACATTTTACTGCTCGTAGGAGTATTTGCTTGGGGGCAATGGAAAAAGCTCTGCTTGTCAGCAAGAGCATCTTAGAGGTGGACTTCAAATGCTGCAGGTGCGTTTTCATGCACTCCTTCAATGCACAGATCTGTGGACGAACAAAGTCATGCCAAGCAGCCAGCCCTTGCTTTGCTTATGTATTGTCACGGGATATGTTGAAGGACAGCACGTCCATGTCCATCTGTAAATCTAGCTCACGCCCCGCGCTGTAATTTATTCCCTGTTCCATGCCACATGAATGCTAGCAGGCCACGATTCAAGCAGCATGCACAACGGATGGAGCAAAAGCAAGCAATCAAAGTGTTGGAGGTGAGAGCTACCTGCTGGCTTGTCCCTGCCACAAAAAGTACGCAAGAGAGTGTGTGTGTGTTCGAGCTTCAAAAGTCTATCAAGCGTGACAGCATGAAATGTGTGCCATTGAGGGCCACCATGAGCATGCAGCCAGGAGGATGGGAAGATGGAGGTACTGCAATTGACGCCCCTTGATGTCTTGAAGCCCGAGTTCAATTCCAGGATACAGTCAAGCTTCATAGGGTCTGTCCTAGTATTGGTAGTCCGCATCTTCACGGACATGTCTATTTCAACGAGTCTCTCCGAGACAGCGCCCAGATTATGACACCTTTTGTGCAGGTCGAAACTTACTCGACAATGAATTTCGCTTCCTCAGGACCGTTATAGTGAGGACAAGAAATTCTTTCCTTTGCTTTCCCCCTGCAATGGAGAGATTTATGCCGCAATCTGGTACTCCGTGCTTGTTTCGCAGGTTGGTGCTGAACGTCTTGGATGCCATCTTGGGTGGCACCTATCCAGAGGAGGAGGACCTCTGGGCCCTTTATGATATGCTTGCTGAATGTACGATTTGCAGCCAGCTTTCGTCACCATGGCTGTTGTGTTTAGTTGCCATGGCTGTTGAATTTAGTTTCAGATGTGTCTGTTGCGTACGGTTATTGCAAACTTCCCTTGATACTGCAACGCACACTTAGCCACTAAATGCTGGTTGTGGCCCCCACAGCCAACGGAACAGGCTACGTCCTTATTAAGCTCATGTGTGATCTTGAAGGGATTTCTGCATGCACAGAGCAGTCGCACACTCTTGCATGAGGTCTTCACGCACCCCAAAAGGCGCACACTCATGCCTGGAGAAAGAGGCCGAGGAGGTGCACACGTTTGCTGGGCATATGCTCAATGCATAAGACCCCTCAGCAACGCAGCCAGTCCTCTGAACTCATTTGACAATTCATGGACTGTCTGCCATTCAACGTGGACCCCTTCAACCCTTGCAGGTGTGGAGTTTGAGGACAGCAATGTTCCTCCAAGCACGCTGCATGAGGTGACACCGGGCCTCGCCCCTTTTGACTTCACCACGGCCTGCGACGACCATGCAGCGTTTGGAAGCCTCCGGGCCTGCAAAGGAACAGAAAGGGGATCGCGGGAGTCCGGAGACCTGGAGCTCCCACTGTCTGCAGTACTTGAGGAGCTGGCGTCAGCTGACAGGGTCCCTTCTCCGCAGCGCCCCAGAGACGACACGGCCTCCCGACGGCGATCCCTCCAGATGACCCTGTCCAAGCTTCATGGGAGGGAGCCCTGCAGGAACGACAGCTCGTCCAGCGCCTTGTTGCAAGGCGCGCCCAGCCCAGCCGCCCAGGCTGGCCAGCAGATGGACGCCGTGTCTTTCAAGCAGTCAGCCACGACCAGCAAGATGATCCGGAAGCTGGCAGCCGTGGGGAGCTTCCACTCCCTGGGCCGAGGCACAAGGAGGGCGAGCTTGGACGGGAGCAGGTTTGCAAACGCTGGCAGCCCTGACCTTACTGTGAGGCCTGCGCCGCTGAGCAGGGCTGAGCCGGCGCAGGAGCTGCTGCCTGGGGCAACGCCACCTGCCACACAGTCAGACAGGCCGACGCCTGAATTTGACACGTTTGGAGGTGCAGTGGACAGGGCACGGCAGAGCGCGCGCTGCTCGCCGGATGGCTCGCAGGTGCGGGGACGCGTGTACCCCTCTGCTGCATCATGACGTGTGGTGCTGCGCAGTGAGGGCAGACATTTGCGGTGAAGGCAGACGCGCAGCATTGTTTGTGGGGAGGGCAGACGCATAGCGCACTTGGTGTGCCGGCCGCGAGGTTTTGATTGCTGGGCTCTGGCAGCTGTCTTTGCCCTGGCGCTGGCCGCAGCAGGGAGCAGGGACAGAAGGCTTCACCCCATAGAAGGATGGGAAGAGGCTGGACGCTCTTGTGTGCAGGAGTCTGTGAAAGCTCACATGACATGGTTTACATTATGGCAAAGAGCGCAAGGCAAGTTGGACACATGAGGCTGGCGGTTGGGGGTCACAGGATGCCTGCCAACTGCCTCACCTGCATCTCAGGTCTTTCCAGCCGCCCAAGGCCAAGGGACGAGCAGGAACGGGAGCGAACCTCCAAGCAGTGCCTCAAGCAGCATGACTCTTCCACGGCTGGGTCCCCATGGCGGCCGAGCGTCCAGCTTAGCTGTCCTGCAACAAGCTCTCACAGCTGTCAAGGTGCGCTGCGCTTGGGCCACCAAGCACCTGCAAGATTGCTATCTTAGCGGTGTGCATTGCGCTACGCTTGGGCCACCAAGCACCTGCAAGATTGCTATCTCATCCTCCTGTGGCCCCTGTTTTGCCTGGTGCTTACTGGACTCGGGCCCTCTGTCGGGCCTGCTCCTAGCCGAATGTCAACCAGGATAGTGCGGGCGTCAAAATGGACATGCAGGGAGGCGCGGAGCAAGGCTTCAGGGGGAGTTCAAGGAGCACTTCTGAGCACCCAGTTGCCTTTGTTTCGGAAGATGATAGCGGCGACGCTTCCATAGGCTGCCTGGATGAGGAAGGAGCAGTGCTTTCTGGGTACACTGTTGTGGGCAGGGGTGGGAGGAGGTCAGCCACAGAAGGCCTGATACCCATGCCGCAGACCTTGGAGCAGCAGGGTTCCCATCTAGGCAGCCAACCCAGGGAAGCTGAGGGGCTCATCAACCTTGCCAGGCCAAGCACATCACCTGCGCTTGAGGTGGGTGCTATAGCAGATGTTGGTCAGCCTTGATGTCCATGTTGATTATGGCAAGGGCAGTCACACTCAGATGGTGCAGCTTGTGAGCTCGCGATAGGGAGGGATGTATGTGCACGCGTGTGTCGTAGCTGAGCTCGGGCTGGCTTTTCCTGGACCCCTTGGCCCCCGACAAGATCGCAACTTTGCCATTCAAATACATTTGCATGACCTCTACACTTAGCTTGGTTATAGCAAGTGCGTGCTGGAGTGCTGGATGTTGGGGTTAATCATTCTGGCTGTGTTGCCAGTAGTCCCAAGGGTGTTCAGGGAAATTATGAGCATTCCGACCAAAAGGTTTGCCCTTTAGTGACGTTTAGCGTAGAATGAGTTGGAACCACAGAAAACACCATTTACAAAAGAAGGGCGACACATGTAGCACTCATGTACATGCGCAAAACTGATAATTGCCACAGTGTAAGTGCTGAAAATCTGTGGACACATGACACATGTAGCACTCATCAACGCTTGCCACGCATGCTGTAAGTTTGCCAATAAAGCCCATATTGACAACTTGACGTGATCTGCCTTTGGTGACGTATCATTGCAGTCTCAGGTCTTGGCAGCCTCGCTTGTGATGCATTTTGCAGTCTTGGGCCTTGGCAGCCTTGCTTGTGATGTATCATTGCAGTCTTGGGCCTTGGCAGCCTTGCTTGTGATGTATCATTGCAGTCTTGGGCCTTGGCAGCCTTGCTTGTGAGAGCAGCTAGGTATTCAAGCGCAGCATCGCTTGTGAGAGCAGCTTGGTATTCAAGCGCATAAAACATCCAGGGAGTTTCTTCAGCGTTGCCCTGTGTTGAGAGTCTGTGTGTCCCTTCACCTTCTGTATTCCTGCGCAAAGATTGAAGCTGCTCTGGAGAAGTGTTACAGTAATTTCAGCTTCGACGCCTTCAAGCTCGACACACTCACACATGGACATCCTCTGTCTACCCTTGGGTACTTCATCCTTCACAAGTCTGGCCTTGTTTCTAGGTATGTGCGCCTAAAGGTCCTTTTTGAGACAGAATACCTATGCAGAGCAAGTTGCGTTCACCATTGCCAACTTAGCTATTGCAAGCTTGCTGCCAAGCTGCCTTCGTTCTGTCCTGAACTTGACAGTGCTCTTCCTTTTACTCCCTTCCTGGACATTTTTTATCTTGCAATGCAAAATCTTTGATTTGATGAACGTTTTGACAATTTGTGATGAGAATGCACATTCTTGTAGGACTTGAACAGTGCGACAAATTGGAAGCAGTCTCTTTCACAAGCATACATCTATTGAGGCTGCACTAATTCCTATCATTTTTTGTGTTTATAGGTTCAAACTCCATCCTCGTAGGCTTGCATGCTTCTTACGACAGATTGAAGCTGGCTATCATGAAACTAATCCTTACCACAATGCCATTCATGTGGCTGACGTCTTGCAGGTAAGGTTGCAGCTGTGTAAAAAATGTCTGCAATCTGCCTCTTTCCTGGCACCTGAAAAAGACTTGCATGTGCCTCTTCACTTTGTGTGCGAATTGAGCTCTTTCAATGATCAAAATATGCCTGACACAAGAGTTTCATTTATATCTTACAGGCTAGTACATCCCTCTTGTTTTTGAAACATTGAAAGTGTTAGGCTTATTCATTTTGTCAACATTGTTAATAGGTATTGCAATTTGCTAGTGAACCAGCTGGTAAACCAGGGAATATGTTCAAGTTAAGTAGAATTAAACGAGACAAGGGAATGCCCAAATGCTGAAATTTGATTTCTTTTGTATGGGCTGCTTCGCCTCCTGACAGACGCTGCATGTCATCCTCCACTGTGGAGACATTAGCTCCAAGCTGGACGACCCATTATTGACTCTGGCTGTCTACATAGCAGCCATTATACATGGTGGGGCTTCTGAACATAAATTAAAAAAGTTAGAAGATGTTTTCATATCTAGTACAAATGTTCCACTGCTTTGCCACAAAATATCAATGCTGATGCTAAAATGTGCATCTTAACTGTAGAAAAATCAACAGTTGGTGGTGCTGAAAAGCACCGTTGGTCCAGTATAATACACACTGGAGGTCTGGAGGGTCTTGGTCTGACAGGTCTGGCAGTTATAACAGACGGGAAGTCTGTCTCATAATTCGGTTGATGGTTGATGATGGTTGATTCCTGCCTGTTTTGTTTCTTTGTCTGAATCTGTGATTTTATTATGCTGGACAAGACTAACGAGCAAGCTCTTGCCCGAGTGGGTTAGTAGGCTGCCAGGATTGTCAAGCAAGGCTCAAGTCTCCTAAGAGTCTTGGCCCATGTTTTATGCAACACCTTGAACGTATCAAACTCATCACTAAGCATGTACAATAAACATGTCGTCCTGCACTGCACATAAATCATGCACATGCAGATTATGACCATGGAGGCTTCACAAACGACTTCTTGAAAAACTCGCATGATGCTCTTGCCTTACGATACAATGACATCTCACCTTTGGTAGGTCAATTGTGTCAAGTTCATTGCTCATGATGCCCTGATGTGAGCAGAAAGGACTAGACAAGGTCTTTGATCTTGTAATTTCTTGTTACTGCTGCCGATATAAAGATCAGTGCTTTTATTACCTTATATCTTGCAACTCTTTGGTCTTCTGAGCTTCCAAAATAATCAGATGAATGCATTTGGGACTAAGGGGTTGCAATAAGGGGTTGCAAGGCCTCTCTGGATTCAGGCCAAAATTCTGCAAATTTTAGTTTCTTTGCATCTGCAACTGCTTATTTAGTACAGGAGGCACTCACTCCCCCTCTTCCAATTCTTATCATAGATCTCCAGGGAGGTCTCTGACTCCTCAGCTCTTTCCCCTGCCCCCAGCCCCTGCTTTGGGGCCCTGGTCCTGCCCCTGTCTATCCTTGTGCCATGTACTCCTGGCAAGGGCATGCTGCGCGGCAGCAGAACCCACACAATAAGCTTTTCTTTGGGCATTGAATGGCCTCTTCAGCCTAGGCCTCCCCACAGGCCTTGTAGAGCAGGAGGGGGCAGCAATGGCAGCAGGTAGCTCAGCAAATATTTGGGCCAGAGTGGGGTCCTGGTGGATACGCAGCTCCCCGGGCTGCCCACTGCCCTCTGTGTACTTCGGCTTCATGCACTTAGCATAGAGTTGTATCCTTCGCCCATGGGTGGCGTGAGGGTCCATGGGGGGTCCCGGCTGGTGCAGGTGCTAAACTGGCATCCCTTGCAAGCTCTTCAAAAAAAATGTTATAGTGCTGATAGGTTGCAAGAGGGTGCTGGGCTTGATGAATTACTCACAGGATCCCCAGGAGCACGGTGGTATGGAGCAAATAGTGCTGCGCTGGGCCCAGCTGAGAAAGAAGTGTAGGGTTGCTGCATTGTGGTGTTCCTTGGTCCTCATCGTGCAAATAGTGCTGCAGGCTTCACCTTCTGCCGTCTTGCTTGAATATGGATAGCTTTAAGACGCTAAGATTGTCACAAGAGTGGAGCTTGCAGGCACTTGCTTGCATGTAGTTCCTCAATAGATTGCTGCAAATTCATTATCATAGCAGCAGCTTAGGGGAAAGCTGATTCCTTTTAACCTGGAGAGTAAAAGTGCAATAGCGATGCAGCAAGCTTGGGGTTTGGAATTTGGGGGGCATCGATATGGAGGAAAAAGCCAGGACATGGTGGAACAAGATGTCGGAACATGGTGGAGTGTGAAGAAATGATTTTCCTGTGTTGAAAGCAGGATGAAGTAAAGGGATCCTCTTTGAGTGAATCTGTTGCCTCTTGCCTTCTGTGTCCTTTTTTTGCCTTGTGCCCCACAGCCTGGAAAAGAGCACAGAGGCTCTCGCTTGGAAAAGTGAAGAGCTGTTGGGCTGAGGCCATTGTCAAGCTTTCAGAAACTTGTTGTTAGCTGATACCTTACAACCTCACACTACCGACCTCACCCGCACTTGCAGGAGAACCACCACTGTGCAGCTGCGTTTGGAGTCCTGATGGCCCCCGGTCACAGCTGCAACTTTCTGTACGACCTGCCGTTGCTTGATTACACTCGGCTGCGTGCCGCCATCATCGACCTCGTGCTGGCCACGGACATGAAGCAGCATTTCTCCATCCTTGGCCAAGCAAAAGGGGTGAGGTTCCACCGACGTCTACAGCGTGGGCGGCTGGCTGCATCCTCTGCCTGTCTCAGGCACTAGTGCCTGTGGGATGCTTGACCGAGGCCTATAATGGGTAGAAGAGGAAATTGAAAAACAGCTGGGAATGGGCACGGTGTCCACGAGCTCTGTGTAGCGCATAGCCCTACTAATTTGTTTTAATGCGGCATGCCACTAAAACCCGAATGGGATGCAACAAAGTTGGTCATCCCTGTCTTTCGCAACCCTCCGGTTTTTCATAGGCCCCTTCTTGTGCCATGCTTGAGGAAGGGCCTTGGTGATGGCCACATCCATGATTGAAGAGTGGAACTCAACATTTCAAGCCAGCTGCTCCGTGATGTGGGAGGCATGGTGCATGGCCCTTGGCTCTCTGGCCTCTATTTCAGTTAATAGCGCCCTTCTGAATATGAGAGTGAATCTGTGTAGCTCATTACAGGCCTTAATTTGGGATCCAGAACCTGCGTACATTCGTGGACAGGGACCTGTCCTGGCAAATGACATGGGCAAACAAGCCAGGGATCGGAAAAAAAAGTGGGAGTGCTGAGTGGCGCAACAGCATGATAATATGCAGGTGTTTCCTTCCCACAGATCTGGGAGCCTCATGGGACAATCCAAGCCAAATTGTCCATGCAGGGCTTGCTCATTTGGTTGCATGACACCTCCCCTTTTATTTGTTGGTATTCGCAGATGGTCCATCAATATCAAGGCCAGTCACGCTTGCGTTTCCTCAATTCAAATGATAGCCCAGTGCCAAGGTGAGGCAAGGACAACGTATGCTGTTGCGGTGACAGGGCATGGAGTGCACTCTCAACAGAAAGCACCCTCATGAAGCAGAGGTCTGCCTTGCTGCGTGAGCCAGGAGCATTAGCCGTGTCATCACTGACTTGCTCTCTTATTTTTTATCATCCGCTTCCAGACTTCGGTGTGTCTTCATTTTCATCGAACCTTTAATTGAACATCCATGTTCAGGAGCAACTTATTCCTATGGGTACACCTGCGCAAGCTGATGAGTGCCTGTTTGCTTGACCATGTTTGATACTCATCAGGCACCCAACAGCTGTGCCTTTTCAAGTCTTGGCCGCAATTTTGCTCCACAGCTAAGGTGGCCCTTTCCTATTGCAGGAACTTTGAGGACATGGGTTCAAGGACAGCCAGCCTCAAACCTGAGCAGCTGGACAACAGGTCATCTGTGGCACCCACAGTACCTTGCAGCGATTCCTTGCTGACTCCAAGGAACGCAGCCTCCCTGGCCCAGTCAATTTCCAACCGCATCGACAAGGAGCAGCTAGTGGGGGCAAAATCGGCAGAGGCCCCAAGGAGCCAGCAGCCCCTTGATATCTCGCAGGCAAGCAGCTTCCCCCAGGTCAGCTTGTACAGCGGCAGCGAGTTTGATGGCAAGCATCAATCTCCCGGGCTGCGTACGATAATGTCTGCACAACCTTGGGACCAGGCGCTCCATAAGGTACGAGGCTTTGTGCTCACATGCCTCCAATAGGTGCAAGTGGGCTTGGACGGACAGCCTTGGGACAAGGTTTGAGGCACGTCAGCCTTAAGAAATGGGCAAATCAAGATGCAAGGCGCATTGCGTGACGCAGTGCTCGGCAGCTTGCTCAGAGTCTGGTTGAAAGCCCTGGGCAGCATCCTTCCCCATTTACTGTGGGAGGTGGGGGAAGGGAGGGGAAAGCTCAAGACCAGGGAAGTCTAGCCTGGCCGGGCCCCAGAGATGTTGACTAAGCTTTGGCCTGCGCCTTTACCGCGCGCCAAAGCTGGTCCGGGCTGACCAGCATTTTCATTGCTTCCCCTTCCAGGCATCTAGAAAGATTGAAAATTTGATTTCCTGGCTGCAAATTCAAATTGATAATGAAGAAGAAAGGATGAGGAAAGGGCGAGGGAGGGGGCCCCTGCCCAATCTGCCTCCTCCATGTACCGGGCCTCCCTCTGAAAGTAATCCAAAAAGGAGGGCAGGGAATGCTGCTGCATGGTCCGGCTTGACAATCTTCACCCCATTCAGTACCTCTGGATGATGAGGTCTTCATGGGTTTTACTGTTCCTTCCCCCGCTCCCACTTCCGCTTCCGCTCCCGCCCCTAGTCAGGGTGAGCGCGTCCGAGAAAGAAGGCAGACACAGTCTTTTGCCTGGTCACCTATGTGATCCAGTGTGGCGAAAAGCCCTGGCCACAGACACAAATCTCCTGAAATGCACCCTCAAAGAGCCAGGTATGAGCAGCAAATTTGTCATGGACAATGCAGCAGCTCGCAAGTCCCAGAGGCTTTACGACCGGCTGATTCAGGTTGTCCTGGACAGCCAGGTGTCCAATTTAGTACAGCAGCATGCAGCATGCATGCTTTGGGCCAAGGCGAGGGTAATTTCCCTCCTTGAGCTTCCAGGCAAGAAGGAACCATGTTGTAGAGAACTGGTTGTCTCAAGATGCAAGTCATGATTCATTCCTCTGGGTGAAATTGCTTGCATGTGGGCAAGAATTGACTCTGTTGAAATTGGTGCCAAGGCCTATTCTTTTGTCCTCCTGGGCTAAAGAGAAGCAAAGGAAATCTAAAATTCTGCAGGTGGTTTTCATGGGAAAAATTGAGTTGGATCTCCTTTGCATTGGGATTGATGTGGGCAAGGAGAATATGGACTTGGGTTTTTAATGAAGGGATGGCAAAGGACCTTAAGATTTTCATGTATGTTTTAGCGATGGTGAAAATGAAGATGGATAGAGAAGCAAATGAATTGTTTGGAGAGTTTGCTGTTGAAGGTGCTGTGGAGGAAGGAAAAATGGATGGGTTGTGCACGGTAGAGAAATTGGACAATCTGTGAGGTGGAATTGTAATTTAAATCACCCATCCCCCTTCGTAAGATCCTGTAGAAGAACCTTTGTAAAGGCTGTTTTGCAAGTTAATGCAAATAATTAAATGATTCTTTGTTATAAAGCAATGGCTTTCATTAAGTTGCTCACCTAGTCATGTCCCTAGCTGCAGCCGCCATGCACCTTATAAAGCGTGTTGGGAAGTAATAAGCTCGATGCTGAGAATAAAGACATCTATATGATAAAGGAAAGGTCCAGTCATGGCAACCACTTTGCAGGCAAAGCTCCAAGTACTTTTTATCCTTTAAATTGTACGCCCCCAGTGAATCATCCGCCTCTTTCCTAGGGTCAAAGTGGAAGCATTTGGCGCAGGCTTCTGGGGAATCAGAAACTTTCAAAGTAGTTCTTGGCAAACTGAACATGTCACAGACCAACTGAACTTCCTTGCTCGAGACCACACTAGACCAGCAGTGATGACCCCAATGGAATGCTTTCATTAAGGGGCACTCAAGCCTGGTGAAAGCACAGGGTAGCCCACACCAAAACCACTGGCTTAAACATTGCCTGACAGCCTCCGGGTACGCGTGTTCATGCAAGAACACGTGTTCTGCACATGCAAGCACAAGCTGTAAGAAAGTACATGAATGTGCACATGAGGTAAGTGTCTATGATAAGCCCTGGCAGTCCGCGCAGTAGATTTCAAGGCAGCAATTCCCAGCATGATCCATATGAAGCGACCCTCTTTGGGCAAACTAAGGCATGAATACACATGCTGAACAAACCCACATCTTGATTATTTGTGGGCGGTTCTCTGTTCAGTGTTGTTTATTGTTGTCCTTCATGGTGGTACGAAGGGGGATGGGTGATCCACATTACAATTCCACCTGAACCCTGGGTGGAGCCTGGACCTGCTGCTGTCCTTTCTGAATTGGAGCTGCCTTCACACTAGTGCATCATTTCTGCTTAGTTTGCTTATTGCTGGTATCAGAGGGGCAACCTAAGTAGACCTCCAGGGCTCTTTCTGGCAGAGTGTGGAGGGTGAGGCAGGGATGTGTGTCTCCATTTTCACAGGATCATGGCATGGACCTGTCAAAGTTGAGTCCAGAGCAACAGCTGCTTTTGCTTCAAGTCGCCCTGAAGAGCGCTGACCTAGGGCACGTGGCAGAAAATTTGGATGTTCACATCAGGTGCGATGGATTGCATTGCCCATCCAACTTTACAACAACCCCCTTTACTCGCGTTGTATCAATGCAAGCCTGAGCATTGTAAACCTTAGAGCCTGAGTGTGATAAGATGCAAGCCTGGGCATTTTGTCTATGCAAGTCCAAGCTGTGGCCTTTGCCTGGCCAGCCCTCCCAACCTTTGGGGAGGGGGTCATGAGCAGCAAGAAAAATAATTGAATGGAAAGCACACGTCTTGGCCGTTGCGCTCGCCTCTGGCTTCAGGTGGGTGCGTTGCTTGGAGGAGGAGTTCTGGAGGCAAGGCGACCAAGAAAAGGCAGCTAACCTGCCGTGCAGCCCGCTATTTGATCGGGAGAAGCCAGGCGTGAGCAAGAGCCAAGTTGGCTTCTTGGAGGTGGTCACACTCCCCCTGTTCAAGGTGGGTTTACTACTGTTATATCATATGAGTCATACTGTTATATGTTGACTCATGTGTGTTTGCACATGCACGGTTCAAGAAGAGGTGCAGGTGCTGCCATGGAAATGTATTTAGTGTAAGGGTTGGCGTTGGCTAAGAACGCAATACGCTGTAAATAGGGGTCGGCGTATAACGTTATATGAGAAGTTCTATAACGTTATATCACGTTATATACCAATATAACGTTATAAATGGTTATACAGATCTGTTATAGATCTCAGTGCACCCCCAAGGGCAATG
>LKMJ01001891.1_pt1 | contig 18841 bp, 17 predicted proteins | sample 643391 | NCBI WGS metagenome assembly LKMJ01 (sample SAMN04112250, study PRJNA286221) | soda lake metagenome | biome: soda lake; feature: Kulunda Steppe; material: water; isolation source: sample PL-Br10 brine of Picturesque Lake | place: Russia: Kulunda steppe | collected 2010-07 | reverse complement strand
TCGGTCCGTTCGGCGCACTCGGTGCCGGAACGGCGGTCGCGTGGTGGATCCTCTTCTCGCTTGGCAGCGTCGGACAGGTCCACTCGATCACGAAGTTCTACATGATCAGCGACGTGACGCTGCTCAAGTGGGGCGCACCGATCGCGGCGATCTCCTATGGGCTCTCGAGCCTGCTTGCCTTCTCTACGGGGCTAAGCATGCGTGCAATGGTCGAGGCTGGCCGGGTGGACGCAGTCTTTGCGCCCTCCGAGACGATGCCGATCTTCGTCCTCGAATTCACACCCGGCATCGTAGCGGGGTTGATCCTCGCGGGCTTGCTCGCTGCGATCATGTCCACGAGCGATTCGTTCCTCAATATCGCCGCCGCGGCGATCACGCGTGATATCCCGCGTGCGCTGGGCCGCCCGATCCAGAATTCACACGTGGAACTCAGGCTGACCCAGGCCTCACTCGCCGGCGTCACGGTCGGGGCACTCCTGATCGTCCATTTCTCGGATGCGCTCGTCGGCATCCTTGGCGTGATCGGCTGGGGACTGTTCGCTGCCTCGATCTTCCCGATCGTCGCCCTCGGCCTCAACTGGAAGGGAGCAACCCCGGAAGGGGCCGTCGCAGCACTGGTCGTCGGGCTCGTGTTCAACCTCTGGTACGACGTGTTGCCGACGGCACTCGAGATCCTCGGCTGGGAAGGACTCGCAGGCACGGTCAACGCCACGTATCCGTTCCCCGAGGCGTTCGTCGTCGGCACGGCAGCGATGCTCGTCTCGACGATCGCCTTCGTCGTCATCTCGCTTTTCACTCAGGACGGCCACGTCGTCCCTCGAGACGTCGCGATCGTGATGGAGCGGTAAGCCGATCGACAAATCGAACCCGTGGTCGCAGGCGGGTGCCGCTCCCGATCGCGATCGGCCGCTGTTGCTGTCCGTCGTGTCTCGAGAGAGACCACACGCATATACGCATCTCCGTCGACACCACTACCACCCTATGAGTGACCACAGCGAAACCGAAACGGATCTCGCCCACTTCAGTGGCTGGCACCACAGTACGAACATTGCACTCGAATACTGGGAGATACGCCTTACCTCACGGCGAGTCATCTTCTGTTTCGTCGGTCAATCCTACCAGTCGCTCCTGTTGAAAGCAGACATGGGGGCGAGCCACCGCGATCGGATCACGGAACTCCCCCCGGCGGCAGTCGCCGACTTCGACGAACAGAACTTCGTTGTCCCGCTCTCTGCACTCGAGACGATCAGGCTGACCGCCCCGACGCGGTTTCGAACCGCGACACTCGAGTTCGAGTGGGACGGTGACTCGATGACGTTCCGGCGCAAGGGAGCCGTCGACGAGGAGCGAGACGCCCTCGAAACCCTCGATTCGGACGATCGGTTCGACCACGTGACGATCGCACACGAAACGTCGTCGCTGCTTCCGTGGTCGTAACGTCACGCATCCGCTGTCGTCGTCTCGCCACGTGTTGCCTGCCGGTATCGTCTCTACGATCGGTCAGGCGTCCGCCGATTCCGGTGCCTCCCGATCGGTTTCGACGTCGAGGTCGTCGAACCGATCGCGCAACACCTTCTTGTCGAACTTTTCGGTCGAAGTTTTCGGAACCTCGTCGACGAACTCGACCCTGTCGGGGAGCCACCAGCCGGGGAACTCCTCGCCCAAGAAGTCGATGAGTGCGTCCTCGGCCACGTCCGCCTCGTCGTCGGCCGGGACGACGCAGGCGACCGGCCGCTCCTGCCATTTCTCGTGTGAAACCGCGATGACGGCTGCCTCGGCAACGTCGTCGTGGGCCATCAGCTCGTTCTCGAGTTCGACCGAGGAGATCCACTCGCCACCACTCTTGATGACGTCTTTGACGCGATCGACGATATTGACGTACCCCCATTCGTCTTGGGTCGCGATATCGCCCGTTTTGAACCAGCCGTCGTCGGTGAACGACTCGTCGGTGGCCTCGGGACGGTTGTGGTACTCGTCGATGATCCAGGGGCCCCGAACTTCGAGCTCGCCGGTCGACTCGCCATCTCGGGGGACCTCGTTGCCCTCCGTATCCCGAATGCGAACGTCGACACCGGGGACCGGGAGGCCGGCTTTCTCTCGGTAATCGTAGCGCTCGTCTGCGGGGCGCTCTTCGAGCTCCTCCCGCAGCGTGCTTACGGTACCAATCGGTGTCGTCTCCGTCATCCCCCAGACCTCGACGATCGGGGCGTCGTACTCCTCGTCGTAGCGTTCGATGAGCGAGCGTGGCGGCGCGCTCCCACCGATCGTGATCCGATCGAGATTCGAGATATCGAGCCCCGGGTTGTCCTCGAGGTAGTCCGCTAGTTCGATCCAGACCGTCGGCACCGCTGCGGAGACGGTAACGTCCTCCTCGTCGATGAGCGAGGCGAGGCTCTCCGGGTCGGCATGCCCTCCTGGAAGCACTAACTCGGTGCCAAAAAACGGCGCCGCGTAGGGGATCCCCCAGCCGTTGACGTGAAACATCGGCACGACCGGCATGGCCGTATCGTCCTGCCCGAGGGCGAACGTGTCGGTGTGCCCGAGCATCAGACTGTGGAGCCACATGCCACGGTGGCTGTAAGTACACCCCTTGGGCTTGCCCGTCGTCCCGGAAGTGTAACACATCCCGGACTCGCGGTCTTCGGAGAGGGCCGGCCAGTCGTAATCGGTGGGCTGCTTTGCGAGAAGGTCCTCGTAGGCCGCGATCGGTTCGAGCTCCGTTTCGGGAACCTCGCTTCCGAGGACGACGTACTGGTCGACGGTCTCGAAGGCGTGAGCGTTTCCCTCGACGACGTCGATGTGCTCGGGATCGACGAACAGCGCCTCGTCTTCCGCATCGTTGACGATGAACTGGAAGTGGTCGTCCGGCAGCCGGTGGTTGCACATGTGGATGCTCCGGCCGGAACACGGCAGCCCGAAGTACAGTTCGAGATGCCGGTAGTTGTTTTCCGCCGCGACGGCGACTCGGCTGTCATCGCTGACACCGAGTTCGTCGAGCGCGTGCGCGAGTTGCGATACCCGTCCGTACCAGTCGTCGTAGGTGTAGCGGTGAATACTCCCAGCTGCCGTTTTCGTAATCACCTCCCTATTCCCGTACAGGTCGACGGCCCGCTGCAGTATGTTCGTGATCGTGAGTGGGGCCTGCATCATGGTCAGAATCGTCCGTTGGTCCACCTGCCGTTCGTCAGCCAGCCACGTAAACTACTGCCGTGGTTCTGCAAACAGCAGTCGCTTCCGGTCCGGTAGTTGACGATCGGCACGCTCGCATCCGCCTGCCGTCGCCGTTGTGTCAAGCTGGCATGCTGAATACACAGGGAATGCTGCACAAAATTTGGCTTGATTTTCGAGTAGAAAATCGTCCAGGCTCAATTTCTTGCGGTAGACCGTTAACAGCTAGCTTGGATAGTCTGTCGACTATGTAACCATTCTCTGACGGATCGTATGGCGAGTAACTATTCGTGTCTATAGATCAGGTCTGGAAACCTTTGTTTAGAGTAACTACATTAGCCGGGCGGGGTACTCTATACTGGATCACAATGATACAATATCAGTATTAGCTAAACGCGGCTGGTTAGGATATATTGCCCGTTTCAATCTTTTTGTTCGAGGTATAATCAATACCATTAAGCAAACTCTGTCCAACAATACACCCTGCGTTGTAGGTATTGAGGCATTCCTCAGCGTCAGTTTGATATTGATCAGGAACTCTCAAAGTAAGATCTACGTCAATGTGATCAATTCGAGTAGCAGTGTGATCAGGGACTGCATCTGGAACGTCATCTTGGTTCGTTTGTTTAATCTGTCCATATGCTTGAATTTTATATTCGTCGATCCCGGCCTGATGTAATGTCTGCTCAAGTACTGACACTTGACAACCGACAAGTGAAGCTAATAGATAATCAACTGGAGAAGGGTACTCTTGATCACCGATTGCACCAGGAACGTCTTCCCCTTCGTCAAAACGTATTGTATTACCGTTAATTGTTGCTGTGTTGTACGGTGTGTCGGTTTCTGCTGAAAATTCACAAGCACGTTCTTCTCCTACAGCCAGGTCTCCCATACAGCTAGCACGGTTGATTACTATATAATACTTGTCATTTTTTGACTAACTTCAATCAAATATATAATTATATAATATGTCGAATAGAAAGAGAAATATTATTTTGCTTATGTTAGTTATAATATATTTACTTACTCTCCAAGCTCCATAATTCTCCCAGTGAGTTGTTCTTCATACTCACGGAACTTTTTTGAGGTCCGGATACTCTCATCACGTGGGCGAGGCAAATCAATATCAAATATTGTATCAACCTCACCTGGACGGGGTGATAATACAACGATCTTATCAGATAGCCATACAGCTTCTGTTATATGATGTGTTACGAATACGGTTGTCTTTTGAACATCACGATGAATCCGGAGAAGTTCTGAATTCATTTCTCGCCTAGTTAACTCATCTAACGCCGCGAACGGTTCATCCATAAGATATATTTCTGGGTCAAAAATAAATCCACGAGCGAGTGCAACTCGTTGTCGCATTCCTCCGCTTAATTCAGCTGGCACACGGTCTTCAAAGCCAGCTAGCCCGACAACATCTAGGATTTCCTTAGCTTGCTGTCGGATAGATGAATCCGAAGTGTCTTTTTTTTGGATTTGCAGCGGCAGTAGGACATTTTCAATCACAGTTCGCCATGGGAGCAGAACATCTTCTTGGAAAAAGAAAGCCAGTTGTCGATTTCGGCGGGCGGTAGAGACAGGCTGGCCACCTACCAGAACCTCTCCCTCGGTGGGCTTGATCAGGTCCCCAATACACTTGAGCAGAGTTGTTTTGCCACAGCCACTTGGGCCAATGATCGAAACGAATTCATTCGGTGCAAATGAGAGATTGATTTCGTTTAGCGCGATAACCGGTTCGTCGGTGTCACTATTGTAGACCTTGGTCAGATTGTTGATTTCGATACTACTGCTTGTTGGTTCTTCTGTACCAGTCATCGATCGAGATTGTGTATTGTTCATAGTTATCGTTTGCCAGCGTTCGTGTCTCCACCCCAATGGATGAGGCGAGCTTCGATATACAACAAGAGTGTAAACCAAGTCGCGGCAAGGACACCGATCAATACTAACGCTCTGAATAACAGTAGCGTGTTGACCTGGTTGCTAGCGACCAGAATGAGGTACCCAAGTCCCTGGTTGGCAACCAGCCATTCACCGACAATCGCTCCCACAAGTGACAGTGCGACGTTGATTTTTAGTGCCGAAAAAATGTATGGCAACGCGTTGTATATCTGTACATGTCTGAACACTTGCCATCGGCTAGCATCGTAGGAGTACATCAACTCCTCAGTGAGGCTATCCGTCGAAGAGAATCCAGTGATGCTGTTGACGAGCGCTGGAAAAAACGAGGTGATGATGGCTGCTGCGAGAATCGGGTAAATATTGATCCCAAACCAGAGGATCAACAGCGGAGCTACTGCGATGATCGGAATCGATCGTAACATGATGACATATGGATACACTGATTTTTGAATCCGTTCAGATTCTGCCATCGCAAACCCGAGTACGATACCAATCGCACTCCCGACAAACCATCCTGTCAATGCTTCAAAAAATGTCCAGCCAGCGTGCGGTAACAAGTTTCCGAACTCACCCTGGAAACTCATCGCTATCTCGAACGGTGTTGGGAGAATAAAGGTCGGGACATCGAACAATCTGACTCCACCGGTCCAGATAGTCAGCAAGAGGACTGAGAAGCCAAGTGGGTACAGGTATTCTGCGATCTGCCTCCGTACCCGTAAGAATGCGGTGTTACTGTATGCACCAGCCTGCTCTTGCTTCATATTTACCAGTCCAGATCGCCATTATCGTCGGTGACCTCGTTCACAAATTCGTTATCAACGAGATCATCAATGTCGAGATCTGCGGCCTCGTCGATCTCACCAACAGACAAACCGGCCTCAAGCGTGTTCTGGTATGCTTCAGGGTCACTCCAGCCAAGGCCATTCGTTTCCCAGGCGTCGATCGGTCGATAGCTCAGGAAGCGTTGGAAGTTCTGCGATTGAACTTCACGGGGATCAACATCGCCAACAAAGACGTCTGCGTCAGCTTCCTCCAACGCATCGAGAACTAAGTCGATCATCTCGTCTTCCATCGACTCGTCAAGCGCATCTTGCATACCGCGAGCGTGTGCGCGAACGAACTCAGTGACGTTGTCTCGGTTGCCTTCGAGGAAACTTTCGGTTGTTAGCGAGCAGTTTCCAGGGACATTTAAATAATCGCGCGCTTCGAAGAGGTTGAATTCCTCCCCAGCCAGGTTTAGCGAGGCGTAATCGGAGTTTGTTGGATATAGCGACATTATATCCACGCTACCCTGGACAACGCTTTGAATTTCAAAGCCCACGCTGGTCTCCTGAAAACTGTCAGGATCAACTCCTGCTTCTTCTAGAACGCGTGGAGTAAACCAGCGACGATCTGGTTCGTTTTGAAGACCAACAGTGGTGCCTTCCCAATCGTCGAATGACTCGATTCCAGAGTCGCCCATCGAAGCATAGCTGAGCGGAGGCTCACCGACGATAGTGTGGGTGAGTTCAAGTGGGATTCCTTGTGCGACGCCAGTGAGGAATGCTGGCGGGTTATCGAACACGATGTCATATTCTCCTTGAGCGACCTGTTGGAGTTGAGTATCGGAGAGAGTAAAATCAACGTTCACATCGAGTCCAACTTCCTCAAAATAGCCAAACTCATCGGCAGCCAAGATCGGTGAAAAGACCATATCCGGGAAGTACGTCAGTAACACATCGATTGTCGATCCGTCACCGTTTTCACCGCCAAGACATCCTGCGATTGTTGTTGTAGCTGTTCCGGCCGTCAGTCCTTTGAGGAATGTACGTCTTTCAATCATCTTGATACACAGTCACAAGCAGAGCGTACAAGCACTTATACTTTTGGGAGAATATGATATATATGGCTATTTCAAGTAGTAAACCGATATCAGGTTGGATTTAGTGTAGAAAAGCGAATTTTCGTTGCCACAGGTAACGATTCAGTATTCGTGACGAACCAGAGTAAGAGATGTTAGTTACCCTGACTTAGTCCCGAGAATAATATTCCTCATCAATACTTCCAGGTTTACTAGAAGCGATCGCACTTCGGATCGTTTTTTCTTGAGTGAACTCATCCATCGTCTCTTTCAGGCCCAGTTTACGACCGATTCCGCTTTGTTTGTATCCGCCGAACGGTGCGCCGAGGAACCCGTTTACGAAGTTATTCACGAAGATTAGACCGGCTTCAATGCGACGGACCATCTGGTTGGCAACTTCCATGTTCTGTGTCCAGACGGCACCCGTGAGCCCGTATTTACTATCGTTTGCAATTTCGATAGCTTCCTCTACCGTCTCGTAGGTATGGACAGTCAACACTGGTCCAAAAATCTCTTCACGAGCAATTCTCATATCCTGCGTTACGTCATCGAAGATCACTGGAGGGACGTAGTACCCATCCGACAAACTATCCGCCAGTGTCCCCTCGTGTAACACTGTTGCTCCCTCTTCTTTCCCTATTCTAATATAATTTCGAACCTTGTCATACTGCTGTTGACTCGCAAGCGGACCTAAATCAGTCTCGGGGTCGGTCCCTGGACCAACAGTCATCGATTCAACCCGGGATAACAGTTTATTGAGTAGTTCGTCTTTGATTTCTTCGTGCAATAACAGCCGAGAGCCACTGGCGCATGCCTGACCCTGATTGTCGAAGATCCCGTGATACGCCCCGGAAGCAGCCTTCTCGATATTCGCATCCGGTAACACTATATTGGCGTTTTTTCCACCAAGCTCCAGCATAACATCAGTGATGGTTTCGGCAGCAGCCTTCATCACGGTCGTTCCGGTGTCAGTGTGACCAGTAAATGCAATCTTCCGAATATCAGGATGTTCTGTCAACCGCGCACCCGGCTCGACGTCTCCTGTGACAACGTTTACAACCCCATCAGGCAACACCTCCTGCCATATGTTTGCCATTTTCAGCGACGACAGCGGAGTTTCGGGTGCTGGTTTCAGTACGACCGTGTTGCCAGCAGCTAGTGGTGCCGCAGTAAAATCGGCAGTGTGCATCGGCGGCCAGTTCCATGGGATAATGCATCCGACAACGCCGTATGGTTCTCGAATCGTGTAATCGAAGAGTCCGTCACGGGTCGGGATCGTATCTCCGTGGATTTTGTCTGCGGCACCAGCGTAGTAGCGGTATCCATCGATTGCTTCTTCAACATCGTTCCGGGACTCTCGAAGTGGCTTCCCGTTTTCGAGTGTTTCAAGCCTTACAAACTCGTCGAACTCTGCTTCGATTGCATCGGCAACATCGAGCAAATACTCGACCCGATCTCGGGCATCAAGATGCTTCCAGTGGTCATGGTACGCCGTTTTAGCGGCAGCAACCGCGCGATCCATATCTTCGGCCGTGCCTGCCGGCGCAGATCCGATAATCGATCGATCAGATGGCGACTCAACATCGAAGCGATCGCCACTCGTGCTCTCGGTAAACTCACCGTCGATGTACAACCCCCAATTATGATATTCTGTGGTCATACTTGTGTAAACTGCATCGGATATTCGTGTAGCCGTTCGACGCCATCGCTTGTGATTCGGACGTACTCACCAAGGAACATGCCTTTCATTTGATCAGTTGTTACCGGGTTAGGTTCGACGACTACGGTTTGCCCCTCTTCAAACTCGAAGGGAGGGTTCGGGAAACCGCCTTTGTTCCGAGTCCCGATGAGTGGTCTCTGGATTCCAAGTCCCCACCCATGGATGATTGGAGCATGAATCGTCCACTCTCGTGATTCGATCGGTGGTGTTGCTACCTCGAGTACATCTTCTGTTGTTGCACCGGGTTCTAGCACATCTAGTACGTCGAAGAACACCTGCTCTGCAACGTCGTACAACTCCTGATACTCTGGCGTTGGAGATTCGTCGACGACGATTGAACGCAATATTTGCCCAGAATAGCCTTTATTATTCCGTGCGCTAATCTCGGTGAGAATGATATCTCCAGATTCGATCTCTCGGTTTGACTGGTGTTCCCACGGATACGGCATATCCGGGTCGTCCATGCTCGTGCTTCCCAACAGTTGGAAAAAGTACTCACCCTCATCAATGTACGAGGACATTATCTCTGCTTTGAGCTCTCTCTCTGTAACCCCTGGTCGGGCTGCCTCTTCCAACGCATACATCGCTTTGTCAGTGAGTTTAACTCCTTCTCGAATTGCGTCCATTTCCTCCTCGCTCTTTTTAAGCCGGACGCGATCCATCAGATCTGACGCGAACGTAAGTTCTGCGTTGGGAAGCGCCTTCCTGAGTTGAAGATAGTCGTTGGTGGGTAGCTCTGTCGTTGACGGTCCAGGTGCACCAACTAATCCAATTGTCCCTTCTTCGTATCCGAGTTCTTTGATTCGCTTTGCTACTCTAGCCCCCTTTTTTTCAGTACCCCACCGGACATCGTCAATATAACTCATCAGGTGCGCATCTGGGACGTGGGGGTACAGGTCGGCAAAGAGAGACGGCTCGCCATCGTACGGGAATACAATATACGACTGGATCTGGTCGATATATCCACTCAAGTATCGAATGTTAGTCTGGTTCGAATCCGTATGAGCAGAACTGCCATAGACAACGAGACAGTCAATCCCGCTGAAAAACATTTCCTGTTTGGTTCGTCGGTATCGGCGTTCATACTCTTTTTCGGAGAACCGGACATCATCGTACAACTCGCCACGTGATTCTCTCAGTTTGGCTCCTATTTTACGTACTTCTCGGTCACTCATGTGAGTCCCTCACAGACTGGTTTGGATGGTACACATATATATCTTGGGACCAATATGGAGGAAAGCTACATTGAAAAGAGATTAAAGTAGTAAATTAGGCAGGTTTTATAAAACATAGATTAGAATCGTAATCCCACCCGTTTCGAGCTCGTGGCCTCACTGCGAGGGTGATTTCACCAGCCAGCACAGGGACGGCGTCTAAGAATTTTTGGTTTAACAGATATCAGACCATAGTTGTCGGCGCACGTCGATTTTAAATACTTGAAATGAAAAGGTGTAGGGTATGAACCCTGGTCCCAGGATGGCAAATCGGTTCGAACGTCGTTGCATCACAACGATCAGCACCCCGGAAGTCGTTCCTCGGTGGTTGCACGAGAGTACCTGGAGGCGAACCAGGTGGTAACGTTCGTTCTTGTTCACGGATCGTTCCATGGTGGGTGGTGTTGGGAGAAGGTTGAGTGCTTACTACGGTCGGCAGGGCACGACGTCTACACACCGACGCTCACGGGACTCGGTGACCGCAGCCATCTCGCACATCCACGAGCGGGGCTGAGCCTCCACATAGAGGATATCGTACAACTGTTCGACTACGAGAACCTCGATGATGTCGTATTAGTCGGTCACAGTTACGGCGGACTAGTCGTTTCCGGCGTTGCAGAGGCGTGTGAAAATCAGATTACCGATCTCGTATATCTCGATGGGTTCCTCCCGGATCATGGGCAATCTGCCTGGGATATTACACCCGACGGCAAGGTGCAGTGGGAAAAAAAGGCGGAAGAATCCGGAGCTGGCTGGCTGGTTCCCCCTGTCGATCCCGTCGAAATGTATGCTGTTTCCGATCCAGACGATGCTCGCTGGCTCCAGGAGAAGATGGTACCAACACCGCTGTACACGCATGAGGAATCACTTCATGCGCCCGATGAGCGAAGAAAAGGATTGCCTCAGGCGTATATCAGTTGTCGGCAATACGAGGTTTTCAAGCCGATGGCACAAAAAGCCAGGCGAGAAGGAATTCGATACTACGAGTTGGATACGGGCCACGACGCGATGGTGACAGCACCGGACGAATTGACGAACATCCTTCTGGATATTGCATCGTCGATCGAGTGAGGATTTGAGCTGAGCACGCTGCTACGGTAGTCGAAGATCGGATACGATAGTCAGGCCGGTAGTATCACAACCGGTCATAATCGAACATCGCCAAGTGCAACTGCAAGGCCTGGCTGAATCACATCGAATGCGATAGTGGCAGCGATTCTTGTTCTTACCGAATAAAGTCCAACTAACAACCATTATTTTCGTTGAAACTTCTACTGTTGCCTATTTCGAAATACTACACCGCAAGTGTTATTCGGAAGGTAAATACGAAAGCAAAACAATTATTGTGGATGATACGCTAAATTTATTTATGTCACAGAGTGGTGTTGCTGATACAGATCAGATAGACCTAGACGAAGTCGATCGGCAGATTTTGAAACTACTCCACGAGGATGGACGAGCATCATATAATGATATCGGAGAGACCCTCGATATAACAGGAAACACCGTCCGACGCCGTATTGATGAACTTCAGGACAGGGGTGTTATTGATGGGTTCACAGTGATGATAGATCCCGCTAAATTAGGGTATATGGTTGTTGCATTTGGTCTAAATACCAAAGCTGGAAAGACGCAACACGTCGTCGATGAATTGGCTCAATGTGAAGAAGTCTTTACCCTGCGCGTTTTGTCTGGTACACATAACGTAATTTTTGACTCGTGTTTTAAATCACAGAAACACTTTCAACAGTTCATACACGACAAACTACACACTATTGAAGGAATCACGAACTATGAATCCTCAGTGATGACAAAATCAGTGGTAAGCGATGGAAGTACTATTCTCCTAGAGGAAGGTGACGAATTGTAGCAATTGTCTTGCTACAGTTCCTGCTTTTTAGATGGGGTTTTGTAACCACTGGTAATAAACAAACCTGGGAACCAACCTGCTGTTGTATCTACATTTCACATAAGAGAGGTGTGAAATGTGATCTTTTGGCCCACGATCGAGCCGATTGTGCTACTGAATGATTGAATATCCGCTGCCAGTAATAAAAAGGAATTCGAACATGGAATTGTTACATATTGGTGAGGAGACGGTGAGCAGTTTCTGAATGGACTTTGCGCGCATCTGCCCGTGACAACGTAGAGCCGACGCTATCTGCTAACATCGAGAGTTCATCGGCGTTCCGGGGTTCGAACGGATAATCCGTGGCAAACAGCACTTGCGAAGTTGGAACCTCTTCGAACGTTGCTCTGAGCGGGCGGTCGTACCCAAAGAATCCAGAGGTGTCAAAATAAATTCGACCCTCTAGATACTCTTTGAACGTATCGTACGATACGACATTGTCCTGACCGGGCCACCGTCCCGTATCAAGTTGTAGATGTATTCGACCAAGCATGCTCGCAATATTGCCACCGAGATGATGATACACCAAATTGAGATCAGGATACGTATCTAGCACGCCTTCATGAATGACTTTACAAATACTTTCAGATAGTGCCGCCTCTCGCCCAAAAATAGCATTTAATAGATATGTATCATCTAATGCATCTGGATGAAGTGACTTGTCGAGCTTTGGATGGACTAACAACGGTGCACCATACTGTTCAGCAACCTCATAAACAGGATCGAGTTCGGAATCGGTCAGTTCAATTCCACTGGTTTTTGTTTCGATCGCACCGCCATTGTAGCCCGATTCAAGTGCGCGTTCAAATTCTTCAGCTGCTGCATCACCTCCTGCAGCGACAGGCACAGAGGCGAGACCGTAAAACTGCCTGTAATTGTCGATGATAGACAGTAGTTCGTCGTTCGCGGTCCGAACCGCCTCAACATTGTCACTCCCCATATAATACGGCTGTGATAATACGACCTTGTCGATACCTGCCTCTGAATACAGCGCAGCAACAGTGTCGGGATCAGACAATTTTGGACCCAGTAGATCGTCCAGCGGTCCATTTTTGATTGGTTCTGGGTACACAGATTCGGGATACAAGTGTCCACCAAAGTCAACAATCATTCTGCAGCACCTCTCTTGACGAACTCACCGTATCCAGGTTCACCGACTACCTCACCGTTCGCATAGACGGGATTCCCACGAACAAACGTCGATTCAACCGTGCCTGTAATTGACAACCCATCGAACGGCGTCCATCCACACTTCGCAACAATTTGTTCGTTGCTCAGCGTCTGCTCGCGGTCGAGATCCACGACTGCCAGATCTGCATCAGCACCGACCTGAATCGATCCTTTTCGAGGGTGCAAATCGAGAATTTTGGCCGGATTCGTCGAGAACACTTCCACGATTCGTTCGAGAGACACTTTTCCTTCGGCAACACCGTTTAACAAGAGAGGCAAGACGGTTTCCACACCAGGAATTCCGAACGGAGCATCGAATACGTTGTCCTCGCCAGTAGCTTTCTGCTCGAGTGTCGATGGTGCATGGTCTGCGTTTATCATGTCAATTTCACCATCCGCTAACCGGTTCCACATCTCTTTTCGGTCGGATTCGCTTCGAGCTGGCGGCGTAAACATCGTGTATGGTGCATCCTCGACGACGTCTTGTTCAGTCAAATAAAAGTAGTGTGGACAGCTCTCAGCATACACCGTGACGCCTGCTTCCTTGTATCGATTAACCAAATCGAGTAGTTCTGGATGGCTGAGATGTGCAAACCAGAAGGGTGTACCAGTCTGTTTTGCTATTTGAAGCGTTGTGACAACAGCTATTTGTTCAGCCTCTTTCGATCGCCAGTCGGGAATAACGCTTCCGTCTGTCCGACCGGCATCCGTGATTGCTTCCTCGTTTGCATTCAGCATGAGTTCATCCTCGGGATGAACCATGCTAATCCCACCTACTCGGTTGATTTCGGTGTACAGTCGGTGCATATCTGCACTCTGTAGTGCCGGTACACCGTGGACATCGCAAGTAAAACTTTTGTACGCTAACGTTCCCGCCGCTTCGAGCTCGGCAATCTCGTCTACGTTTTCTGGATGGCCGCCGGCTAGCAATCCATAATCAATTCGGGCTCGGTCAGCCAAATAATCGCGTTTCTCTCTGAGAATGTCCGCAGTCAGAACAGTCGGATCAGTGCGATGGTGCTCACCAACAGTCGTGATCCCCCCCGCTGCAGCCGCTGCGGTTCCGGTAGGGAAGTCCTCTCGATCCGTACTACCCGGATCCATCATATGGACGTGGGGGTCTACGCCCCCTGGAATGATGTGCCTCCCTGATGCATCGATAGTCTCTTCGGCTTCTACAGACTGTGTCGGATCAACTATTGCTGCTATTTTTCCATCGTTGATTGCAACTGTGCCGGCAAACCGGTCTGTCGCCGTTACGATAGTGCCGCCAGCAATCGCCGTATCATACGCCATGATTCGTTATGAGTCCACTATCATGTATAACTTTCCTATACTAGAGCTAGATCTATTTCTGATAGCTACTCTACACACCCTTCCTATTTATTAACAGCTACATTTAGCGACCACTGACTGTGTGGGGTTTATAATCTTTCAGCAGTATAAGCAACCATGACCGTTGTTGTAATTTCCACTGGCGGAACAATCGCATCGACCGAGGATAGCGGTGGGGATGCAAGCCCTGAACTAACTGGGTCAGATCTGATTGACAGCGTACCAACACTTACTGAAGAGACAGAGTTACAGACCACGGACTTTTCGAACGTCCCGAGTGCACATTTTACTATCGAACAGATGGCTGGATTGGCCCAGCTCATCAAGTCGTACGATACCGATGACACTGTTACCGGTGTAGTAGTCACTCAAGGGACAGACATACTTGAAGAATCCGCGTACTTCGTCGATTTATGTTATGATGGGGAGACACCGGTCGTGTTTACAGGCGCGATGCGTAACCCATCAGTAGCAAGTCCTGATGGACCAGCCAACTTGCTCACCGCAATTACCGCAGCCGAGGATCCAAGCGCACGCGATCGGGGAGTACTGGTGGCTTTTAATGATCAAATACACGCTGCCCGTGAGGTTACAAAAACCCATTCTATGCGGGTCGATACCTTTCGCTCACCAGAATTTGGACCGATCGCAACACGTGATGAGTCAGCAATTCGATGGCAGTCTCGGATCGATCGAACGCCTACTCCAAGCGGAACTGTTGAATCGTACCCGAACAACGTCGCAACACTGTTGATAACAGCCGATATGCCACTCTCACAGGTCCCGGGACCGACTGCGTGTGAGGGAGTAGTATTAGCCACCACCGGCGCAGGCCATATCCCGCCACAGCTAATCGACCCTCTCACAACGCTGGCAAATGAAAATATACCAATTGTTGCGACAACTAGGTGCCCTACCGGCCGTCTTGCTATATCTACGTATGATTTCGACGGCAGTGAAGCTACGCTGCAGGAGTTGGGCTGTTATTATTCGCACCGTAATCCACAGAAAGCCCGTATCGAAACGATCGTCGCAATCGCCTCTGGCGAATTTGACAAAATACTGATTGACCCTACGGAATAACTACTTTCGTCACTCAACGGTGATAGTTGAGCAATACATCACCAGTTGTCTTCGTTGATTATTGGTAATCGGGTTTCATTTTCGATTCAATTGCCTCTAACACAGTTTCCAATGAGACGACAGATCCTAATGCCTGCTCAATATTTTTCAGACCCAACTGGTGAAACTCATCCCCATCCATACTCCCAACACAATCTTCAACCACTGTCACATCAAAATCACGGTTTGTTGCTTCAAAACAGGTACACTGGACACAAGTGTTTGTGTTAACTCCAGCAATAATTAAATTCGAAATATTATTTGTCCGCAATACAAACTCAAGATCAGTATTCAAAAACGGGGAGTATCGTTTTTTTGGTTGGAGCACAATATCTGATTCGTCAATCAGCTCCGGCATGATTTCCATACCATTCGTTTCACCGTGCACATTGTGATTAGAGATGGCTTCCCGTGAATCACCGGATTGCTCTTCTGTTTCATTCCACTTTGGATTGGTAAGTATTTCGTCGGCATCTCGATATGCAGTTGTAACATGGATAATCGGAAGGCCGGAAGCACGTGCAGTCTCAACAAGGACTGTTGTGGCGTCGAGAATTTCTTTAGCCCTAACTGTAGGCACTGGCAGTGTGGCAATCTCCGGATCCAAATGTCCTCGGTGGAGGTCAACTGTCAGAACTGCTGTGTTTTCTGTGTTCATCCGAGTGTAGACTTACTATGCGACATATATAAAGTTATGGCACTAACCGAAATTCTAGACGTCTTAGAGTGGTTATTGGTAATATTGTGTGTCATCAATAGAGAAACACTCCATTTGAATCTGAATTTTGGTTCAGTACAACCCAGATAGTTACGCGATTTTGATCAGCAAACAACGAGGTTTAGGAACAAGTTGACTGTGCCGGGACATTGACGCGGAACTAGCATAGCCAATCAAATTCGAACAGTACATTTCGTGTCCGTTACTCTATAACAGTCTCATGTATACACACCTCAATGGCCACTCTCCCTCACTCGTCTATCGAACGAAAGCAAAGAGATAGTCGTTCGATCGGTAATCCCTATGCTGTCTGGCGATTATTACACCTCACATCTATGGGCGCTGCAGGCTCTCGGTCACGTGGTGAACGAAGTCCCTTGCTGGCCCTGACACGGCGAAAATCGGCGATCTGAGATGGGCGGTTCTGGCCTCAGGTTCGCACCCAGAGAATCATGAGTCTCGAACCGATCGATCCGGAAACCGCGCTCGAACTGTACCTGGCTGACAGGGAGAACACCGTCACCGAGGCGACGATCCGATCGCATCGATCTCGCCTTGGCCATTTCGTCCGGTGGTGTGACGACGAGGAAATCACGAACCTGAACGAGTTGACCGGACGGAAGCTGCACCGATATCGGCTGTGGCGGCGCGACGAAGGTGACCTTTCGCCAGCAACCGAAAAGACCCAGATGGATACCCTTCGCGTCTTCATCAGGTGGGTCGAGGCGATCGACGGTGCCCCGGAGGACCTCCACGTGAAGATTCGATCGCCGAACCTGACCGGCGACGATAACGTGCGTGACGAGATGCTCGAAGAGAATCGTGCCGAGGAACTGTTGGATTACTTGCGTCGCTACGAGTATGCATCTCGTCCCCACGTGGTGATCGCACTGATATGGCATACGATGATGCGAGTCGGGGCGATCAACTCGCTTGATGTGGCTGATTTCGATCCCGAAGAGAAGTCCGTGGAGGTCGTTCATCGTCCCGAATCAGGAACGCCGATCAAGAACAGTAGGGACGGTGAACGATTCGTTGTGCTATCCGACTCGATCTGTCAGTTGCTCACCGATTGGATCGAGCAACGACGGCCAACGGTGACCGATGACTATGGTCGTGAACCGCTCATTTCGACATCACAGGGACGAGCCCATACGACGACGCTTCGAGGAGACTGTTATCGATACACGAGGCCGTGTATTTCGACTGGAGACTGTCCGCATGGACGTGACATCGACGAGTGTCCAGCGACTGAATACGAACGTGCTTCGGAGTGTCCATCGAGTGAGAGTCCGCACGCGCTTCGGCGGGGAGGGATTACACATGCCCTGTCCGAAGAGTGGCCGATGAAGGCAGTCGGCGATCGAGCAAACGTCTCCGAGCAGGTGCTTGAGATGCACTACGATCAACGGATTGAGAAAAAAAGATGGAACAGCAGAGGGATTGCCTGGGTCGATTGTAGCGCGATACTCTGGCGGCATCACTCAGTACCCGGTTGCCGAATGTCAGTAGCTGATTCTCACTATATTTTTCGTGGCATCACTCACAGATACATTCGTGAGATTGTCCAACGATGTTGACGATTTGAGAATGGATCTCGTCAGCGAGGGCGACCATCGCAGTCGCTCGTTTGTCCGTAGCCATCCCATCCTGATAGTACGTGTGTGCACGGTTTTCGTTCCAGAGTTCTTCCAGTTCCCTCGCAACTTCGTCAGTGAGGAATCCGACTTCGGCGCTTCGATTGATCGCGGTGGTGTGTGACTGCGGTGGCTGGGATGGGTCGTGGTGACCCTCCGTAATCAACCAGAAGAGCAGCGTTCGTTCGATCGACGTGAAGGCAGCTTCGATCGTGAGTGTGTAATATCCGTCTTCGAGCAATCGGTCTGCCCCGGAGAGGAGTCGACACGCTTTCCGCAGCTGGACGAGCTCGGCACTCGAGACGTCCAGTCCTTCCTCGGGAGTTTGTCCACCGCGACGGAATGCTTCCTGGGCGTTCGATAGCTCCGGTTCGATGTCGTTGTGATCAATCGGCATCCCTACACACCCCCTTCTGGCGAGGCGTAGATGTTCTGGCGTAGCTCCTGTAGCCGATCAGAACGGTCGAGTACCAGCCCTTCGTCGAAGAGCTCTTTCAGCGCTCCTCCGTGGGAGACGGCGGTGTCCGGCGTTTCGACGAGAATCTCGAACTCGTACCGGTGACCGTCGAACGATTCCTCCCCGATGTCACGCGCAAGAGTCGTACAAATACGCCGTCCGTAGGTGAGGTTTCCGTCAACGATTATGAGGAGGTCGATGTCACTGCGGCGGTCTGCTGTTCCGCAAGCGACGCTCCCAAAGAGGACGACCCCAACGAGTTCGTCGAGTTCCTCGCTCTCCTGAATCCGTGTCTCGAGTTCATCGAGATAGGCCTGGACTGGCTTGCGGAATTCCGACTGCGGTATCATGAAGACGGGATCCGGTCGCTGAAGGTGATCCATGTCGATCGTAATGCCGGCGGGACGCTGCTCACTCACCGCGATCACGCCCGACTTTTCTAGAAGGTCGATCGAACGCGAAACCGACGATACGTCCGCACCCGTAATCGATGCGAGTTCCTGTTGCGTGAACTCCTCGAAGGGATTGTTCACGAGATGGTGAAGAATGTCCTGCATCGCCTGGTACCGGAAGATTCGCTCCTCCGGAAACGGGAACTCAAGAAGGACTTTCGAAGTTTGCATATTCTGCAATTATTTGCATA
>LKMJ01001889.1_pt1 | contig 18844 bp, 25 predicted proteins | sample 643391 | NCBI WGS metagenome assembly LKMJ01 (sample SAMN04112250, study PRJNA286221) | soda lake metagenome | biome: soda lake; feature: Kulunda Steppe; material: water; isolation source: sample PL-Br10 brine of Picturesque Lake | place: Russia: Kulunda steppe | collected 2010-07 | reverse complement strand
TTCTACCAACCCTTTCAGCAGACGAACTTCGATCCTGCTCAAGGCCAGATGCTATTTGCATACTGCCAGTTGGAACAAAAAATGGCCATCAAAGAGACATACAGGCTATACACCCTTTGCCCTGGGATGTTTACCTCATTGAAGTCAAATATTGTGATGACACACGGCCAGAGCAACAACTAGCAAGAGCAACTGAACAGCATATTAGATTGAAACACGCCCTTGCACAGCAATGCCACAAAGTATGCCTACATACCATCCCGATTGGAGTGATGGGGACCATCTATAAACGTCATACTGAACTCCCCCTCAATAAGCTTGGCCTAGACCGATGTAGAGTAAGAAAACTTACTCTCGATCTAAACACTCATTCTATTTAATATGCAGTAAAGATTATAAATACAAGTAGGAAGTTGAAAAATATCAAGGAAAGAACATATATGGCTCTTTTCAGAACCCTCCCGACCCCCATGAATGACCTTCTTCCTAGTTTGATGGTGGAAATTTGCCTGGTGCATGCACCAGATGTAAACTTCTTCCTAAATTCACGCAAACAGGGGTTACCTTTTTGGCGTAGGCTTTCCTTTTCTTTTCTTTTCTATCCGTATGAGTTTCTGGAGTGGCGATGCAAAAGCCAAGGGTGTTGTTAGTAGCATGTTCATGACAGTGATTGCTGCCGGGTGCTTGCTGTTCAAAACATAGATTGTTCCGGCAGGGAGGCATCTCCAGCTTTGCCATTGTGATCTCAAGAATGGGGCATATATGGCTCTTTTTCGGCAGGTACAGCTATGTAACCCAACTTCAACTGGTTCCGGGCGGCAGTGCGGCTATACAATGCTTAAACCCAAAGCTCCACTGCGAGGAAGATCTTACATGCTGACGTGCAACTGAGCTCACGGTGCGAAGATTGTCGGTCATCCCACATCCTGTCTGCTATGGATGGTCTCACACAATCCTACTTTTTTGAAAGGCTGCTAAAGTGTTAACCAATTGATCTTGGTCGTTTTGTTGTGGACCTCAGGGAGAGGCCCTTGGATTATTGGACACCTTATTGTGATGTACATCCACAAGAGCGTAACAGCAAACGCTCCACTTACCATCAATGGTGCGCCCTGCCTACCAGGAGGGCCCTGGTCACACATTTGCCATATACCCTTCCTTAATACATGCTTCTTGATCTTCCTCGTGACATTATTCGCAGCGTGGCTTGCTTCAGACTTCGTGCCCACACTATGAATTGAAACAGTGACCTGGACTCACAATACCTCCCCTACTTGTGACTTGTGTAATGCTCATGATGTACAGGATGAGCAACACGTCCTTTTGCATTGCACCCATCGATACGTGGTCTCTCTCCAAAAGACTCATGCTTCCCTATTTTCTTCTGCAGGCTTAAACAATGTGTCTACTTTTCTGGGCCAGGAAAACAATAAGCTAGATTTCTTCCTTCTTGCACTGATAGTTTTTTATGAGCAGGCTAGCAGTCGCACTTATTGACTGAAGGCCTTTTTCTTGTAACCCTTGTAACCCCTTGTAACCTAACCTAACCTTACCATGGCTCTTTTTCCCACCACCTTCAAGTTGCAAGTTGCTCTTGGACAGCTTGGAGATCTATGGTCGGCTTGGAGAAAGGGGCCTTGGGATCGGTCACTTTTGGTGCTGGTTGCTTCTCTTATGTCATTTGGTTTAGGTTTTATTGCATTGTATTCCATAGGAGGAGTAACTGGTGTAGTTTTAGCTAATGCTGCCAGTGGCGTAGATTTATTAGTACATGATACCTACTACGTCGTAGCTCTAATGGGCATGATCAAAGACTATGATCAGAAATTTGGCTGTATGCTGGAAAGTAATTTGGTTTCAAACTGACCAGCAGGAAATGGGGACCACACTTCGGCTCTGGTGAGTGTAGGAAAATCCAGGTAGGCATTTCTCCTGGCACATGGGGTAACCTCAAAATCCTGTCCTGCTTGCCTTATGGTGTTGCATGCATGATTGGTGCTCTCCCAAACTGGCCCCTACTGATGGCCTGAGTGAGTTTTTCTAGCTTTCTTAAGCTGAATGTCCGGGCATGCATCACCACAGTACATGGTGCTCAATAAAATAAGATGCACTGATCAAGTATCTTCACGGAGGAGAAGTGTCCACCTGCATGTGTGTTGACTTTTGCTTAGAATATAAGGTATCTGTCACGCACTAAATTCCACGGCATGCATCTGCACAGGCAAATTAGACCTGACTGAATGGCTCAATAGCTAAGGCTTGGTCTTTGCTGTTGCCGAACTTTTGTATAAAAGCAGTCCTTTCCCCAGGTGTTTGGAAGAGGTACAGCGCATAGCCACCAAAGCCTGGTGTGCAAAAAATGCAAGAAGGGATAAACAAGTCAGCAAAGACAACCAGCAAGCATGGATAGGAGGTGGAGGTACCTTGTTGCCGAGCATTTGATGCTGTAACTGTGACAATTTTTAACCAGCAAGTGTCTTTTGCCTCAACCATCCCTTCAATACATAGATATGATTGGCCTCCAAAGTACACACATACACACATGCAAACTCCAAAAGGATGGCTGCATAAGGCAGACACCTGGCTGCTTGGGCCAAGGGACTGCTTTGGATGCACTGAGTGGCTACATTCCTGCTTTTAGCAAAGCTGCCTTCATGACCTGCCCAGACTTCCTATTCAACATCATCCAACTCACCACCACCACAAAACTTCCGAGCAAGGGCGCCATGATCCTCTAGAGCTTGCATTCCTTCACCAAGTTGTACCTGCAGATAGGGGGCACCCAAGGCATCCACAGCAAAATTTCCCTTTTAACACTCTCCAGAGCACCCACAGCAGGGTCATCTGAGGTGCCTTACACCGTCAACGCTCTCCAGGGCACCCACAGCATATGATCATCCGAGGTGCATCCAGGGCACCCACAGCATATGATCCTCCGAGGTGCATCCAGGGCACCCACAGCAGGATTGCGCTACCAACACTCTCAAGAGCCACCACGTCAGAGCAGGGTGGCGGCCTGATTGCCCACAAGCATGTGCAGCAGCCTTGCTTGCGTTGGTGGGAAGTACAGGCTGTGCACAAGGGACAGGGCCAGGAGGGAATCCGTCATTCCAATTCACCAGGTGTGACCACCACAGCAGTCTGTAGGAACAGGTGCGCAAGCACCATCTAGCTTGCCTGCACAGCCAGAGCCTGCATTGCCTGAGGCCCCTGAGCGCCCAAGAGCAGCAGCTGCCACAGCAACAAGCAACCTTCATAGTAGACTTCCTCCCCTATGAATGCGAAAACGCATTCCCTGGATGGAAGGTGCTCTTGCAGTCTGATGTCACACTTGCACCATCAGCCAGTCAGTACAGGGAATCACTGACCTTGTAACTCATGTCGATTGCAGCAGCCAGCCTGTCCAGGCTCTCCTGTCCAGGCAGCACAGCCTGCCGGGCTGCTGCTCCTGCAGTCTTCACAAGCTCCATGTCCCGCTTCAGGTCTGTGAACTGTGCAGGTGTTGAGAGCAACAGCAGAGAAGGCGGCAGCTTGTATTTGTGTAAAGCATCCCCTTCGAGATCCATGTCTTACGTTAAGTCCTGTGAACGGCCACGCTTATGGAATAGCAGCAAAAGCAGCATCAGCAGCAACAGCTGCTGTGGCGGTGACAGCACCAGTCCACACTCGTGCGTGGCAGCCATAGCGAGGTCCACATGTAAGGGGGCAACCAGGCAATGATTGGGCTTTTTTACTCCTAGACTATTCAGGTCTCATGGCTGCAACGTGTCCAGCACTGCAGGCGTGCTTTAAGTATGAAATGCAGCAGGGAGATTGTCACATTTGGGTCGGTGTGTTTCTTTATTTTTTTGCTGCTTTGGGTGGGCTGAGCAGTCCCAGAGCACAAGGTGTGCTTTGGTGTTTCATTCCATACTTCTTTGCCGATGAGCCAGCAGCAAGTCAGAGCACACGTTTGGCAAGTCACATCTTTCCGTATGGCATCTCGCTACAAGAATTGACCTGGTGAGAATGCCCATGATTTTCGAACTTTTGGGCCTCACGGTCAGCTGCTGCTGCCCAGCCAGGCCACTGCCCATACATTAACACAAACATGCACACACCAAAACACAAAGCCACATACATTACGACCCATGCCTGACCTGCAGATGCCTCAAATGTAGTGTGGCTGTGCCTAGTTCACAGCAGTGCCTTCCGCCCTTGCAGTAAGCCGTCAGGCGGTGGCACTGCTCACACACACACGCATTTACACGCTCACATGTAGATGCAGCCACGTCAACAACCACCCATGCTTGCCTCAAACGTGGTATGGCTTTGTCCAGTCCACAGCAGTGCCATGCACCCTCTCAAGAAGTCGCCAGGCGTCTTGAAATCAAGCTCTGGGCGGGCGCCACTGCGCCAGCAGCATAAGCCTGTCTGGGCAATCACTGCAGGGTCCTGCGTATCAGCCAGGCACACAAGGCATGCACGGGTGGCCCTGAGGCAGCTCCTTTGCAGAGGGAGTGTCTGAGCATGGCCATGTATATGACTAGGGTACCCAGGCGCAATAGGCATGCACAAGCAGCCCACTGCATCTTCACAGCGAGGCCTTGCTTGTCAGGTACCCAGGTGTATACCGTGCGAACACACTGGTGGCTAGCCAGAAAGAGACGCTGAAGGCCTGACAGAGACAAGCCACACCCAATCGGTTGGAGAGGGCCATACAGGACTGAGCAGATACAGCTCACTGTGTATCGCCTGCAAGATGAACTGACAAGTGTCTAGGCACACCCTTAAGGAGCCCAGATCCATGCATGACTTGCAACTGAGCCAGGTAGAAAGAAGGCCCTATGCCGGCATATTGCACGCAATTTACAAAAACCTACGCTGGCAGTGAGCACAGTCCCTACAGTAGCCTGCACGCAGCTGCTTTGGTCCCCCCCACACTCACCTGCCATCCTACACCCAAGTCAAGCTCACTCGATACCCCATTCTTGCCATTCAGAAGTGCATGAGCAGCAGATCCACCCTGCGACATGTACACCCAGAAACTGGCCCATCTCTATGGCAGAGCCACTAGTTCACTGTGCAACCTGTGTCATCAACCAGGTAGCCAAATCCATATGGTCTCTGGCTGTCAACATATGGTGATTGAATGACATAAGATTGCTTCCAGGCTTATCATCAAAACCGTGATTATACAAACAAAACAAAAGTGAATTCGGAGGAAACATCATTATCACAGGTATTGGGAGTGAAATCCAGATGGCTTGACAAAGCCTGCTTTTGCCAAAACATGTATTAGCCAACAGGACTGTACTCCAATGGCTTCGACCAAGCATTTCAACAGATGAAATTCTATTATGTTCTTGACCGGACGCCTTCTCTATACTGCTTGAAGCGTCCATTTATCTCATATTTCAGCTTTCCACCTTATGCGCTAGGATGAACACCTTGTTGGATTCAAATACCAAATAGGCCCCAAATAGGTATGTTGAGGAAAGCACTGTAAATGAAAACTCAAACAGGAATGCCACAGAGTGAGCTTGCTTACTATCCTAATTGGAGTGATGGGGGCCATGTATAATTGTTACGCTGAGCTGCCCCTCAGTGAGCTTGGCCTAGACCAGTGTAAAGTAAAATACCGAATACTGAAAATAAAGGGTGAAAAATGGACAACAAGGGTAGAGAAGCCAGTGTGCAAGCTCGCCATGTCCAAGCGCATGGGCAGCATTTAGATGATGCAGTAGTCAGAATGTACAAAGGCCAAAGCCGTATATACAAATAAACACACTTATGTACATACATACATGCATACATACCTACATACTTGCATACATACATACATACATACATACATACATACATACGTACATACATACATACATACGTACATACATACATACATACATACGTACATACATACATACATACGTACATACATACATACATACGTACACACACATGCGCATATATACCCACAAATGTGCATACGTATACATATACCTACACTCGTAAATACATACGCAAGCATGCATGCATACATATATACGTAGATACACACATACATTCATACACTCATACATACATACAACGTACATGCATGTACTTAAATATGCATAAGCCTTCACCAACAGCAATCACACATTGAAGGAAAAACGAATGCTCACAATATACTCTTACCAGACCTGCACCTGTGTTGTAGGGCCAGTTGTCTAAGGTGACAAGGGGTGAGATGGCACAATTGACAATGAAACTGCATCCAGGGACATGCGCAAGCAGTAGCATGAGAATGCAAGTTCGTGGTCTTACAAAATTAGCCACAGCATAAAAAGGCATCCGGAATTATGCTTTGAGCAGGCGACTTCCTCAATTGATTGTTGAGGTATGTCAAGCAGCAACAAAGCAGCGTATTCAGGCAAGGAATTGAATAGCTCACCCTTGGAAATAATCCTTTAAGCATCAAAGCATCTCGCGTCCAAGAAGTTTGCTTGCTTGCAGGCCGGGTAGTGCATGTTGTTTGATATGCATGGAATTCTGTTCTTGTATGCCTTGTTACTCACGCATCAGGTCGCGCAAGTCGTGGCACATCCAGCCAACCCCCTGTACAAGCAACAACAGAAAGTCATAAGTCAATGCTTAAAATGCGCAGGGCAGTGGGGTCAGGCTAAAATGCAAGCTAGACTTCTGTGGCCAGGGTAAGGAAATGCCTCTCAAGCTCCATAGCTTGCCTTTGCTCCCTTGAATAGTCAGGTATTACCTGCATAGTTTGCATGGTGTGCCCATGCATGCCTGGTGCACGTGGAAGCACAGCACCCTTTTTGCACCCTTTTTACCTGCGAAGTCCACTCGTAGCGCACATGTTTGAGGCGCTTTCAACCTCTCAATCATCTCTGTAGTGCTTATCTTCTCATAATCTAGTGTCTTGGGAAGTACCTGTGATGCCATGGTTGATTGTGTCATGAAGAACATGGAGTTCTGTGCCAAACCATAGTCAAAACTAAAAATTCTGTAGGAACTTTTAAACTTGGAGAAGCTTGGTGTCCCAATGAGTTGTGCTTTTCTTTATAGAAAGTGGGCGCTTCAAACCGCTGTAGCGCTTCTTAAGCACACGCAACAGTTTCAGGTTCTTCTGAACTGCCCCAGTCAAAAATTCATGCTTGTGCTTTTCTTTGACCCATTTCTCTGAGTTTGACCATCATACAACCAACAAAGAATTTTAAAGTTTGAATTAGATGCCTGCAACTGAGTGCCGAAAGAGGAACTGACGCTCTCAATATGCAAAGAGCGCATCCTTTTATATCCTTCGTAGCTCATAAAGAGAGCTCACATACCACGTACTGGGCGCCAACCAGTGCACAGACTTCCCTCTTCACTTGCTCATATTTGTCATCTTCTGCACATGTACAATCAAATGTGCATTTGAGTTTGCAGCAGTAACATCAATTAGCAAGGCAACCTCTGCTTGGCTGGCATCTGCCGCCATTGTACTGACATTGTGTCAATCATGAATGCGTATCTGTAATGCACGTATCAAATGGAAGAGGTGCACGAGTCAGTATTTTTAACATGCTCCAGCTCACCTGTTACTGCCAATATTTGAGGCCTTATTCTAAGAAAATGGTGCCTGAAGTCCAGACCGTGAGGGGCATCTAGATCATCACCCACAACCACATCATCAACCTGCGAGGTAAGGTTTGGCCTCCTTAATGTAATGTACTATTCAAGGTCCTGGACCTTGGCAGGAAGGGTTTCCTTCTTTCCTACTAACTTACTGTAATTACTGAAACTGTTTCAAGAGTTATATTTTGGCCAGTACAGCTGAAAACATCCACACTTTGTTCATGGACCAGGAACATGTGCTCACCATGCGAAGTGCAGCAATCAAGCTTTTTTTGTGTTCTTCAGGAAGGCTGGAACGTGGACGCTTGTGCTTCTTCAAGCTTGCATCCCCCGCGAAGCAGACAGTCAGGTGGTCACCTAGAGCCTTAGCCTACACAGGGACAGAAAGAGGTGTGTGGCGCTGCGCACCGCGGTAGCTGTAGTTTCAACATTTACTCTTTTCAACTCATACCTGTTCAAAGAACTGAATGTGCCCTCCATGCAGTAGGTCAAAGCATCCTGAGACAAAAACCTTGCACGGCATTGCATCCAAGTTCATGCAAGCGCGTCCCTCTCAAGGATCATACAAAAAAATGATTTATATTCAAATGAAACTAACTATTATTCAAACACAATCATACAGCAATATTGTTTGTTCCACAAATCAGTATCAGATACTGAAATCAACTCGATGTTCTTCCTCCTACTGACGTTTCTTTTAGCTGCCCGTTCTGTGCCTGCACACTCGACAGATGATGCAGGCGCCAGCAACCTAGGTCGAGTGTACAATGAGCTACTCGAATCACTCAAGAATTTCAAACACGCTGTCGTGGGGAACAGCACGGCCACCCGGGGCGCCCGCGGTGAGGCATTCTCTCGATGGACGCTACAAGACGAGCTCGAGGTCGGCGAGGTCTGCTCCTGGCCAGGCATCACATGTATAAGAGACAAAATTGTCCAACTGGAGCTTCAAGGCATGGGGCTTCAGGGCTCTCTTAAGGACACTGTTAAAGCACTACAAGCCCCAGCATTCTCCTCCCTCCAGCTCCTGTAAGTGTGCGTGCAGCAGCGAAGATAGCCATGTGTAAATTTTTGTGACAATGCAGATTTTGTATTTGCCTCCAAAAACACCAATGCATTAGGAAAGCTGTGTATGCCTGAGAGCTGGGATCATGTCATGTTTGACCATGGCCATTTGCTGCCAGTCCTTGCGGCTTATTTGTACACCAGTAGAAGTACTTCTGTACATGTTAAATTTTGCCTTAATACTGTCACAGAACACCTGCAAAGCCACTCGAACTTGCGCACCCATGGGCACTGGCCAGTGTTTAAAGTTCAAACTTGCAAGCTGGTCCTCCAGTTCAAGTACATGATTCAAACTTGTTTGGATTGCTTTTTCCATATCTTTATCAACTCTGGGGCATACCTAGCCATCCTCTCCTCCATATACCGTTTGCATACTCCTATTTCATCATTGTGTTTCATGAAGCAATCGGCATTACTTCTTCCACGAGCTCAAGCCACTTTGCGCGTGAGCGCATCATTTAACATGTCAACGCAACTGTGCATCCCTTTTTTCAATGATCATATTACGCACGCAAAAAATTGCACAATTCTTCTGATCAACCAAGTAAACTCACATCAGAGTTGTTTTGTTGTTATCATACTAACTTGGACAGACCACGCCACACACTTCATGATTGAGAGTTCCCAAATGAATGCTGCAAATAGGCCAGGGACATCAAGAGTAGGCCAGCGCTTAATCCTTTGTTGCAATGCCTCCCTCTGCCAATGACAAAAATGCACACATGCATGCGCTCGAGAGCGCGCGCACGCGCATGCGCACACACACATTTGCATTCACACACACACACACACAAGAATAGAAAGACCAAGAGACAGACCAAATGCAAGCAAACACACACATACGCATTTGCATACGCAAACAAATTTCTTTCCTTTTTTGCCTGTGCTGCGCAGTGACCTTTCTGGCAATCAAATCTGCGGAACCATCCCTGCAACCTTGGCCTTAGTGCTGCCCGTTTTGGAAGTTCTCATCCTAGACAGCAATAAACTTTCAGGCCCTTTGCCAACCCATCTGTCACCGCTTTCTTCATCTCTTACCATTTTCTCCGCTTCAGATAATGCATTAACTGGGCGTCTGCCTCCTCAATTTGGTGTGTGCCTGGTGCTTTGCTGCTCATCTAATCCTGATGCAGCCATAACAGGGCACGGCTCTGTGTAATTGTACATGCATGTGCACGGAGATGAAGAGCATGATGTGGGGAATGAAGAAGTGCTTGCTGCATATTTGCAAGAGATCCTATTGTTGCACATGAGAAGTTGAAGTGTGTCATGTGCATAGCTTGCAACCAAAGCAACCCAACCTTCTTCCTAAATTGTGGTCTTTGCCCTGGAGATTCGCACGCAGCTGTGTGGCCACTAATGCTTACCTCATCTTCTGCAACCTTTGTTGTTTTGATGCCTGCAATTTCCCATGACTTGGTTGCTCCTTGACCCATTGATACTTCCAGGCTCTCTGCATGCATTGGAAGAGCTCCGGCTTCAGGGCAACAGACTTTCAGGCGCACTTCCTGGGGCTGCGTGGGGCCGAGGGATGAGCAATCTGAGGGAGTTGGACCTGTCAGGCAAGTGCGCATGTAAGACAATAATGTGGCTGTGGGTCATGGCCTGAGTGCTGCACACCAGCTAAGCTGCCCTAGTCCTGCAGGAGCAGCTATGTAACCTCAACTTGCCTATCAGTGCTCCACGTGGTCTGGACTGCACGCACTGTTTTAGTTATGCCACTTGCCTGAGGACTCAAACCTGTAAGGCAAGTGGTTGAGCAGAAAGTGCCCTGAAGATGGAGCATAAGAAGGCGTACACTGAGGCTGGGCCTAGGCTCTCGAAGGCTTGCCCTATCAAACAGACTTGTGCCTGCCGCATGTACTGGACGTGCGTAAAAATTAGGGGCCATGTAACACAAGCATCTTACAAGAACTCATTTACTTTGCGCTGGAATCTTTCTGGGAGCTAGATTTAATGATGGATTGGAGTCGGGGCATGCAGAGTGCCTTCCAAGCTGCCCACAATTGTGAACTTAAGTATTGGGTAACTGGGCTTTGGGCTAGTAGATGCCAAGATCCAGGATTGAGCTCTTGTCTTTCTACATGGTATACAGATCTGGAGTTTTGATTAAGGGGTAGGCATGCCAGCCGGCTGTTCCTCTAGTCTCAAGCCTAAGCCACATGGATCTGGCTATGTAGGCGTGTATCTGTGCTAAAACAGCGAACTGCAGCATACAGCCTGCAGCATACTGCAGCATATCGACAAGCGCTGCGGGCCTGATCTTTCTCATCATGGAGTGGATTTGGTTGAGACGCCTAGCTGCCTGCCTGCTTTCTTTGACCTCTCTTGAACGCAGAGCAGCTGCCTAATTTCCCTGACCTCTCTTGTGCGCAGGGCAGCTATCTGCCTGATGCAGGCTGGGTGGACAAAAAGCCTCTAGAGGCCATTGTCAGGAGTATTTGACCCCCACCGCAGCGAAAAAGCATTGCACCAACACCGCCATGCTCAAAAAGCTTCCTTTTTGGTAGATATTACGCTTCCATCCAGTGCTTGATCATCCAAAGACGGCACTTTCTGTGCCTGATGGCCATGGCTCACAGGGAATGCACTGGAAGGCCCACTACCCAGCTCATGGAGCAACATGAGGATGCTTCTAAAGCTGTAAGGACTGCTGCTATTTTTTCCAGCTGCTGGCCATGCTGTTATGAAGATGGCTGCTGCAGATAGTAGGAGCGAGCATTGATGTTGTCTTAGGGCAGACCACACCTCTTGAGTGATGTTGCCAACTAGCATTTCGCACTGAGAGCTGCAAGCTTACAGAGCTTGGCTTTGAAACAAGCATATGCTTCTAGTTCTGTTTTTCCATGCCATTGGCCACTACAAATATGTTAACGATGAGAGGCATGTAGAAGCATGCCTCCTTGCCATGCTCCACCGACTATGCCTGCTCTTGCACAAACCCCACCAGTCTCTGCACCCCAGCCACATGCATCTTCATTGCATTCAATGGCATGTAATACAAACTCCAGAAGATAACATATTCAAGCGAATACATGTGTGGTTGCCTGCAGCCAGCTACAAGACAATCACCTGTCTGGGCTGCTGCCTTCCTCTTGGAGCTCCTTGGCTGCACTCCGCTTGTTGGACGTCTCCCGCAACAGCTTGCAAGGTCCACTGCCTCCATCTTATGGCCTGCTTGTGTCCTTGACCAGGATGTGAGTGCCCCTGCGCATGTGATATTTTCATACTTAAAAGATGCTGAATCATGCCTGGGAATGGTGCGGCGTAGCAGCCTGGATCATTGCCTGAGTTCGCATGCCCTCCTTACAGGGTGCAGACAGAGATAGAACAGCCTTCAGTTGGTTGAGATTGATCCTTTGATTTATAGGATTGATTTTGTTGCAACCAGAATGGTGATTGCCGTGCTGGAGCTTTGATGTGTGGCCTTGAGCACCATTCCATTAGATAAGAAGAGAGGTTCTGGCAGAGGCAGCAGGCACGAACCATGAATGGTGGTCAATCTGCCGCCTTAATTGTACAGGGATTTTTCTGGCACAGTAGTGCGGAGAACCGGCATGAGATCATACCCTCATCAGCATTTATTTTCATGGCAGTAAGATGGCATAAATAAGCTCTATGACCCCTCATCCGCATGGCACGTGATACTGCAGATCTTTGGCTGGCAACAACCTCCAAGGCACCATCCCAGCTACGTATGGCAACTGTAAGCGTCTTGATGCGATTGAAGTTCAAGGGAACCCAGCGCTGTGTGGAGAGGTCCCAGCCACACTTAGGGTAAGAATCACATAAGTGGTATGGGCATCACTTGTTGTTGGCGCTGACCCTCTAGGGCTGCTTCACAGCCAGGCAAGACCATGTTCAGCTTAAGGCCTGGCTAATGCCAAGTGCTCGCTCAACATGTCTAATGATTTAAAACTTGTTAACATGAATGTGTCATTTTAACACCTGGATACAAGCTTGATGTCAGCACTGATCATGTTGACATGGCCTGGCGCTTGTGCCTGACGAACTTGAGTGTCACTGTCAGTCAATTAACTGACTGCGCACAGAGGCCTCCTTGTGTATGCCCACTTGAATGGATTGTGGGTCATGGTGCAGCTCAGCTTCTTTTCCTGCAATTTAGTTGCATGCATGGACCATGGCCCCGGCTGCGACTCCTTTTGTCTGTTCATGCACTACTGTGCACCACATGGTCTCTGCCTGCAAGAACAGGCGCACAAGGTGTCCATTTTGGAGCATGGCCAAGAGGTCAACATCTCCAGCTTGCAGGCATGCCCATGGAGGGACGTCGGTAAGAGAGTGTTTTTCTTAGAGGCTGCCACGATTTCCAAGTGCCAAACACTGAGATAGCAGCAGCAGAAGCGGTCTGCATTTATTTCGTCAGTCAAAGAAGCGGAGCCAAGTGCAGCAGGTGCTGCCTGCACCAGGTCAAGGATGGCATACTCAACTTGCAAGCACACGCGCTCACTTGTGTCAGTTATCAATCCAGAGAAGGAAGCAACAAATCCTTGCTGGGGTCAGCCAATGCTGGTCCTAGGATGCAAGCTGAGCTGGTCTTGTGGGTGGAATTCCTTCAGAATGCCACTCGTGAACTTGCAGTAATTGGCAGCTACTAACTGCACAGAGCCACAGCTGTACCTCACAACAACCTTTGCAGCTGCCGGCCTTCTCGCCTTGAAAGGCGTCCTGCAAAGGGGGGCAGGTGCCCAGGCGCCTGACCTTGAGGGTGGAGACTTTGAGGAGGAGGATGCCCTGATGATGGAGGGCACAATTGGTGCATGCAAGCCTGGCCAAGACTACGGAGTCTGCAGAGGGCTACCCAGCTGGAGATGGGGCGCTGACCCCTGTGGATACCCTGCATGGCAGGGTGTGACTTGCAATGAGGTGCGCCCATGGCAGCCCCAGGTGCGGTTGCGTTGTCTCTGCCGTTCATCAGACGGTGGCTCCAGTGAACCAGCCCAGCAGACTGCTGTCAAATGCTCAGCAGTGCTCGTCTTTGATCAAGCAGCAGCTGAGGCACAGCTGCCTAGCAGCGTTTGCCATCCAATGCAGCAGGGACTTGAGATGGAGCTGCTGAGCAGTTGTTGCCGTCACTCTGGAGCCAAATCTGGCATTGGCTGCGGTGAAGCTGCTGAGGAGTGACTGCCATTGCGTCCCCAAAAATCAAAGCAGCAAGGCCATCACAGCGCTGGTTGGTGCACTTGATTCTTGCTTTCCTCCTTGTCATGGCATAAGATCAAACCCCTGTGTGGCAGTGGATCAGACCCAGCTGTGGCAGGAACACTCTCCCACGGCTGCTACCTGCCCATGTGTCATCTAGGGGGTCATGTTCTATTGGCCATAGAGACGGGGCGGGCAACCTGATGCGCATGCATATGGATGTGCCAAACAGGGTGAATGTGGCAAACAGGGTGAATGTGGCAAACAGGGTGAATGTGGCATACAGGGTGAATGTGGCAAACAGGGTGAATGTGGCATTTGCAGACCAACACGCTGCCCCCATCAGCAGCAGCTTCTTGCTTTGCAATGGCCATGCGGTCACTGTTCACGACCAACTATGCCCACGCCTTTCACGTTTTGCGTTGGTTGCATGCCCTCTTTGTGCTGCGCGCAGGTAGGGTCGATTATAGCCCTGAACCTGAGCGCCTCAGGACTCCATGGTGCACTGCCTGCAGAGTGGCCAGGGGCACTGCGCAGCGTGCGGCACCTCGACTTCAGGAGCAACAACCTGACAGGTGCGCGGGGTGCGTCGCCTCAGGCTCTGGGGCAGCAACAACCTGACAGGCGCGGGGTATGGCACCACCTCATACCCAGGGACAGGGACAACCTGACAGGTGCGCGGTGTACAGCACCTCAGCCCCAATGGCAACATCAACCCTGACAGGTGCGCGGGGTGCGACCCGCAAGCCGCGTGGTACGGTGAGGGTGGACGTTGCTGCACCTGCCAAATAAGGGTAGCTCGGCTGAATCCCAGCAGGCCTGCAACCTCCAGGTCTAGTCAAGGAATGGAGGACGTGCATCTGTGGAAAAGGCAAGACAGAGAGCAGTGAGGCACCGCTGCACCTGGGCTGCTTGGCTGCAGTGGAGTCGATGTGCACGACTGAGAAGCAGCAGCTTTGCCCAGCTCAGATTGGCATTGCTTTGGTGTGGGAATTCCATTGCCGAGGGTGCTCTGCCCCCTGGACAGGTTGGATTGTTCCCACTGGTGAATTGTGGGAACAATACAACCAGGCAGGTGGAGCATGGATGCCGCCCTGCTCATGCCACGCATGCCTCCGACTTGCTCAGGTCAACGCGCGCTGCAGGGCTTGACAACCAAACCACCTACCTGCCGGCACCTGCAGAGCAAAAGCTGCTGGCTGTCCCTGCCCTAATCTGCATGTAGGCCCACTGCCGCCCTCCTGGGGGAACAGCCTACCCAACTTGGAGGTCCTGTGCTTGCATAATAACCAGCTTTCAGGAAGGCTGCCTGCCGAGTGGGCTTTGGGAGGCTCACAAAGCATGCGCAACACTAGCGGCAGTGGCAGCGGCGGCAGCAGCAGCAGCAGTGTCAGCAGCAGCAGCGGCAGCAGCGTTGGCAAGGGGCTTGGTGGCATTGACGGCAAAAAATACTTAGCTGGGGGCATGGCGTTGAGCCTTCAGCACCTGGACCTCTCAAGCAATCAGCTGTCGGGGCAACTGCCGCACACATGGGCCACGTTCCAGGGCCTGAAGCGCCTGTGAGTGTCTACGCGTGCGGAGCTGGGGTTGGACCGTGGCGCGGTCCCACCATTTGAGACGATGCACATGCTCATCTGCATTTTCACACGCTCACGCGAGACATCAGGCAGCCGCCTGGATCATTGTGCTTTTGTTGTTCACACTTTGAATCACAGGCCCCATCCAAAAGGTCTGCCCCTACAGCATCAGGCTTGCGAAACAATCCCAACATTGAGCTGCCCTGACTTTGAAACAGTGGAGGGCTGCACACTTTTCCAAGAGTGTGGCGCTCGCACCAGACGCGCACCCCTTCCTGAGGACATGCCCCTGCAGCAGCATCCCTGAGGTCATGCTCTGCCCTCCTTTGCCTCATGCTCTTCCATAATGCCCTTCACACGCCCCGTCCTGAAGCAAAATCCGTCCCTGCAGCTTGTGTGGGGCACCCAGAATGCCTGCACACCAGGGACCTCCAGCACCACCAATGCTGCGCAGCAAGCGCTCGCATGGTCTGAGCAACCCCCACGCACTGAGCAAATGCTCCATGAGCCTTTCCCGCTCTGAGCATGTCATATGGGCATTCTCTGCCCTGCGCGGCAAGCGCTCGCATGGTCTGAACAACCCCCGCGCACTGAGCAAATGCTCCATGAGCCTTTCCCGCTCTGAGCATGCATTGTGGGCATTCTCTGCCCTGCCGGCAAGCGCTCCCATGCTCTGAACAACCTCTGTGCACTGAGCAAATGCTCCACAAGCATTTTTGGTGCTGAGCATGCACCACACCCACCCGCCTGCCTGTGGAATTGGGACGCTCTCCTGTTGTTTGTGCCCTTGTGGGCATGCCTTCATTCACAAAGTGGCGGCTGCCGCCTTGTGGGCACACCTGTCCCTGGGCTGCACACCTGTCACACCTGTCACACCTGTCACACCTGGCGCACCTGTCACACCTGGCGCACCTGTCACACCTGTCACACCTGGCGCACCTGTCCCTGGGCTGGGCTGCAGCTTTGTGGGCACACCTGTCCCTGACCGCAGCCAGCCACCTGTCAGTTTGAACCTGTGAATTTGCAATTTGCCCGGCTGTGGACCCAGCGCATCCGGGCCCTGCATCTTGGTCACCATGCAGGCTGCTGCAGGACAACAACCTGACCGGTCCCCTGCCCGCAAACTGGGGCACAGGCCTGGCAGCGCTGGAGGCAGCAAACCTGGTGGGCAACACCCTCATCGGCAGCGTGCCCCACGAGTGGGCAGGCATGGCCGCGCTGCGCAGCCTCGCGCTCCCGCCGTACGTGCTGTGGCCAGCCTCGCCGGGAACACCTCGGGGGGATGGGGCTGGAGCTGGGGGCCTGATGGAGATGGCACTGGCAGGGATGGTCAGGTGGGTGGGGTGGGCGGTGCAGCAGCTCTGTGCAGACCGCAGCCCGGGTGCGCAGGGTGCAGATCGCCCTCTAGAGGCCGTGTGTGTTTGCGTGCGCGCGCAGGCATGCTGCATGCGTGCATCATCTCTGCCAGTGGTCAGGCTCCCACAGTCACCAAGGTTGCATAACATGAGCCTCTGCCAGCCTTCAGGGCAAGCTTAGCAGTCATGGCTGTTGGCCAACCCATTTGATTGACAGTCCAACCCTCAAGTTGACCTTGAGGGCAAGCCTTGGCACATGGCGCTGACGGTGCCATGCCTCCTCCCTGCGGCACCTGCCGCAGCGAGGACGACGGGCTGGGCTCGCCCGCGGCTGAGTTCCCCACCCCGCTCAATGCGCACAACCACGGTCAAGACCTGCAGCAGCACCAGCACCAGCACCAGCAGCAGCAGCGGGGGCGGCGGCAGCAGCAGCAGCAGCAGGGGGGGGACCAGGAGCTGCCGCCAGTGTACGCAGCGGGGGGGGGAGCAGGCGCTCCCGAGGGCTCCAACGTAGCCTTCAGCGGTGTGGCCCATGTGGTGAACCGCACGGGCATCTTTCTGCAGATGGCGCAGACAGGGCAGGCAGCACCACCAGGTGGGGCGGCTGCGTCAGGCGCTGCCGCAGTTGCCCTGAGCGATGCGGCTGCGCCTGCTTGCCCGGCTGCAGGTGTGCTTTGCGTGCAGGGCCTGGGAGAGCATGGGCGCTGCTGCAAGAAGTTGTGCAATGTAAATGGCAAGGCATGTGTGTGTTTATGGTGCGGTACTGCAGCCTTCTTTTTGGATTGAGGATGTCCGTGCCCAGTAAAAGGTAGTGAGCACCCCAGATTCTGCTGCGGGTCAAGAGCGTCGGCGAGTCGAGGAAAGGGAACATGAGCAGCTGCACTCGCGCAAAGTGCAGCACTGCAGCTGTGCCTCTGCTCTAACGTGCGCACAAGAATGAGTCGTGTTGCAGGTGGTGAAGTGTGCCTGAGGCAACTTGCTTGAGGCAACTTGCTTGAAGCACGCGCACAACGTACGCATGGTCACTGCTTTGGGGGGGTAGAAGATGGTGCAACAAGTTCAATCACACAACCTGTAGAGAGTATGTGCACTCACTCAGCTCAGCACACCTCCCAGAGCCACATTGTGTCAACCTTCAGTAGTACCACAGCTGGCATGCCACTTCTCCTCCATGCTCAAATGCTGCGGGGAACAATCGAGGGTGGTGAAGCGCTTTGCTGCTTTTGGTTGTGGGCCTTGGCAGTCACCATATGCCCAACGCTTCTGCTTGGGTTGCAGGCCTTGGGCTCATTAGAGTGATAGAGGAGCGGCAGCAGCAGCAGATGAGATCGAGGCCACACTCAGACAATGACCGCATACTGGCAATGCCCGTCTGGGTGGCGGCCCTTGCAGGTGCATTCGCTTTGTTTGGATTTATTTCAATTGCAAGCGACACAATGCAGCCACTGCGCACACCTTGCAGCCATGCATGCTCTGGCAACCCTGCAGCAAGTGCATACACGGTGCATTTACAACGGCACTCGCAACAGCACAGATCGCACACCCAGATCATCATCTCAACATCAACATCAACATCATTGTCATAACCATCACCAACACGCCTACACAGTTTTCCTTCTTTCCCTTTGTTTTCACTACCACGCCCACCCCAACAAAACCTGCAGGGTTGGCCTGCGCCGCAGCAGGCGCCACACTTGCAGCGGCAGTGCTGGCGGCTGCCTTCCTACGGCCCCCCCGCGCTGCGCACCCCACTAGCACGGAGCAGCAGCCTTCTCCCAACACACCCGGCAAGCAGTGGGGGGCGGCCCCGGCCCCAGGCCGCCCCTTGTTCCACCTCGTGCCTGCGCAGTCCTTGCCCGGCACGCCCCAGCCTCCTAAGCCCACACACCTGTGGTCCCTTCCGGGGGGGAGCCCCCACCTGCAGCAGCAGTCCACAGCCCCCACGCCCTTTGCCGACCGCCAGAACCAGGACCAGCACACCCGGCAGCTACTGGGGGCTGACTGCGGCAGCCCCCTCTGCGAGCGCGCTAGGCAGCCGGCCCGGGCGGCAGCCTCCCCGGCCGCATCGGCAAGCTGCCTCCTGTC
>LKMJ01001888.1_pt1 | contig 18847 bp, 24 predicted proteins | sample 643391 | NCBI WGS metagenome assembly LKMJ01 (sample SAMN04112250, study PRJNA286221) | soda lake metagenome | biome: soda lake; feature: Kulunda Steppe; material: water; isolation source: sample PL-Br10 brine of Picturesque Lake | place: Russia: Kulunda steppe | collected 2010-07 | reverse complement strand
GCATGTCCGCCGCTGTGTGCACCGTGGGTACACCGCGCGTTGCATGTGTGCACCGTGGGTACACCGCGCGTTGCATGTGTGTACCAGGCCCAAGCATGGCAAGGGAGTGGGTCATGCGCGCGCATGTGTGTACTTACGTGTGTGTGTGTGTGTGTGAGCGCACGTGCAAGTGTGCAAGAGCGCCATGATGTGTGTGTGGGTGTGTGCCTGTGTGTGCACATGTGTCTGTGAGCGCGTGTGCATGTGCATGTCTGCGTGCCAGTGCATGGCAAACAGACCCGCCAACAAAGAGCCCACGAGCCCAGGGCCGCAGCTTATGGGCCTGCGCCTGAAACCTGTGCGTCTACCATTACGGCATGCACATAGGGCCATTTGCACGTAGGGTTTCATAACAATTTGCACAAAGGGTTTCATAACAATTTGCAGAAAGCGTCATTTGCACAAAGGGTCGTTTGCACAAAGGGCCATTTGCACGAAGGGCCATTTGCACGAAGGGCCATTTGCTCAAAGGGTCATTGGCACATAGGGTCATTTGCACATAGGGTCATTTGCACGAAGGGCCATTTGCACATGGGTCATTTGCACGAAGGGTCATTTGCACGAAGGGCCATTTGCACAAAGGGTCATTGGCACATAGGGTCACTTGCACGAAGGGCCATTTGCACGAAGGATTTCATTACAATTTGCATGAAGGGGGTCGGGGGTGCGTGTGCAGGGAGGTGGGCACGCTCGCCTCCATGGCTCCAGTGGCCACCCCACGTACGGCCATGCTAATGCCCTCTGTGGCTTTGTCTTGCATGCGAGGCTCTGGGGTTGCATGTGCGAAGGCTCTGGGGTTGCATGTGCAGGGAGGCTCTGGGGTTGCATGTGCAGGGAGGCTCAGGGGTTGCATGTGCAGGGAGGCTCTGGGGTTGCATGTGCAAGGAGGCTCTGGGGGTGCATGTGCAAGGAGGCTCTGGGGATGCATGTGCAAGGAGGCTCTGGGGTTGCATGTGCAAGGAGGAAAGCACGCCTGGCCCCTTGGCTGATGCAGCCGCAGCCGCAGCTGTGATACCTGCAGCCGTGGCTTTACCACCGGCGACCCACAGCTGGCAGGGGCCTGCGCACACCAGCTCACGCACCCGCGACCATGGCTTGCATGAGGGGCTGGAAGTGGGACTGGATGGCTGCGCGCAGCTTGGCCTCGCTCTCCATGGCTTGCAGTTGGCCGACGCCGGAGGCCTGTGCATCGCGCGCGTGCGCATGCGTGCCTTACCAGACGCACGCGCAAACACACACATGCATGCACACATGTACACGCATGCCTGCAAATACCATGCATGGTATGTGTATGTGTGCATGCCTGAAGGGCCCATAACCATAAGGGGGAATGTTGGCCAGGGGGCACGCACGCTGTGCACACGCCCTGCCACTGCGCCTGCTGCTGGTCATGGCGTGTGCGTAAGGCGCCCAAACCCCACCTGTGCAGCAGGCGCAAGCATGCTCCCTCACACACAATACCCAAACAGACACCTTCTGCCTAGCTGCGATGGCCAACAACCTTGTGCCTGTCTGCGGGCAAACCTGGGAAAGCCGGGGCATGCATGCCAGCCTGCACCATGCGACAACCACGCGCACACACGCACGCACCTTCTCCCGGTAAGTTTTAATGCCGACCTCCACGGCTGCGGCGTGTGCCGCTTCAAGCGCCTCCACACACCCAGGGGCGCGAGCGGCGGCAGGCGTGGTGGCGGGTTGCATGCGCTCCTTGTATGCCTCCAAGCCGGCATCCCTGTGGGCACATGTATTTGTGTGTGCTAGTGCGTGTACATGTAAGCACATGTATGTGCATGCGCATGTATCTTCTTCTTGGGTTTGTGTGAGCGAGCATGCTTGCAAGTGTGTGTCCATGTGTGCGTGTGTGCACACGTGTGCTTGTATGTGCGTGTGCGTGTTAGTGGGTGCACGTGCACGCGCACTGCGTGCTGTGTAATGCACAGCTGCGGCATATTGTCATCTTTTTTATGCGCACAGGGCATCGAACTCACCCACCCTTGCGCTCACACACACTCGCACCCGCAGGGCCCCCGCGCACACACACACACACACACACACACACACGCACGCACACATACACACACATGCACCCACATACACACACACGCATACACACATGCACCCACATACATACGCATGCTCCCACCCACCTACGCAGACGCACGTGCGTGTGCGCACGCAAACACATGCACACACAACCACACACGCACAGGCACACGCACACAGGCACGCTCGCACACTCACAGGGCCTGGCGGTTCTCTGCCTCAATCACCGCCTGCCACGTGCTGGACAGGGATGGCACGCCACCCTCGTTGATGACGCGAACAAATGCCTGCGGCACGAGGCAGTGCGCAAATCCATGTGCTCCTCAACTCTTGGCCCACCAAGAAGACCGATCAGCTCAGATAAGATGGCAGCGCCAGAGCAGCACTTGCAAGCGGAGAGGGCCTTAAGCCATGCCGCGCCCGTACCCACCTCCTGTATCCACCTACAATCACCTACTGGCGGGCAGGGCCCTGCCACACCCTAATCAAGCTGCGCTTATCTCCAAAGGCGGGCAGAGCCCAGCCAGCCGGTACCAGGGGGCACAGCTCCATATGTAGCTTGAGGGCACATGCAGCACACGTCCTTAGGCCAAGGGAATTATGCACGCCACCCGGATTTTTGAAGGAAAAAGAGGCATTGCTGCTGGGCTGCTCAAGGGACAGCACAGCCCAAGCATCTGCAGCCTGAGAGAAAACACCCTGGGTGAACACAGCCTGAGTGATCACAGCTTGAGTGATCACACCCTGGGTGAACACAGCCTGAGTGGGTGGAGCTATGGCAAGGCCTCGCGATCAAGCGAATGCAGAGGGCATTAACGCACCCAGAACATGCAAGGTGCACACTCAAACAGAGAAACATCCGCGCCACATGTGTTGAACACACACACACACACACACCAGTGACTGCATGGAAGCATTCAAGCATGCCTTCTATGTGGGCGCGTCTGCGCATACACCTGCACACGTGAGTGGGGGTACACTCGCGCGCCCCTGCGCACATGTGCGTGGAATTACCTGAGCAAAGGACGAGAGCGCACTGCCGGTGATGAAGCTGCCCCGGAACTGCTTGGGGGTTGCGTTTGCCAGCAAAATGCTGAGCAGCTTGTCCATGCCCTGCACATGCAGCAGAGCATGCATGGAGCAAAGCACGCTCAAACCTGCACCACAGCACTTCGCTTGCAGCGTGCTTTCCTGGCATTTGCTTGCAGCGTGCCTTTCTAGCACTTGCGTGCCTTGCCACCTGTATAGTAAAGCCAGTTGCTGATTACGCCCCTAGCCAAGTGAAGCAACCTACTGATGCTCCAACAAGTAGGCATGGAATACTTTCAGATTTAGGTTGGCGCCCTCTGCCCGGCAGCTGTGTGCAGGATCTGAGTCATGGCCATCCAATGGATGCCTGGCATTGATGGTGATCCAATGCACAAGCCTGGGCCACGGTGATGGACACAGACTCCAAAAATGCACCGCGCCGAGTCCAGGATCAAAGCGGCACCGCCTTCAACACAGTTGAAACCCAACAACGACGACGACGACAACCAAAGGCTGCCCCCCGTCCATGGGCAAGCACAGGGTTTGAACGTAAGCCAAGATAAGGGCACCTCTTTGAACTCTGGGCGCAGGGCCTCCAACGGCGTGCGGTCCATTGCTGCAATGTGGAACAGAGGCACACACCTTGCATGATAGCCCGCATGCATGGTGAGCAAGTACCTGGAAAGGACATACCGTACGTGAGGTGGGTGTGACGCGTCATACAAGAGTGCTTCCTCCAGTGCACTGTACGACACAAGGGAGCGCAGTGCACTGTACGACACAAGGGAGCACAGTGCGCTGTACGACACAAGGGAGCGCAGTGCACTGTACGACACAAGGGAGCACAGTGCACTGTACGACACAAAGGGAGCGCAGTGCACTGTACGACACAAAGGGAGCACAGTGCGCTGTACGACACAAGGGAGCGCAGTGCACTGTACGACACAAGGGAGCACAGTGCGCTGTACGACACAAAGGGAGCACAGTGCGCTGTATGACACAAAGGGAGCACAGTGCACTGTACGACACAAGGGAGCGCAGTGCACTGTACGACACAAGGGAGCGCAGGACCTCCAGAGTGCTGTGTGATGCAAGGGAGCGCAGGACCTCCAGAGTGCTGTGTGATGCAAGGGAGCACAGGACCTCCAGAGTGCTGTGTGATGCAAGGGAGCGTGGCGGCTCTACCTCCCGTGCTTAGTGTGATGCAAGGGAGCGTGGCCGCTCTACTTCCCGTGCTTAGTGTGATGCAAGGGAGCGCAGCGGCTCTACCTCCCGTGCTAAGTGTGATGCAAGGAAGCGCGGCGGCTCTGCCTCCCGTGCCCTTTTTGACACAAGGGAGCGCAGGACCTCCATGAAGGGAGCTATGCGCCCTGCACCAACACCACTCAGCGCTGCAAGGCCAGCGCTGAGATTTTGGGATGGGGATGATTTTGGCCACTGCTGTTGATGGTTTGAGCCATAGCCGCTTATGGTTGTGGTCAAGGCTGCTGTGAACCCGCATTGCAACCCAACGCACAATGCACGCACACAAACACACAAATGTACACACGTCATCAGCGAGGCCACCCCAGGCACAAGGCACATACTTGTGAGTATGCAACATGCATGGACAATTCACACCTGCCAGCTGGGCTTCGTCGGAGAGGGGGCGCTTGAGCGCAAAGCAGTCCCTTAAAGGGAACACCTCCTTGATGGAGTTACGAGTCTGCAGCACAAGACAGTCAAGCGCGCACAAGAAAATGTAGTATGCATTACATGTGCGCCATGGTTGGTTTGACCCAGCATCATGGTGCAGCGCCCTCTCCCACACGCACACACACATGCATGCTTGCATGCAGGTTCACACTCTTTCACAGACAAAAGCACATACTTGCCAGATTGTTGACACATTACACAGATGCACACACAACACACGCAAGACACACACACACACAAAGCAAGCCCCACTGTTGTCCAGCACGCACTGAAAGCATGCACAATGCAAACACGCGCGCACACATTTGTGTGTATCTATGTGTGCGTGCACGTGTGAGTGCGTGTGTGCGTGCGTGTGCGTGTGTGTGTGTGCGTGCGTGCATGTGTGTGCGTGTGTGCGTGTTTGTGTATGGTGTGTGTGCGTGCGTGTGTGAGCAGGTGGTGGTCAGAGGGGCTGACACGCCCAGCACACTGTCTAGCGCGCAGCCCGCTGGGCATTCTGAGCACTGCCTCCTGCCCCTTGTCCACCATGCGCGCACCTGGTCCTTGTGAGCACTGCCTCCTGCCCCTTGTCTACCATTTGCGCACCTGGTCCTTGTTGGCATCGCCCCCCGCCCTCAGCACCTCCTCCATGTAGTCTTTGGGCGTGGCCTGTGGTGCGCATGGCGTGTGAATTCATGGAGCTTTGGCACAAGGCATTGCCTTGGTACATGTTCTTGCCTTGGCTTTTGGCATTGCCTTGGCATACGGTGTTGTCTCACCCCAAAGCATTGCCTGAGCACATGCCATTGCCTTCGGGACTTGGCACCACCTTGCCTTATGGCGTTGCCTTGGCATAGGGTGTTGCCTTACCACATGGCATTGCCTTATGGCGTTGCCTTGGCAAAGGGTGTTGCCTTACCACATGGCATTGCCTAATGGCGTTGCCTTGGCAAAGGGTGTTGCCTTACCACATGGCATTGCCTTATGGCGTTGCCTTGGCAAAGGGTGTTGCCTTGGCACATGGCATTGCCTTATGGCGTTGCCTTGGCAAAGGGTGTTGCCTTACCACATGGCATTGCCTTGGCACATGGTGCCAGCTAGAGAGGGGTGTCAGAAGGGCAAACGGCGCGGCAGCTTTGGTAAGGGCAATGCTGTTTCTTGAAGATCGTATTTCAGGGTTGCTGGAAACCACATGGGCACCCCATACAAGTTGGCAGATGAGCACAAAGTTTGGCAAATCTGCTGCGTATGTATGTAAACTGTCAGGTAACTGTTGTCAGCAACCCTAAAAATTTGCCGTGGACCAGCCTCGTGGCCACAGCCAACAGACTTCCTAGGCTGTGGCTGTCAAGTTCGACAGCAGTAACGGAGTCTGATGCACTTATCATAGGCCCCAACGCATGCATCAACAACACACTCATCCGCCCTAAAACACGCATCAACAAGCGCGTCTTAGGTGGCTGCAGCACAAACATCTGCATGCGTTTGGTCGGCCCAAACACACCCATCACAACGCACCTTCCAAGTCCTCAAACATGCATCAGCACGCATCTCTTGAGCCCCAACACAGCTGGCAAGGTTGCATTCACATTTCCCCGAGTACCGTAGACGCAAACCCGGAGGAACCCCATCCACCTTCCACACCCACAGGGAAGGCCCATGCACCGTTTACGCACGCACACCATGCACGTTTGCATACAAGCGCACACCCTACACACCACGCATACAGTGCACACAAAGTACACTGCACGTGCGACTCCATCAGCGTGCCTTCATCCATAGCCAGGCACACGTCGCGCAGTGGCCTTGGGAACGAGGGAGAAAGCAGACACACGCACCAGCATGCTCTCCTCAGCACATGGCCCATGCGCACCCATCATCATGCCTGAGTGCAAACAAGCAACGCGCACCATGCCCGCAGTTGCACACAAACGCCCCACGCATCATGCCTGCACGCACACGCCCAACGCACCATGCCAGCATCCAAGGTCAAGTACGTGTCGCGCAGGAGCCACAGGAAGGACGGAGACAGCGCCTGCAGCTCTTGGTCATCTGCAGCCGCCAGCACAAGTAGGGCAAGGGCAAGCCGCTTGCCGCTCACAAATACTCAGATGATGCAGCATCAGGGAGGGCGCGCGCTAGCAGCGCACAGCCCGTAGGATGTGGAGTGGCTGACAGAACTGCATGCGCCATGAGCTTGACTCATGTGTCAGCGACTCGCAACGCCAATATGACAAGGTGTGCCTGACAGGAAAGAATGGCGCATGGCAACACCTCACAGCGCGCGGCAACAGCTCACTGCGCGCGATAACAGCTCACAGCACCAAAATGACGTGGTGCGGCCCAGGGGGAGCTCCCAGAGCACCGAGGCATGATGGGACAGCAGTTCTGTTACACTGTGTGGTCTGGGGATGACGTGCCTCCCTTCACTAGGGGCAATCGAGGGGGAGCTTGCCGAGGGTTGAGGCGCTATGAGAGGGATTAAACACAGACTAAGGCCTGAGCGGCGCATGCTGCGTCCATGGCGTTTGAGCGGGAGCTGCAGCCATTTTAGGTGCACCTCTGCTTCCCCTCATGCCCACTCCCTCCCGCCCCCTCCATCCCTTCACTACCTGTGCACACAGCCGCGGCGCCTCACCTGCGGACCCGGCCTTGCTCTTGATGCGTTTCGCAAACTCGCACACGCAGCTCAACTTGTCCACGGAGGACTCGTCGATGGCCCCCATCTGATTGTAGATGAGCATGGAGGACAGGAGAACACCCAGCGAGAACACCTGTGTGCTGTAGTCCAGCGTCTGGTCTGCATGCGTACGGCCGCGTGGCGTATTGTATGAGTGTGTACATGAGGTGGGTAAGAGCTGAGGGCCTGCGTCACCACACACTTGCCGGGAGCAGATGGGTGGCTGTGTGTTGCGTGTGCAAATGCACGCTTGCTGGAGAGCGCTCTGGGATATAGTGTGCAAAGCTGTGCAAGCGCAGTGCTGCGAGGTAAAGCAACCGGAGGTGAGGTGCGTGTGCACCTGCTGTCCAGCTAGCAGATCACTTGCTGTCATTGCTAGCAGATCACTCGCTGTCATTGCCAGCAGATCACTTGCTGTCCAGCTAGCAGATCACTTGCTGTCACTTCTGGCTGTCCAGCTAGCAGATCACTCGCTGTCATTGCTTGCTGTCACTGCTCGATGTAATGCAAGAGGGTACCGACCATAAAGATGGTACAGGGCTGCAAGGGTGTGGCAGGTTGGAGGCGAGATGCATGCAAGCACTCACCAAACGCGTCAATGCCCTCACAATCAACAAGCACCTGCGGCAAAAATCCAATGGCAGGTTGCACATGTCCACAAATGCCAGCCCATCAACCAGAGCGTCCTTCCGTTTTACGTCCAGCCAACATGCTGGCATATAAATAGATGCATGTCGTGCTGCTAGTGACGACATGAGCTGGCTGCTGCTTAAATCAGGACACACCGTTTGAAACACCAAGAACGACACCCCAGGCCAGGCATGGTGACGAAGCCCCCAACGGGTGCATCATGCCAATCATGTGTCCACAAATGCTAATGTCTGCCCCCTCACCCATACCACCAATGCCGCTCATACTCGCACGTGCGCATCAGCGGCATCCGCACAAGGCCGCTTATGCGCGTGCATGCACACCTGCATCCTCCGCGCAAGGCTGCCCATGCATGCACGAGTGTGTGTGGGTGCATGTTTGCGCTCAAGAGTACTTGGGCGCGTTGGCAGGTGCCAAAGCCTAGAGGATATGCGACTACCACCCTCCTGCTACTTTTGGGGACCTCTGGATGATATCATTGCCCAGGGGCTGGGCTGCTGGAGGCCGAAGCGCAGGTGGCTCTCAATAGAAATAGGTCCTTTGATCACAGCAAGCATGGTATGCGCCACGCAATCACCCAACCCTCAACCGGTTGCCCACGCATATGCCCTACCCTGGCAGTGACACCAACTTCTTAAAGAAAGCATCCATGGGCTGAGCAACCAGGGCTCTTGTTCAGTGCAGGGCGTCCACCCTTTGCCCATCGCTCCAATTCCGCCCTCTGCTTGTTTTGGTCAACAGCGCAAAGACGATGGGAGGGTGCCCATGGGACTCACCAGGTGGTACTTCTGGCCAGAGGGCAGCTTGCGGGGGATGGCTTGACCCCACAACCACAGGCCCTGCGCGCGTCCAACGCGGGCCGAGGGGTGTGTTTGGTGCAAGTGGAGGACGCGTGCGTGAGACCTAGCGAGCATTTTGTTATGCAGCCGGGGCACATATGGGGGCATGTTTCTGCGTGAGCTGGTGTGCATGCGCGTGAGCGCCTTGCATGCGTGCACATGCGTGTCGCAGTCAGGATCAGAGGCAACATGCTTTGCGTGCGCATCAATTTAATACCACCATGGAGCATATGGAGCACCATGGAGCATAAGGAGCACCATGGAGCATAAGGAGCACCGTGGCATAAGGAGCACCATGGCATAAGGAGCAGGCGGCGCCTGGTGGCACGCTGAAAGCGGGATGGCCTCTGTTATGAGCGCAGTGGCACGCTGAAAGCGGGATGGCCTCTGTCATGAGCGTGGTGGCACGCTGAGGGTGCTGAGAGCATGCGGCACGCTGAGGGAGTGGTGGCAAACAAAGGGCGTGTCTGTGCCTGCAATTGCCAGGTAACCGCCTTGATAGCTGCTCTGCAAAGCTGTTGGGGTATGCTGTGCGCATGGTGCTGCGGTATGCTGAGCACGAGCTGCTGAAGTGTGCTGAGTACAAGCTGTCGAGGCATGCTGTTGAGGTGTACTGAGTGCAAGCTGTCGAGGTGTGCTGAGTGCAAGCTGTTGAGGTACGCTGTTGAGGCATACTCTTGTGGCACGCCATGCGCAAGATGGAGGCATACTCTTGTGGCATACTCTTGTGGCGCTGTTGAGGCATACTCTTGTGGCACGCCATGCGCAAGATGGAGGCATGTGTTCTCGTGCTCCGCCGCTTTGCGATGTGTGTGCGCGCGTGTGTGTGTGCCATGATCTGCCCCCTCAATGGTCTGAGCAGCACCGCTCTGTCTCATGGCCAACAGGCTGCTCAATCAGAGCAGATGCTGCGATTTATTGAAATCACAATAAGCAGCACCAATGTGCTCCTGCTCACTCAACAACTGGGCTCCTCTTGTGCCAATGCGGTGACTCACTGAAGTCAGAATGAGCAGCACCACTGTGTTCCTGATCACTCAACAGTCGGGCCACGCATGCACCTCCGCCACGATCCACTGTGCATGCGCCTGGGCAGCACCTTTGCGACCTTCTGGCTCTCAGCTGCTAAGGCCCAGCAAAAAGGAGTCAAGCACTTGTGACCATTCGAAGCCGAGTAGTGCATCACACTGTCCGCAGCCCACGGCCCTCCTACACGTGCAGATACAAATCTGCACACACATACGCACACACACACACACAGCGCACACCTTGGTGCAGGGCCGATGCGAGCTCGCGACCTGGAAGCCAGCGCCCCCCTTGCCTGCCAGTTTTGTCAGTATCTGCAGCAGCACCAGACAGCAGGGCGTGTGCGCAGAAACCAGCACGCGATTGCACCAACGCGCCGGCCTGCCAGAGCTTTGAAGCTTAAAGGCAGCAGTGGGTCGAGGCGCCTGCGTGACGCACCAGTCTCATCTGCTCTGCGCCCGTATCCGCCAATACCCCCTTGGGCCCTGCCAGCTCTTCTGCCCTCGCTTGGCTGGGTTCACGAGCCTCATCACATGCCTGCCCTTGCTACAGCTGTTGTCCTCTGCATGTCATACTTCGTTCCGATTCACAGACATGACCCTAGGCATGGAGGCATGTGCGTTCTTATTATTAGGGCTCAGATTTTGATGGCCTAGCAGGCGCCGGCCCCTACCCATACACCTGCAGCTGGGGCCCACTCCCGACTCCTGAGCACACGGGATTCTGAGTGCACTCCGGGGTCCACAAAAAGCAGCAAGCCATGCAGCCTGTCTGCCCCCAGCGGCACACTCTGCAACATATCGCTGCGCTGCGGCGACACTGGCTGATCCCAGAGGCCCAGGCTACGCTGCAAATCAAGAGCCGGGCCCGTGACCCTGCTTCGTTTGGACTTGCATGGTGTTATGATGCAGGTCTGGGAATGGGGCACAAGCTACAATTGCTCCGTTTGAACTTGCATGGTGTTATGATGCAGGTCTGGGAGTGGGTACATGCTACACCTGCTCCGTTTGGACTTGCATGGTGTTATGATGCGGGTCTGGGAGTGGGGTACATGCTACACCTGCACCGGCATGCGGCCGCGAGGGAGCGCTGCGGCCCCGTGTGAAGTGGCTTGGCCCACATACCTTGGACCTTTGTGACACATGCAGAGCTTCTGGGGATACAAGCCGCAGCTTGACCTTAAGAGCATGAGGCTTGGCTTCACGCGCAGCTCCTCCGCCACAACAACTACCACAACAACCACAACCATAACAACAAACAAAACAAACCATAAAAACTATTTACACAACCACAACCACTGGATACCACGCTTGTGCACCCCCTGGGCTTGCGTCTGCTCCGCCAGAGGCAAGAGCAGGCCTGGCGCTCCCCCAGAAGGAGAGTGGGGCGCTCTGGATGCCGGCAACACTCCAGCAGGGGCTGGGAGACGGCACCCTCTACTGCCCGGTTGTTCATGTGGGAATTTGCATATTTTCGTACCTGCGCCTCTGCTGAAGAGCTGACATAAGCGTTGGGCATGCACAGGCCCTGCCTTTGCGCGATGCTGCTGGCTCAGAAGACTGAGCTCTCTGCAGCAGGGGCCCTGCAAAGCTGATTACCATCATACTGCTGCGGGCAGTGTATGCCAATGATTGTATACTGAGTCGCACCTGGTTCAGCAGCCAGCTTTTCCCTTGGCGCGCCCGTCCACAGACCGCCAGCACGGCCACTGCCAAACAGCACGCGCAGGCACATTGCAGGGGCCCATGAATAAGGCACTAAACAAGTTGTCCATACAAATAACCTCTTAAAAAAAGAAGTGTGAGTGAGGCCTGCGAGGCGGCTTTTGGACTGCTTCCGTGTTCTATCGCATGAGTGCAAGACTTGACCAATGAATAGTGCACCATCGAGGCAGCTCTCCTCCCCCAAGTGCCATATGATTGCTTGACCGAGATTTGCATTTATCACCCCTCTAATCTAAGCGCATGGTCTGTGCTAGATCAGGTGATGCCAGGATCTTTCCTGGAGGCCGTCAACCGTTTGTTTGACCGCCCCTGCCACAGCCCTAGGCGCTGCTCCCACTCCCTACCTGGACCAGTGAGCTTGGAAAGCATGTTGGCTGCGATATTCGAGGCAAAGGAGGAGCACAGTGGGCCAAAGTGAGCTTATGAAGCTGCTGCCAAGTGTCCAAGCATCCAACTCAACGCAAGCACAGGACCTCACCTGCGTCTGGGTTTACTTCAAACTTTCTGGAAGCATTGTACGTGATGAATGGGGAGGCCATGGCTGCGTTGCCAATGGCCTTGCCTTAGTAGCCCTGCTGAGATCGATCCTCGAAACAGTTCGTAAGATTCGAAATAGAATTGATTTGACAGAATGTAGCAAAAATGATCACGAAGGAATTGCCGTGGATTGTGGGTACCTTCACGGTGTCACAGCTCCTTACACTCATCCAGAGCTACCAGTACAGGATGAACTTCAATCCAAACAAAGACATGGTGGCTGAAATTCCATGGTTCAGCAGGGCCACGTTCTGGCCGCTTATGTCCATGCTTGTTTGGTTCCTGTATGTGTACAAGGCTCCCATGCAGAGCATAACCAGGGGCCAGTTGAGGCAGGTCTGGCTGGGCTTCATTGGGAGTATTTTGTTCATGACTTTCCTGCTAGCGGATCCGAGTTTTCAGGTGAGTGCCCTAATGAAACCTGATTGGCATCGCTTCATCACTCTGTTCCTTGCGGAGCCTGCTGCTGCACAGTGTTGAGCACACACATGAATTCATTGGCAGTCCACATGCCCTCCACATCTTGCTCTTGATGCGTGCAGACCTGGGGTGATGTGTACTACTTTTGTGGTACTGGCGACATCAACTACTGGTGCGCGCAAGAGCAAGCAGGGCAAACCAGCCGCATGCGCATCAAAGAGGGCATACTGCCATTTACATGTGCATGCATGTGTGCGGACAGTGATGCGGCGCGTGTGCAAGCACGAATGAGCCCAGGGTCTGGCAGTGTGTGTGTGCACGGATGGACCCCCTGCGCACGAGCGCACATGTGCTGCGCAACACAAGTTGACGCTCGGTTGACAGTTGTAACTGGTCACTAGCAGGCAAGCGCTTGCCCTAACCTGAGGCGAGTGAGCTTGGCATGCGCTTGTCCTGATGCCGGAGGAGGTTCCTCCTCTCTCAGGAATCCCTGAGAACCTGATTGGCACTCGCTCACCCCAGTATGATCATCCACACCAACCATCCACCGTGAAGCCATGGGCAAAGCATCAGGGAGGCTCGAACGCACATGGTGCCCACACTCCAACTCGCGTGGTTAGCCTGCTGCTCCCATGCGACCCGGCATCTCCCATCCATCCTGCCAAGCTTCAGCCTTGTCCATGCCCAACGGCATGTGTGCACATGTTTGCACGTGCGCGCACAACCCTGATCTCACACACACACACGCAGCACATGTGACTTTCGATGGAATGCGTGGGGGTGGGCCAAGGGCTTCATTATCTGGTTTTTTGTGCTGACCTCCGCCGCGGGCCTGCGGAACCTGCTCCTCGAGATTGGGCTCAAAGGATTACTCCCAGGTGCGCAAGAGAGAAGGAAAGGGAGGAATGGAAGGCCACATAAGTAATGTTTTAAAAGCACTCCTTACATTGTTTAGGGAAGGGGATAACGTTGGTGCACAAGAAGTAAGGGGGGAAAGGAGACCACGCAGGCATTGAAAACATTCCCTACATCAATTCAAGAGAAGGGGATGACGTTGGTGCGCAAGACAGCCTTCCTCTCCAGCACACGTCTGGCTTATCGATTCCACGTGCCTGAGCCAGCCATGGGGCCACCCTTGTGCATATTTCATGTGCTTGCCGCTGCGTAAACCAAGGCAACGACTCGAGCAAGCACTTGCTCAGCCGTTGCGCAGGCTAGGATGAGGGGGTGGCCCGGGGCTGCTGCAGCAGCTGTCCTTGCACCTGCAGACTGCTCACTAGCGCCTGCGTATGCCCACACGTGTGTGGGTACCTGAGATGCTAACCACCCAGTTCCAGAGGCCCAAACAGGGACGGTTAAGTGACGCAAATTATGGATACACAGGAGACGCATGTTCTTGCTCTCATGCATGCACACACGCACACACGCACGCACGCACACCTGGACACAACTGCGCGTACACACATGGCTGCAAAAAGTGGCAGCGGAGCCTGCACAACGCCGGCAATGCCTGAAGTCGCGCAAGGTCTGCAGGCTCCCTCTATAGGAAGTGTGCCCTCTCTCTAGCTGCTGCCCACATGCATGCACTCTTTGGGTGTATTGGTTGGACTGCAGGTGAAGAGGTGGTCACCAGAGAGGCAGTGATCAGCGTGTGCTGGCGCCTCATCCCTTACTGGCTCAACAACTGGGAGCAGAAGGTAAGTAGGGATGTGCGGGTGTGAGTTTGTGCGTGCATGGGTGTGAGTGTGGGTGGGCGTGCATGTGCGTGTTTGTGCGTGTGAATGTGTGTGTGTGCGTGTGCGCGCGCGCGGCAGGGTGGGGGCGCACACGCACGTGTGCGTGTGGATGTTCAATATCTGGCCTTCACGGGCAACAAGGCTACTGATATCAGACCTGAGCTGGATCTCATAGGCCTGTGCTGTGCATGCTGGCCCGCTTTGCTTTCGGCCCACTTTGCTTGGCCCGCTTTACATTTGGCCCGCTTTGCGTCTGGCCCGCTTTGCTTTTCGCCAGCTTTGCTTCTGGCCTTGAGAGCCTGGCAGAAGGGCCTGGCAACAGGCAGGGGCTGACTTGGTAGACATCACCTCAGTGCTCCATCCCCCCCAGCGTCTGTGCCACCCCTGTGGGTATTGAGCTGCCATTACGCTGCCCAGCTGCACATGAGCTCACGGTTTTCCCACTCACGTTCCGCACGGGTCTCTTGTTCTGCGTGCGTCCCTGCAGTGGGGTGCAGAGTGCAGCAGCATGATGTTTGAGCTGCCCCACTTTGCCATGGAGCTGCTCGTGGTCCTTCCGTGTGTCCAGGTATGGCATGTGCAGCTGGCTTGTGTGTGTGTGTGCCTCTTTGTACGCGTGTGTAAGAGCGCGCATGTGCGCGCCCCTGTACGATGGACACTTCCATGTGTGGATGTGTACCTGCGTCTGTGTGCGGGCGTCTGCTTGTGTGCGTGTATGTGCATGTGCGTGTGCCCTGCTTGTAATGGAGCTGTTTGTGGTCATCCTGTAAGTCCACACGAAGTGTATGAGAAGCATTATGTCCGTAACGTGTGGTCTGTATGAGTAGACTTACGTCCATGGCAATGCCTACCAGTGCTGGGTCATGCCTGTGAGTGATGTCTGTGAGCCATTGCCAACCCCTCCAGGGTTCCCAAGTCTTATATCTATCAGTCCCATGTATCACAGCAATATTGCGGAAATGCTCTTGCCAACCAATTATACCCTGATGGTGCCTACCAGTGATGACAGTGATTCCGTACCTTGTACAATGCTTACAGGCTCATGCCTAACCCTGTGTTGCCTATAGCTATCTACAGTATGCCCTCCCCTTCTGTTCTCCTTCCTGTGCGCCTGCTCTTTTAACTTTCCAAACCAATCAATTTGGTTCCCCTGTTGACACATTTCAGAGCGCTGTGTGCCTGTACTGCACTTAGCCTGTGCAGAAGTGCGCCCTGAGCAACTTCAGTGCGTTGCAGACACATGAATTGATGCTGCTCATGGGCCCTATACATGCCCAAGTTTTGCATGTCTTTGTTGATTGTTTGCATCAGGGCAATCTCGATCCTGCGTTCCTTAGCCGCATGTTGTTTAACTGTGTCATGAATGGACACTGCCTGCTTCATCACTCGCAACGCATGTGCGTGCACCTATGGCTGACTCCCAGTCTTTCAACGCTTGACACATTCAGCATGCTGATGCCTGGCAAAAGATGATTCGCGTGCCAGATCACCCGCACAGTGCAAATGCGCGAACTTGATGCACATACACCTGTAAATCATGCTCAGCGTCCACACGGGGTTGCTGCGCAAGCGCACGGTGCACAAGTGCAAACCTGATGTACAAGCAAACACGCTCCCCACTTATTTTGCACCAACCACCCTCTCTGACAAGCCTCTCTCCTCTCCCTTCTTCGCTCACCCCTTCATTTTGCTCAGGTCCTATGTGCGCGCATCAAAGTTCTGGTGGTGCCCATCCTGCGCGTTCCTCAAATCGAGCACCAGGCGCGGAGCAGGTGGGTACGTACATCTGCTGTTAACACCCATGCAATTTACATTTCACACCAGGTGTGTATGTTTATGCTGTGGGTGGTCATGCATGAGCACCAGCAGGTCAGGCGCTGGCAAACAGGCTCTGTTTGCGTGCTCAGTGAACATCCAAAGGATGCACCTGTAGAGGACTGGTGGGTGTACGCTTTTAAGGACTGCCCACGCACTTATTGAGGTGTAGGTGTAGAGGGGTGTGTGTGTGTGCAATTGGCATATTGTCATGGCAGCTGCCAACACACGAGAACAAACAGGAACACATGCAACACAGGCAAGCCAGTTCACTTGGGTGCCTATCCTATCGCTTACCTGCACACATGCACGTATTGCAGGGCAAGGAAGAGGCCCAAGCACTGCATTGGAGCGTGTGCTTGTGCGTCACATCCGCAACTTGCTTAAACAACACGCGCAACTTAAGGCCACAATGGGGATACCAAACACTTGCAAGCTCACACACCTCCATGTGTGCCGGCTCTGCCTGTAACCTTTGTGTGGTTGACACACATAACAGGCCCTGGAGGAGGAGCCAACGGCGCAGGAGCTCGAGGGCGTCGGAGACAGAGGGTGCGGCGCCGGAAGACGTCCTGCCAGAGGTGAGCGTGTAGGTGGCTGGTGCCATGCTATGGGAGCTCAGCTGCGTGTATGTTGCAGCCTCACTCTTCCTTTGACTCGTCCGGCATCAGTTGGCTTGATGCTTGGGTGTGCGGCCAGTGCCCTCTTGACGCGCATCAGCTGCGCTCTGTACAACTCCTGGGTTTTGGGCCTGGGTGCATGCGCAGTGCGGCCTTGGTGTACGCATGCCACAGCCGCCCTGTGGATGTACAGCACTGCAGCACGAGGCTTGCACTGAGCTGTCCTACATACCACCAGGACAGAGCTTGGTATTGTTTTGCGCGCTTACAATCTGCCCAACAGAAGCGCCAGACCAAACACAAGCTCCATTCCTGTGTCCTCTGCTTGAACTCTAGATTGGGTAGTCGTGTTTTATATGAGGAGTTTTTCAGAGTTCCCACGTGGGGGTGAGATCTGGCCAGCACGCACGCGTGCGCATATCGAAGCGTCCCCCCGTGCGCTGGTCGCGCGTGTGCAGGGCCTGGAGGCTGCTGCAGTGGAGGAGCTGATGCAAGAAGGATTTGAGGCACTCAAGGAGGAGTGGGCGTCGCGCGCGCCACCGCGCGAGCGCATGCACGCACAGCGCGTAGAGGCATACACGCACGTCGCGACCGTTGCGGTCACAGGCCTGCAGGCGCGCGTGGCAGAGCTGCGCAGCGAGGCCGCACTGCTGCACATGGCTGAGGCGCGGGCGCGCGCGGCGGCTGCAGCTGCGCACACGCGGCCGCTGATGGGACTTTTGCAGGGCGAAGCCGGCACGGGCACAGGACCTGCACGCAATCGTCCCGCAGGCGCGCTGGCAGCTGCACAGGGAGCGCCGCCCGCACCACCACCTGCAGCGGCCGCGGGGGCAGCAGCCGCAGGAGCCAGCCTGCTGCCGCCACCACCACCGCAGCTCCCGCCGTGCATTGGAAGTGAGGATGCTGCGGGCCGGAGCCCTGCAGCACCCACTTCCACAGGCGGAGCGTCAGTCCCCTCAAACGGAGTGCCAGCAGCAGAGAGTGTGCCCGTGCCCTTATCCAAGCCCCGCGCAGCAGAGCCGGTTGCATCTGAGGCAGGGGCGGCTGCATCTGCACCAGAGCCTTGCTGGACTGGTGCGTCCACCTCTCCCCAAGGCGACGCGTGTGCCGTGCGCGACCCAGCTGCTGCAGCTGCCCCCGACGCCGCATACACTCCCAGTGGTATGGAAGGCGGAGGCGCTTGCTGCTTGGCGGCTACAGACGGCCCAAGCTCTGCCACCTCCGCTGGCGCGGCCCCTGGTGCGGCGGCGGAAGAGGGCCCTGCAGCCGCCGCGGCAGCTGCAGGGGGCTCCAGCATGGCACCTGCAGATGGTGCCGTGCAGGGCACCAGCTCTGAAGCCACCACGGGCGCTGCCGCTGCCGCCAGGATCGAAGGCGCGCCTGAGCAGCAGCTGGAGGACTCGGGCGCGTGGTTTGCGCAGTGGCGGCAGCAGGTGGACGCCGCAAATGAGGGCCAGGGCGCAGAGGACAACCGCACGCAGTGGCTGGCTGCCATCCAAGAGCAGGGCCGGGAGCCATCAGGCAGGAGCGCAGGCAGGGCCACAAGTGGCGGGCTGGGTGGCACGGCGCACACAGAGGAAGGGAGGGCCGAGGGTGTCGCTAGCAGGACCGGGAGCGAGGCTGTAGGTGGCGCAGAGGCCAGAGCGATACGGGGGCCATCTAGAAACGAGTCCAGGCGTGAGGAGCAGGCGGGGCCTCCCAGAGGAGGCGCACCCGAGGCAGCAATAGCCACAGCGGCGGCCGCGGAAGAGGGGGAGGCAGTGGAAGGGAATGACGCAGGCGGGCATCGGGCAGCAGGGGCGGGTGCCGTATACCCTGCAGCCGGAGCAGCAGGGGGAGCCCCGCAGACCCTGCAGGGGGAGCAGGGGCAGGGGCAGCAGCGGCAAGGGCAGCAGCGGCAGGGGCAGGGGCAGCAGCGTTTCAAGGCTTTGAAGGAGTGCCTTGCACGGCGCATGTGCACCGTGTCCCGGGAGGACTACGCGCCAAACGTGCTGAAGGTGTGCCTGTGTGT
>LKMJ01001887.1_pt1 | contig 18850 bp, 17 predicted proteins | sample 643391 | NCBI WGS metagenome assembly LKMJ01 (sample SAMN04112250, study PRJNA286221) | soda lake metagenome | biome: soda lake; feature: Kulunda Steppe; material: water; isolation source: sample PL-Br10 brine of Picturesque Lake | place: Russia: Kulunda steppe | collected 2010-07 | reverse complement strand
TTTTTATCGACGGCCAGTGGTACGTCGAGGTGACTGCCGCAGTCGTCATCGGCATCGTCGCAGCTATCCTCGGAGCGTTCGTGACAAAATGGATGTTGGCGGCGATCACAGCCTTCGTCGGCGCAACGTTTGCCTCCCGATCGATCACCGTCACAGAGATACAAGCCGCACAGGAGACACTCAGCCCCGACCCACTGCTATTTGAAGTCGCCGCACCCGCCTTTGTTGGGCTCTTTGTTCTCGGCTTGCTCTCACAGTTTGGCCTGTTCAAATTCGGCTACGTGACCAAGATTGCCGCCCTCCTGCCGGGAACGAAACTGCTGCCCGGCCGTCGCGGTGGCCGTGACGAGTCCAAACCAACGTAGTCGCGCCGATCGATCAGTTCGATTCGTCGGCACCGCCGTCGGTCTGTCCGACCGTCGGATCAGAGAGCCCCGTGGGATCTTTGCCTTCTTTAATTGCTTGGGCTTCCTGCTCCATCGCTTCGACATCCATCTCGGATTCGGCGTCGATCTCGCCGAGCATCTCTCCGATATCGTCGAGGCCGATCAGGGTGCGCGTGTCTTCGTCGAATTCGAGACTGTCGAGTTGCTGGCCGTTGGCTTTGACATCGCTCCCCGAAAGATGCTTGCCGTAGCGGCCGACCATCGAGGTGAGTTCCTGGGGCAACACGAACGTCGTCGACTCACTCTGGCCAATCTCGGTCAGCGTATCCATTCCTTTGTCGATCACGGCGCGTTCGCCCATCGATTCGGCCGATCGAGCGCGCAACACAGTCGAGATTGCATCACCCTGGGCTTCGAGGATCTGGCTCTGTTTCTCTCCCTGTGCGCGGATGATGTTCGACTGTTTGTCACCCTCTGCTTTCTCGACGGCACTGCGGCGTTCACCCTGGGCTTCGAGGATCATCGCGCGGCGGCGACGCTCGGCAGAGGTCTGCTGTTCCATCGCGCCTTTGACGCCCTGAGAGGGGGTCACCTCCCGAACTTCGACGCTCTCGACACGAATCCCCCACTCGTCGGTGGGCTCGTCGAGTTCTTGGCGGATGCGCTCGTTGATCATCTCTCGTCGCGAGAGCGTATCGTCGAGTTCCATATCTCCGATGACCGCACGCAGGGTCGTCTGGGAGAGATTCGACACCGCCCGCTGGTAGTTGTCGACCTCCAGAAACGCCCGTTTCGCGTTCATCACTCTGATGTAGACGACCGCATCAGCCGTCACTGGTGAGTTGTCTCGCGTGATCGCCTCCTGGGAGGGAACGTCGATCGTCTGTGTTCGCATGTCGAAGGTGTAGACACGCGAGACGAACGGCGGCACGATGTTGAGTCCCGGTTCGAGCAGCTTTCGGTACTCGCCGAGGACCGTCAGCGCACCCTTATCGTAGGCGTCGACGATCTCAACCATCGACCAGACGGTCACGATCGCAACAACCAGTACGAGGGCGCCAATTGTCAGTACAGGATCGACGGCAGTTTGCAGCGGAACAGCGATCGAGTGGACCATTACAGCACGGACGGGCCGTGGCCGAATAATGCTTGGCCCAACACTCACAAGGGACGACCGGTCCCGATCGCCAACTCGTCGGCGTCGATCGTATTACTAGTCCAGAACCTAGATAAATAATATAGCCATACCGAGTACGATAAGGCAGATGCCACGAACTGATTCGTTCGTGATCGACTCTCGAACTGACGGAGTGACGTCGCTCCCCAATCGTCTGGCGCTGGCAATTGTTGCCACAGACCGATGGGTGTGGCTGTTATTGTTCGTAACCGTTCCGTTTGGTGTACTGTTCGGTAGTTTCCAACTTCGCTCACAGTTTGCAAATGGTATTGTGGGACTTTGTGGATTCCTTGCTATCGTACTGTGGGCCACAAGCTATTATAACTATAGATGCGTAAGTGTTGAGCTCGATCCTGTCTCCCGCAAATTAACAACAGTTCACAAAACCACTGGTGTAACACAGACTATTGATCTTCGTCGCGTCCGATCGGTTTCAATACACGTGGTTAGGAAACACGCGCTCATCCGAATTACAGACAGTGACTACAGTCTCATTGAGAAATTCACGTTCTACCCGTTTGCTGTCCCTGTGCAACAACTCCACCCAACGCTGGAGGCTCTCAACGCAGCTGGCGTGGCGACTCCAGAACCCGGCTCAACCGCCAAGGGAGGGTATAGACCGATCGAGACGAGTATCCGGCTTGTTGTGACGCCGATTACGATTATCGGTGTACCGCTATCTGCGCTGTTCGTCTTTGGACAGTCGGTTCTGGTAACGAACGGTGCTGTAATAGTGGCTGTTCTTGGAGTACTAGCGGTGATTCAAGAACTTCGATCGGCATAGGGCTGTGAACTGCTCTTCTTGAACTAATAGCAGCAGCTTGTAGATAATATATTATTATAGTAGGGCTAAATAGAAATTTATTTATATTAATCTACAACACTTTTGTATTGTATGGTAAATAGAGAAAAAGATGAAAAGAAGGGCGCAATGATTCGAAGAGAAATATTAAAAAAGACCGCTGTCACTAGTGGTGCTACGTGGGGACTTACGACTACAGCAGTTGCTAACAGATCATCGTCGAACGATTCAGAACTGGCGTCGAAAACAACCCTACTCAACAGTAAAGCGGTCAAATCAATCGAAGAAAAGGTTCCAGGGTTTCAGGCACGCGAAAACAATGCGCGTGTTACAGCCGTTTCCGATCGCGGGCATGGTCAGACGATCGAAGTACGCAGCGGTCTGGGAACACTGTTCGTATCTGAACTTCCGGACGGTTCGATCGGGGCCATATTTCGGTTCCCAAACGATATCCCACGCAGGGAATTGAACACTGATGTTACCGTTCCGGATGAAACAAAAATGATGCTCGTTGGATCTTCTACTGGGGCACACTTCTTGCGGGAAGCAACTTCCGAGGAACAGAGCAGAATTCGCCGGGCAATTGGTGTTGATGACTCGAAAAGTGTACAGATATCTACGACATCAGAAAGTGATACTTTCGAAATTACAGAGTCTGACCTCGACGAGAAAAAAGTGAAATTAACAAAAGTTCGTCCGGCGGGTAACGAAACAGCTGACGGATCTGCCAGTGACACTCCTGATTTCGAAATTACAAACGAAACAACCGTTACTCCTGAAACGAGTTCTGCAAGTGATGTAACAGCACAGAGTTGTGACTGTGATGAGATCGTTGCAAGTATCTGGTTGTGCTTCTCAACATTGAATGCCTGCAGCGGCGCAACAGCTTGTGCGCCGTTCGGTGGAGCGAAAGCAGTTGCTGCTTGTGCGGTTGCCAGTGGCTGTATATTTGGCGTTCTTTCGGAAATGTTTGACTCAACTGGTCCGGGATGTGTCGATCTGGGACAAGACCTCTGGGATCTATGTGCCACGGAATGCGTCTATGATTGATGCTCTCACTGTATCGACAGCAGTTTCGAGCCAGTGTTCAATCAGGATAACCGAGTGAGACACTCCTGACAGTAGGTCATCTCCGATCGGTTTTCGGCACCACAGGCAGGACAGCAGCCGATCGCCGACTCGTCAGAATCGATCCCGACGCCTTTCGCGAGGACGGCGAGGACATCGTCGTTGTCAAGGTCATCGGGATCGTTCCCCGGGCGGTGTGCCCACTCCATGAGAAAGGCGTCGTCCCGGAGTGTTTCCAATCCGCGAACTAGGCCCAGAAAGAGCAGTGTCGGCCCAACCATGACGACGGCCGCCATCGCCAGTCGCCCCGCGATCGAGTACGTTGCCGGATCGTTCATGCGGGCTGTATCGAACCGATGAATATAGCTCTCTCGCTGTCTCTCCGGTCGGATTAGCTACCTGTCCGATCGCGAGCCGATCGGCGTACAGGCGAGTACCGTTCAGTCGGAGATGAACTTGTTATCCCGCCAGTTGACACCGCCCTGTCCGGAGCCCGAATCGCGTGGGCCCTCGACGACCTCAATGTCGGCCGGTCGGGGCTCGCCTTCGACGATTCGCGTCGCCTCCAGCTCGCCGCCGCGTTCGGAGATGGCAGTCAGCGTGCCTTTCTCGGCCGCTTCGGCGATCGCACAGAGCACGAGGAACATCTCGTACTGGAGCAACGAGTTCTGTAAGACGGTCTCTCGATCGCCTTTGAACGCGGCGAACTCGACGAGTTCGGATTCGATCTCGTCTTCTTCGTCTTCGTCCCAGCGGAACGAGTTGCGCCGTTCGTCCGGGTCTTCTTCGTAGACGCGGTTTTCGGTGACGCTGGCTTTGAGCTGGGCTGTCGGTGTGTACTTGCTGACGGAGTCGTCTTTGGCGACAGCTTTGAGAATAAGCGTGTTGTTTCGCCGCGTGAGTTCGACGTCAGTGATTCCCTCCGGGTACTGTGCGGTTTCGATGTGCTCGCGAAGGTCTTCGAGTGGAAGTTCGAGCGTCGAGTGCAGCCGATATACGTGTCTGGATTCCTCTGTTGACATAGTGGGGAAGGTGTGCGGCGACAGTCGCTGGGTTCCTAGTACGAGAGCCCGACTTATATGATCTGCTATTATCTCCGTCCAAGACTGGTCTGGATGCTTTTCAGTTCAGTTTTCTGACCTACTCGGCGTTGAGCGTCTCGGCGAGGTCGCCTCGCTCTTCGAGCTCGGAGAGGATGTCCGAGCCGCCGACGAACTCGCCGTCGACGAACGTCTGTGGAATCGTCTCCCAGCCGCTGTGTTCGTTGAGCGCCACGCGATACTCGTCGAGCGATTCGAGGACGTCGACCGTCTCGTACTCCTCGCGGTGTTTGTCGATCAAACCGAGAGCGTTCCGAGAGTAGCCACACTGGGGCATCAACTCGGTGCCTTTCATGAAGAGCACGACCTCGTTATCGGCGATCGTCTCGTCGACGTGTTCGGTAACCTCATCCTGATCGAGTCCTTGGTTTGGTGGAAAGTCCATACTGGCTGTACGGTGGTAAGCGGGATAGGCCTTACGTCGGTGCGCTCGAACACAGGTTATTCCCTCTATGCGCCCAGACACAGGTTCTATGGGCTCACGCGGGATCGAGCCGGACGATCCGATCGTCACCGTCTCGGGGGAACTCACCGCGTGCCCGTCCGTCCTGATTCGAGGTGAGCAGATACAGCGAGCCGTCGGGACCCTGTTCGATGTGGCGCAGACGGCCGTACTCGCCCTCGAACAGCGGATGGGCGATCGCGGTGAGTCGATCGTCGAGCCAGTCATCGTCGTACGCTACTCCGGAGTCAGAGTCGGGGACGTCGCCAGCGTACAGTGAGACGGCATACAGCGTCGTCGAGACGAGCCCACAGACGAGGGTTCGGTACTGCCAGCCGTCGATCGCATCGTCGTCGTAGACGGTGAGGCCGGAAGGAGCCCACGTCGTCTCCGGGCCGGTGTTGACGATCGGTGCGGCCACGTCGTCGGTGGTGCCGTAGGATTCGTACTGCGGATCATCCGGCCCGCCACGGAAGCGATCCCAGCCGTAGTTCCCACCGGGGTCGACGATCGCGAGTTCGTCACGAGCCTGTGGGCCGTGTTCGGCGACGATCGGCGTTCCGCCGGGGACGAAGTCGAGTCCCTGCGGGTTGCGATGGCCGATGGTGTAGGTCCGATCGTCACCATCGTCACCCCAGTCGGGGTTGGCTGGCGAGGGCTCGCCGTCGGGAGTCACTCGGAGGATCGCTCCCGCGAGCGACGCGGGGTCCTGTGTGAGTGCGGGTGCTTCTGCATCGCCCGTGAGTACCCAGAGGTCGCCCTCGGGTCCAAAGACGATCCGCCCGCCGTTGTGAGTCGTCGCCCCCGGAATCTCCTCGACGATCGGGTCGATCGATTCGGTTTCGGTATCGTAGCGGACGACCCGGTTCGAAATCTCGCCGTCGTCGACGGTGTAGTAGACGAACAGGGCTGGCTGGTCGGGGTAATCGGGGTGGGCTGTGACTCCGAGCGTACCGCCTTCTCCCGGCGCTGCCCGATCGGGGAGATCATCTCCGGCGAGCAGCTGATCGGCGTCGTCGAGAGTGAGTTCCGCCTCGGTTTGGAGCCGGTCAGTGTCGATGCGCCAGACACCACCGTCGCGCTCAGTGATCAGGGCAGTGTCGTCGGCGAAGGTGAGATCCCACGGAACGTCGAGATCCGTCAGCACCGCCGTCGCCGAGACGTCGTCCGCAGCGGGTGGTTCGGTTGGCGGCTCCCAGTCAGGCGGCTCCCAGTCCTCATCCGGCGTCTCAACCGGCATCGTCAGGTCGGAATCGTCTCCAGACTGGCCGAGACAGCCGGCGATCGCGATCGACGCTCCGACTGTGAGCAGATACTGCCGTCGAGAGGGCATACTCGGTGTAGGGACTGGACCGCAAAAAGCCGTTGGCGACAGTACGACCCGTCGCCACTGGTAGATAGGGTTCCGTCTGACCCACCCAGCACACCGATCGGACACCCACGTCGATCGGGTCTGCAGTGACAGTCAGTGATACCCGATCGCCGGTGGGTATCAGTCGGCTGTCGTCGCAGCCGTCCCGCTTTCGGCGCGTGTCGATCGCCAGAAGCCCTGAATATATGCGCCGATGAACATGCCAGCGATCCCGTAGAGAATCGCAAGGTTGCCGATACCGAGGCTGGCGTAGGCTGCGCCGGGACAGATTCCCGACAGCCCCCAGCCGACGCCAAAGATTCCGCCGCCGATCACCACGTTTTTGTCGAGTGATTTCAGTCGGCGACCGTACGGTTTCCCCGTCATCGGCGCGGTCGATCGGAACTGCTTGATGCCGAAGTAGCTGATCCCCGTCACGGCTGCGGCTCCGAACATGACAAAGAGCAGTCCGAAGTCTTCGAACTGCAGGAAGCTCAACACGACCTCGGGTTGGGCCATCTGGCTGAGCCCGAGCCCGAACCCGAAGATGAGCCCGCCGACGAACACCAGCGGCAGAAACAGGGGGTGTTGCTCGTGTTCGCCGCTCATGGACTCACCCCCGCAAACATGACGAGTTGTGCCGTTCCGATCGCGATCAACAGAAACGTTGCGACGCCGACAAACGACGTCTCGGAGAGCGAGCCAACGCCACAGACGCCGTGGCCCGACGTACAGCCTTTCCCGACGCGGGTGCCGATACCGATGAGGATCCCACCGAAGAGCAGCCGCCACCACTGCACCTCGGTCGTCCAGAGCCCGTCTTGCGGTGAGACGGTCACCGCGTAGATCGCTGCCCCGGCGATGATGCCCAGTGTAAAGACGACACGCCAGTCCCGTGATGGTCGGTACTGCTGGAAGCGTGAGAGCTTCGAGCCGTACGAAAGCGTCGATTCGAGGAACGTACTCGCTCCCGCAGAGATGCCGGTTCCGAGGTAGATCACCGTCACACCGAGACCGACCAGTAGCCCACCGATCGCGTAATGACTGATCCCGTTCGGGAACAGGTCGGCCACTATGGCCACGGTCACTCCTATTGCTGTCATACTCGCCGAAAGGGAGTCGCGGCGTATCAATGCTCCCGACGCGGGCAAAATTGGTGTTAGTTCAGGGCCACTGGTCCCCTCTCAAGCGTCGACTGCAGCGTCGAATCGATCGGCAACGCATGCGTTGACGCTGCAGTTCAGGCGTGGGACGCCACTAATCTGCGGCTGTCGACGTCGGCAGCACGTCGACTTTCTCGGCAGCGTAGCCAAAGACATCTCGGTAGCCGTTTGGCGACATGAGTACCGGATAGAACGGCTCGTCGGCGACCTGAGTCTCTCCATCGGCGGCTGCGAACGGACTGCCGGAGTCGACTTCGGTGAAGTTCTCGACGAACACCTCGTACGTGTCGGCCTCGGTTTTCGGGATGACGTCAGTGAGCCGGAAGATCGGCAGCTCACGCGAGACTGTATCACCCGGCAACGCACCGACAGCAGTCAGAAACGCACGGGTGAGCCGATCGGCGTTTTCGGCTGCTGTCTCGGTGCCTTGCATTCCACACTCGACTTCGACGGTGTCGATCGACGAAAAGAGCCGTCCCTGTGAGAACGTACTGGTCTCGACGACGGCGCTGACCGGAAGCTGTGGACAGATATCCGTGGCGATTTCGGAGACGCCGTTGACGATCGCGAACGGTTCGGCATGACTCTGTGTCGAGTGCATGGAAAAGGCGAGACAGCCATCGAGTTCCTCGACGAGGCGATCGGCGAGTCGTCCTTCGTGGGTAGTCGCGTCCGGATCGCCCGGAAACGCACGGTTCAGATCTTCGTCCACGTACCGAACCTGTCGTTCGAGCGCCTCCTCGTTGGCGACGACGAGCTTGACGGGTCGTTCGACGGCCGGTCGATCGTCGAGCAGCCGCTCGATCGCACGGACGCCACAGGGCTCGTCCCCGTGGATTCCAGCGACGACGGCAATCTCCGGCGTTCCCGACCCCAGCTGTGCAACTCTCATTACCTGATAGTTGGGCCCTGAGTTGAAATGCGGTTCGGTCTTTTTGTGTGGCGTGTGATCATGTACTCACGGTATCGGGTGACACGACGGCGTTCAGCGAGATGGACACATCGGTGGCGCAGACGGGACAGCCCCGTCCAGCGCAGCAATCTATCGTAATCACTGGAACCTACCGCATGCCCGATCGCTTCGAGTGCGTTGCGATCGGTGTGTACACTGGGTGCTATACCAAACCCGATCGTCGGGTGAATCCAATGAACGTACGTGTCTGGAACCGCTATCTGCAGCTGTGAGCGATCACACCCGAGACGAGCGTGTCGAGCCCCCAACGTCGGGGTCACCGACCGGCTGGCTCCCCGAAGCAAACCGCTGGGAACACGATACGCTTCGGCGGGCAACGGTCCACGGCGTCGCCCTCTACAACGCCCGCGAGTATCACGATTCTCACGACTGTTTCGAACTCGAATGGTACAACTATGGCCGTGGAACCACCGAGAGCGCCTTTCTCCACGGGATGGTCCAGGTCGCCGCCGGCGCGTACAAACACGCCGATTTCCATAACGATGATGGAATGCGGAGCCTCTTCGAGACTGCACTCCAGTACCTTCACGGCGTCCCCAACGACTACTACGGCGTCGACGTACTCGACGTCAGAACGACGCTCACCAACGCGATCGATGACCCGACGATCGTAGACGACTGGCAGCTCACACTCGACGGCCAGCAGCCGATCGCGACGGCGGCCGATCGGGCCTACGCCGACCAGCTCGACTAGTGGGCGATCGTCGACTGGGTGAGTGTGGGTCGATCGCCCAGCCGGGTGCGATCGGACTCGAATCGTAGGGTATTCATACGTCAGTCTCCAACGATCGACTGCGTGCGAGGGTAGCCAAGCGGCCAACGGCGGCGGACTCAAGATCCGCTCGTGTAGACGTTCGTGGGTTCGATTCCCTCCCCTCGCATCGTATGCGGCGCGAACGCGCCGACAAAGATGCAGAAGGTCCTACGCGGGATCTTCCCTCGCAACATTCTGATGAGTAGTGTGCGTAGAGCCGTCTGTCCTGCCCGGCAGATAGATCGCCACAGAGGAGTCAGTGTTCAGTATCGATCGTCACGAGCAGGTTAGCCATCGGTATCGATCGTCACGAGCAGGTTGTCGCCATCTTGGACTGTGTACTCGGTTGGCGAAACTGCCGTTTCGTTGACGCGGAACGTAATCTCCGTCTCGCCGTCAGTTTCGTCGTAGGTCGTCCCGTCGACGGTCACGAGGTGGCTCCCGTCGTGCTGGTCGTAGGCGAAATGCGGGAGCAGGTCGATCGCTTGGGCGAAGGTAACTCGCTCTGTGCCCTCCATGTACCAGTACTCATCAAACTCGTGCAGGTGGAACTCGATCGAGTGGTTGGAAGCGTGTTCGGCCTGATACCGATCGGCGGTGAGATCGACGGGCGTGTCGTCGATGCGGATCTCGATGTCGCCCCGTTCGTCGAGCCGCTCCTCGACCAGACAGCCCGCAGTGAGACAGATCACTGACAGCGTCGTAATGATGGTGCGTCGGTTGGTCTCCATTGGTGAGGACGGATGGATACACGTGTATTGGTCTGCCATCGTCAATGGGTTTTGGTCCGATCGTCGAACGCCGCTGTTTCGATAGCTGAAACAAAAGGGGTTTTTGAGCCCCACCACAGAGATCCATCTAGACCGGCTGTGATCGACACCGGCGACCGATCGCAGTCTCCCTGACAGATGTCCGACACAGCACACCCCGTCGATATCAGAGTGGTTAGATACGTTGGCGGCGTCCTCGCGTTGATCGTCGCCGGAATTCACGTGTTCCATCCGCGGCTTGGCTATCCACGACTTGTAGAACACTTGCTGGCCGGAACCCTGTTCGATCCGCGTCCGCTCGTGTTTACGGTTTCTGGGCTGGCGATTGTCGTCGGCGTCCTGTTAGTGTTCAATGGGATCGTCAAACGCCCCATCTATCTGGGCGGGATCGTCCTCATGCTCACCTATTTGCTCGGATACGTCGCGTGGCATACGGTCCTTGATCATGGGGGATTCTGGCCACACATCGAGGCCCACGGCCACGACACGGGGCTATTTCAGACGATGATGAATCATTTGCAAGCAGATATTCTGGATCTGGTGAGCAAGGTGTCCGAATTTCTCCTCTTGATACTGCTCGTATATCTATATATTACTGACAAATAGTGGCGTCACGGTGGCTGTAGGTACGTCCGATCGACAGTTGGTATTACTCTGGTATTCTCCACCGCATAGCTATCAACCTACATATACAATAGTTTAACATCCACTATTTCGCTACTACAGACAATGGATGTAGGAGCGTTCGTCTGTTCGTGTGCTGGAACCTGTGACATCGATCTGGAGGACGCCCGCGAGGCGATCGATGACGTCGAGGTGGCAGCGAGTTCGCAACTGCTCTGTGGGGAGAAACTCGACGCGGTCGATGGCGTCCTCGCCGAGTACGAGTTAGATGAGTTGATCGTGACCTGTCCGGAGCCGGCTGCCCAACGGCGCATTCGGCAGGTCGCAGAGGCAAACGGGATTCGGCCCGATCGCATCGAGTTCGTCGATCAGCGAGAGGGTGCTGGCTGGGTCCACGATCGGGCGGGCGCAACCGATAAGACGGCCCGACTGGTCAACGCGGCCCGGGCTGGCAGACAGACCGAGACGATGCCCCGATCGACGATCCACCGGGCCGAGTACGACGTCGTCGTGGTTGGCGACGCGTCGACTGCTGCAGCGATCGCCGACTCGGCGGACGTGACGCTGGTCGCAAACGGGCAGGAACTGGCCGCCGTCGACGCCGACCTCGATAACGTGGCTGTCGAGCGCGGCCGCGTCGTCGACGTTTCGGGCACCTACGGCGAGTTCGAACTCACGCTCCGATCGCGCGTGACCGACGACTGCATCTCGTGTCAGAAGTGCGTTCGGGAGGGTCCGGACGGGCTGGTCACGCGCTACCCCGTCGACATCGACCCCGAGGCTCCCGACGGCGAGTGGACGACGGTCTGTCCGACTGACGCGATCGAGATGGGCGGCGTCGAGCGGACGATCGAGTGCGATCAGGTGATCTACCCCGACGGCGACGACGGCACCGTCGGCGGCCAGCGTGGCTTTCACACTGGGCCGGTCGACGCGGCGACGATCGACGAGGTCGAGCGCTTGCTTGGTGGCTTCGAGGGGCTCGATTTCCTCGATCTCGATATGGACGTCTGTGCGGCGGGCAATTCCGGCGAGCAGGGCTGTAACGCCTGTGTCGATGCCTGTCCACACGGGGCCGTCGAGCGGGCGGCGATCGACGAGGTCTCGTTTCATCTGGATAGCTGCCAGAACTGCGGGGCCTGCACCAGTTCCTGCCCGACGGGGGCGACGATGTTAGCAGAGCCGAGCAACGAACGCCTCGCCCGCGAGGTGGAGGCGCTAATCGCGCCGAGTGGCGACGACGGCGGATTCGTCAGCGGCTTACTCGGTGGCTCGAACGCCGGCATCTCCACGCCGATCGTCGCGTTCGTCTGCTCGGAACGCGCCCAGGAGACGCTCCGTGAGTACGGCCGACTTGCCGCCGCTGGTGAGACCGACATCGAGTACCCGCCGATCCTCCCCGTCTCGGTTAACTGTACGGATACCGTCGGCGAGGCACACGTCTTGCACGCGCTGGCGGCTGGCGCAGATGGCGTCGCGATCGTCGGCTGTGGCGGGCACTGTCTGCACTCCGGGCCCGATCCGAAAGCCGCCCTCGTCGAACGGCTCAACCGGGCGACGACCGATCTGGGACTCGGGCAGCGTGTGTCGTTTTTTGCTCCCGACCCGGCGAACCCGGCCGCGTTCGTCGAGGACGTCTCGCAGTTCGCCGTCGCCGAACTCGACGCCTCCCCGGTTCCCGCTGGCGACCACCGGGCGACCGGGACGATCGACGACCCCGATCGGGAGAACCCACCCTTCGACAGCCACGGCTGGACGCTCGAAAGCGTTCGGGCGATCGTCGAGCACACCGAGCCCGAACGGGATGTGATCCGCGGGCTGAACGATTTCGGCATCGTCGATGTCGCAGACGGCTGTACGCTCACGCCAACCTGTACGAACTACTGTCCGACCGACGCGCTCCGACGGACCGGCGACGGACTGGAGTTCAACCACGAACGCTGTGTCAACTGCGGACTCTGCGAGGAGGTCTGTGTCGAAGGCGTCATCACCGTCGACGACGGCCTCGACCTCTCTTTGCTCCCCGAGAACCGATCGACACCCGACCCCGCGTGGTCACAGGTCTATGAGGGATCGATGCTGGGCTGTGCCGGCTGTGGGCGTGAGTTCACGAGCGAGGCCACCGCCGCCGCGATCGAAGACCGGATCGGCGATCGAGTCGCCGAACTCTCGCCGACCGGCGGCAAAAGCATCATCGAGTACTGTCCGGAGTGTCGATCGCAACTGCTTCACGAAGGGTGACACTGTGACGGCACGCCGGAGCGCTGCGATCGGCGCTCACTCGGCGTGTTCGATCTCCCAGCCAGCCTTGTCAGCCGCTTTCTCAAGCGGGACGAACTCCCAGTCGGCGGCGTCGGCGATCGCCTCGTTATCCGCGACACCGACGAGCACCATCCGATCGGCGTAGAACATCGAGTCGGGCGTGATGTCGGCGAGTCGTTGTGCTGGGCCGGTCTCGGAGCCGCCGAAGAAATCGAGTTCGATCCCGGTATCGCGCTGGAACTTTCTGATTGCGGGTGTCGAGACGGTGCCGACGATGCCGATCCAGTCGGTCCAGCTGCGGGCGTCAGCGATCGCAAACCGCGGATCGGCGAGTCGGTTGATCGCCTCGTAAGTAATCGCCATCGTCATCTCGTCCGGCGTCGGCTCGTCACCGTGATTAGTCGTTCGCTGGGAACTGTCGTCGTCGACCGCTGTCGCAGAATCAGTGCCGGACGTGTTCGATGCCGAGTTCGCAGCCGTGCCAGCGCCGACACCACCACCCGATTCCGGGACGCCGACTGGCCCCTTCGAGGTCCGTGGAACGCCGGGGATCGGCTGTCTGTTCGGTTCGTCGTTGGTAGCCGACGCGTCCGAGTCGTGTTCGGTCGCTCCCGCAGCTGTGTCGACCGATCGGTTCCGATCGGTGTTCGTGCTCGATTCGTCTCCATCATCTGACTCGTCGGAGTGGTGGGTATCGGTTGACGACTCGTCGGCCTGCGGGTCTGGTTCGGCTGGGCCTGTCTCGGTCGTCGCTGTTGTCGGCTCCCAGGCGGGCTCAGGTTCGTCGTCGGGGTTGCCCTCACCGCGCCAGAGCCAGTCGCCGTAGTTGCCGTCCGGTTCGTCTGCGTCGTCGGTTTCGATCTCGTCGAGATCGATGCTATCGACCATCTTCGATCACCTCTGTGTTCGGGTTCCAGTCGGTCGTCTGTGGTACTGTGGTCTCCTCGTCGGGGACGTCTGCGAGACCGAGACGAGCGAGGAGCTCACCCGTCGGTCGCCCCTGCCGGTCCCAGTCTCTGGCGTCGTAGTACGCATCAAGGAGTGCAGTGAAGCGGTCCTGATCGACAACGTTGCCCGCGTTCGGTCCGCGTTCGATCGGCTCAGTGAGCCGTGCTGGCAGTTCGTCGTCTGCCCGCGAGAGCCCTTCGCGGACGTTGAACAGTCGGACGAGTGTCCAGATCCGTTCGCCGACCCGTGCCAGTGACTGCTGGTCGTGGTCGTAGCCGACGGCAGCCAGCCACTCGGCTCCGTGGTCTCCTCGGAACACCTCCTCTAAGAAGTCGTCAGCGATCAGACTCCACAGCACCGCCCGGTGGTTCTGTTCGGCGATCATCGTGCTGACGCGCCGGTCGACGCTTTCGGTCGTGCTGGCGATCGACTCGACTTCGACTGGCCGGGCCCGGCGGTGACAGCCGCCACGATCGCTCGTCGCGTAGGCCAGTGCCATCGTTTCGGCGTTGCGCGGGTCATACGAGGAGAGCTCCATTCCTTTTACCGTGGGGATCAGCGTCTCACCACCGAACTGATCGGCCGCGCTGTCGACGCCATCGGCGAGTGCATCGCCAAGCGGTGTCGATCGGGTGGCAATCTCGTCGATAAGTTTCTGTGCGGCAGTCTCGTCGCCAAAGCTGATGTCGCGATCGATCAGTCCCTCCTGACTCGCTCGGACGGCCCAGGCGACGGCGTTGCCGGCCGTGATCACGTCCATCCCGAGCTGGTCACACCGTGCCCCAAGCGTTGCAACGGCGTCGAAATCGTCGATTCCGAGGCCGGCTCCGAGGACGATCGGCGTCGCGCCGCGGGGAACGCTCTCGCCTTCGTCGCTGTCGACGCGGAACCCACCGGGGACAGGGTCGTCCTCGCGTTCCCGGCCGTGAGCGCGGTCGCGGACACCCTCGATACCGATCGAGTCTGCACCCTCGAAAGTGGCCTCTTGCCAGCCGCGGGTTGGAAGGATGCCGACCTCGTTTGCGAAATCGACGGTCTCGACGGTGTCGCTGGCTGCAAGCCACTGGCCGGCGTCGCTCTGAGCGAAGGCCTCGCCGTCCCGCTCTCGCAGCCGCTCTAACCCTTCTGGGGGCGAGCCGTGGGCGACGATCGCCTTCAGCTGTTTCGATCCCATGACGGTCCCCGCACCACCCCGTCCGGCGTGGTGGTCACCGCCATCGGATGCGATCGTCGCGTAGCTGACGCCCTGTTCTCCGGCGGGTCCGATACACGCGACGGCGGCGTCGGGGAACCGATCGGCGGTCGCTGCGGCGTCGAGCCCCCAGTAGTCTGTCGCCGGCTCGATCGTGGGCTCGCCGTCGCCGACAACGAGGACGACCGGCTCCTCGGCCGCGCCGGTCACGAGAATTCCGAGGTGGTCTGTAAGCGAGCCAGCGAGGCGAGCGGGAAACGAGCCGCCGGCATAGGAGTCGAGAAACGCCCCCGTCAACGGGGACTTCGTGATCGCTGCGTAGCGTTGTTCTCCCGGCGTGTAGCCGGTCAGCGGACCCAGCATGAACAACAAGACGTTGTCTGGCGATCGGGGATCGGTGCCCGCATCGAGTTCGTCGTACAGATATCGGGCACCGACGCCTTTTCCACCGATATACGTTCTCAGCCACGACTCGGGAATCGCACTGCTCGTGACCGTTGCTGTTGAGAGATCCACCCACAGCAGTGTGTCCCTGTTGGGCATCGTACCCTATATCGTAGAGTATCAGGATTAAGTATGATGGTTTACGTAGTGACATGATCGTGCCCTGTTCCGATCGCGCGCGCCAGCCAACGACCCCGAAACCATACCAAATAATAATTATATACTGTCCTGATCACGACTGGATGAATGTGTTGTATTCGTTAAAAAATATCTGGTTGAACACGTAAAACCGAAATTAGGTCCGTTATTGTTAGAAAGTCACCAGTAATGGCGTTCTGAGCCCGGAACGTTTATGATCGATTGTTTAAAATGCCACACTATGTCACGGTCAACGATCGACCTCGATCGGCGTGGGTTCCTCAAAGCCGGTGTTGGCGGCTCACTCGCGGCGGCAGTTGGCGGGCGAACACTGTTGCAACGCCAGGACGGCGACAGCGAGCTCGTCTCTTCGGACGAAGGAGATGAACTGGTAAAGACGGTCTGTACGCACTGTTCGGTCGGCTGTGGGCTACAGATGGCAGTCGAAGACGACGCCGTCGTTGGTCAGGAGACGTGGGACGACAGCCCAGTCAACGCCGGCGGGCTCTGTTCGAAAGGTGCCTCACTGACCCAGACGGTCAACTCCGATCGGCGGCTGAAAGAGCCGCTGAAACGCGAAGACGGCGAGTGGGTCCGGATGGATTGGGATGAGATTCTCGATGAGGTCACTGGTCGGCTAAACGAGATCCACGAGGAGACTGGTCCACACGCGACGTTCTGGGCTGGCTCGGCAAAACACAGCAACGAAGCGGCCTACCTGATCCGGAAGCTGACGTCGATCTACGGGACGAACAACATCGACCACCAGGCCCGGATCTGTCACTCGACGACAGTGACCGGCATCGCGAACACGTGGGGTGTCGGCGCGATGACGAACAACTCAAACGACATGCGAAACGTCGATGTGAATCTCATCATCGGGCACAATCCACTGGAGAGCCACCCCGTCGCGTGGCAACACTTTCAGGTCGCCCAAGAGCGTGGCGGCGAACACATCGTCGCCGAGCCGCGGTACACGAAAACCGCCGCGAAGTCCGACGGCTACTACCATTTCCGATCGGGTACCGACGTGGCGTTCATCTACGGCCTGATCTACCACATCGTCGAGAATTTGGAGGCGCACGACGAGGAGTTCATCGAGAGCCGGGTACTCGATTGGCAGGAGTTCCGCGAGGATGTCCTCCCGGAGTACGACTTGGAAACCGTCTCGGACATCTGTGGGACGCCCGAGGAGGACCTGATGGAACTCGCCGAGAAGCTGGCTGAGGCCGACGTCAGCTGTGTCGAGTGGGCGATGGGCGGCACCCAGCACAACAACGCCAACGGCAACGTCCGGGCGTACGCGATTTTGAACCTGACGCTCGGCCACGCCGCCCAACCCGGCGGTGGAACGCCGATCTTCCGGGGCCACGACAACGTCCAGGGCGCGACCGACCTCGGCGTCGACTCCGGCAACACGCCGGGGTACTACGGACTTGACGCAGGTGCCTGGGAACACTGGGCAAACGTCTGGACCGAAACCGACAGCACCTCCGGGGAAATTAGCTACGACGAACTCGTCGATCGGTTCCACTCGACGGAACTGATGGAGAAAAACGGCTTTACCGTCGCGCGCTGGTACGAAGGCGTCCTCGACGACGAGTGGGAAATTTATCAGCCCGATCCCGTCCGGGCAGCGGTGTTCTGGGGTCACGGCCTCGGCTCGCTGACCGAGTACGGCAAGGTCAAAGAGGCGATCAACCAGTTGGATTTCATCGTCAACGTCGACATCTTCCCGAACCAGATCGCAGAGCTGGCAGACACGGACACCGACGTCTACATGCTGCCGGTCGGCACCAACATTGAGGAAGCCGGCAGCGTCGTCAACACCGGCCGCCAGCTCCAGTGGCGCGATCAGGCAATCGAGCCCCGACACAACGCCAAAACCGACTGGGAGCTCATGTGCGAGTTCGCCGACGGACTCGGCTTCGGCGAGCACTTCGACTACGACGAGGTCGAAGACGTCCTCCGCGAAATCAACCTTGGCGTCCGATCGGTCGGCTACGTCGGCCAGACCCCGGAGCGGCTCAAAGCCCACAAGGAAAACGCCGATCTGTTTAGCATCGACGATCTGCAGGCCGAAGTCGACGAGGATCACGAGCTTCACGGCGACTACTACGGGCTGCCATGGCCGTGCTGGCACGACGAGCACCCCGGCACGCCGATCCTCTACAACGCTGCCGTACACCCCTCCGAGGGCGGGATGGACTTCCGTGCTCGGTGGTGGGAGAGTCCAGACGACAACGACCAGTTGCGCGATCCCTACGAACCGGAGTGGTGGGATGGTGAGATCGAAGGGGTTCCACAGTACCCCATGTTCCACACACTCCTGCCGGATGGCGATCCGGCCGACATGACCCTCCCGATGGAGTACGCCGAAGACGAGACCCAGTCGGTCGCCGACGCCGCACAGGCACTGGCCGATGCGGGCTACGATGTCGATGTCGACATGTACGCGGAGTTCGACAATCCACAACCGGACGCCGTCTGGGGCCGTGGCCGGGCACGAACACGAGCCTGGAACCTCACCGACGAGTACCCCGTCCACCGCGAGCCAGCAGTGACACCTCGGCCGGACCTCGTCGACGACTACCCGTGTAACGAACGCACCGAAGACCACTGGCGGGTCGAACTCGACAACGCGAAAGTCCAGCAAGACAACATCGACGCGATCGACGACTACGATCTGGTGCTCACCTCGGGCCGACAGGTCGAGCACATGGGTGCGGGCGCGATCACTCGCACCACACAGGGGACGGCCTCCCGTGCACCGATGATGTATCTGGAGATTCACCCCGATGTCGCAGACGAAATCGGCGTCGAAGAAGGTGACTGGATCGTCGTCGGTACCCCACACGCAGAGATGGTCCTTCAAGCGAGACCGACCGAGCGAGTCGCCCGCGACCACGCCTTTGCACCCTACCACTGGAGTGGTATCCTCGAAGGCGAGGAGGTCATGGACGGCGTTCCCGACGGGATGGAGCCGCTGGTGATCGGCGCGACGATCAACGAGGGGACCGCACCCGCCTACGATCGGGAAACCCAGATGCAAGAGAGCAAAGTCACGCTCTGTAGCGTCCGCGTGGCCGAGGACAGCGAGATTCCCGAACTCTCAGAGACCCAACTCGAGTGGCAAGCACAGCGCATGGACCGACACAAACGGTGAGACCAATGAGTACACAAGAATCCGACGGACCAGCACGAGTCATCCCCAACTGGGAGTCATGTATCGACTGTGGTGCCTGTGAGGTCGCCT
>LKMJ01001886.1_pt1 | contig 18861 bp, 18 predicted proteins | sample 643391 | NCBI WGS metagenome assembly LKMJ01 (sample SAMN04112250, study PRJNA286221) | soda lake metagenome | biome: soda lake; feature: Kulunda Steppe; material: water; isolation source: sample PL-Br10 brine of Picturesque Lake | place: Russia: Kulunda steppe | collected 2010-07 | reverse complement strand
CGATGATCCACATCGTCGACGATGAGACGGCAGAGGGTGAACAGGTCCCGCCCGGAACCTTCCCCGTCCTCCCGAACGCTGACGCACAGGATGGCTTCGTGGCTGGTGGCGTCACCGATAACGGCACTCTAACGGTGTTAGAGCCGGCGACGTCCGAACTCTCTGATCTCGACATTGCCGGACAGGGCGCTGACGCAACCATCGTTGAGTCCGATGACGGTGATGTAAACGTGAACGTCGAGAATATCGGCGAGACCGACGGAGCCTTCGATGTCACTCTCGAGATTGGCGATGACGTCGAGGAAACGGTTACCACCGAAATACTGGCTGGTGGCGCCGACGAAACGATCACCTTCGAGAGTGTGACCAGCGATCTCGACGCTGGTGACTACGACGTCAACGTCACTACCGCTGACGATTCCATCAGCGGCAGCCTGACCGTCCAGACGCCGGCAGAATCCGAGCTCGACAATCTCGACATCGCCGGACAAGGCACCGACGCCACGATTGACGAAGGGGACAATGAGAACGTCAGCGTTGATGTCACAAACGACGGTGACGTCGCTGGAACGTTCACCGTCGACCTGAGCGTCACGAACGGTGATAACGTGACGGCAAGCGAGACGGTGAGTGTCAGTAGTGGTGCGACCGAGTCGGTCACCCTTGAGGACGTCACTGGCGACCTCGATGCCGACGACTACAACGTGACCGTCTCGACCGCCGACGACTCTATCAGTGGCAGCCTGACGGTTGAAGAAGAGGAGACCGCGCCCGCGGCTGGTACTGGCGGTGGCGGCACCGGTGCCTCCACGGACCCCGCCTTCTTCGAGGTCTCTGACCTCGACCCTCAGGACCGAACGATTGAGCAGGGCGAGACGATCGACGCCGCCACCGTGACAATTACGAATACGGGTGGGCTGGCACAGACCCAGACCATCGAACTTCGCGCCGACGACACAGTCCTCGCCGAACAGCGCCTGCAGCTAGAGCGTGGCGGTGAGAGGACTATCACGGTGACTGACATCGACACGTCGGACCTTGATCCCGGCGAGTACACCTTCGGTGTCTACAGCGACGATGACAGCGAGACGGGAACGCTGACCGTCGAAGAAGGAGAGACGCCGGATGAAGACACGCCGACGCCGGATGAAGACACGCCGGATGAAGACACGCCGGATGAAGACACGCCGGATGAAGACACGCCGGATGAAGACACGCCCGACGAGCCTGAGGACACCGACGATGACACCCCCGGATTCGGTGTCATTGTCGCGCTGGTGGCGCTGCTGCTCGCGACTGGGTACCTGACCCGTCACCGCGAGTAACCACCACACCAGCAACCGGTCCCCCTCTCGTTGAGGTGGACCCGCTTTCGGAGCCGCAGACCGAACCATCCGCCACGCATCTACAGCCGACCACAACACGCCGACACAACACACGACACAGACGCAATCGATGGATCGAATCAACAGAACTGATTTCAAGATATTAGAGGCACTCGCGGATGGCGAGCGCAACATCGCGGCCAACATCGCGCTCGAGATCGACGCGAACCGTGGGTACGTCAACAACCGGTTCAGCTACCTGCGGAGCATGGACTTGGTCAAACGGGTGGGTCCAAAAGAGCGAAGCGGCCTCTACCAGATAACCGAGAAGGGAAAGATCGCCATCGAATACGAAGAGCAGTACTTCGACGACAAGTTCGAGGATTTCGGGGCGTTCGTCCAAGACCAATTGACGGAACAGACGCCTGACGACTAACCACGGTCCAAACGCAGGTGGAGCCCACCTGTTTTCACACGTCGCTGGAGCGACTCCGTTTTTTCAGGCAATTTGCGAAGCGTATCCCAGCACAATCTGCGGTCGGATTCCGTGCTCTCCTCATCGCAGTCTGTGATCAACGATTCGCCACCTCTACAGACACCGCTATCGACAACCCAGATTTCGAGGTGGTGGCAACCCTACCTCCTGAAAAAGTAGTTACGACACGATCAAAAAAGGACGGTCGCAGCAATGGCCGACACGATGATCATGAACGCTGCAAAGAATATAAACATCACAGATTGGTTTACTCCGGCTCTGCAGCTGTCTAATCGTACATTTTGAGCGGCTTGAACTTCATTTCTGCCGTCTCCAGAGTCCGACAGCAGCCTTTGGAAAAGCGGACTCCGTTCCCGATCTTGCTGCCTCGTTGTTCCGCGGTCAATATTTATGTTGTCCTGTGACATGGCACCGACCCCCAATGTAGGTATGGTATGTACCAGTAGTATATCAATGTGGTGGCGGTACTGCCGCTCCTTTGAGAGATTGGCAGGTCAAAATTGGATTGAAAATCCTACCGTCTCGAGGTCAAGCCCCGCGGCATCTGCTTCAAAACCTGTCAATTAAACCTGCTTACAAAATGTTTTTGAGGAAAGAGATAAGTCAAAGTACATACCAACAGTATATGAGGGCCACAATCGTAGACTGGGTCACCCTTCGCCGAGATAGAGGCCAAAAAAACCTCAGGGTGAGTAAGAGTACATTGAACCGGTGGTTCATCGAGTCTTCTGGGACGATGCTGCACTCAACAACAAGAGCTTGTAATGAAAGACAACTGAAGCCAGAAACGGCTACTGAGAAAGCATGAGGGAGTATCTGAAAACGCCTCCATTACTGTCTGTTTTAATAGTATTTCATCAGAATATGATTGCAAACTACCACTTCCGAAGGTTTCATTATAACAGAATGACACAGTTATGCCAATGGGGCAATCTGCTCAGTCGGGAGACAATATAACCATGGGACAATCCAAAGGAGATACGCGAGATCTGGAGTGGGCAGTCGTCAAATCGATGTTGAATGCTCAATCACACACGAATGCGACTCTTGAACAGTACCTGCTCTACGTTATGTACGACGAGTTCGATCTGAATGAGGAAGAAATAGAAGTCTGTCTGGATGAAGCGATTGCAAGCCAGAAACGTGCTCTCGAGGATCTGGAAGCTGCTCGTAGTCTCGTAATCGAGTAGCGACCCGAGAGCTGGCGCGTTGTGGGCCTTTCTATCCACAGATTCCACCATTTTCTTGATACAAAAACGACAAACAAATCTATACTGTTCGAGCGTCTCGGTTCAGCAAATGCGTCTCACGGTGCCAACAGATTTCGATATACTCCAAACTCTTGCAGACGGAAAACGAAACAACGCGATCAATATTGCTGCGGAGCTCGACCGCAATCGATCATATATCAATACTCGTCTTCCTATTCTGACTGATTTTGGCCTCGTCGAGCGCGTTGGTCCCGCACCGAACAGCGGTCTGTACGTTATTACACCGAAAGGAAAGATCGTCGCGAACCACCGCAAAGAGTACGAAGATAGTGACATCGATTTCGAGCCGTTCGTCCGGCAGCAACTCGAAGTACAGTCAGAAACAGACGAAGAAACCGCGTGACCACTGGTTGTCACTTGGTAACCGGTATATAACCATATATGATACGTGATATTGGGAGTCCATCGGAACTCCACCCGATTGAGAACCAATGTCCCTGCGTGAACCCACAGATCAACTGATTCTGGAATTTTTCGCTCGTGAAGGGCGAAACAACGCGATCAATGCTGCAGCGGAGTTAGGTATTAACCGGCCATTAGTGAGCGTGCGGTTGGCCATCCTCGCACAAAATGATTACCTTGAGCGAGTTGGGCCTGCATCAAATAGTGGATTGTACGAGTTAACTGATACAGGAAATCAATTGCTTGACTGTGAGAATTGAGTTCACTGAATTTGCGGCAGATACCACGGGGTGTGAGCCCAAGGCAATTGAACTTTCAGTTCAAAAAGGAAATACATTCCAGTTAGAATGAGTTAGCACACAAATATCTTCATTCAGTAAGTATATATTTTTCAGTATATACCATTGGTATGCGGGGGCAATCCCCGAGAGGCACACGAGTTGTGGAAATTCCACCCATCATTCAACGGAATCGGCCACAACGGCTCGCTAACCGGCGAGCCTTTCCCTCAGTGTGAGAAGGCACACACCGACCTTGATCTAGAAGCAGTTGGACTGTTCCGACGGAAACCGGACGAAATGGCCAAACAACTTTTTAACTGGAATTAGGCGCTAAGTCCGCTTCCTCAAGGAGCGAACGGCGAAAGCTGTGAGCGAGTAGGGTGGGGTAGTTCACCCGACGACCATCTCGGCGACCATCGACTCAAAATCAACGTCAGGGTCCGCATACGCCTCACGGTTTTCCAGCACCGTCCGTCCCTGATCGGTGATCACGTATAAGTCGGAATTGGGCGCGGGTCCAATGCGCTCGACGAGTCCGTACTGTGCGAGCACAGGCAGGCGTGCGGCGACGATTGGCCGGCTTCTATTGAGGAGTGCCGCAATGTTACCTGCGGTGTTTCGTTCTCCATCGGAGAGTGCCTCAAGCACGTCGAAATCAGCAGGTGAAATGTGTTCCATTAGCGTATCAGCCGATTTGGACGGTTAACCGTTTTGTGGCCGAAAGCGAACGCGAGCGCAAACGAATGGAGCCCCCGGGAGCTCCAAGCGCGCTCAGTTCAGGCGGCGAGAAGCAAGCAGGCCACTAATCAGCAGTGCAACGAGCGCGAGCCCACCAGTGAAGCCGGGGATGCCCTCGTCAGTACTGTCATCCTCGCCGGGATCGGGCGTGTCTTCCGTCGGCGTCTCCGTTTCCGTTGCCGTCTCCTCGGTAACCGAAACGGTCGAGGTCACGGTGTCCGTTTCGCCAGCATCGTTCTCGACGGTCAGTTCGACGTCGACGTCGCCAGCCTCGTCGAACGCAGTCGAGGTGACCTCACCATCGTGAGAGTCGCCGGCGATCGTCCACTCGTAGGAGACGAGTTCACCGTGTTCGGTCATCGAGTCACTACCATCGAGCGTCACGTCATCACCGACGACTGGGTCCTGCGGGGACACAGAGATCTCGGCAGTCGGCTCGCTGACGGCGCTCACAGCAAAGTACGAGAAGCCGGGCGTCTCAGCCTGAACGACAACCCCGTCAGCAGTATCTTCTGCCACCTCAGTCTCAAGCGCGTCCCACTCACCATCCACGAATCGGAAGATACGCAGGTCGTCCGCATCCGCGTCCGCGGCGTCAAGCTGGTCATCTGCAACCCGGAGTTGGACAGTTGCAGACTCATCACGCACGTCGTCCGGGACGGAAATCTGTGCAATCGTCGCGGCCGTTCCCGGAGCGGCAGTCGTCTCGTTCGGCGTGTCCTCAAACGTACTCACAGCGACGGAGCCATTAAATTCTGTTCCGTCCCACGTGATGCTCTCGACGCTCGCCTCGTCAGTAAAGCGGACCTGCGAGACTTCGAACTCCTCACTGCTTGCGATTTCCTGTTCTTCGATGTACACGACGCCATCGGCCACATCTTCGGCGGGGTCGGCATCGCCATCGTCAGCGTCACCATTATCTCCATCACCGGCATCGCCATCATCACCGCCACTCGGAGGACTCGCTCCGCCACCGGGGTCCGGATCGGCGACATCCGGCGGACCGTCCTGTTCTACCTCGACAGTAGCGCTTGCGCTCGACTCACCCGACTGGACAGTAATCGTGCCCGAGCCATCCAGCTCGTCGTCAGTACTCCACGTCAGCGTAGTGCTCGCTTCCTCACCGATCGGGACCGTCACCGAGTCGGTGTCAACGACGTCATCATCAAAGTCGAGCAGCTCGATGTCCTGTGAGACTTCGGCCGGACCGTCATTCGTTGCCGTCACCTCAACCGTGAGGTCGTCGCCGGCGTCAACCGGGTCGTTCGTTTCGTCAATGGACAACTCGAGTGACGGAGCGAGATCATCCGCCTCGACCTCGAGAGTGATCTCCTGATCGCCTTCCGCAAACTCGATCGAGTCGTCATTCACCGACTCACCATCAAGCGTTGCAATCGTCACCGGCGAGCCGCCGATGTGGAACTCGACTTCGCCGTCCTCGGGCTCTTGAACCTCAAGTTTGTCGTCAGCGATCGTGGACCCGCCGATGGCGCCGTCTTCATCCGTGAGGAGTGTATCCTGCACTTCGCCGTCGGCAACGGCCTCTACCAAGACCGGCCCGGAGAAGTCGCCGTCGACGACCTCGATGTCACCGTGATAGACGCCCGGTAGCCCCGGAATATCGTCATCGTCATCGGCGAGAGCCGTTCCCGCGCCGAGCACAGGGAGTGCAATACTACCGAGCAGAACACAGATTGCGAGTGTTATTACTGACGCCCGTCGACCCTTCATGTACCATCAGTAGAAATTGATAGTGTATAAGCCTGCGGGTTGCATCAGGAGTTCTAGGTGTCTTTCACATTCACTCACAGTGGATACTTGGCTACCGCTTGTCTTTGTCAGAGACTGTATTAGTAGATTTACCTCAGATGGATTGAGTCGCCTCTTGATAGCGAAAAGCGGGTCGAAACCCGCTCGGAATGTCAGCGTCGTCAGTTGACCGTGTACGTGGTCAGCGTGGAAGACGAGCCACCGCCACTTGCAGTCCAGACAATGCTGATTTCATCCTCGGAGGACGCATCATTTGTTACATCCCATGAATCCCCAGAGCTGATCACACCGTTACCTGCCCAATCAGATGCGTCTTCAACATCCACGTCACCTGCAGCGCTTACACGGTCAGGATCAATATTCTGTCCGCTGACGTGGGTTACAGTGGCAGTAATAGAGTCTTCACCCTCACCATCTTGATCCCAGTCGAAACTTGCACTCGGTGCGTTCTCACCGATCTGATCGCCCAGCCCAAGCACGAAGGTGCCAATTACGGCCGCAAGGATCACCGTGATTGCGACCATGAGAATCACTCCAATGACTGGGCTGACTGCACGTTCGTCGTCGAATAGTTGTTTTAATTTCATGAGTTGGATTCACCGTCACTTCTGAACGTCCTACTGACGCGCTCAGTGTATGACACGAGCACGAGTCCGGGCATTCACCAGCAGCGGATACTATTAGTATGTGTTTCCCATATATACTACCACGGGATGTAAATCCACCGGCCAAAATATCAATCCAAACAACAATGGAAACACCGGACTTTCGCCTTGAGTTCCTTCGGACGTACCGTACCAAAAGCGGCCTGAGCGGCGCCGAAGTAGCATACCTGTACTCGAAGGTTATGGCGACTGCCGAGGAGGGGGCATCACATGCGATCGGCACACGGACAGGAATCAATCGCAGCCGAATCCGCGGGTGGATCGAAAACGGCGACGTTCCTGATGCCGTTCGCGGTGAACGGATCGCAAACCAGCACGGGTGGCTTCGCGCGACAGGGGAGGTTCACCTGAATATGAGCGAGCTCGTCGGTGCAACCTTCGCAGCTGGAACGATCATCGAAGAGAACTACCGAGTCACATGGCTGCGGCAACGAGACTACGTCGGTGAGCTGTTGCGGTCGATCGGCACGTTCGAGAGGTATATTGACCGAAACGGGCGGTGGGACGAGATCGGGCCACGAAACGATCCGAGTGTCCTCGGACGGGTGCTTCACGTCCGAGGCGTCCCCGTCGGTGACGCTGCCAGCTGGGCGATACCAGAGTACGTCACAACCAGCGTCATGGCTGCACGCGCGTTCATCCGTGGCTTCGCAAAATCCCGTGGCAGATCCACTGATGACGGCTATCGTATTGACATCGGGAGTCGCCACGGTGATGAGTTTGAAGCCGAGTTCGCAGCACTCGTCGAGGACACGCTCGAAGGCCCGATACGGCGAGTGTCCGGTAGCGTGATCGTGCCCGAACGAACGGTCGAGAACGATAGATGGCTCACGAACACGGCGTGGCCCATCAACAAACGAAAGAATCCGCCCGACCTCGCCACCTGACAGACCAGTTGGATCTTGTTTAGACGCGGTGCATCTCGTCTCCTCCAGACGCCCTCCACTCGAGAATATCAGAGTCGTTTTGTCGCGTGTTTGCCAGCAGCCTCACGAACCGCGTCGAACTCTCCGGGAGCTGCCTCCTGAAACCCGAGCCGTAACGCAAGCCGGAGGACCTCACTCCGGTCAACCTCACCATCCTCAAGATCGAGTCGCTGCTGAAGCCCCTCCCCGACTGCCGCCATTCGCTCTGGATTCGCCTCTAGTGCCCGGATAAACGCTGCAAGATGTCCATCCCAGACGCTGACCGTTTTTTGTTTCTCACCGGCGTCGATCGCCTCGAGCTCGGCGAGGATGTCGTCGACGAACTCAGCTTGCTCCGACGTGGATTCTGCCTCGTCGATCCGATCTCCGTGAGATGTCTCATTGCGCAACGCAGCGAGTTCGTCGTCCTCAGACATGGATCTCACCTCGGAGCCGCTGGACAAGCACGTCGGCGGCAGCGAGATACGCCTCCCGTGCCTGTGTCGCCGTCGATGACGGGTCCGTCAACGCGAACGCCGTCTGGCCCTGTTGAGCAGCGTTGCGGATGTCCTGTGAGTACGGGATGTAGGAGGGCGCAATGGCGTTCGGATACTCCGTCTCAAACGCCGTTAGATACTCGTCAGCAAGTTTTGTCCGGGTGTCGACCTTATTCGGCAAGACGAGCGCCAGTTCGATCGTCGTCTCGAAATTCGCCGCGATCTTCTCGAGGTCACGACGAAGGGCGTCGGCCTGCTCGGCTTCGAAGGGGCCCATCTCGATCGGGACGATCACATTTTGTGCTGCCCACAGTCCGTTGTACGAGACGTTGTTTGTCATCCCCGGCAAGTCGATGAGCACGACGTCGTACGCAAGCGGGTCGACGTACTCGTCGAGGAACCGATCGAACCGACTGTACCGTTCGTGAGCGTCATCGATGTTTCCTAACTCGGCATCAAGCGTGTCGAGTCCCGGATGCGCTGGAATGAGATCAACTCCTTCGTTAGTCGCCACAACAAGATCCTCTATCGGGTCATCACCCAGCTTCTCCGCGATTGTCGGCCACGCATCGTCGAACACCGTCGAGACGTTCGGCCACGCCTCGTCGTCGTCGATACGCTGCTGGTAAGCATCCCACACGCCGAAGTGTTTCGCAAGGTCTCCCTGCTTGCCTGCCAGATCAACTAACAGGACATCGAATCCGTGCTCTTCAAGCGCGATTCCGAGATGTGCAACCGTTGTCGTCTTCCCGGTTCCTCCCTTATCGAGAAAGGCAGCAGCGCGGAGTGTTGTTCCCATATAGTATCACCTATATGTGTTTCTATAGTATATTCTATTAGGTAAAGCTACTGGGGAAGAGATCGTGTCGTCGAGTTTCGTTGCTCTTTCGAGACGAAAATGCCTACACACCACCCTTTGAGTGGTATTCTCGGACTCTCAGAAGATTCGCAGTCGGGGTCCTCCCACGGCTAAACCCGCGCGCTTTCTGCTTGCATTTCTGTGCGTTGCCGACGCTGTTCGTGCCTCCGTCGCCCGGTTCGCTCGGTGCGGAAGGTCGTAGCTGCGAAACCACAGGCCAACGTAAGCGCCCCGTGTTGGAGCCAATCTAGACTTTGATTGAGAGTACGTTCAAGGTCGCCGTGCATGCGCGACGTTGCATGGATTCTGTACAATTTCGCGGGCGAACTCCACAAGCAAGTCGCTCTTGGAGATGTTGTATAACGGGTGGACATCAAGTCCTTTCCTCTCTCGAGGCAGGCAGCCCGCTGAATACCTGTGTAGCGACCAAACTGATCGAGATCAGTCATGTGCCGCCGAACCGGTGCTCAATCGGTTTGCCTTACGGCAATGAGAACGATTGCCCGGATAATGTTAAGCATACTGGAATTTCAGTACCGTCGGCATCACTCGGTCGTTTGATCGAGGTCGGTGATCTCGAATCGTGCCCCACTGGGCGAGGCCTCAGTTAACTCAATCTCCCAGTCGTGTGCCTCGACAACTTGCTGGACGATATTTAATCCGAACCCGCTGCCGTCAGTCACTGGTGTGTTTCCAACCTCAAAAACACGATCCCGATCGGCCTCCGGAATCCCCGGTCCATCGTCCTCAACGTAGAACCCGTTCTCAAGCACTCCAACCCGAACGGTAACGTTCTCGCCGGCGTGCTCGATAGCATTCCGGAAGAGATTCTCGAACAGCTGGTGGAGCCGACTCTCATCTGCCCAGATCGTTCGATCCGCCTCGACACGAAGGTCTCCATCGGCCGTCTCTACATGAGCCCAGCTCGCATTGGCGACCTGTGAAAGGTCCACGGGATCCTTCTCTGAGACGATCTCTCCTTCGCGTGCTAGCGTAAGGAGGTTGGTTATCAGCGCGTCCATCCGGTCGTGAGCCTCCTCAATACCCTGTAACTGTTCGGATTCACATTCGTCGCGGGCGGCATCAAGCCGCAATCTCGCGATAGACAAGGGGTTGCGGAGATCATGGGAGACGACACCGGTGAACTCCTCAAACCGCTCGTTTTGTCGTTCGAGTTCCGCTGTTCTGTCACGGAGTTCCTGCTCTGAATCGATTCGGTCGAGAGCAGAAACGGCGTGCGTAACAAGCAGGGAGGCCAACTTGAGGTCAGTATCATTGAACGCGTCAGTCTCTTTCGCAACCGCCTGAAAGACGCCGTACTCACCAATTGGGACGGTAAGTGCCGATTGGAAATCACCACCAATAGGCGCGATCTCACGGGGGTCGAAGTCGGTAGTAATCGCTGGATGACCGGTTCGAGCAATCTTGGCAGCAATTGAGTCATCATCAGCAATCGATATCGTCTCGGGGAACTCTACATCGGCTTGACCCGTCATCGCAATTGAAGCCAATTTGTCACCGTCGACAACGCTTGCGAACGCAAAATCAAACGCAAGGATCTGTTCAGCAGCATCGACGAGGGACTCATAGACAGTTTCGGGATCAGAAACGGCATAGATCTCCGTCGCGATGTGATGAAGCGTTTCGAGCTTCTTGTCTTCGCCGGCCCCACTCATATTCGCAGTTGCGTTGTCCTCGAGTGGGACATACAGCGCGTACCCTTCTGGCGGTGACTGCGAGTCAAGATATACGACATCAAGCTGGAATTTGCGAACGCCATCGACTGTCTGGCGGTAGACGCGTTCTGTCGTATGTCCAGATTCCAAGAGTTTTCGGTTGATTCGATCAGCCGACTGAGATAGAAAGTTGGGTGCCAGATACGCATCGAGGTCGTTTCCTTTGATCTCTGCAAAGTCGTAGCCAAACGTCTCCTCAAATGCGGGATTTGCTTGTCTCACGACCGGTGTCGCATCTGCAAACGTCGTCCGGACAGCCGGGATTGGCAGCTTCTTGAATAGCGCCTTGAATTTGTTTCGCTCGTTTTCGAGCCTACGCTCATGTGATTTTTGTTCAGTAACATCTTGGAACTGAGAGAATATCGTGACAACCTCCCCGGAATCGTCTGTGATGACGTGATTATGCCATTCACAGAGGAGTTGGTCTCCATTCTTTGTGAGCGTCTTAATAATGCTCCGCGAGCCACCATCACTACCTGACAGCTTTGCAATGATATCACCGACCGTATCGTGTTCTGACTCCGGGACGATCGTCTTCCAAGAACTGCCCACCAGCTCACACTCAGAATATCCAAGAATATCTGCTGCAGCCCCGTTCATACCGACGCATTCGAGGTGTTTGTTCCACTCAATAACTCCGAGTAGTGACCGTTCGATAAACAGAGAGAGTCTCTTTTGGCTTTCGTCGAGGATATGCTGTGCTCGGTATCGGTCGACGGCGTTTTTGACTCTATTCGCAAGTATCGCATACTGGTCGGTCCCAGTCTCTTTTTGAAGATAATCAGTCACATCGGCGGAAATCGCATCGCTAGCTACTGCCTCGGAACCTTTGCCAGTATAAAGAATAAACGGAAGGTCAGGATACTCCTGCCGAACAGTCTCAAGAAATTCGATACCGTCCTCTCCGGGCATATCGTAGTCAGAGATCACACAGTCAATATCGTCCGCATTTAGGATAGACCGCGCCTCACTAGCGCTCGACGCCGTCTGTACGTTGAATCGGTCGTCCTCACGTTCGAGATACACCGAAGCTAGTTCCGAAAAGCCGGGATCGTCATCAACGTGTAGCAGTTTGATTGACGAATCAATAGCACTCGTCGAGCTGACAGCAGGAACTAATTCGCGGTTCATGGGTGGTTGGGTTCCCCCCATGTTACTGCCGAGCGAGACCTGCTATCTCGAGTCGACCGGAGACGCTCGAACAGATGTGGTCGCATAGGGTTTTGTGTTCCTTTCATTGGACTGGAATCCCCGGTTAGATATAGCATTAGTATATACCTACCCTAATATATTTGACGCGCAGCAAGCGATCTCTCACCCTTCAGGGAGTCTGACCGACAGTATCCGCGGCAACCAACGCGCTAGGCCCTGTTGAAATTCTCAGAAAGTGACACATTCAGACCCAGTTGCTGTCAATACAGGGGACTCATCTACCGGCGAGGGCGACGATATCACCGACACCTGTCCAAAACACCGTGCGAGATACAGAGGCTGTGTTCAGGAATCGGCAAGGGTCGTAAGTCAGAAGCTCTGGAGACGTCTCACCGCAACTGAGTAGGAACTTTGAGGAGGATAAGAGGAGAGTGGAGAGTCATGAGTCTTACCGTCCAGGAACTTCGAAACGCGATTCGAGTAGCGACAGGTCGCTTCGAATGGGAGGTCAATGCGTCGTTCACAAAGGAGGAGCTTCAAGCGATTTGTGAGGCACTCAGAGTCGATGTGGACGAAGCGGGGCAACCGTCAACATCGCAAATGCGCCGACTCATCCGGGCGCACGTCGGCATCGCAGAGTCGCTGGAGGCGGCTGACGACTCCACCTTCCGGAAGCCAGATCTCCAAGCGGTTGCAGACAAACTCGGAGTATCATTTGAGCAGTAGCCGCCAGTCACTCAATCAATCTGGCTGCTGCGGTTCCTGACTCCCCGGGTGAGGTCGCCTTCTCCTGACCGACTGGCGCTGTGTATCTTGCACGGCTATCGAAACTTCCTACTGAATTGGTAGAACGGTCTGCGGTCAATACGCAGTCTTCAGCGACCAGCTATTTCAGTCAATAATATGTCTGAAGGGTGAGATTTCAACAGAGCCACGCGCTACAAAGAACAGAAGAGAACTCGCGACTTCAGTCGTGAGAGGTGGTCAAGTTGGAACGGGACAGTGTCGGAAGAAGTGGTTGAGCGGCTCTGGTCAACTGCCCCGCGCACGGTGGCACGGAGATTGTCATTGAAATTCTAATTTGCGAACAATTCAAAATATAGAACACACATATGCGAGCCAGCAAAATATATGTGTGTCTAGAGTATAGCAGAGTGTATGACCGACGAGCCACCACCTCCTGACGGCCCCAACGAGTTCCCCACCGAAGAGGAACTACCGAATGAACCGGTAACGGTGGATGATATTGACCCATTCATTGTTGATGACAATGAGTTCGAGGATATCGATGACTTCGCAGCCGCAGAGTGGAAGAACGAGACTACCGCGGACGAGCGAGTTCGGGCGGTGATCAACAGAACAACGATTCCGAAATCGGCGGGCGACATCGCAGATACCGCTCTAGTCTCGGAAACAAAAGCAAGAGAGACGCTCAACAAGCTTGCTGAAGAAGGTATCGTTAGAAGTCATCAGACGGATTCTGGAAAGCTGTACTGTCGGGATCCGGAGTGGCATCTTCTCAAACAAATCAGGCAACTCGCCGGTAGCGAAACACTTGTCGATCAAATCCAGCGAATAAAACAGGAACTTGCAGACTACAGAGCCAAATATGACGCAACCGATCCAGAGGAACTCCTGATTTCAGACAAGGGACTCAACCAGAATGAGCTCGACGACGTCTCTCACTGGCGGACAGCAGAACGAAAACTCAGCCACCTCAGAGCGGCATACCGCCTCAAGGAGGCGAAAGAACAGTCATCCACCGTAACTGCGCCGAGAAACAGACAGACGGATGATCAGACAACGACCCCTGCTGGCAATCAGCCCCCACTCCAGTAATGGGGATGGGGAACGGCTCTCCAATTGATTCGGAAGCGATTGATGAGAGCGTAGAGCAGATGCGTCAACAACTCGGCAAAGGAGTGGTCAACGCCCGATTCCGGTATCAAAAAGGTCAACCGTTCAAACAGCGGGACGGAGAAGATCTCAGAGCAGCACGGGTCACTGTCACTCCCGGAATCTACAAGCGAGGTGGATATTTCGATATTCAGTGGTGGGAGAATGGAGACTACAAATATCACTATCGGGAGGAAGGACTGGAGTTCAGGTTCGGGCACGAGGCTACGAATGAAACCACCAATACGCCGGTACGGCATTTTCATCCGCCAAGCGATCTCGACGCGCATAAGCAATCCTGTATCGGGATTGAACAACCACCTAAACTGGTCACAATTGCTGTACTGAAGACGTGGTGGACAGCAGTCAAGAACGGTGATGAGAGCTTGGTGAACGCACAGAATGGTTTGCCGTAGTCTCGGAACCCCTGCGTAGTCAGTCGGTTTTCCTAGAGTATACTTATTCTACTTGGAATACAGGATGAGAAATCCACCACTCAACTGGCTCTGTTAAAGCTTTCTTGGAATTGACACGTTCTACCCCGCTTCCGCTCATTCTTTTTCAAACGCCTCATTTCCGATCTCAGAGAGTTCACTAGCCTCCTTGTGGGCATACATTTCAGACGTAGTCGAGGGGTCTTCGTGCCGGAGCGCGCGCTGTGCTGCCTGTGCGCCGCCAGTCTCGTAGTACACCTCACCAACCCCGCGTCGAGCACCGTGAAGTGTCAGGTAGCTCTTCGGGCTGTCCGAGCAGTCGACATCGGCAGCATCCGAGTACTTCCGCATGAGGTACCGTCCACCCTCGGTCGTCAGCGCCGGCGGCACGAGTTCGTGCTCGCGGAAGGCAGCAAGTAGTCCGGTTGTTCCGAGTCCGGTCACCTCATCGATTGTCTCGTCGTCGACGCCACGCTCCGTGAGTTGGTCACGAGCGGCATCCCGGAGACTAGCGAGGTGAAACGAGGGGAACACGGGCCATTTTGTAGTCGGTGGGTCGACGAGTGTTTCCCAGCGGTCGAGCGTGGCGACCGGCTTGTTCGTGAGCGGCGCTTGCTCGACTTGCTGGCTTTTTCCATAAACGGTGAGGACTTCCTCATCTGTATCGACGTCGCCCCACGTGATCCCCGTCCGACGATCATCACGGGTGGCAGCAAGGATTTCGGCGCCACGAACCCCGGAGAACCCAATCACGTACACGAATGCACGGTCACGGGCGGCCGTCAGCGCCGCGGCGCTGCTGGGGTCATCATCGATCGCTTCGTACGCCCGGTCCTCAACGTAGGAGACGATCGTGTGCCGCTGCTCGGCACTCCAGAACTGCTGTTGACCCGCGTTCGTCTTCGGGCGATCAGGCATCGGCTCTTTTGCGACGGCCGTGTCAGCTGGATTCTCAGCGAGATACTCCCACTGCTGGCAGTAGTTGAGATACGCGGAGACGAGCGAGTAGTAGTGCCACGCTGTCGCCGGCGAGATACTCTTTGTACCATCCGTGCGCTGGTAGACGCCGACCCGGCGACTCAGGTCGTCGGCATACTGCGCCACCCCTCGGCCGTCAAGCGCTTCTAACGTCTCGACACCGTTCCGTTCCATCGCGTCGATCCACTTCGGGATGACGCGTTGGAGCGCTTGCACGTAGTTGCCTGAGCGGACGCGGTCGCCATCCTTCTCGTCGACGGTTTTCGCCTTCCGGTCGAGGAACTCCGCAAGCGGCTCGTCGAGTGGTGTTCCGTGGCTGGTTTCTCCGGGCGAAAGCTCATCTCGAGGCGAGCGCATCGGTTCGGCATCACCGACGGCGGCGAGGTGCAAAAGTCTACTTGTGACTACTGGACTAATCCAAAGTAGAACACGCCAATAGGCAATTCAGCAATCTCACCATGCCTAGGATGCGCAGAACAAGAGAATTGGATCCGAGAACGTGAGTATAAATTGTATTTCGCGATACAAACTCAAGCGAAATAGAATCGGTTGGCCCTGTTGAAATCCTTAAAAACTGATAGGATGGGCGTGCTAAATATAGAGCGCGTATCTTGCACAGAATCATCCCCCAATTTGATCAGAGTGGATCGGTCAGTACAGGAGATAGATATAGCACCACGCTGTCGAAACTCGTTTGTCTAACGAGATAGAAGGTGATCGCTACCGAAATCAGCCGTATTTCGTTCCTGTTTTTGCTCCTGTTATCCGAGTCCCGGAGCGACAAAAGTGTCTATTATCGGGTCGTCAAGACCACGTACCGCCCAATTGAGTCGCATCGTTCCCTCGTCAACCTCCAGCGAGTCGAGCTGGCCGAGTGGCCCCGCCGGATCAAACAGAAACATAAGCCGGTTCGCGTCGCCAGCAGTTGCCCGCTCGTACTCGACGATAATCTCCCCGGCGTCCTTCGCTCCATTCCCGAACCAAGGTATGACGATCGTCGGTCGAATCTCACGGTCGTTCGGGATCGACGGTGGGAGTTCCTCGCCGTCTTCCAATTCCGGTGGCAGGTCCGTCACCACCATCGATTGGAGTTTGTGAACCTCAATGACGTGGGCACCGGCGACAAACTCACCATCCTCAACTACCAAATCACACTGGTGGACATGATGGCCGTCAATTTCGGTCTCCAACATCTTAGCTAGTCGGTCCTCCTGATACGGCACCCACATCTCAGCGTCGTCGTAGAAGTTATTCATCTCCTCCACGAATGCTCCGAGTTCGGAATCGTCAACCGACCGAACGTCGTATGCCGTCGTTGGCGGAGCGTCCCGCAATTCGATAGCATGGTTCACAAAATTGTAGGGATATTCGTCAGCCCACGAACTGGCGACCGCCATCGACGGATCGTTACCGGCCTGAATGGCCGCGGTCACAACAACGTCATCACCAGCCTCTCGTTCGGCGTACTGGACCCGTTCGGCAGCGAGGCGCTTGCCGAGCCCCATACCTCGGTAATCGTGATCAACGACGAGGCCGGCGAGGTAAGCTCGCCAACGGAGTTCACCGCCGATCCGCGCGTCGTCAAGTTGCATGAGACCGGCACCCGCGGGGTCCCCGTCAGACGTCTCAGCGATGAATGCCACCTGTTCATCTGCAGGCGTCATCTTCTCGTACATCTCGTAGGGATCCACCTTGAAACGCGGAGCGAACTGAACATCCCCGCCGTCGGGATTGCTCTCATAAAGATGGCGCAGCGTCTCACTGTCGTCTGCCGTTATCTCTCTGATTTCGAGTGCGTCCGCAGACTCGACGGTCATGTCGGTTAATAAGTTCATTCACAATTAAATATTGGTGCTGATGGATGAAATAGCGGGTTCGCAAGTTTGTCAGCCGTGGTTGGGAGGAAAGTGAGATACGGAATATGCAGGCATTTTCTATCGGCTGGTTCAGAATTTATTTGGGGAAAATAACGCAGTTCTCGTGCTGACTACAACCTCTGTATCCGTCAACTCGCGACTGACAGCTGTCGGGGAGCTTGTTGATACCGTGCTGAATAGATCACGCGTTTCGCTCATTACAATATGTTTTTCAGGCACGTTCTAATCAGTGGCCGTGGAAATTTCCGATGTGGTCGCTATAGTCGGTTTACGAACGTACTGCTCACGCAGTGAGCGCTCATCTTCAAGATATTGCCTGATTCCTTCCACGTGGCCGAGGGCAACGAAGGCGAGTACATCGTATCCCTTATTCGCTAACCATCGAAGGTGACCTGCCATCTGTTCATCGCGGCCGTCTATCGTTGATTCCATCAGATTCGGCGTAAATTGACGGGCCACATCCAACTGTTTGGTTACTTGTTTTTCGTCAAACTGCTTTTTCGCGTTAGTACGTTGCTCGAAATTCAGTGGATTGCTCGCTCCCTGCTTTCGTAATTCAACGAAGTACTGCAAAAACGGGGTGGCGGCCGTCCCGCCATGCCACAGATCGCGCTCGATGAGTGATACCCACTCACGATCTGCGAGTAATTGCTGATGTGCGTTCCACTCTCTTTTGATGATTTTGAGATTACGAAGCACGTCAGCGGATATGGCCCGTCCGCTTTGATCCATCGAAAGTAGAAACGATTGATCGATTAGGGCAACTGGGATATCCTCTCTGGTTGCGACTTGAGCAGCTAACGGCATCTCATCAATCTTCCAATAGTCCTCGTCGAACATTACGCTCTGTGTGAGAAGTCCAACGAGAGTCTCCTCTCGGCGTGGGTCAAGCGCTGCTTTGACAGACCAGTTTGGGGAATCAGCGTCAAAAAATCTCGGTGGAAGCTCTAGAGCAACGATGTCCGATTCTCGATTCGGAATCGTTTCACGTACGAGCTGTAGACTTTCTTCTGAATTGTGTCTCGTTCCGAGTATCGTAACACTCCCACTCATTATTGCTCGCTATGAATGGCCCAAGACATTCTATGTATGGGAGACTAGTTCAGGTGTGTCCAATTTAAAATAAAGTGCAGTTGGTCACTCAAGAGTGCCAAGGAAGTCTCGGAGTGCAGTTGTGAATGCTTCGGGATTCTCGATATGAGAGTTGTGGCCTGCATCGGGGATCTCCTGTATCTCGACATCCGGGATATGGAGCCGATAGGTGTGAAGGTGTTCTCGAATGAACGGCTCGGTTTCCCCGTAGAGGACGAGCGTCGGAACTGATACATTCTCCAACAACAGAGATGCTTTCCGATAGGTAATGGCAGCACCCATAATCTTCTCGTACTCGCCGGGTTCCAGTTCAACCTCCTGCTCACGAATTTCTTCAACTTCAGATGCGAGTTCATCTACGTCTTTATCGAAAATACGGTCGTATGCCCACAAAGTCACTGACTGAATCCGATCGCGCCCGAGTAATCCAGTGAATTTCGTCAGTACGGGATATAGACCTCGCATTACTGCGGACTCTTTGAGGGTT
>LKMJ01001885.1_pt1 | contig 18867 bp, 19 predicted proteins | sample 643391 | NCBI WGS metagenome assembly LKMJ01 (sample SAMN04112250, study PRJNA286221) | soda lake metagenome | biome: soda lake; feature: Kulunda Steppe; material: water; isolation source: sample PL-Br10 brine of Picturesque Lake | place: Russia: Kulunda steppe | collected 2010-07 | reverse complement strand
CCGTGGCACTAATCGACCGAGTCAATTGCTGCACTACTCGACTGGCTCGAACCGGTAGCCCTCCCAGGGTTGATCACCTGACAGGCGGATACTTGCTTCCTTATCTCGGAGGGTGTCGACGTAGACTGGACGAACAGTCGCGCCGGTTTCGACAGCGTCGGTCGTCGAGCCGATTGCACGGACGGCCTGTCCGTCGACATCAAACTCGACGATGGCGAGCGTGTTCGGCTCTCTGACACCCGCGGGTGATGCAGTTACAGTCGTCCACGTCAGGACCGTCGCCTCACGATCTGCGAGTGAGACGGTCTCTGTCTGGGGGTTGCCACACTCCGGGCAGCGGGAGTGTGCTGGATAGGTGAGATGATCGTTCTCGCAGCGATAGGCAAGAAGCTCCTGATCAGTCATCATTCTGCCTCCAGTACTGCGGTCGTGACACAGTTGCCGAAGCCACCGACGTTGCAGGTCAGCCCCCGCTTTGCGTCGACCTGTCGCTTACCGGCCTCACCGAGTAGCTGCCAGTAGATCTCCACGGCCTGTGCAACACCCGTCGCACCGAGTGGATGGCCACGCGCTTTGAGACCGCCGGAGGTGTTGACTGGAAGATCACCGGAGAGTGTGGTTCGATCCTCGACAGCGAACCGCCAGCCCTCACCACGATCAGCAAAACCGAGCGCTTCCAGCTCCAGCGGTTCGAGCAGTGTGACCATGTCGTGAAGTTCGGCAACGTCGATATCTTCGGAATCGCAGCCAGCCATCTCGAAGGCCTGTCGGCCGCTCTCGGCGACTGCTCTCATCCATGTTGGATCCTCGCGTTCGTGGACGACGTGGGTATCGGTCGCGCCAGCGACGCCAGTCAGCCGAACGAACTCGTCGGTGTACTGCTTTGCGACGGAGACCGGACAAAAGAGAAGCGCAGCGCTTCCGTCTGTCACTGGACAGTAGTCGTACAGCCGGAGCGGATCCGCGACCATCGGACTCGACAGCACATCCTCGGTGTCGATTTCCTTTTTAAACTGTGCATCTGGATTCTTCGTCGCATTGGCGTGGTTTTTCACAGCGACCTCGGCGAGACTTTCTCTGGGAACATCGAACCGGTCGAGATACGCTCTGGCCGTCAGTCCTGCAAACGAAGGGAGCGTGACGCCGTGGCTGTACTCGACTGGGTGCGTGAGCGAGGAGATGATATCGGACGACTCGCCGGTCGATCGGTGTGTCATCTTCTCCCCGCCGACCAAGAGCGTCATCTCGCTCGCCCCCGAGGCGACCGACTGCCAGGCCGCGTACAGCCCGGCCCCTCCCGACGCCGAGGTCTGGCCGACCCGCTGTGCGTAGGCAGGCGTCAGGCCGATGTCGGCTGCGAGTGCGTTCATCACCCCGGTCTTGCCCTCGAACTCACCGCTTGCCATATTCGAGACGTACAGCTGATCGACCACAGCCGTCCCAACCCCAGCATCGTCGAGACACGCAAGCGCAGCCTTCGTCAACAGCTCCTGAATCCAGGCTTCGCGCTGGCCAAACGGGGTCATCGTCGCGCCGATTACTGCGACATCCATACCGTACTCTCTCGGGCGTGGATTGTGTCGGTTTCGGTGGGTTCCCCCAGCGTGAAAAGAAGCGACAGGTATTTTTGGCATGCCTAAAAAGAAGGGAGTAAGAAATGGTTGTCCGGTCGCTGCACAGTTGGCTCGCTGATATTGGCTGTCGAACGCAGACACAACAATGACAAAACAGAGCGTAGAATCGCGTGTCGAAACCGAAGAAGTCGAGACAGTCGAATCAGGCTGGGAGTCAAAACGTCCCCTCGGTGAATCAGTGCTCGAGGTGGAAAATCTTACCCGAACGTTCGGATCGGAGACAGCAGTCGACTCGTTTTCACTCACTGTCGAAGAGGGAGAGCTGCTGACCTTGCTCGGTCCATCAGGCTGTGGAAAGACCACGACACTCCGGATGATTGCAGGGCTGGAGCGGCCAACAAGCGGATCGATCAGCATCGGTGGAGAAACAATCGCAGACGGCGAGCAGTTCCTCGCACCGGAAAATCGGGATGTGGGTCTCGTTTTCCAGGATTTCGCGCTGTTTCCACATCTCACCGTCGCCGAAAACATCACCTTCGGGATCGACGACTGGGACGATGCGGCGAAACAGGACCGGCTGGACGAGCTCCTTGCGCTGGTCGATCTGGATTCTCACCGTGACAAACGGCCAGAGCAACTCTCAGGTGGGCAGAAACAGCGAGTCGCGCTGGCTCGATCGCTCGCGCCCGAGCCGGAGATTCTGTTGCTCGACGAGCCCTTCTCAAATCTGGACGTGAGACTGCGAATCGAGATGCGCGAAGAGGTCAGACGGATTCTGAAAGAAGCAGGTGTGACGGCAATCTCGGTCACGCACGATCAGGAGGAGGCGCTGTCGATCTCGGATCGGGTCGCGATCATGAACGACGGGAACCTAGAACAGGTCGGCAAGCCGGAGATCGTTTTCGAGAACCCCGAATCGCGATTCGTCGCGAGCTTTCTTGGCCGAGCGAGCTTCGTCACCGGACGAGTCCGTGGCGACATCGTCGAGACGACGCTTGGTACGTTCGACACAGCACAGCTCAACGGTCCGGTGGCCGCCTACGACGGTGCACAGATCGACCTCTTGGTCAGGCCGGACGATCTGGAGGCAGTGCCGGCCAACGAGTCGACCGCAGACGGCCACGTCGTCCACCGACAGTACAACGGCCCAAACTTCGTCTACCGCGTCGAATTGAAAAACGGGACGACGGTCCGTTGTCTCCACAACCACGTCAAAACGTTCGAACACGACCAGCCTGTCACCGTCGATATCGCCGCCGATCACCAGCTCGCCTGGTACCCCACAGAGTAAGTTTTTCTGGATAGGTAGCCTCCAACAAACATAATTACCTGACCAATCGTAGCTATCAGCTACTACCCTCCATATGGCTGCGAGAGTCCACTCCGGCTTGGATCGGTTGAGAGAGGTAATTCCAGGTCGATTGCGTCAGTATCTCGTCGATTCGGTTCGGATCGACAGCCGGACACTCGCAGTGTTCCGGATGATTCTCGGCGCGTTGATGGTCGTGGATATTCTGCTCCGGTCGCGGAACTTCTGGTTTATGTACGCCGAGAGCGGGGCAGTGCCGCAATCACTCGCCGAGCAGTACACCCCCGAGACGGCCGTCTCTGTCTACTATTTCACCACCGATCCGACCGTAATCGCGTTGCTGTTCGTACTGACAGCGCTGGTGGGCATCCAGTTACTGATCGGCTACAAAACGAGGTTCGCGATCATCGCAGGCTTTCTGCTCGTGATCTCGCTGGATCACCACAACCCGCTGGTGTTGAGCTTTGCCGATACGCTGTATCGAATGCTCATGTTCTGGGCGATCTTCCTGCCACTCGGTGAGCGCTGGTCGATCGACGCGATTCATCGAGGGCGAGATCCACGACCGTCGGTGGCATCTATCGCCACTGCACTGATTCTCATTCAGGTCGTCTTTGTCTACGTCTCGAACGCCGTCGCGAAATCCTTCTCCGAAGTCTGGCGAACCGGCGAGGCGGCGACGCTCGTGCTTGGCCTCGACAACATTACGTTCCTGTTCGGTGAGTCGCTCCGTGTCGTGCCGGAGCTGCTGCAGATCGGTGGGCTGATCTGGTATCTGATGCTCACTTTCGCCTGGCTGCTCTTTTTTCTCCGTGGGCGACTCCGGAACGCCTTCACCGGGATGTTTCTGGCTGTCCACGCATCGTTTGCGCTGACTGTTCGGATCGGACAGTTCCCGTACGTCTCGATTGCTGGTGTGCTCCTGTTCTTGCAGGGGCAGTTCTGGCGGGATGGAGAGCGGGCACTCCGACGGCTCGGCATCGAGCCAGCTCGACTCACCCCATCGCAGGCGAGACGCGATGCCATCGGATCGGCGTTCCCGAAGCTCCAGATCGACGACCAGCGAGTCTACCGCGCCCGGTCTGTGGCCTACTCGGTAGTGATGGGGATGATCGTGATCTCGATCCTGCTCGTTATCGCCGTTTTGCTGCTGAATATCGGCACGATAACTGATGATCCCGAAGAGATGGACGACCGTGTCGAGGAGACACTGCAGGAGACGACCGCGGTAGAACATATCGAGACGGTGGCCGTGAGTCTGAACATCGACCAGCCGGGCTGGAGCATCTTCGCACCGCATCCCCGGACGACCGACCGCTACTACGTGTTCGCGGCCGAGACTGCAGATGGGGAGTATCTCGATGTCTACAACGACAGAGAGTTGACCTACGAGCGAGCCCACGACGAACTCCAGAAACAGTTCGGAACCTACCGGGAGCGATTCTACATGAACAGCATCCGCCGCGCTGGAAGCTGGGGCGACGCACCAGTCCACCTCGCCGACCACATCTGCGAGGAGTATCGGGAAGACAGAGATACAGAGTTGCTGCGAATCAATATGTACCAGATCACCGAGGAAGTTACTATCGAGACGATCGATTCACCCGAAGACCGTGTCCGAGAGGCGAGTCTTATGTCACGCCATGGCTGTGGCGACAATCTGGAAAGTCCGATCGCGGAACCTGATTTCTGAGTTGCAACGGCACGATCACAGATTCTCGATCGCAAGCCGCCCAGCATCGTAGCCAGTCGCAAGCGCAACGCCGTCAGTCGACTGCTCGGCGATAAGATTCGTCGTCTGGAGAATCTGGCCTGCGGTGTGGAGATTCGAATAGAGGGGGGTAGATCCATCGACGGGCCGTAACTCCTCGTCGGTCTCGACTCCGATCCGAACCGCCTCGTGGTCGCCGAGGAAGGAACGACTCACCCACTCGGTGCGGTCCGAGGGAGCCGAGACAGGACAGTCGAAAAGCGGTTCTGTGATACTGGTTCGATCTGACCGAACTCCACCAGCCTGAATCCCACCCGTCGCAAGCACGACGGATTCGGGCTCGTAGACAGTCCCCGACTCCGTTTCGATCCGCTCGATACGACTGCTATTGGTCTCGACTGTTGTGGGGGTGACACCGCGAGCCACCGACACACCGCCGTCGGAAAGCGCCCTGTCGAGTGTCGTCTTGAGCCGTCTCCCAGGGATCGATGGGGGACCGATTGGAATCTCGAAGACGTCGACGAGTAGTTCCGTCTCGATTTTCGCTCTGATCGCCTTCGCATCGTTCTCACCGAGCGCTGCCGGCAGGCCGATCCGTGGTTCGACATCGAGATGATCCTGAAGTGTCGAAACCAGTTCGCTCCGGGCCGGTTTCCCTGTCTCCGTCACGTCGTTCTCGTCGAGCACTTCGGCGAAGACCGGGGCCGCCGGGACCGAGTCGACCGAGAACGGCGCAGTGATAGCCGTCGCTGAAACATCGTACGGAAGGTTCTCGTCGAGCCTGTGTGCCGCGAGCGCCTGATCGAAATCCGGCAGCTGTTCGAACCCAGCCAGTCTGATCGGCTGCTGATAGCTCACTGCACCTGCAGCCATGCTGGCAGGATATCTCGCAGCCGGCGTCACACGACCGACGGCCGTCGGAAACAAGGCATTTGTCTCCCTCGCCTCGCCAGCGTACTGCTCGCCGGTAATCTCGTCGAACAACGTCACTGCTTCACGAACGGTGCTGATACCCAGTTTCGAATACCAGTGCTGTTCCGGCAGGTCGTCGATCGTTGCAAACGGGTTCGATACCGGCTCCTCGCCACCGGGGGTGTAGCCCAGTACATCGAGCAGCCCGGAGTGTGTCTCAAACCGCTCGGTCGATGGCGAGATGAGCTGTACTGACGCCGTCTCGTCAGTGCGAGCGGCGGCGAGCGCCGCCATCGTGCCAGCGAGACCACCGCCGACGACGAGCAGCTCACAGCTTGTCGACTCACTGTCGGTCATGGGATCACCGCCTCACAGCAGGTCGGTCGCTCGCGCTCTTCGAGTGTGCGACCCTCGTCGAAATCGTTCGGATCGAGCTCCTCGGGGAGCTCACCGTCGCGGTTCAGCGTGGTTGCGTGGAACTGATAGTCGCGGACCGCAGCAGCAAGCTGGTCGCCCCGGAGTGTCTCTCTGCGACCTTGCCAGCGATTCGCGAGCAGCGATTCCAGCGACTGCTCGACCACATCCGGGTCGTTGTCCGGATACAGCTGTGCGGCGATCCGATGGCCACAACGGCCACCCTGACAGCTGCCCATCGTCGCGCGGGTTCGGATACGAACGTCAGTCAGATCTGTCCCACGTGTATCATCGCTGTCGAGCGCGTTCTGGATCGCAGATTGTCGGACCGAGCGTGTCTCACAGAGCACAGGATCTGGGTCAGCGGAGCCTGTCAGCGATCCCATTGCCCCTTTTGTATGTTTCATAATCGACGAGGGCGAGTCCGTCGAAGGCGGCGAGTCCTGATAGCCGGAAAGTTCCGGGAGTTCGATCTCGGCGGTGAGACAGTCCCGGTCGATCCCGAACTCGGAGCAGACACGATCCACGACGTGTTTGGCGATCGCTCGGTGTGTCGTGACTGTGCCACCGATGACGCTCATCATCCCCCACCTGTCGTCATGGTCGTTGTGGTCGATAACCGCGGCACCCGGGCCGTACGTGCTCCCGGAGCTTCCGGCGTGCTTTGTCCAGACACCAGCGTACGACCGCAGTACACTTGATTCTTCGATTCCGGGCACTACGGCAGCGATCTCGTCGACGGCCTCCTCGACTGGACGGTCGTCGACCGGAACCGGGCCGAGAACGGCGTTGCCCCAGAACGGGGAGAGCGAAAGCGGCGGTTCGGTATCCTGCCGGGTGATGATCTGCTCGGGTGGATCGTCGACGACGAGCATCCGGCCCCGAGTCCGCGAGAGTGGCAGTTCGATGCCCGCGAGTGTCCCGATCCGGTCAGCCCAGGCACCGGTCGCGTTGACGACGAAGTCAGCCTCGATATCTTCCGTCTCACCGCGTTCTGACCCGTCGTCGCTTGCTCCTGGGAACTCCCGCTGGACCTCTCCCGGCATCTCCTTCTGGTCGGAGTCAACCTCGGTTTCCTCTTCGTCTTCCGCCACGTCGGCTGTGTCAGCTCCGTCTTCATCGCCCTCCGCGTCGGTTTCCTCGTCGGGCGGTTTTTCGACGCTGCTAACGGGTTCTGTCGGCGCTTGTTTTCTGGTAGATTCCGGGTCGTGCTCGACCGTGACGCCGGCGACCCGTCCGTCCTCGAAGACAATATCGCATACCTCGGCTCCAGTCTTTATTTCAGCACCGTACGTGCGGGCGCTTTTCGCTGTGGATAGTGTCAGCTGGAACGGGTCGATCGCTGCGTCTGGGACACGGATCGCCCGCTGGATATCGCTATTCAGTTCGCTGTCAGCGATTTCTTCACCAGAAAGCTCCTGATACTGGACGCCCGCGCTGTCACAGGCAGCCAGCTGCTCCTCGAATGCCTCCGCCTGCCCGGGTAGTTCTGCGATAACTCCGGACGTTTCCTCAAGACAGTGGCTGGCGATCGAACGGAGCACACGAGCCTCTTTCCGACAGCGCTTCGTCGCCGCTGGATCCGTACTGGCAAACCGGGCACCGCTGTACAACACGCCGTGCATCCGGCCAGTCGTTCCGGCGGTGAGCGTCCCCTGCTCCAGGAGAGTGACCTCCAGCCCGCGGATCGCAAAATCACGGGCGATCGCAGTGCCGAACACGCCGCCGCCAACGACTACCACGTGTGGTGTATACCCCATCGAACTGGTCTGTTCTGGGTCGCGCTTGCACTTATACTGAATGGAACAGGAATCAGCGGCGGACGGCTCCGGTAGGGTCATTACGCGGGACGGTGAAAGATGGTTGTACGCGAAATGTCCGGGGACGATTCAGACGAGTACAAGTACCAGATCGATCCTGAGACCGGCGAGATCGAAGACTCAAAACCACCGTCAGATCCGGCTGTTCAGCAGGGTCAGACCAGATATCTGTTCTTTTCACTGCTGGAGTTCGGGATCGTCATTCTGTTCGCAACAGAGGCTGCACGCATGGGTGTCGACGGTCTTGCCGAGAATCCGCTCTGGGCAGCGTTTCTGTTTGGGATCGGGATAATTGCACTTCTTGGGTCGATGGACTCGCTCTCTCGATATCTCCACGGAAAATCACTCCTCGGGCGGCTACTGGGTAATAACGACTCTTAATCCAGCACAGCCGGTCGCTCGAACTGTTCGTCGTACCCGACTGCGTCGACAGTGATCGTCGGCCACTCACCCGCTGTCAATCGCTCGTATCCCGACTCGGTGACCAGTACCGTCCCTTCACTTTTGGCCCCCTCGACAGTTGGATTCCAGGCGTACGCCATCGGCAACACAGCCCGTTTACTCGTTTCCGGTGTGGCAATCCACTCTCGGCCGGCAAACCCCGCCGGCCCACCCTGATGATGGCGACGCCACTCCTCGGGCCAGCCGATGGTGTCGTAGGCCTGCTGGATCTGCTCGAAGATCGCCGATCCACGTTCCTCGCGTCCGCCGAATTCACGTGTGGCGGCAAGCGCTGTGGCCTCGACACGCGCAGCCTGCCTGTGCCGCTGTTGTAACCACTCCGGCGAATCGAGTGCAACGGTTCGGGTACAGGAGACGAACAGCCCCCATCGCTGTGCGGTCACGCTCACGATGGCGTAGCGACCAGTGGCCTGGTCGGTTGGTGTGAGATGCCGATACGCAGGAGCGCGTTTGCTTCCCCCAACAAGCGTCACTGGTGAGTCGACACCTGCCGCCGCGAGTCGCCCCCGGAGTCGACCAGCAACGGCTCGTTCGGATTCAGCCGGATCGATCGATCGACAGACATCCTCGACCGCACTGGCAACTGTCTCACCGAGTTGGCGGTACCGCTCGATGTCGGCCTCGGCAAGGGGCTGTCGAACAGTCGAAGCGTCGATCTGCTCGAAACCCTCGATATCGAAATCTGCAGCGGCAGGCATCGGACTCCTGACCTGAATCTCGGACGCGAGCGAACTCGAATGCCAGTCGTACTCCACAATCTCGACCGACGCCGGCAGCTGCTCCTCCCGGAGCCGTGGCGCTTCGATATTGTCAGTGATGACAGTAACAGACTCGCCGTCGTATCCAGCCCCAGCAATCCCGATATCACCGGTTCGATCCACGACGTTGTCTCCGCCGGTAAGCCACGCGAAGCTACTGGGACGGGCAAACCAGACCGAAGCCAGCGACCGGTCCGAGAGCAGTTCGTCGAGTCGCTCCAGACGGTCTGCAGTTGGGTGCGCCACGTCCCCCATTCCGCTTACTCCTCGTCGAACAGCGTCTCGCCTTCGACCATTCGCTGCTTTACGGCATCCATATCGAGCGTAATGCCAAGACCTGGCTTCTCGGGGACAGTAATCGTCCCGTTGTCGATCACCGTCTCCTCGACGAGTTCGTCCCACCAGTCGAGTTCGTAGCTGTGGAACTCGACGGCCAGCGCGTTCGGGATTGCTGCACCGACGTGGGCGCTCGCCATCGTCGCCACGGGCGAGGAGACGTTGTGCATCGCCACAGGAATATAGTACTGATTCGCGACATCTGCGATCTTTCTGGTCTCTCGCATTCCACCGACTTTCGGCATATCCGGCGCGATAATATCGACAGCCTGAGATTCGATCAGCCGGCGGTGTTCGGTCACACGATAGCGGTTCTCACCCGCTGCAATCGGCGTGACAGTGGATTCCGTGACGTTCTGCTGGACATCGATGTTCTCCGGCGGAACGGGATCTTCGAGCCACCAGACATCGTACTCCTCCAGTGCGTCGGCGAGCCGTTTGGCAGAGCCGCCCGCGTAGGTCCAGTGGCAGTCGAAAGCCACGTCGGCGATATCCTTTACACGCTCCGTGACCTTCTCGACGATGTTCTCCTTGTGTCGGATCTCACCCGGCCTGAGGTGGCGGTTCGCGCGGTCCTTGCCGAGTCCCGACGGGACGTCGAGATCGAATTTGAGTGCGTCGTAGCCGAGTTCCTCGACAACACGTTCGGCCTCGTCTGCACAGGCCTCGGCGTCGGCCTCCTCTTCTGTGTGACAGTCACAGTAGACACGCACATCATCTCTGTACTTCCCGCCCAGCAGCTGGTAGGCAGGAATGTCGAGGATCTTGCCCGCGAGATCGTGAAGCGCCACTTCGATTCCTGAGATCGCCGTGACAGTGACACCCTCGACCGATCCTTCGCCAGACATCTTCTGGATGAGATGTTCGTACAGTCGGTCGATATCGAGCGGATTCTCTCCAACGAGAAACGGCTTCATCCGGTCGATTAGTTCGGGGACACCTGCCCCCCAGTAGGCCTCACCCGTTCCCGTGATTCCTGCGTCAGTGTACACCCTGACGAGCGTCCAGGGGAAGTTCCCATCGACCATCGTCGTCTGAATATCCGTAATCTCGACATCTCGTGGCCCACGAGAGTCAGTAACATCCATCGTCTCCGAGGAGAGATACCGCATCGTGTACTCGGCGTTCGGATCGCGAAGCTTGTCATACTGCTTTCCCATGTGCAGCTATCGACCCGCTGACGAAATATGTCTGGCGGTTTCCACAGCGAAACCGAGTATAGCCCGGTCGAACCGCCGTACAGCGGGTGTTTTAAAAATTTACTCAGAAAACAGTAAATTTTTTGCCTGTCCGAACAGTATGTCAGCTCATGAAAGCGATCGGTGTCACAAAAGATGGGGACGGGCCGGAGCTGCTTGATGTCCCAAAGCCAGAGCCGAAAGCGGGGGAGGCACTCGTCCGGACAGTTCGGGTCGGTGTCGACGGGACAGATCACGAAGTGATCGAGGGCTCACACGGCGGCTTCCCAGAGGGTGAGGAGTATCTGATACTCGGCCACGAAGCCGTCGGCGTCGTCGAGGAAGCAAACGACACTGGTCTTGAAGAGGGGCAGGTCGTCGTGCCAACAGTTCGTCGACCCCCGAATGGTGAAGAGAACGGCTATTTCGAGCGCGGAGAGGCCGATATGGCACCGCCAGAGGAGACAGTCGAGCGCGGAATCGACCGCGCCCATGGCTTTATGAGCGAGTACTTCGTCAGCGAGGAGCGGTTTCTGGTTCCGATTCCCGAGGAGCTAGCACCACGTGGGTTCCTCATCGAGCCGATCAGTATCACCGAGAAGGCGCTGGAGCTGGCTTATACCTCCAGATCGTCTTTTCACTGGGAGCCAGAGTCGGCGCTCGTGCTGGGCAACGGCTCGCTGGGGCTGTTGACCGTCGCAATGTTGGTTGAGGAGATGGATGTGTACTGTCTCGGGCGGCGTGATCGGCCTGATCCGACGATCAATCTGATCGAACAGCTCGACGCCACCTACGTCGATTCCCGGGAGACACCGGTCGAAGATGTTCCTGACGTTCACGAGGCAGTCGATCTCGTCTACGAGGGAACGGGCTACGCGAAACACGCAATCTCGAGCGTCCACGCGCTCGCGCCGAACGGCGTTGCTGCGTTGCTTGGAATTCCGGGGCCCTGGGAGTTCGAGATCGACGCCGGAACGTTCCACAAAGAGTGTGTCATGTACAATAAAGCGATCGTCGGCAGCGTCAATTCCGGCCCGAGACATTTCGAGGCGGCCGTGGAGCGACTACAGGAGCTCCCTGAAGACGCGCTCGATTCGCTCGTGACCAGAGTTGTCGATTACGAGGAGTTCGAGCCAGCCTTCGAGAACCACAACGAGATCATCAAGACGGCAGTTAGCTTCGAGTGATACGGACCGTTGTAAGCAATTTCGGTATGCGCCACCTCGGTTGTGGCGACTACCGGTAAACATTTACAACGGTCCGTATGAGATGCGAAGCGGCGGTAGTTTGGCTCTACTGTGTCAGTGATAACAACTGCGAACTCCTCTGTTGTCTCTACGGGAACACACCAAATAATTGATGGGAGAGTGACCTGAAGCAGACGGTATGGGAACTCGTCTGACAGCAAAATCCCAGTCACCATTTTACAAAGCTTTGGTGACACTGCTGGTGGCTTTGGGCCTGTTTGCTATCGCCGTCCTCGTGAGTCGGGTCATCGTTCGTTCCATGACGGTGCTTTTCGACGTCGGAGCGGTCGGCACCCACTCCCGTCTGGTGGTCAGTGTTGCTGGCCTCCAGCTTTTTGGATTCGGGATTGTGCTCGTCAGCTATCTGCTGTACCGACCGCTGGATTGGCGAAGCTATCTGCGTGTGGATTCACTCACCGAGTGGACAGTGTTCTACGGTGCTGCGGTTGGCCTGGGGCTGATGCTCGTCACAGTCGGCGCGACTGGGCTTTTTACGCTACTTAATATTGACGCTGCGGAGTCTCAGGTCGGACAGGCCACAGATCCATCCTTTTATTTGCTCTTGTTCGTTCTTTCCACATTCGTCGCAGTCCCGATGGAGGAGCTGTTTTTCCGTGGATTGCTCCAGCGACGACTCGAAGAAACGCTCCACCCCGGCTTTGCGATCGGTGTCGCGAGTATACTTTTTATGATTGTGCATACAGGAGTGAACGTCGGAAGCGGCGGAGCGGTAATTACCTATCTCATGTTTTTCACATTTGGTGTCGTCCTTGGCGCGAGCTACTATCTCACAGAGAATCTGCTCGTCCCGATCATTGGCCACCTGATTTTCAACGGCGTACAGATACTCATTCGCGGATTCGAGCTGCTGCTGTAATGTGAGTCGCAAAGAGACAGTTCTTTCTTATCACAGACGAAGAGATAGCTATGGAAACCTGGCGATTTCTCGTCTCGCTAACAATCTTGCTCGTCGTCTGGGCAGTGCTTGTCAGTCTCATCGATGAGCCACCAGGCCCACAGGCGCTGTTTTTTGCGGCGATTCTCGCAGCAGTTGCACTCTACGTGAGCGATCTCATTACTCGTCGAAAGATGCAAAAAGAGTAGCCAAACCGAAAGCGGAGTGATTCGGAGGGTTACTGGAAGGTTCTGCCGACTTCGCCCTGATCGGTCTTCTCCGCTTCGCGCCGACCGAATTTCTCCTCGATATCCTCGTAGCGCTGGCGAGTCTCCTCGTCGACACTCGCGGTCACTTCTTCGAGCGCGTGTTCGAAGTGGTCCGCGGTCACGCGGACGTTGCCAACAGAGTCGTCGACATCCTCGGGATCGACACTGTTGATGAACTCCCGGGTCGCAGCCATCGATGCCTCGCGGCAGACGGCCTCGATGTCAGCACCAACGTAGCCCTCCGTCTTCCGGGCCAGTTCCTGGATATCCACGTCGTCGGCCAGTGGTTTGTTCCGGGTGTGCACCTCGAAGATCTTCCGGCGTGCCTCCTCGTCGGGGACGGGCACGTGGACGTGTCGGTCGAGTCGACCGGGCCGCACGAGCGCCGCATCGATGAGATCTGGCCGGTTGGTCGTGGCGATCACGACCACATCTTCGAGCTCTTCGAGCCCGTCGAGTTCGGTCAGAAGCTGTGAGACGACGCGTTCACCGACGCCCGAATCACCGCTGTGTTGGCCACGTTCGCCGGCGATCGAGTCGATCTCGTCGAAGAAGATCACCGTTGGTGCGTTCGAGCGTGCTTTCTCGAACACCTCGCGGACTCCCTTCTCGGATTCGCCGACGTACTTGTTGAGCAGCTCCGGTCCCTTGATGGAGATGAAGTTGCTCTGGGATTCGTTTGCGATCGCTTTCGCGAGCAGCGTTTTCCCGGTACCGGGTGGTCCGTACATCAGGACACCCTTTGCGGCTTCCATATCCATCTGCTCGAAGACGCTGGGGTACTCAAGCGGCCACTGGATGGTCTCACGGAGCCGTTCCTTGGTGTCTTCGAGCCCGCCGACATCCTCCCAGGTGATGTCGGGCACTTCCACGAACACCTCCCGCAGCGCCGAGGGTTCGATGCCTTTCATCGCCTGTTTGAAGTCCTGTTCGGTGACCTGAAGCCGCTCCAGGGTTTCGGCGTCGATCTCGTCTTCTTCGAGATCCAGCTCCGGTCGGATCCGTCGGAGTGCGTTCATCGCAGCCTCCTTCGTCAGCTGTTCGAGATCCGCACCGACGAAGCCGTGCGTGTTCTCCGCGTACATGTCGAGATCGATCCCCTCGACGAGTGGCATCCCGCGGGTGTGCACCTGCAGGACCTCCTTGCGGCCTTCCTTGTCTGGCACACCAACCTCGATCTCGCGGTCGAAGCGGCCACCACGGCGCAGTGCTGGATCGATCGCGTCCACACGGTTGGTCGCACCGATAACAATCACCTGGCCGCGCTCTTCGAGCCCGTCCATCAAGGAGAGCAGCTGAGCAACGACACGGCGTTCGACATCACCGGAGGTTTCGCCCCGCTTTGGTGCGATCGAGTCGATCTCGTCGATGAAGATCACAGCCGGGGAGTTCTCCGACGCCTCATCGAAGACCTCGCGGAGCTGTTCTTCGGATTCGCCGTAATACTTCGACATGATCTCCGGCCCGGAGATATCAGTGAAGTATGCGTCGATCTCGTTTGCGACTGCCCGCGCCATCAGCGTCTTCCCGGTGCCCGGTGGACCGTGAAGGAGCACACCCTTCGGTGGCTCGATGCCGAGCTGCTGGAACAGCTCTGGGTGGCGCATCGGCAGCTCGATCATCTCCCGGACCTGTTCGAGTTCGTCGTCCAGGCCACCGATATCCTCGTAGGTGACACTCGGGGTCTCGCGCTCGCCTTCCTGACGGTCGGTGAGCTGTTCGGCTGGCTGCTCGCTGATCTCTATCTCCGTCGAGTCAGTGACGACGACGGTGCCACTTGGCTCCGTGTTTGCGATTTTCAGCGGAATCCGCTGTCCGGACATCGAGGACAGTGGCCCCAGTCCAAAGGAGACTGGAACAGTCTGTCCCTGCGTGACCGCCTGCCCGCTGAGATTCTGTCTGATCATCGGGCCGACGTTGCCCCGCACCCGCAGATTCTGCGGAAGCGCAACGGTCAACGCGGTCGCTGGCTGGACATCTGCCTTTTCAACATCGACGGTGTCGTCGATCCCGACGCCAGTCTCCTTGCGGAGTCGGCCGTCAATCCGGACGATACCCTTGCCTTCGTCTTCGGGGTAGCCCGGCCAGACACGCGCGACGGTCCGCCCGGAGTCGCCGTTGACGATTATGTAATCGCCGTTTTCGAGCTCCATTTCCGCCATCGCCTGTCGGTCGATCGCTGCGAGTCCACGACCTGCGTCTTTCTGTTTTAATGGTTTGACAGTAAGTCTCATGCATCCACCTCGTCTGCTACGTCGATAGTGAGGACGCCGTTTTTGATAAACGCTTGTACAGTTCCATTTACTTCGATGTCGTAGGTATCCTCATCGGTCACGACGATAACCGTCTCGTCGACGACATCGACCGATACGTCACGGCCGGGGCCGAAATCCGCGGCCAGTTCCACGCCGTTGCTGTACTCGCGACGGGTGACTTCGACCCCGCGCTCTGACAGCTGCTGGTATGCTTCCATGCTTACTACAGGTAACCGCCAGAAGTATTTAAATATTTCGCAAAAAGCGGCCGAAAATAATTATCTTTCCGTCAGTCAAGCCGACATTCGGCTATTTGACACGGTTAAATTTTTCGCAATACTGAATCAAATAGTCTCGTCGAGAGTGACAGTCGAGCACGCTCGTCGATAGATGATAGCCGTTTTCTGCTTTCCTCGGCGACAGAAGTTTTCGCACATGGTTTCGCACAGGGGTTTCCACGTGGAAAGGGGAATAGATTCCGGGTTTCCACGTGGAAACCCCCAGCGATCACAGCGAGAGGAGCGCAACCCCACAGACTGCAAGCACGGCAGCGAGCAGGCGGAGCGGGAAATGATCCTCTCCAAGCAAGATCCCGCCGAGCATAACAGCGATGATTGCCTGCGTGTTGATGATCGGCGAGGCGATGCTTGCGGGAAGGGCAGCAAACGCAAGCGTCGTCAGATGCTCGCCGGCAGCCACGAAAGCCCCGACAAACGCGAACTTCGGAAGGTCGATGAGGCCGATATCCGGGGGATCGGCGACGGCCATCGGCACGAGCAACAATGCAATGACGAACAAAAGCAGTGGAACCCACAGCCGATCGGCGATCGCAAGCTCCTGGAGTGCAACACGCCGGCCGAGATCCCCGACAGCGAAACAGACCGCGCTCACGAGCACGAGCTGTGCAGGTCTATAGTGTGCTGCTTTGACGAACGGCTGGAAGAAGCCACCGGGCTCGTAGTTCGCGACGTACACCGCAAGCGTCGCGACCACGACACCGAAGACCTGCAACGGAGTGAGAATCTGGCCTAGCAGGACGATCTCCATCGGCAAGACGAAGACGGGCACGATCTTGTTGATCGGCGTCACGTAGGAGACATCACCCACCGCGAGCGCGCGGAGAAAGAGGACGACCGCTGCACCAGTCATTGCGGCAGTCAACACGAGAATGCCGGCCTCCTGGAACCCAAACGTGCTGGCGGCTTCGGAGACGCGGGTGTACTCTGTCGCGATGACCGGCAGATACCAGATAACGGCAAAGGAGTTCAACAGGACGACCAGCGCCGCTGGTGGGTAGGTCGAAAAGGAGCGTTTGAGCAAGTAGATGTATCCACCCCAGACGAATGCAGCGAGAATCGCGAAGACAAGCCCGGAGTCCATTCGTTCGTTGTGATGGCGCTACGGCACAAGAGGGGTTCGATTGCGTACGTGACTACTGGCGACAGCGTAGTGTAATCTACGAATACCGAGACTGCCGCGAACAGACTCCGTAGATTCCGGTTTGGTGAGTGGCAAAAGCTTATCATTCTGTGTACACAATGTACATACAGGAGGGGATTCCCCGTGGGAAGCACCAGAGTCAATTTCCGTCTTCCGGAACGTTTGATCGAGAAAGCAGATGTCGCGGCTGAAATCAGCAATAAAAACAGGACTGAGATCGTCAAAGAGGCACTCGATGAGTACTTAGACGAGATCGAAGAAGACGAAGCAGTCAAGGAAGCAGTTGTCGACCTCTACCTTGACAGCGAGATCAGCTTCGACGTTCTCAAGGAATTCATCGGCCGTCAGGATGCTGAATCGGTCCGTGCTTCAAAAAGTATCCTTGATCAGGGAGAGGAGCTGGCCGATGAGATGGCAGAACTGTAGGAGAGTCAGCGATGATTGTTGCCGACACGAGTGCACTCATCTCCATAGCGTCTGTCGATCTTCTCGATACCGTTCTCACAGAGTTTTCAGTTCATACCACTGAAACAGTTATCGAAGAACTAGAAGAGACAGGCGAATACGATGACCGACACGGAGAAGCCGCCCAAACAGTACTCAACAGGTTGGATTGGATCGAGATTCAGTCAGTCAACGGAGAGATTACGTCTTCCCGCATCGATCAGGGAGAGGGAAGCTGCGTGTTGCTCAGCCGAGACATCGATGCGAGGTTCTTGCTCACTGATGATCTCCGAGCACTCCCCGAACTCCAGCAGATCACAGAAGCGAAGGCGGCGATCTCACCGATTGTTCTGAAAGCACTCATCCAGAGAGACGCACTCGACCGCGAAGAAGCACTAGAGAAACTCGACGAACTTGGGGAAAAGCGGGACTGGCTCGGCGCACCAATCTATAGACGAGCTCGGAATCTATTTCAGTGACTGTTCTCCGTCTTGTTCTGGGAGAGTATCGTAGAAATGTGGTCGGATGAGGCCGGAATTTGAACTACGCGAAGACGGTCGCTCACTTCGTTCGCGCTGTGTCTTCTCTCGATTCAAATTCCGGCTGACGGCGACACCGACCACAGCAGTTGCTCGGCGACAGAGCACCTCGCAGAAATGTGGTCGGATGAAGCCTAGGCCGGAATTTGAATCCGGGGTCTCGTCCTTACCAAGAACGTTTTTAAACCCGTTGCCTGACGAGCGGGTTTTGACCCTTCTCAGGCGACGGATTCTCTGACGGTGTTTTGACGTCATCGTGCTGTCCTTGGGTTTCCCGTTTTTCCGGTCGTTAGCGCCTCTCTCCGCAGGAGTAGTTTTACACGCGAATACCATAAAACACCGCCGACGCGTCCTGTCGGAACGAGTCCTAATACTACATCTCACAACGTCGTTTCTCCGGTCAGGAACAGCTAACAGGCACGGCGATCTAAAACTACTCCAACTGGTTAATGACGAAGCATATGGGTCCCGAGGCCCTCGATGTACTGGTACCATACATTACGAGGAGAAGTGAACGAACATCATAGAATCGCGTCTGCTACCCTCTGAGAGAGGACAGTCGTCATTTGAGGTCGAATAGAGTACACTCTGAGGCGTCACGTAGGCCCCAGTCATTCAATGGAGGTAGAATTGTTGGTGGAGTGAGTTGGAGATAACAAGTCTCTCTTTCAAAGAGAAACTCTGAGACCTACGTATGTTGATTTCCTGGATATCAGATAATTGTAGTCGAGTAGGCCCCTTCGAGAATGAATTTCCCAGTGTTCTACTTGAGTTCTATTTCAAGTCTTGCAGGGTATCTGCGGCCAGCAACGATTCTAAATTCGTGTACATTCTACCCTGGACACCATATCCGGCACCTTCAACAGCGTTCTCAAGATCTTCAATATAACTGAATTGAACAATTATAGCATCCTCATTTGCCCTATCCCCGAAACAGATAGCTCGGTACTTCATGTTGATATCGCCTTCCTCCACAGACTCTACCTGCCCGTAATGAGTTACGGCACTGATGGGATCTGCCCGATAGAACGCCATGTAATCGAATATTTTCTTGTCAGAACTGGCTGGATAAGCGTACACCTGGTTTTCGAGAAGATAGTCGAACGCAAAGTCGCGCAGAGGAACTATGACGACGTTAACTTCCTCACTGTCCTCAGTCATTACTCCCTCCACCTCACTCGTTCTATTCTCGCTGCCCATCTTATGAATCCTCTTATTGGGAGAACGACGTGCGGCAATTAAAACGATGTCCATCTTCCCCATTGTCTCACCCAGCGCCATCAACATTGTCCGCTTTTACCATG
>LKMJ01001884.1_pt1 | contig 18881 bp, 25 predicted proteins | sample 643391 | NCBI WGS metagenome assembly LKMJ01 (sample SAMN04112250, study PRJNA286221) | soda lake metagenome | biome: soda lake; feature: Kulunda Steppe; material: water; isolation source: sample PL-Br10 brine of Picturesque Lake | place: Russia: Kulunda steppe | collected 2010-07 | reverse complement strand
CCCCCTCATGCACCCCCATCTGCTGCCCGCCCCAACGCCCCCCCTCCATTGCCCACCGCAACCTTCCTGCAGCGTGGCCCGCCGTTCAGCAGCTCCCTGCAGAAGCTGGACAGCACCCTCACCTCCCAGCTGCTGTGTGTGGTGGACCTGATCCAGCGGAAGCGGCTGACGCACCTGCAGCGATCCGTGCTGGAGAACGTCATCATTGGCAAAGTGGGTGGGGCTGCTGCTGCTGCTGCTGCTGCCCAAGGAAAAAAGACATGGCAGGGATTTGGCATGGTTTGGTTTGGTGATCCACAGGAGACCACGCTGCAAGCCAGATGCAGGTGCTGCACCATTTGAGCAGGCAGAGATTGATTGGATGGGGCATTGATTAGGCTTGCTTGCCCCAGAGGGAGCTCCTTGAATTTCCCTGACTTGCCAAAACAAAACATGGCAAGGGCCTGCTTATCGGGGGACAGCTCTACAAAAAAAGCAGTATGACTGCACAAGCAAGGAGCGCTTTGTCCATTACAAGCGCGCTTGGATCACCTTTTGGGGTTGCCTCGATGCACAGATGTACCACCAGGATTTGCTGTGACGCCACCAGGATGTGCTGTGATGCCTCGATGCACAGGTGTACCACCAGGATGTGCTGTCGCGCCTGAAGGAGAGCCGGGTGGAGAGTGTAGAGGACATTGAGTGGCTGAGGGTCATGCGCTTCTACATGGAGGGCGAGGTGCACGGCTGTTCTGTGTGCGCGCCTGTGGACTGCTAGGCCACTCCCTGCGTGTGTGGAGGGCGGTGTGTGCCTCAGTGCCTCGTTATCATGCGCGCATGCATGGGAGACCAAGTACGCGACTTTGCTGCTGCGTAGCTTGTGGACCTCTGCCCTATGGGTGCTTGCTCTGCCGCTGTTGTCTGGCTCGTGCAAAATTTGATTTGTATGACTTATACCATGCACGCATGACCTTTGTATGCCTGCTTCTATGCAGGACCTAGGCATGGCTGATCCTATGAATGACCTATGCATGGCTGCTCCTATGCATGACCTTTGCACGACCTATGCACAACCTTAGCACGGCTGCTCCCTGCGCTGATATCTCCCCCAGACCAAGCCATGCATGCCGCTGACCATGCCTTGTCTTGTACCATGCGTGCCGCTTGCTGCTCTTAGGTTTGTGGGGGGCAAGCACAGCCGCCCTCACACAGGGGGCACATGCGCACGCAGGGCGCGTGCATGCTCACCCAGGATGCTTGTCTGCTCACCCAGGATGCATGCTCACTCAAGGAGCATGTGGGGGCAAGAACAGCCTTCCCCACACCTTTGCCCACCCCTTCCGTGCGCCCGGTCTTGTCTGTCCAGCGCCTGCAGCAGCTCATGACCAGGTGCCCGCCTGCGTGCCCACAAGCACATCCCCATGCACGCCCCAGCTGTCCTTTTTGATCACCCCAAGTGGTCACAGCACCTCAAGTGGTCACAGCACCCCAAGTGGTCACAGCACCCCAAGTGGTCACAGCACCTCTCGCCCTTGAGCCACAGCCGCGCGCCCCCTGAGCTTTTTATTTGAGGGAGCCTCCCCGCCCGGTGTGCCCAGGTCTCAGCCCCCAACTGCCCCCTGCTCTCTGCTCCCCTCAGGTCATTGTGCGCTGCGGCTACAGCGACATCTCCTACGGCCTGGAGTACCTGGGCAACTCCGCGCGCCTCGTGATCACGCCTTTGACGGAGCGCGCCTTCAGCTCCCTCATCACCGCGGTCCACCTGCACTTTGGCGGCGCCCCAGAGGGGCCGGCAGGTGTGGCTTGGGGGGCTTGCTCCGTGAAGGGTTTGGCTTCAGCACAGTAAGGGGCCAGCACGTGAGGCGATGGGGGCCCTGCTCAGTGAAAGGTGTGGCTGGTTGGCAGTGCGCATGCAGGAGTGGCTTAAAGCCGCACATTGTCGACGTGTGGGCACAGGCGGCGCTGATTGCAATGCACGGTGGACTGTTTTTTTGTGAGGGGCACTGTGCTGTTGCGGTACCGTAGGCCGTTATGTGGAAGCACAGGTTGAGTGCTTTTGCAGCATTGCTGACCGTCGTTGGGGATACCATGTGCCGGCGGACACCGACGAGGAGCCCTGTCACCCACGAGGAGCCCTGTCTCTCACTGAGCTGAGTCGCTGAGCGCCTCTGAGCTCTGAGCTGGCGCCGTGCGCCGGCGTTTGCAGGCACCGGAAAGACAGAGACGGTGAAGGAGCTGGCGCGCTGCATGGCCAAGCAGTGCATCGTGTTCAACACCACCGAGCAGCTGGACGTGTCCCACATGACACGCCTACTGATGGGCATTGCATCCACGGTGCGGCGCGTGCCCCGCGCTTCTTTCTCCTTGCATGTTGCCGAGTGTATGACACAAATGTCATACCCACAGCTTTGCCTCTGCTATGCTTTGCTTTGCTTCGGGCGCTCCCAACTTGCTGTGCTGTGTGCATGGTGCTCATGCCCTTGCTCTTGTTTAAGGTCAGCTGGATCCAGTCCTGATTGGCATGCGCACGTATGCCCAAGACAGCTGAATCTGGTCTTGAATGGTGTGCATACACATGCCCAGGCCAGCTGCATCTGTGATCTGAATGGTATCCATACACATGCTTAAGGCCAGCTGAATCTGTTTTTGAATGATGTGCACACACATGACCTGATGCGCCCACAGAATGCACCAGCTCTTAAACCACATCGCTACCACACCACTGAGCCACCGCCACACAATAATCTTCAAACACATGTGGGCCAGCCCATGGACCGCCTTGCCTCTCTGGAACATTGGGCCCTGCCCTTCTACATTGTGGGGGCCTGCCTGTCTGTAATATCGGGCCCTGCTTCTTGGAAACATCAGGGCCTGTCTCTTTGAGACATCAGGGCCTGTCTCTTTGAAATCGTGGGCCTGCGCACGGGTTGCCCTGCCTCTCTACGCAGGGCGCATGGTCCTGCTTTGATGAGTTCAACCGCATGGACATGGAGGTGCTGAGTGTGGTGGCCAAGCAGATCTTGACCATCCAGACGGCCCTGGCCTCAGGTGGGTGTCCTCATGCCGAATGACCGTCATGAACGACCGTCAATTCAGCGCTCCAGGAGCATGATATCGACATCCCATTTATTGGATGGTGTACCACACAGACGACCCTGGCCTCAGGTGGGCAGATGTTTCTGCCGCCAGCTGCACGGCGAGGCCATGTGCAGGATGAGCCATGGTAAAGCCATGTGCACAACAATGAGGCCACGTGCAAAGTGAGGCCACGCGGGCAAGAGGACGCCAGTTGCAGCTGACCAGCGCCCAGCCAGGAGCCCTGCTCTCTGCCTGCTGCGCCGTCCATGTGCTGTGAGGTGCCTGCAGCAACTGCGGCGCTCTGTGCCCTGCAGCCACCTCACACCTGGAGAGGCACTGCTGATGGCAGCCTGAGGGGCGCACGCTGCTCGTCAGGCATATGCTGGTACCTGACCAGGGCTGGGTGTGTCGGGTGGTCCTGACCTACGTGGAGTGGACTAGGTGTGTTAGGTCGTGTCATCCATGGATGCGCAGACGTCTGCGCACCCATGGATGATACAACCTCACACACAGGCGCAGGCGGCTCTTGCACACCTGTCAGCTGTGACTCCCTGAAGCCGTGAGGGAGGCTAGCTGCCCGTGTGTGTTGTGTGTGCTGTGCAACTCCCCTGCCACTGTCTGCACGGGCCACGGTCTCCACCCTTCCATTGCGTCTGTGTGCCCTGATCTCCCCGCCCTTGCGCAAGTGTGTGCACGTGTGCATTTGCCGCTTGGCTGCTGTGCCATGTGTGCTACCTGTGCCACACGCAATGCACGCCCCAGGGGAGCGGCTCTTCATGTTCGAGGGCCGCAACCTCGCGATCAACAAGTCGCTGGCCATCTTCATCACCATGAACCCCATGTACGAGTTCCGCAACGTGCTCCCCTCCAACCTCAAGGCAAGTTCTCACATCTGGGAGCTCTTTTAAGCACCGCCTAGCCCAGTGTGACATTGGTTTCTGGCTTTCCATCCCAGAGAAAGGGATAAAATCCTCCGAGGGAGGATAGGGTTGGGTTCAGATCTCTTCCAGGGATATCAGGTCCCGTTCATGACTCTGTTGGGGATCTGCACCGCATATGCATCCATTTGGGTGTGTTCACACACAACAAGTGCAGGCGCTGTTAAGACCAGAAGCCGCCTTGATGCCTCTGATATAGATTGCGGGTCAGCAAGATCCTGCTCTGTGGGGCACAAGCAGGCATGTGTGCATGCACGCTCGCACGCACGTGTGCATGCATGCTGGCATGCTTGTAGGCAGGCGCTGTTGTGACTAGAAGCCGTCCTGATGCCTCTGATATTCGATGCTTGACAGCAAGATTAAAGCAAGATCAATGCATGCACACACGCGCACACACGCACACGCATGCACGCATGCGCAGGCGCTGTTCCGGCCAGTGGCCATGATGGTGCCTGACTACAAGCTTATTGCCGAGGTATCGCTGTACGCGGCCGGTTTCCAGGCCGCGTCATCCCTGGCCTCTCACCTGGTGTCCGTCTTGAAGGTATGCTCCAGCCTCTCGAAGGTATGCTTGAAGGTATGCTTGAAGGTATGCTTGAAGGTATGCTTGAAAGTATGCTTGAAGGTATGCTTGAAGGTATGCTTGAAGGTATGCTTGAAGGTATGCTTGAAGGTATGCTCCAGCCTCTCACCTGGTGTCCGTCTTGAAGGTATGCTCCAGGCTTTTGGACGTGGAGAGGTGATTGTGCAGACAGGCGTGTATGTGGACAGCCATGGTGTGTGGACAGGCGTGAATGTTGACAGGCGTGTATGTGGACAAAAGTGTGTACCTGGGTAGGCGTGTCCGTGGGCAGGCGGTGTGGTCTCTGATCTGGCGTGGGTGGTAGGTACCCCATCCTCTTTGTTGCTGCCTTCCAGCTCTCACTCCCACATCAAGCGCACACCAGGCTCAGGGCCATGCCATGATGTTGCTGGGCATAGGAGGGCTTCTGGCGTCCTTTTGTGCTGTATGCCCCCCCCTTGTCCTCCCACCTCTACAGGTGGCCCTCCACCGGCTGTCCAATGCAGCTGACCCACTGCCAGCTTCCGCTTCCACAAAACGCCCCCCCTTGTCCTGCCATCTCTACAGGTGGCCTCCCACAGGCTGTCCAATGAGGCCCACTACGACTTTGCAATGCGTGCCTTGAAGAGCGTGCTGCTCATTGCTGCGCAACTGCGCAGCAATGAAGAGGGTGCGTGTGTGTATGCGTATGTGCGTGTGTGTATGTCAGTGTCAGAAAGCAGGCGTTTCTAGGGCCCACACACTTTCCTCTGCCAGGGACAGGGCTCGACACCTGCTTCCCATTGAGTGACAGCTAACAAATGCTGCATGGGAAATGGGTTGCAGAGGCTGCGCTGCTCCCTGCAGCTTTGTGCAAGCCTCATTGATCCGTGCCGAGAGAATCTGGGCATGCCGATTGACAATGTTGGTTGGGCATGCCGATGGATTTGATGCACTCATCACCCGATGTGCATGCCGCTGGACAATGTTAGAGTCGATGCACACATCACCCAATGTGCATGCCGCGCACATGTATGGAAGGGCATATGCGTACATGGGCTGCGTGCGCATGGGAGAGCATATATATGTACATGCGCTGCATGCACATACATGCTTTGGCCTGAGCGCAGGGGGCTACATGAGCTCTGACCAGGAGGCGGTGCTGGTCAGGGTGGCCCTCCTTCGGTGCAACCTGTCCAAGCTGAAGCCTGCTGACGCAAAGGCGCGTGCACATGAGTGTGTGTGTGTGTGCGCGTGCATTGACATGCGCATGCATGGGTGTGTGCGGGCGCGATGGCATGTGGATGCGCAGACGAGTGCCCGCGCATTGGAGTGTGCTGAGCAGAGGGGCTTTGTGATGTGCTCTTTGCCCTTTAGTCACCTGTAAAGGCAATGCCAAAGTGCACCCCGCTCGAGCACATGAGCTGCGCCAGCCATATGGTGCCTGCCTGTACTCCTCAGTCCGCTAGCACAAATGGTATTTGCGCTCCACCCAAACATGCGCACACATGCGCGCACACGCAGACACACAATCACACACAGCTATTCAGACAGAGGCGGTGCTCACAAGGGCTAAGCCTGCTCGGTTCTGCATGCAGCCTGCCTATGCCCAACCCCTAGCTTGCATCCCAATAGTGGGCAGGCCAACACCATCACTAGCCAGCAAGAAGAGCACCCTCTGCTGCTGCCCCAGACCCGCACATGACCCTTTGCTGCTGCCCCAGACCCGCACATGGCCCTGTGCTGCTGCCCCAGACCCGCACATGACCCTTTGCTGCTGCCCCAGACCCGCACATGACCCTTTGCTGCTGCCCCAGACCCGCACATGGCCCTGTGCTGCTGCCCCAGACCCGCACATGGCCCTTTGCTGCTGCTCCAGACCCGCACATGGCCTGCTACAGCTCCCCCAGGCCCGCTCGTAGCCTGTTACGGCTGCCCCAGGCCTGCACATGGGCTGCTGCCGTAGCCCCAGGCCTGTAAATGGCCCTCTGTCGATGGCCCAGGCCTGCACACAGCCTGCTGCCGCTGGCCTGGTGGCCTGGCCAAGCCTAGCAGCACCTGGCCTGCTGGCCTGCAAGCCGACGCCTGCAGCATCACAATCTTATCCTCCCCTAGGCCTTGCCATGCCGCAATTGACCAAACTCCGGCAGTGCCCCGCGTGTACCCTGGCAGGACTCTGCTAGCAACTGCACTGGGCACAGTCGCACCACGCGCGGCTGACTTCTGGTCCTCCCAAGCCGTCCCACACGCACCTCGCAACCACACAAGGCTGACTTGACTTTAAAGCTGTCCCTCTGCGGCTGCAGATCTTCCTGGGCGTGGTCAACCGTGAGTTCCCACAGCACGGCTCAGCAGACGACTTCCTGGGTGACCTCAAGTCCCACATCATAGATGCCGCCAAGGCCAGCAACATGCACGTAAGCACGCAGCTCGGATGCAGAGCTCAGCAGCGCATGTGCGGTGCTGAGTTGCTTGCAAGAGGTGCATGCATGGGAGGCGCAGGTTGTTGGTGGCGCATGTGGGATGCCTGTGTGTGTGGAATGGTGCCCATTCAGTGTGCAAGGCTGAGATGGAAGTGATTCGACTGGTGCCGCTGGTGGGCTGCAGATGACCATTGTATTAAGCAGGCCAGGCCTTGCTTATCATAGCAGGAAGAGTGTTGTCTGCACCAGCTGACTGAATGAAACGGGGGCAGGGGGGGGTGGGGGGTTGTAGCAAGTCGTGTTTCAACCTTCTTCCTGTTCAATCTGGTTGTGCATCCTGAAAGTCAGTGCTTATTTGTTGACTGGGGCTTCAGCAGCACCACTAGCCCCAAGGTTGCTGTGGTGCTTTGCCTGTGGTATCCTGGCGAGACACAGTCACCCAGGTCTCCACAGGAATCCCAACATATTTAAGCGCATGCCTGGTGCTTGCTTGCGCAGGCTACAGATGACCTCGTGACTCGCTGCCTGCAAACATACGCCATGCTCCAGGTGCGCGCCCGACAAAGCTTGCAAACATGCGCCATGCTCCCAGTGTTTGTCCAACCATACTTGCTGATGCTCTCATGCTTGCTCACCTCACTACCTGCGCAACGCTACCAGCGAGGAATTGGTGCCCGTGTGGGAAAGATTTGGCACTTCTTTTGGGGGGCAGGCATGTCCGCATCCTCAGCAGCGGTGACTGGAGCACTTATCAATCGTTTGTCAGCTTCCCTGCCTCGCCCATGTTCAAATTTGCACCCAAGGCACTCTCAATTAAACCCTAACAGCAAGCACAGGTTTGCCATGCCCCGCCTCAGGGTGCATTGGCACATCTGTTGTAGGGTTCGCCCTTGGCTGGGATGTGCTGCTGACCCCAGGTCTGTGCCAGCCAAATCGAGAACAAGGTCAAGCTTGCCTCAAGGCTGCCTCCCGGCTTCACACGAATGCCCCTACATCTCATGAACACAGGACGTGCACGCACCCAATAGACACAGTGCCGCTGCACGTCCTGCACCGGATGCGCACACACCCAACAGACACGTGTGCCGGCTGCCACGCGCAATGGGCATTGCAGATCCGCACCGGCATTATGCTGTTGGGCCCGGCGGCATGCGGCAAGAGCTCCGTGGTGTCTGTGCTGGCCATGGCGCTGTCAGAAATGGATGCCAAGCAGGACCCAGCCCTGCAGCCCGTCTCCTGCGTCACCATCTTTCCCAAGGTGCGCTGCTGCTGTGCGGAGGGCGGGCACCGAGCCAGGTGGCGACCGAGTGGGCTTTGGCTCACAATGCGGCTCTTGCGGCATCCAATGCGGCTCTTGCGGCATCCAACTGTGGCGGAGGTGGCTCCTGTGTGTGACTGGGATTCGGTGACGCGTATTGGTTCACAAAATGGGCGCCACGCACCACCCAAAGCAAGCGAACCAGGTGGTGCTGTGTATGCACTCAACAAGCATGCAGCGTACAAAGGATGAGGCATCCTTAAGTGTCAGTATGGATAACACACGTTTGGTAACAAGAACAGTGCAGGTGCAACCTCGACAAACCTGTAAGCCTTCTGTGAGCGCGCACAGAGACTGCTCATATCCCTGTTTGCCTTTTGGCGTTGATGATCAGGAGCTGCAGGGCGGTGAACCGTGCAGCTTTGTGTGCTCTAGCCATGCACCATTGCGCACACAGTGCCCGCGCGTGCGCATGCTGCTACTGTTGCGCTCCTGCACAGGCGGTGTCGCCCATCCGCCTGTACGGCCAATACAACACATCCACACAGTCCTGGGAGGATGGAGTGCTCACCAAAGCGCTGCGCAGCGTTAACGGCTACGACGCAACCAACAGAGCATGGGTGGTGAGTAGGGTCGGTGAAAAGCGTATGAATACTGTGTGTTCCTCGTGAAGAGGCGAATTGGCACAGATTCTGGCAAATTACCTGAGGTGTGTGCATGCTGGGGTACTGAGGTGTGTGCACGCTGGGGTACTTGGGTGCACCTTACAACACGCATTGCTTAATGTGAACCTGGGTGGCTGCGCCTCTGCCGAAAGAAGCGCAAGAAAAGGGGATGTTGCATGCCTTTTTTGTGTGCACTGTGTGCTGCTCAGGTGTGGTGCAGTGCGTGTTGAGCTCAGGTCCCATGGGTGCTCCTTCCTCGCAGCCTGTGTCGGTCCAAAAATGCAGCACGAGCCCCTCGTGAACGGGCATTCCTTGAGGCCTGGTGCCCTCGTCACTGCCCCTCTGGTCCTGGTCCAGGCGCAAAGGGTCCGCTGTCAGCTGAATCCCCCACGTTCCGTTTGCATCTGGGACCTTGCCGTGCCCTATGGGTACTGCCCATGGCGGTTTGCCATGCCCCTGGCGAGCCTGGCCTACAGGAGCAGGGGCGTATGGCTGAGGGAAGGAAACGTGGCTGAGGGACAGGGGACTGCTAGCGGCTGCAGGTGCTGAACGGGCCAGAAAAGTACATGCAGGCAAAGACGCTGTGTTGCGGGCGGCTTCTGGTGCGGGCGCTGGAGCAAAATGCTGGCGTGCTGCTGGTGGCTGCAGGTGCTGGATGGGCCCGTGGACCATGTGTGGGTGGAGGCGCTGAATCCGGTGCTAGATGACAATCGCACGCTGTGCCTCAGCAGCGGAGAGACGGTGCCGCTCCGGGAGGGCATCAACCTGGTCATGGAGGTGCGGGCCCTATGTGTGTGCGTGTGCGTGTGTATGTGCGCTTACTTCCTTGAACTTGCACCTATGGGGCTGGCACACGGCGTCAGCTCAGAGCTCAGAACTCAGAGGCGACTCAGCAGCTCCCAGTGGGTGTCAGGGCCATCGTACGGTGTCCGCTGGCGGATGGGGGCGTGGTCAAGGGGAGGCAGTGTGCGTGCGTGCGTGTGTGCTTGCAAACACACCCATTTAAAGTGTCCCACAGGTGCGGGAACACAGAAGCCATAGTACAAAACATGTGCATCAGCCCATGCGTCAGGCATCAAAGGCTGCTTCAATGCTCCTGAAGGGTCGAAAAGGGGTCGCTACAATGGTATTGAGGGGTCTGGCATCAAAACTGCTTTAACACTCCTTCGGAGAATAACCAGGGCGTGTCACTTTGGTAGCAGTGCTTTTGGTGCAAGCATGCAAATGTGTGTGCTGGAAAGGCACTGTTGAAGGTGTGCCGTGCGTCCTTGCTTGTGCGAGACATGTGAGGAGGGTGATTTAGGAGGGGATGAAAGAGGCTTGCTTTGTGTAGGCGTTGCCAGGGTTGATGGGATATTCAGGCCTTCCTCAAAATGGTATCCCAAAGCTGAGCACGCAGCACAGGTGACTTGACGCACGCAGCAGGTGACTCGACGCACGGTCCCAACCTGGGGCCTAGTCAGATTCTTCAACTACACAACTCCAAGCAGCACCTGTGCATTCGTGCAATGCAGCCATGCATGCATGCTAGAACGCTCAATACGCACGCACTTGAACGGACACACCATGCGCACTCGCACACACTACCACCACCACCACGTGCATCCGCAAAGCATACAGTCCCCTCACGCACACACACATACTGGCATACACAACACATCCACACACATTTGCACACATGCTCACAAACATGCACGCACAGATGGACAGCATCGCCACGGCCTCCCCCGCCACCGTCAGCCGCTGCGGCATGGTGTACATGGCGGCGCCGCACTACAAGCTGTGGCACCACATGATTCGCGCGTGGTGCGCCCAGCTGCCCGCCACGCTGACTGAGTACGCACACAAGCTGGAGGTGACGGTCAACATGGTAGGTGGTGCAGTGTCAGTCTGGGGGCCAGCAACAGGTCAACAGGGTGGACAGCACAGGGTCAGCAGGGTACGTGGCACAGGGTCGGCAGGGTGGGTGGCGCAGGTTTGACTTATTAGGTGGCACAAGGTCAGCAGGATGGGCAGCACAGGGTCAGCAGGGTGGGTGGCGCAGGTTTGACTTAGTAGGAGGCGCAGGTTTGACTTGGTAGGTGGCACAGGCTCGACTTAGTTGGTGGCACAGGCTTGACTTAGCTGGTGGCACAGGGTGGACTCAGTAGGTGGTATCCTGCACCGGCAGCGGCTGTGTGTTTGTTGGTTGCAGCCTGTCTGGGCCATGCACAGCGCGTCGTGGGGCAGGCAGTTTCATACGCAGCCTTCCATGTATGCACTTCGGGCCAGGGCAGACCCGTGGTCAATTTAAGCACACGTGAAGGGTGGCATGCAGCCGCAGATCAAGCGCTCAGGCCTGCACTGCATCAAGATGATGAGTTTCGTCAAAACCTTAGTCAAAGCCAGTGCATGCCTTTGCATATAGCTGTGCCATGTGCGCAGGGAAGAGCGTCCTTCCCCATGCGCACCTTCTGGAGCGCTGGGTGTGCCGCAGTTATGAGCTGGGCGTGCTCCAGCGTTTTTTGCTCCCAGCTGCAAGCACACCAATATATTGATACCCTCTGTGACCACCCCCTGCAGCTGTTCACTGAGCTGGCCAAAGCCTACACAGACGCCCTGGAGCCGGAGTCCCCGTTGCCCCGCCAGCAGCCCACCAGCGTGCTAGCCTCCATGATCCGCATCATGGATGCGCTGTTGCCCATTGTGAGTGATCCGCATCATGGACCCACTGCTGCTCATTTTTAAACGCGTGCTCACCAGCATGCATGCCTCCATGATCCACTACATGCCAGCCTCCATGATCCACATGAGCGCGCTACTGCCTAGTGCTAAGTATCCAGACCACTGGCGCGCTGCTGCCCAGCGTGATTGCCCCACAATGTACCGCCCGTGATGCGTGTCAGCAACGTACCAGCGGTGGGCCCTTGCGCAATGCCAGGGCTGTCCTCCCCTGCAGAGCATCTTTCCTCAAGCGCTCTCGCACCGGACCATGCACAGAAATTTCTACTGGTCCTGCACCCAGACGTGAGCCCCGCCCAAACGTAAGCCTCACGCAAGCATGAGCTGCACTTAAGTGTGAGCCTCACCCAAAAATAAGCTGCATTGAGACGTAAGCCTATCACCCAAACATAAGTCTCTCACCCAAACAAAAGCCTCTCACTAAAACATAAGCCTTGACCCTCACACATGTACTTGGCCGGCGCTGTTGCGCACGCGCAGGTGAGCCAGAAGGTGTACCAAGGTATGGAGGGCAAGGACGCAGACGCGTGCATCGAGGCCACCGCGCTGTATGCCGTTGTGTGGGCGTTTGAGGCGTCGCTGCCGCAGAAGGCGCGCGCGTTCTTCAACATCCTCGTGCGCCAGATGAGCGCACGCACCCTGATCTACACCAAGGTGCGCGCCTTGGCGTGATGGGAAGGGGGAATGGCCTGCTGGCGCCTGTGTAGTGCCGTAAACCTGTATGCAAACATGCCTCGTGTGTATGTGTGTGTGTGTGTGCACAAGCGTGTGCATGTTTCTTTGCATGGAAGTAAGCATGTTTGCAAGCACAGGTTGACCCTTTGCTGCTGATCTATGTAACAGGCTTACAGCCAGCAAAGGTGGCCATCGGCTGCTGCTTATTGCTATGCCCAACACACACAGACGCGTCTCTCATAGTTTAATCGATCAAGGGTAATGGAGACCCACCTTTCCTTCCTTATGGTTGCAGACCAAGTATGGGGAGACAACGGAGCACTCCGCCATGGGTTTCCAGGTCGCAATGCCGCCTGATGGTCAAGTCTTTGACTTTATGTTTGACTACGACAACATCCGGTGAGTCAAAAATCTTTGACCGTACCTTGCTGTTTTGCTCTTCGAGCATCCATTGAGCCACTCAGCGCCACACCTGCTGCTGCCCATGGCCCGGCACTGTTGCCCCCCCCTGCCGCCCCCGTGCAAGCTGCTGCCTGTGGCCACAACGCCGCGCACCCCGCTGCCATCCATGGCCATGCTTGTTGGCGCACTCAAACTTTGGCTGGCACTCTCCCTCAAAAGTATGGCTGGCTCTTCCTTACCACACCTCGCTTGTCAGACACCCTAGACAGCGCCACCTCTGCCTTCTCCACCGTCTGTCACGACACGGCTGTGGCAAGATGCCAGAGATGAGCAGGCCATGGGCTTGTAAGGTCATGGGCAGGCCATGGGCTTGTAAGGTCCGCCCTTTTCAGCCTTGTCTCCTTGTCCCCACCTACTGCGCACCCTGCCCCCCTCCGCCCTTGCCACCCGTGCACACTGCCACCCTTTCCGCCGCCCATGCCTGCAGCTGGGTGCCCTGGAAGGAGCACGTGGATGCGCTGCTGGACCCACAGAGCATTGCCAGCATGGGCCCCAACGCCTTCATGCCCTTTGGGCTGGCCAACCTCATGGGCCAGGTGTGTGTGCCTTTCGGGCGGATCAACCTCGTGGTCCAAGGTGCGTGCCCTGTGGAGGCGGGCCAATTTTTATGGGCCAGGTGCGTGCCCTGTGGAGGTGGGCCAACTTATATGGGCCAGGTGCATGCCCTGTGGAGGCTGGCAAACTTAAAAGGGCCAGGTGTGTGCCCTGTGGAGGCGAGCCAACCTTTAAGGGGCAGGGTGTGTGCCTTTTGGGCGGATCAAGCTTGTGGGCCAAGGTGCGTACCCGTAAGGCTGGAACTCTGTGTGGGGCTGCCCAGGAGCGTGTGGTTGCACTGTCCTAAGGTGTATGTGCCTGTGCGCACCTGTATGTACACATGTTTGTGCGCCCGCTTGTGTGTGCGCGCGCGTTTGCACATGCACATGCACAAACACGCCATGGCATGCTCAACAGCTGCGTGCTGGCAGAGGGTGGCAGGTGGAGGCGCCGGGCTCTCACGGCAGGTGGCGCGTGATGGCGCGCCTGCCACTTCTGTAGCACAGGATGGCGCGCCTATGCTGAGCACACTGCGCGGATCACGCGCTGTTGCAAGCCAGCACAAAATCCCCTCCTTGTCACCACAGGCCCTCTTGCCTGTTAGACACAGGTAAGCAGCCATGCAGGGCTGCTCCCTGCCCGACTCTGCGCACGTGCACAAACACATCTGGCAACATCTGTGCGCACGTTCCTGCGGCCTCAGTGCACACGTGCACCTGCACACGCCCTCACGCACGGGGTCTTTCACGGCGCACTCGCAGGCCAATGCCGTGGTGCGCGACTGCATCGCCACTGCCGACAACCTGCCTGCGCTGTACCTCATGCGGCTGCTGCTGGGCAACAAGTCCAACATCCTGCTCATGGGGCCAACAGGTACACACAGCACGCCTGCTCAAGTGTGCGTGTGCGCAGCTGGCTGTGCTTGCTTTTGCTTGTGTTGTGCTTGTGCCTGTGCATGCCGGTGCTTTGTGCCTCCACACAAGCTGTTCATTCATGTGCCTGCGCCCAGCGCTCAATTCAGGCAGACAGGCTTGCGCAGCGTGCCCCTGGTGCAGGCAGAGCCCCTTGGCGGAGTGTGCACAGACGCCCAGGTGGCACACAACCACCGCCGCGCAGCCACAGGTCTACTCCGGGGTTGTGTGCCCCAAGATGCCTGTGTGGTGTGCAGGTTGCAGACCCGCGCTTGCAGGCGCACCTCAGGGGCGCGCACAGCTGCGAGCATAGGCAAGGCGTTGCTGGTGCAAATGCACGTGCGTGCGTCAACTTTGTGGTCCACCGTCTGATTGGATGCCTGGCTGTTTTGTGCCTGACTGTTGGCTGCCTGGCCACTGCGAGGTGCCTGGCCTTTGGGGCGCCAGGACTAGGCAGGGGGGACCAATCCAAATGTACCTCACCCACCGCGAGGTGCCTGGCCTGCCTGCCTGGCTGCATGGGCTGCGTGCCCACAGGCACGGGGAAGACGGCGCTGGTGCAGGCACTGATCAACAGCGCGGACCATTGGATGCCTGCCGGCGATGAGGACAATATTGACATGGAGCTGGAGGCGAGCTCCAAGCCCGCGGAGGGGCCGATCGGGCTGCAGCACCAGCACCAGCACCAGCACCAGCACCACCCGCTGGCGCACTCGGACACGCTGAGCAAGTCAGGCCACCTCCACCTTGGTGCGAGCAGCGCTTGGATGCATGTTTGTCCGTGTGTGTGTCATGTGTGTGCATGTGCGCATCTAGGGGAGGGGGGCAGCGTGCGAGGATGTGTGGGCACATCTGTGGGTTATCGTGGATGTGCAAACGAGGACGTGCACGTGTATGTGAGACGGCTGGCTTGCCCAGGGGGAGTTTCCCATGGCCATGAACTTGTGGTCGAATCCGCCACTGCCCCTGCACGCGCCAGTAGCTCGCACCTGTGCCATTGTTTCGGTACATCTAGGGCTTCGCTTGCTTGGTACGTCTAGGGCTTCGCTTGCTTTTTGGTACATCTAGGGCTTCGCTTGCTTTTTGGTGCATCTAGGGCTGCGCAGTGCCTCTGCGCTTTGGGGTGTATTTGCAGGGAGCTGGTCTCAACCCAACGCATGTGGAACACTTTCTTGGATATGCAGAGGGTGATTGTAGACAGCTGCGCTCCGGCCAAGGTGTCAAGGCGCATTGGAGTCTGTGTCAGTGGCCAATGCACTTACCTAATTTCACATTCACGCGCCCAAACACTGTTAAGCGTTGCCTGGCTTGACAGTTTTGCACTAGAAAGCATGCGCTGCACCTCACATGCCTGCGACTCTTGTATGCTGGCTGCAACGCTGTGTGCTGGCTGCAATGCTGCGTGGTTTGGCTGCAGAGGGGGAAGCGCGCGCGGGCAAGAGCCCCTTTGCGCCCATGAGCATCAACCTGTCTTCGCAGTCCACCGCCTCCAACACTGTGCGCATCATAGAGAGCTACCTGCTGAAGCGAAGGCGCGGCGTGCTGGGGCCGCCGGTCGGCAAGGTGCGCCCCTGCCTGGGCACGCATAGTGTGTAAGGGAACATTCATTTACCCTCTAATTACCAGGCGTGCCAGGCGGCAATCGGATTCCTTTAGTTGCATTGGTATACACTGGTACATAGGCGCAGCCTGCTGGGGCCGCCGGTCGGCAAGGTTCTGTGCCCCTGCCTAGGCACGCGTGCATGCATGCTTCGGTTGGTGCATGTGCACTGTCCACTTAGCAGGTGGGGTTGGGAAAGGTTGTGCACCCCTGCCTGGGCACACGTGAGAGCATGCTTGGCCAGGTGCGCACGCGCTTGCTCACTTGGTCGGCGAGGTGCGCCCCACCCACCTGGGCGCACACGGAGGCGCTGCTAAGGGCTGAATCAGCGCCTGGTGCTGCCCCTTGAGCCTGCTGAGGGAAGTTTTCGATGAGTTAGAGCTGCCTGGGCAGGCCAACTCTAACATTTAAGGCAACCCCATTTTGACACTCGCTTCCACCCACCCGACCTGCCACTATAGTTGTGTGTGCATGCTTGCATGTGCTAGGCAAGTGCGCCTCATCACAAGCGCATTAAACCAGGTCTCCACACTGGCTTGTGGCTGCTTGCCAAACCTCGCCCCTGCAGATTGCGCTGATGTTTGTGGATGACATGAGCACAGCAGGCCGGGATGTGCACGGCACACAGGTGGGTCAAAGGATCAGCAGCTGATGCAGGGGGGAGGGGGGGGCAAAACTGATGGGTTGATGAGGTGCGGCTGTAAGCTTGTCTACCTGCATGTTTGCCTTTATACATGCTGTGCATGTGTGTTCGAGGGAGAGGGGGGGGAAGAGAGAGGAAGAGAGCTCTGCTCCCCTTGCGGTCCATTTGACTTGGGCAAGGTGCAGACAAGGCAGCAGTACATGCACGAGGCATCAGTACAAATACTTGCGTCAGGGGCATTGCCCTGGGCGAAGGCCAGGCAAGCTGCTTCCATGCGCTAAAGGTGGCGCCCGTTGGCAGCCAATGCTGAGTGAAATAGGGTTGCATGCGTACCCACACATTGCATGCATGCAGTCTGCGCTGGAGCTGCTGCGCTCTTGGTGCAGCATCGGTGGCTGGTTTGATGAGCGCAAGGCCACCTTCAAGACCATTGCCGACACGCAGCTGGTGGGCTGCACCACCGTCAACCCCATCAAGAAGTCGTGAGTTGCTGCCCTCTTTTGAGAGATGCGTAGCGGCTTTTTCGGCACTGAGTAGGCTGTGTCATCTTCCCTGTGCTGCATACTAAGCACTTGCACCACCTCATGCGCACCAAGCACCCCGCACTTGCGCCACCTCCCCTGCACCACATGCATGCCAAGCACTTGCGCCACCTGCCCTGCACTGCATGCATGCCAAGCTCCTGTGCCACCTGCCCTGCACCACATGCACGCCAAACTCCTGCGCCACCTCCCCTGCACCACATGAACGCCAAGCTCCTGTGCCACCTCCCCTGCACTGCATACACAATGCACAAGACAAGGCTTGACACACAGCCCCTCAGCTTGTGTGCTTGCGCACAGTGAGGGCAGAGCATATGCCACGAGGCGGGCCTTGCTGATGGGTGTATTGCAAGCACGTGTACGTGCATGCGCGCCTCTATGAGCGCTTTGCTGCATGTCCGTGCAGCACCGGCCAAAACAATTTCCATGTCCCTGTTTGCCCACCTTGCAGCCTCCAAATCTTATCAATATTGATCACATTTGATCATGCCGGCAGGCCCCTCAGGGAGCCCTTTCCTTCCAGCTAGTGGGCACATATCGGGGTTACTACCACACGCTCAAGAACCCAAGCTTTCCCATCGCAGACATTGCAGGCACAGCAGGGTTGCCTGGCACCTCAGCGCACTTCAGCCTAGACCTGCTGCTGCTGCTGCTGCTGCTGCGCGCGCGCATGTGTGTGTGTATGTGTGTGTTGTATTTTAACTTTTGGCAGCTGCTCCAGTGTAAGTTCACGCGTGCTCCTCTTCCTGCGCAGGATCCCTGACCGGCTGTTGCAGTACATGTCCTTGGTGGCCCTCCCGCCCATCAGCCATGCAGGCTTCACCCTCATCTTCACCGCTGTGCTCAAGCGGTGCGTGTGTGCGGAGGCCTTCAGAGCTCCCCAGAAAGTAGCCATGCAGCATGGCTGCAAAAATTGTTGCCCGGCACTTGGCATAGGGCTGGCTCTGTCGTGATAAGTGTAGACCTTGTTTTGCTCTGGGCATCCAGCTTTGTTGGGACTGTGGTATGGAGGTTGTACTGATGATCTAAGTCTCATGAATTGTGCGCCTGAGGCGAACAAGCTGGGCAAGGAAGATGAGAGTCTGTGCTGCAAACCAGGTGCGGAGTGGGGGTCCGGCGCTACAGAGGCGTGACCGCGTTCATATCAAGGATAAGGCTGTCAGCTGCATGTGCCCCACCAGTGCACAGCTCAGATGGAGTGCTTCTCTTGAGGGCACACTGCCCTGGCCGCTTTTTCACGCCGTGTGTGTGTGCGTGTGTGTGTGTGTGTGCGTGCGTGCACAACTCGCTCAGCTTTGCGCCTGGAACTGTGAGTTGCCTGCACCATCCCTTATGGGGGCCTGCGCAGGTACATGCAGCCCATGACGACAATTTCTAACGACTTACTGCCGGCTTTGGTGGCCGCGACCATGGAGATGTATCGCCAGGTGGGCTGGGAACATGCACGTGCAAATGCACGCATGCATGTGCATACTTGCTCACACCTTGTCTCAACCGTACAGCTCACTTCACGCGCACCTTTTTGCTCAGGGCTTTTGCGGGTGCAATTCCAAACGATTGTGTGTCCAGTCTTGATCTATGGTACGCCCCTGCCTGCCCATGAGACAAGGCCACCACATCCATGCATGTGCATGCGTGTACGTGCGCGGCAGGTCACGGCCACCCTGCTACCGGTGCCCTCCCGCCCGCACTACCTCTTCTCCATCCGCCACGTGGGCGCGGTGTTTAAGTCCATGTTCCACGCCCACCGCAGCAGCCGCTCCACGGCGCTGCAGCTGGTGAAGCTGTGGCAGCACGAGTGTGCGCGTGTGTTCCAGGACCGCATCATGGACGCCAAGGAGCGCGAGTGGTTCGCCAAAACACTAGCGGAGGTGCGAGGGGCTGGATGGGCTGGACGAAGGGGATGGGGGG
>LKMJ01001883.1_pt1 | contig 18883 bp, 13 predicted proteins | sample 643391 | NCBI WGS metagenome assembly LKMJ01 (sample SAMN04112250, study PRJNA286221) | soda lake metagenome | biome: soda lake; feature: Kulunda Steppe; material: water; isolation source: sample PL-Br10 brine of Picturesque Lake | place: Russia: Kulunda steppe | collected 2010-07 | reverse complement strand
TGAGAGGTAGTACTCGACGATGGTGAAGCCGTTGGCCAGGGTGAAGGCGAGCTGGGTGACGGGCGTCGCGCCGGCCTCGGCGATGTGGTAGCCGCTGATGGAGACGCTGTAGAAGTTGCGCACGTCGTGGTCGGTGAAGTACTGCTGCACGTCGCCCATCATGTGCAGGGCGAATTCGGTGGAGAAGATGCAGGTGTTCTGGGCCTGGTCTTCCTTGAGGATGTCTGCCTGCACGGTGCCGCGCACCTGCTTGAGGGTGTATTCGCGGATGCGTTCGTAGGTCTCGGCGTCCACCACTTCCTCGCCGCTGATGCCGAGCAGGCCGAGGCCCAGGCCGCTGTGGCCTTCGGGGAGTTCGTCCTGGTAGACGGGGCGGTCCCGGTCGGCGATCCGTTGTTGCACCTGTTCCCACTGGCCGGTGTCGCGCAGGTGTTGTTCCACCTGCTGGTCGATGGCGGCGTTCATGAAGAAGGCCAGTATCGTGGGCGCGGGGCCGTTGATGGTCATGGAGACGGAGGTGCTGGGGTCGCACAGGTCGAAGCCGGAGAAAAGCTTCTTCATGTCGTCCAGGGTGGCGATGGAGACGCCGCTGTTGCCGACCTTGCCGTAGATGTCCGGCCGTGGCGCGGGGTTTTCGCCGTAGAGCGTGACGGAGTCGAAGGCGGTGGAGAGCCGCGCCGCGGGCTGGTTCAGGGCCAGGTAGTGGAAGCGGCGGTTGGTGCGCTCGGGGGTGCCTTCGCCGGCGAACATGCGCGTGGGGTCTTCGCCTTCGCGACGGTAGGGGAAGACGCCGGCGGTGTAGGGGTAGTGGCCGGGGAGGTTTTCCCGCCCGAGAAAGCGCATCAGTTCGCCCCAGTTGTGGGTCTGGGGTGGGGCGACCTTGGGGATGGTCAGCTCACTCAGGGTGGTTTTGTAGTTGTCGCCTTCGATGACCTTGTCGCGTACCTGATACTGGTAGCGTTCGGCTTCCACGCCGGCTTTGCGCTCGGGCCAGTTGCGGAGTTCAGTGAGCAGTTGTGGGTCGAGCTGGTTCAGGGCGTCGTTGTACTGGCGGCGCAGGGTGGTGAAGGCCTCATTCTCGTGGTCGGTGCTGGCGAAGGCGCTGAGCGCTTCGGGCAGTTCCGGGTCCTTCAGTGCGTGCAGGGCGTTCCAGGCGGTCTGGGCCTGGTTGGCGGCTTCGCTCATGGTGTCGATGGCGTCGCGGGTGGCGCGGTTGTCTTCGGCGATGTCGGCGAGGTAGCGGGTGCGTTCGGCGGCAATCAGCGGGTTGGTGTCCGGCATGGCCCAGGGGAAGCGTTCGGTGGCGTCCCACTGGAGCCAGTCGGTGAGGTGCGTGAAGAGGCCGCTGACGCCGGCGTCGTTGAACTGGCTGGCGTTGGTGGCGAAAACCGGGATCTGTTCGCCGTCCACGTCAAAGCGGTTGTGGTTGCGTTTCCATTGTTTGCGGACGTCGCGCAGGGCGTCGAGGGAGCCGCTGCGTTCGAATTTGTTGATGACGATGACGTCGGCCAGATCGAGCATGTCGATTTTTTCGAGTTGGCTGGCGGCGCCGAAGTCGCTGGTCATGACATAGAGGGGGAGGTCGACCAGGTCGACGATTTCGGAGTCGGATTGGCCGATGCCGGCGGTTTCGACGATGACGAGGTCGAAGTTGGCCTGTTTGAGGTAGTTAATGGCGTTGTGAAGTTCGGCGCTGGTGGCGAGGTTCTGGCGCCGGGTGGCCATGGAGCGGAAGAAGGCGCGCTCGCTGGCAAGGCTGTTCATGCGGATGCGGTCGCCGAGGAGGGCGCCGCCGGTGCGTCGGCGGGTGGGGTCGATGGCGAGCACGGCGACGCGTTTGTCGGGGCAGAAGCGCAGGATGCGGTTGAGCAGCTCGTCCGTGAGGCTGGATTTGCCGGAACCGCCGGTACCGGTGAGCCCGATGACCGGGGTGGTGCTTGCCGGTATGGCGTCTGGGTAGTGTTCGCGTTCGATGGCGGTGATGTCCCGGGCCAGGCGTGCGACGGCTGAGGGGTTGTTGTCCCGGCCCTGGTTGCGGCGTTGTTCGGCGCGTTGGACGACGTCGTCGATCATGGGGGCGAGGCCGGATTTCATGGTGTCGTTGGGGTGGTAGAGGCGTTCGACGCCGTAGGCTTCGAGGTCTTTGATTTCTTCGGGGGTGATGGTGCCGCCGCCGCCCCCGAAGACGGCGACGTGGCCGATGCCTTCTTCGCCGAGGCGGTCGATGAGGTAGCGGAAGTATTCGTTGTGGCCGCCCTGGTAGGAGGAGACGGCGATGGCGTCGGCGTCTTCCTGGACGGCGGCGCGGACGATGTCGTCGACGCTGCGGTTGTGCCCCAGGTGGATGACCTCGGCGCCTTTTTGCTGGATGAGGCGGCGCATGATGTTGATGGCGGCGTCGTGGCCGTCGAACAGGGAGGTGGAGGTGATGAAGCGCAACGGGGTAGTCATTGTTCTGATGAGCCTGTCCATTGTGTGCGGGCCCGTGAGTGGGGGACCTTGTTCAGGGACCACTGCAAGTCCATCCATGGACGCTGGCGCTTCGTCTTCCTGACGAAGAGCCTCCCAGAAAAGGTCCCCCACTCACGGACTTCTGGGTTTGGTGCCTGCCTCACCTAGAAATCGGCAATTAGTTTCAGTTTGCTGCCTGTCTCATGCGGAATCCATGGTTATTTGCACCATTAAAATGGTCATAATATTACAGGTCCGTTCTGATGCATGAGAGTTCCGGAAAAGAATCCTGCGGTGGATTGGAGGTGTAAATTCCAGACTGATTTACCTGGATTTGGCAATTTGAACTAATATAGTTGCATAAACTATATGCTGATGCATGCTTCCTGTTCCAGGCTGAAGGTGTCAGCGCCAACTGTTCTTCCGTCGGATAAGTAAGGAGGAGGCATGCGCACGAACCAGCCTGTCACAGGTCGCGAACAAACCTTCGGCGTGGATGAGCGTCTGATCAGTACCACCAACCTGAAGGGTGTGATCGAAAGTGCCAATGAGACCTTTATCCGTATTTCCGGCTTCAGCCACGAGGAGTTGCGCGGGCAGCCGCACAATATAGTCCGGCATCCGGATATGCCCGAGGCGGTTTACGCCAATTTCTGGGAGACGCTCAAGTCAGGCCATCCCTGGATGGGGGTGGTTAAGAATCGGTGTAAGAACGGGGATCATTACTGGGTCAGTGCCTATGTTTCTCCGGTTTACCGGAATGGAGAGCAGGTGGGATTTCAGTCGGTGCGTACGCAACCGACTGAGGGCCAGACACAGCGGGCTGAGGCGCTTTATGAGCGCATGCGCAAGGGGCGCTCAGGCGCGTCGCTGTGGCAGCGTCTGGGGCTCGGTTGGATCCTGGGTGTGACCGGGGCTCTGGCATTGGTGTTGGTGATGATGGGTGCTTACCGCGTGGGAGCGGGTGATGCTGCTTCGGGCGCAGTGCTGGCCACTGCCGGTGTGTTGTTGGTTGTGACTGGTTCGGTCTGGGCCTCGATTCGGTTGCGCAGGCTTGGGCGTCGGGCGCGGGCCATTTTCGATAATTCGGTGGGGCGAGTCGTTTACGGTAATGGCATGGATCTGATCGCGCAGGCCGAACTGGCTTTTGTTATGCAGCACTCCCAGCTGCAGGCGCTTCGGGGGCGGGTTGAGGACCTTACCGAGGAGCTTTCAGGAGCGGCTTCAAACTCGAGTAAGGCGGCGGATGCGGGCCATGAGGCGAATAGCCATCAGGAGCAGGAGATTGATGAGGTGGCTGCGGCCATGGTTGAGATGACGGGGACTGTCGAGGAGGTGTCGCGTAACACCTCGGAGGCGTCGGATCTGGCCTCTGGCTCGGCGGATAAGGCGCGCGATGGCCGGGAGGTGATCGTCAGGACCACCGAAGCCATGCAGTCACTGGTTCGGGATGTGGGCGGCGCCTGTGAGGCTATGGCGCAGTTGCGCGAAGAAGCACAATCCATTCGAACGGTGCTGGACGTGATCAATGGCATCGCCGAGCAGACGAATCTCCTGGCCTTGAACGCCGCAATCGAGGCAGCCCGGGCGGGTGAGTCCGGGCGGGGGTTTGCGGTGGTCGCTGATGAGGTGCGGCAGTTGGCGCATCGAGTCAGCGATTCAACGGGTGAGATCAGCACGATGATCGAAAAGCTGGAATCGCACACGGAAGCGACGGCAAAGACCATGGAGCAAAGTCGTGATTCGGCGCAGGTTGTGGGGGAGGATGCAGGGCGCTCCAGTGAGATGATCCAGGAGATCGAGGGGGCTGTGGAGAAGATCCGCGATATGGCAGCCCAGATTGCGTCGGCAACGGAGGAGCAGTCGGCCACCGCGAATGATATCAGTGAACGGATCAGCCGCATCCGCAATGGCGCTCAGGAAACAGCCGGCATTGCGGCCGATACCAAGGGCACAAGCGAGGCGCTGGTTGAAATGGTGGCTGAGATCAGTGGGGTGGTGCAGCAGTTCAAGTTTCAGTGAGCTTCAGTATCAGCGCTGCTGAAATGGATCAGGAACGGAATCCTGGCGACACCTCTGGATGATGAAGTGGTTGGGCTTTCAGGCGAGGATGAGGCCGGCGGTGATCAGCAGTGGCGTGAGCAGGTTGATGACCACGTTGGTGGCCATGGCGGGTCTGAGCTGCTGTGGCTGGGTGGCGAAGCGCTGGACCTGGCGGGCGCACCAGAAGGCGGGCGGGGCGGTGAGCAGGCCGGCGAGGGCGGGGTAGGGAAGGAACTGCAGGGCCACGGCGGCCACCAGCACGCCGTAAGCGGCGAGCATCTGTGCGGCAAAGACCCGGGCACCGATGCCATAGCCATAACGGATCAGCAGGTGCCGGCGTCCGACCTGGCGGTCCGCCTCGACATCCGGAAACTGGTTGAGCAGCAGCAGGTTGTTCACGAGGAAAAACACAACCAGGCCGGCACTGAGTCCCTCCGCTGAAAAACCGTCGCTGAGGGCCCGGTCGGTGCCGGTCACCATCAGCAGGCCGAAGCCGGTGCCCGGAGCCACCAGGCAAAGCCAGGGGCTGCGGCTCAGGTAGCGGGTGTAGCTCAGCACCAGAGCCAGGCCGATGAGGCCCAGAGGCAGCAGTGCCAGGCGGGTCTGCCAGAGAAACCACAGGCCAACCGCGGCCACCAACAGCATCATGGATACCGCCATGGCCAGCACCATGGGCGCGTACTCGGGGTGGCGGGGCAGCAGGCCGCTGCCACCGTTGAAGGGGCTGCGCTGAGTCATGGCATCCAGCCCGGAGTGGAAGTCGTCGTACTCATTGAGCGCATTAACGGCCACATGGGCGGCCATGGCGCCTGCCAAAACCAGCAGCAGATCCAGTCCACGCCACTGCGCGGCTGAGTGCCAGGCCGCACCCCAGCCTGCCAGTACGGCCACAGGGGTCAGCAGCAGGAAAGGTGGTCGTGCCGCTTGCAAGACAGCTGTCATGGTCGTGTCTCCTTCCGCGCGGGCGTTAAAGATACCAGATGTTTCGAGGGAGGAAACGCAATTGGCAGTCTGTCCGTTGCGGCAACCCGGCAGGGTAGGAGGATTGGTGTGGGTAATCTCTGGCGCTAGAATCGGATCTCGGCGTGTCTGAAGCCAAGCTCGTGCAGGGTATGGATGGCGGCGTCCACGGTGGCGAAATGGCAGATCTCGTCATCATCGGCCATGAGGAAATAGCTGCGGCCGTGCGTCTCCTCGAAAAACAGAAGCCAGTCCTTCTCATCGGAGGGGATCATCAGAATCTGCGCCATTCTGATTTCGCCGTTCCGGTGCAGGCTGGCAATTGTCTTGCGCTTCATCGCTTGTGCTCAAAAGGGCTTTGCGGTCTGGGGTCCGTACGGGATCAGCTATACCTGTAGGACGCTATTAAGTGCATTATACACCATATCATGGCCCGTACCTTCGGGGAGCTGGATTTCACAGATGTAACAGAGGAATTGTTATGGCGGTTTTGCTCCCATGAGCACCATTACCGTATCGGTACGTATGATTGAGGCGGCGCTTCGTCACTTTGACGGGGGCGATGAAGCGCTGGGCGAGCTGTTCCGGAAACAGGGGGTTCCGCCCGGGTTGCTGGAGCAGAAGCAGGCGCGTATTTCCGCCGAAAACTATTCCGCGCTGCTGCAGGACATCATGATCGCCATGGGCGATGAGATGCTGGGGTACACCCGGGTGCCGCATCGTCTCGGCACCTGGAAGATCATGTGCCATGCGGTGATCACGGCCGAGACCCTGGGCGAAGCGCTGCGCCGGTACTGCCACTTCTTCAGTCTGTTTGACTGGGGCATGGTGCCGCGTCTGCGGGTGGAGGAGGGCGAGGCGGTGCTGTCGTTGACGCCGACGGACCCGCAGCGGCCGCTTGAGCATTATGCCCATGTCTCGACGCTGTTCTATTACCACCGCTTTGCCTGCTGGCTGGTGGATTATGCCATTCCCATTCTGGGCGTGGATTTCAGTTGCCCTGAACCCTTCTATGCCGACGAATTCCGCCCCATGTACCGCCACGCGCCAGTGCGCTGCAATCAGCCGGTGACGCGCATGCGCTTTTCGGCGGCGATGCTGGATGAGCCGGTGCGCCAGAGCCGCCGCAGTCTGGATGAGTTTCTTGCCAATCCCAATCTGGTCATGGTGGCCCGGCAGTTTGATCACGGAAGCTGGCAGGCGCGGGTGCGTTCGATCCTCCATCGGGATCCGGAGAACATGCCGGGCTTCGAGGCCGTGGCGGAGGAGCTGGACCTGAACCCGCAGACGTTGCGGCGACGGCTCAAACGCGAGGGCCTGACCTTCAATGAAGTCCGCAATCAGCTTCGCCGGGATCTGGCCATTTACCATCTGTCCCGCTCCAGGGACTCGGTGGAGGCGATCGGCTACCGGGTGGGGTTCGCGGAACCGAGCAATTTCATCCGGGCATTCCGGCAGTGGACTGGCGTGACGCCCTATACCTACCGCAAGGGGCGGTGAGTTCGTTGTTTGGATGGTGCACGCCGGTTACGCGGCGTCGAAATCCAGTGGCTGGAGGTAGTCCAGTAAACCCTCAAGTTGCAGGTCTCAGGTTGCAGGCGGGGGTGACCTGAAACTTGCAACCTGCGACCCGTAACTTGTCTCAAGTCGTGCTCCCACGGGGAGGCTGGAAGCGGAAGAAGTGAAGGCTGGCTCATTGCTCCAGGATATGGTTTGCTCGAGGAAGTAATAACAACAATGGAGGCCATGCCATGATCATCGATGCCTGGGCACAGCACCCGACCACGCGACTGGTCAATCACCCTATGCTGGATTCGCTGCGGCGCTGGATGCGTAATGACACGGATAACGCGACCCAGCTGGAAGGCGAGGTGCCGGTGTCCATGACGGTGGGGGCCATGGATCAAGCGGGGGTCAGCAAGAGCTTGATTTCGGCGTGGTCCGGCCCTGGCGGTGATCTGATTTCCAATGACGAGGTGGCGTCTTTTGTGCGCGAGGCGCCAGACCGGCTGGTGGGGATTGGCTCGGTGAACATCGCCAGGCCCATGGAGGCGGTGCGGGAGATCCGTCGTTGCGTGAAGGAGCTCGGCTTCAAGGGAATCCGTGTGCTGCCCTGGCTCTGGGAGTTGCCGCCCACGCACGCCCGATTCTATCCGGTGTTCGCCGAGTGCTGTGAGCTGGGTGTGCCCTTCTGTACCCAGGTGGGGCACACCGGCCCGCTGATGCCCTCGGACGTGGGCCGACCGATTCCCCACATTGACCAGATTGCCATTGATTTCCCGGAACTGGTCATTGTGGGCGGTCACGTGGGTTATCCGTGGACAGAGGAGATGGTCGCGGTGGCCACCAAGCACGCCAATGTCTACATCGATACCTCCGCCTACACCATCAAACGTTACCCGCCCGAGTTGATCCGTTATATGGCGGGCCACGGCCGCAAGAAGGTGCTGTTCGGTTCCAACTGGCCCATGATCGCACCGCAGAAATGCCTCCAGGGGCTGGATGACCTGCCGTTGGATGAGGAGGGCAGGGAACTGTTTCTCAGCGGCAATGCGGCCCGGGTGTTTGGGGTGCAGTCATCCGCCTGAAGTCGGACTGGCGTCTGCCGCTGCCGCTGCGGGATCTGATTGGGGCTACCCATGTTCTCGGCTGGGGTCACCAATCGGCAGATCGTATCGTGATGAGAGCTGCGATGCTTCTGGCGATGCGTCAGTGGGAGGCACCGGAGCTCAATAAACTGCTCAGTCGACTGGGTATCGAGAAAGAGACGTTAGTTGCCGGTTACATCGGCTGAGGGCAACTCGAGCCAGAAATGGGCACCATTGTCATTGTAGAAGCCAATTTCACCCCCCATGCCATGGACGAGTTCCCGGCTGATGGCGAGCCCCAGGCCTGTGCCGCTGGTTGCCCGCGTAGTACCTCGCTCCGCCTGAGCAAACCGCTGAAAAATGCGTTCCCTGAACGAATCCGGAACACCTTCCCCCTGGTCGCTGACCGTGATGGTATTAAAACCGTTCTGTGCGCGGGTTGCTTCAATCCATACTTCGCCCCCTGCCGGGGAGTGCTTGATGGCGTTACTGATCAGGTTGTCCAGAACCTGGCGCAGCGCCTGCGGATCCGCATGCATCGACAGGTCTGACTGACCGCCGCTGTGCAGCTGAACCTGATACATACTGGCCATGGTCTGGTTTCCCTGCCGGGCTTCTTCAATGACTTTATCAACGCAGCATTGGCTGAGCTCGAATTCCCGTTTACCGGCAAGCAGTTTGTTGAAATCCAGCAGGTCCCGTATCAGGGCGTTCAGCTGATTGCTGTTGCGCAGGGCCACTTCCGCCAGTGACTGGGCCTTCTCCGGAAGCTGGCCGGCAACTCCGGAAACCATCATTTTCAGGCTTCCGGAGATGGAAGTCAGCGGTGTGCGAAGTTCGTGGCTGACGCTGGAGATGAAGTCGTTCTTGAGCCCATCAAGATGCTTGCGTTCGCTCGAAAGGCGATTGAACGCGTTGGACAGTTCACGAATTTCACGAGGGCCTTTTTCCGGGAGCGTTTCGCTGTTTTCCGGCTGGTCCGCCATGGCATGGATGCTTTGGGTGGCCCGGGTAAGCGGGCGTGTCAGTGAGCGTGCGGCAAGCCATGCGAAGAGCAACAGCACCACAGTGACAAAGGCACTGATCATCAGAAACTGATTGAATGAGGCTCTCAGCGGTGCCATGGCATGACTGTAGGGGATGGCTCTGACAAACACCCAGTTGAGCGGTTCCACGGATTCGGTGATCAGAAGGTATCGCTCTCCCTTATAGTCGATGATGCCTGAATTCTCTGTATCGTCCAGCGCGGCGTCCACCAGCGGGTCCTGCCCCGGGGACGGCAGCGCCTGAAGTTCACCATCCACGTCCGAGGTGGGTGATTCAATATAAAGCCGGTTCCGTGCGTCAATAATGAACGAAAGCGTTCCGTCATGGGCGTCCGCGGCCCGGTCCCTTTCGGGAAGAATGGATTCGTCCCCCAGTTGAATGATGCCGCCCAGGCTGCCAATGAGGGTGTCGTTGTGGTGAATGGGTATCAGAAAAGAGAGCAGGGGAACGTTTGTTGTTCTGCCCATGATGGGCGCCGAAATGACCGGTTCGCCGGTCTGGTGCAGGCGCTGGAAGTGAGGACGGTCGGCGTAGTTGGTCCCGATACGCTCCGGTACGAAGGTGCTTTCGGCAATCGCGGTATCCTGCGCGTCAAAAACCAGTATCCCGTCAGGGAAGGTACGCTGCAGGGATCCCTTGTCCCTGATGCGCTCCCCGAGTTCACTGGCGGGCAGTAACTGATCGCCACTGGTCAACAGGGGGCGAGCCGCCGAAAGGACCATGATTCGCTGCTGTATGTTCTGGCTCACCTGTTGCGTCAGGCTTTCAGTCTCGAGTTGCTTTTGCTGGATGATGAGCGCCTGCTGGTCTTCGCGCAGAGACTGGTAAGCGGTGGTTGCTATGGCCACGACCGTGAGCAGGCTGGCCAGCATCACGATGGCGATGACTCGATTGCGGAGTGAGTTCATTGTTGCGGCAGCCATAGCCAGAATGTGGAGCCCTGGCCTTCAACTGATTCAAAGCCGGCACTGCCGCCCATTTGAGTCATCAGGCTCCGGGTGATCGCCAGCCCCAGGCCGGTGCCGGGCTGCTTGCGGTTATCCGCTGTGTTGACCTGACTGAATCGCTGAAAAATCCTGTGATGGAAATGCTCAGGAATCCCGGGCCCCTGGTCATGCACCTGAATTGCCAGGCCCTCTCCGTCACGTTTGAATTTGACCATCACGGGTGCGCCAGCGGGAGAGAATTTGATGGCATTGGAGAGCAGGTTGGAAAGCGCCTGAATGAGGCGCTGGCGGTCCACCTTGGCATAGAGTTTTTCGTCAGGGGCTTCCATGTCCAGCAGAACCTTCTTCTGGTCGGCAAAGGTGCTGCTGTTCTCCAGCGCTTCGCGGGTGATGTCGTGAATGTTCTCCTGCCTCAGGGTCATTCTGACCTTGCCTGAGACCAGCTTTTCCATGTCGAGCAGGTCATTGACCAGGGCGCTCAGGTGCTGGGTGTTGCGATAGGCTAAATCGGCCATCTGCTGAGCCTTTCCGGGAAGCTCTCCGGTTGCACCCTGATTGATCAGGCCCAGAGCGCCCGAAATGGATGTCAGCGGTGTCCGGAGTTCGTGGCTGACAGTGGAGATGAACTCATTCTTCATACGGTCAAGCCGTTTGCGTTCTGTGATGTCCTCGGCGATTCCGAGGTAGCCGGTAAGCTCTCCGGATTCCGAACGAATGGGTGTGATCGTCAACCAGACGGGAATCCGCTCCCCATCCTTTGTGATGAAGGTCCATGCCCTCGCATCAAGGCCCTGCTCCAAAGCCCGGGATACGATCCTGCTGAATATACCATCCTGATCGGGGTCGTTGCTGGAAACCGGCTCTGGAATTTCCTCTGGCGCGTGAAAAAGCGCTGGCGTGTTGTCATACAGTTCGCTGGCGCTGTATCCCAGAAGCTTTTCAGCGCCGCTGTTGGAGAGGATGATTCGCCCCCTGGGATCTGTTGCGATGATGGCGAACTCCGTGGCCGCCTCCAGCACACTGCGCAGTAACCGGGCGGTTTTGTTGAGCTCGCTGGTGCGCTCGTCCACCTGTTGCTGCACCGTCTCCCGGGATCGGTGAAGTTGGTCAAGGCTCTGGCTGAGCCTTTGGGACATGCCGCCGAGAGTTTCGCTCAGCTGTTGGAATTCAATGATGTTGCTGCTGGGCAGTTCAATTGCCTCGTGGCCTGCGATGCGTTGGTCAAGCGCTTCACTGGCCCGGGTCAGAGCTCTGATCGGCGCAGTCAGCCAGCGGCTCAGTGCCATGGAGACAAGCACACCCAGAGCCAGTATCAGCGTCAGCAGTGTGAACAGGGTGATGTACTTTGTCTGAACAGAGTCGATGACCGGTGCTGCTGGAAGTTCGGAAACCACTCCGGTGATGTCACTGGCATGCTCTACTGAGTCCCGCCGCACGTAACGGCCCTCGCGCCAGCGCTGCATCTGCGACATTTCCCCGAAGGGCAGCCACACGCTGAAACTGTCATGAATCCGCTGGAGCTGCCCATCTCTGGAGAGGGATTTCAGGGTGCCGCTTTGAAGAAACGGGCGGTTCTGGCCGATCAGCATGGCCTGGGCCAGTGTGTCTTTGTTTTCGGTTGTCCAGTAGCGGTGATAACCCAGTTGGCGGTCATCAATATGGGTGATCAGCCTGCGGTTGTCCTCGGCCAGCTGCTGTGACAGGCGATTCTGTTCTTCCTGCATGTGCGTGTGTGCGTCATAGACGATGGGCGTGGCGCCTGCAGTCAGAACCAGTGCCAGGAAGGAATAGAACAGCACTTCAGGAGTTTTGACCCCCTGCTGTGGCAAGCTTCTGTTCGACGGGTACAGGAACTGAACCAGAAGAATCAGGATGCCTGCGATCAGGGCGTTCAGGATGCCGTTGAGAGGCTGCTTGAACAGGATGGTGGTCACCGCCTCAGGCGGCATGGCCATGACGCTGCTGTAGAAAAAATAGATCAGGGGCGCGCCCGCAATGAGCCAGAAAAGTGCATCGCCAATGACCGGGTTGAGCTGTTTGTGCCGGTAAAGCCAGGCCACGATGAGGGCCTCAGCGGTAAAAATGACCATGGCATAGGGATGACCCCAGAGCAGCAGGGTATAGATGCTGCCAGTCACAGCTACAACCACCGCAGGAATAATACCGAACAGTAGGGCGGCCAGTATTACGGCTACTGATCCGAAGATCAGATCTACCCCAAAGAAAAGGTTGATGCTTGCCATGTTCCCGAAAAATGCCGCCAGGGCCAGAAGGGTGGTAGCAATGAGGGTGTGCCAGTGCGCAGTATTCATTCAGTGGCCCGAATCCGCCTTTGGCAGCACGATGGTGAAGGTTGCTCCCCTGCCATCGCGCGACTGGTAGTGGATCGAGCCGTTCATCTGGTCCAGCAGTTCCTTTGTAATCGCCAGCCCGAGGCCGGTGCCGGGCTTTTTACGGTTGGAGGCTTCCGCCTGGGCGAAGCGGTCAAACAGTTTGCTTTCGAATTCTTTAGGGATGCCCGGACCCTGATCCCGCACATGGATGGCAATGATCTGGTTGTCACAGGTGCAGGTGACCTCGACTGCAGTGTTGTCGGGCGAGAACTTGATGGCATTGGATAGCAGGTTGGAAAGAGCCTGGATCAGGCGACCGCGGTCCACTTTCACCATGAAGTCAAAGCGGCAGGGGCTGTAATCGATCGTGATACAGCGGTCTGATCCGAGATCCCGGTTTGCTTCAATACTTTCCTGAACAATGGCATCCAGTGACTCATCTCGATTGGTGAATCTGAGTCTGCCTGAAACGAGCTTTTCCATGTCCAAAAGGTCATTGATCAGGTCAGCCAGACGCTCCCCATTGCGCTGGGCAGTGGTCAGCAGACTGGCAGCCTTTGCGGGCAGGTTGCCAGCGGCGCCGCCAGTGACGAGCTTGAGCGAGCCAAGCAGAGAGGTCAGGGGGGTCCTCAGTTCGTGGTTGACGGTTGCGATGAACTGATTTTTCATGTTGTCGACGTGTTTTCGCTCCGTGATGTCTTCGATCAGTGACCAGATTATGGGGCGTCCGTCATCACCCTCAATCAGTATGCCCTGCAGCAGCACCGGGTAACGCGACCCATCCCTGCGGATGTATTCCTTCTCGAAGGGGCCATAACGCCCTTTGGTACGCAGGTTCTCCAGTGCTTCCTGCTCCTGTGGTTCATACTCAATTGGGGTGACTTCCCAATAGGACAGCTGGAAGAATTCCTCGCGGGTGTAGCCGGTAGGGGCAAGGAGCGCGTCGTTAAGCTCCAGAAATTGACCCGTTTTAAAATCATTCAGGGCGATACCGATGGGTGATAGCTCAAAAAGTCCGCGCAGGCGGGCTTCGCTTGATTCGAGGGCCAGTTCCGCTCGTTTGCGCTGGTCAATATCACCGAGGAAACCATGCCAGAGGGTGCTGCCATCGGGCTGTTTCTCCGGGACGGATGTTCCTCCGACCCAGCGATAGTTTCGGTTGTCGGCGGTGACCCGGAACTCCACGTTCCAAGGCGTCAGCGTCTGCTGGGATGTCTGGATGGCGGTTTCCACCCGCGGTAGGTCTTCAGGGTGGGTGCGCCCGAACATGGCTTGTGGATCCAACATGCCCTCGGCAGGCGTGATGCCAAAAAGTTTTTCCACTCCTCTGGAGATGAAAGGAAACGCCATTGTCCCATCTGGCCAGAGCCGGAATTGGTAGGCAGTACCGGGAATCTGTTGCAGCAGTTGTTCCACTTCGTCCTGGGTTTTGAGGCGGGCAACGTGCTGGTCGCGCTGTATGGCCATTTCGGCGAGTTCAGCCAGCCCCTGGAGGCAGGTCAGTTGGGACTCATCGAGCTCTCTGGGTTTTGTGTCAATCACACAGAGACTGCCAAGGGGATAACCGCTTTCATCATGCAGGGGAATGCCTGCGTATAAGCGTATGTGGGGAGGGTCCGTTACCAGAGGGTTATCGGCGAAGCGTTCATCCTGCAGTGCGTCCGGCACCACCAGTGTTGCATCAGCTGACACCACGTGGCCGCAGAACGAAATATCGCGGCCGGTTTCGGTTACACCCAGTCCCTGGCAAGATTTGAACCACTGCCTGTCACCGTCGATGAGCGTTACCAGGGCAATGGGAACATCCAGACTGAAGCTTGCAATCTGGGTGAGTCGATCAAAACGACCGTCTTCCGGGGAATCCAGAAGCCCCGTCTGCTCAAGCGCACGCTGTCGTTGCGTTTCGTTTGTGGGTTCCGACGGTGCCTTCAAGAAATGCTGTCCTCTTGGGTTGCTCTGGAAACGCAGTTTCGTCCGGATTCCTTGGAGACATAGAGTGCCCTGTCGGCCTGCTCCAGCAGCTGGCTCCCCATCAGGCCGGGAAAAGCGTTCGTGTCTGCGATTCCTGCCGAAACTGTGCAGGTGAAACTGGTTTCGCTGTCAACAAAACGAATCTCAGAAAAATCCTCGCGGAGTCGATTGATGAGCCGTTCGGCCGCTTTTGCATCGCAGTTGGGCAGCACGGCCAGAAATTCTTCGCCCCCATAACGGCCCAGCCGGTCGCTGCCACGGAAATGCTGTGCCATCAGTGTGCCGAGTGTGCTGATGACAATGTCACCCAGGGCGTGCCCGTATGTGTCATTGACGTGTTTGAAATGGTCGATATCGAGCATCACTACCGAAAGCGGATTGCCGCTTCGGTCTGCACTCTGCAGTTCAGTGTCCAGAGCTTCCTTGATATTGGCGTGGCGGAGCAGACCCGTCAGCCCGTCCAGAGAGATGGCTTCCTGCATGTCCCGCAGTCTTCTGACACGGTTGCGACAGGTCTTGATCAGATACTCATCGCTGACCGGTTTATCGATGAAATCGTCACCGCCACGCATCAGTGCCTGCGCACGGCTGCGCTGGTTCTGTTCCTGGGTCAGAAAAAGGATCGGCAGATTGTTCCATTTGTCGAACTGCCTGAGCATGGCGGCGAGCTCGTCCCCGGTTACCTGCGGCATCTGTAGATCCATCAACACCAGTTCTGGCTGGAATGCAGAGGTGGTATCCAGCAGTCGCGAGGGATCCTGCAGCGTCTGCACAATCATTCCGGAGTGGGTCAGCACGGTTTCAAGGTGTTGCAGCAGTTGGGCGTCGTCATCGATGATGAGAATCCGCTCCCCGCGCTGTTCCCGCTGTTTGATGGACCGTGTGATCCGTGCAGCGACTCTTGGTATGTTCAGTGGTTTGACGAAATAGCTCTCCGCGCCGGCGCGCACTGCCTCCAACCGGGCCTGGAAATCCTCATGGCCGCCCATAAAAATGACCGGGCACGAGACCTGATCAAGCAGTGCCTGCCAATGATTACTGGGCAGTGCTGCAGCCTCTGAAGGCCCGGCGCGGTGGTCGAGCAGCAACAGATGCGCGTCGACTGCCGTGTCTTCCAGAAAATCATGCGGATTCTGGTAGCTATGCACACGGAATCCGAAGCTTCTGAGCTGATGCGCAAGGTAGTCGGCAAGGATGCTGTCACGCTCCACCACTGCAACCAGTGGCGAATGGGAGTCATCGCTGGCGTCGGCACTTTCCAGACCAACGCCGGACGAAGCTTTCTCATCGGCATCCAGAAGATTGCCCAGCTCGGTCAGGCCTCTTTTGAATCGCTCCAGATCAAAGCTGTCATCAGTACCGTTGCCATCCAGCCAGGATTGAATGCGTCGCTCAAGCCTGCGGGCACGCTGGCCGAGTTGGTGGAAGCCAAAGGTGCCTGCTGAACCGGCAAGCTTATGCAGTCGGTGGCTGAGCGTTGTGATGAGTTCAAGCGCCTCATTCGACTCCTGAGCTGCGCTGGCCTGAAGATTGATCTGCTCCAGCTCGTCGTTCAGCCTGGATCGATAGGCGGCCCTGAGCTTACTGAGTTTGGATTCCAGTACGTCGGGGTGATCATTTTCAGCCATGGTAACGTTCCCACATGCGCTGAATGTCCTCCGAAACGGTCATTGGATCAAAGGGTTTGGGGATGACGTCAAAAACGCCCATCTCCCGGTAACGGGCCATTTCCTCCGGGTGAACCTTGGCTGTCATCAGAATGACAGGCACATTCTTGAGGGCGCCCCGCTCATGGAGTCTGTTGAACGTCTCAATACCATCCATGTCCGGCATCATGACATCCAGCAGGATCAGGTCAGGGTTAAATGGCGTCACAGAATCCAGTGCCTGCTGGCCGGATTCACACAGCTTGACTCGGTAGCCACCTACATCCTCAAGAGCCAGTTGGGCAACCTGACGGATGTCTTCGTCATCTTCGACATAGAGAATGCTGTTCAGTTCGGGCATGGGGCAGTCCATTATTAAATAAGACACTTTATCGTACGGAAGACTAGAACATTTGGACGTCTCTGTCCTGGCATAGACAGGGTTGTTATGTAACGGTTGATTGCTTGCTCGGCTCATAAAGATGTGAGGAGCGCAACGGCGTAATGGCGCCGTGTGTCGCTGGCGGTGCCACGAATTCAGGGTGTGGACGTTGTTGGGCGGATTGAGGCGGTGATATTACAGGCGGGCGTGCGGATTCTGACTACCCACTGGAGCGGCTGATTGAAGCCAGGAACGATTCGCTTGAAAGCATTTCGTGGACAACATAGTGATCAGGGTCAGCCACTCAACATGGTGCTTGGACCCGGCAACTTGAGTACTCAAATACTGATGACGATCAAAGCACAACAGCCATGAGCACCATTACCGTATCGGTGCAGATGATTGAGGCGGCGTTGGTGCATTACCGGGGCAGTGACGAGGAGCTGGCAGCGCTGTTCCGGCGCCATTCGGTGCCACTGAGTCTGCTGGAGCAGAGGCAGGCGCGGGTGTCTGCGGCGCATTATTCCGGGTTGCTGCAGGACATCATGATCGCCATGGGTGATGAGATGCTCGGCTATACCCGTGTGCCGCACCGTTTGGGTACCTGGAAAATCATGTGCCATGCGGTGATCACGGCCGAGACCCTGGGCGAGGCGCTGCGCCGGTACTGCCATTTTTTCCGTCTCTTTGACTGGGGCATGGTGCCGCGGCTGCGGGTGGCGGACGGTGAAGCGGTGCTAACGCTCACGCCCACAGATTCAAAGCAGCCCCTGGCTCATTACGCCCACGTGGCCACGCTTTTCTACTACCACCGTTTTGCCTGCTGGCTGGTGGACTACGCCATTCCCATACTTGGGGTCGACTTCAGTTTTCCGGCTCCCTTCTACGCGGAGGAGTTCCGGCCCATGTACCGCTATGCCCCGGTGCGGTGCAACCAGCCGGTGACGCGGATGCGTTTCTCAGCGGCCATGCTGGATGAGCCGGTACGCCAGGATCGGCGTTCTCTGGAGGCGTTTCTGGCCAACCCGAACCGTGTCATGGTCGCCCGGCAGTTTGATCAGAGCAGCTGGCAGGCACGCGTGCGCGCCATCATCAGCCGGGACCCGGAGTCGATGCCAGGCTTCAACCAGGTGGCGGATGAACTGCATCTAAACCCCCAGACCCTGCGCCGTCGGTTAAAGCGAGAGGGCCTTACCTACAACGATATCCGCAGTCAGTTGCGCCGTGACCTGGCCATTCACTACCTCTCCCGCACGCGCGATTCCGTGGAGGCCATCGCCTACCGGATTGGGTTCGCGGAGCCGAGTAATTTCATCCGGGCGTTTCGCCAGTGGACCGGGGTGACGCCCTATACCTATCGGAAGGGGCAGTGATATTGGGGAGATCGCCTGCAAGCAGGCTCCTACAGGTTGCAGGTGTAGGTGCAGGTTGCCGGTTGGTTGTGGTGTATCGCGTCAGTTCGTAGGAGCCTGCTTGCAGGCGATTGTCAGCCCTTCCCGTCACTGAAAGGCCCCTGCTCAAAGGTGCTCAGGGCGTGGTCCATGAAGCGCTCAATGCGCTGGATCAGGTCGTCGGACATGGCGATGCGTTTGCAGCGCATGTCGTCCGGGTCCTGTTTTTCCAGCAGCAGGCCGCTGTCGATGGCTTTCTGGATGTATTTGACGGCGGTGCGGTGGCTGACCTTGGGCATGAGCTGGTACAGGTCTGTCTTGCGGAACCAGTGGTCGCGTCTGAGCCACATGCGTGTGAACAGGTCCGAGTAGTTCAGATCGTAGAACGCCTCATCCCCGAGTATTTCCCCCCAGTAGCGGTCCATCTCGGTCAGGGCGCTGACAAAGGCAGTGCGGCGGCGGTCGGACCAGGTTTTTGTCATCGTGACGGAGTCTCCCAAACGGTCTTTCAGGCGCACAGTCTAGAAGCTGTTGCTTTTTTATGCTTGTTTGCATGCAAAACTGCATGTAGTATTGCGTGCAAATGGAGAGAAACCTATGAATATGTTGCTTTATCGCACCCTCTGGGGGGTGACAGCGCCGCTGGCACAGGCTGCAAGCGAAGCCTCAGAAGCCGGCTTTGATGGTCTGGAGTCGCGCGTTCCCACGAGCGTTGGTCAACGCAATGCGCTGCTCCAGACACTTGAGTCACGCGGACTGCGTTGGAATGCAGAGATTGTCACGGGCGGTGATTACGTGCCCCGTCGCGATGCCACACCGGATGAGCATCTGGCGGAAATCCGCGAGGCGGTGGCGGTCTGTGCGGATCTGAATCCGGACCGGGTGAACTGCATCGTGGGGCTGGATGCCTGGGATGGCGATACCGCGACGCGGTTTCTGGAGCAGGCCCATGAGCTGGGCGAGCGGGCCGGTGTGCCGCTGTGTATTGAAACCCACCGCAGCCGCATCTTCTTCAATCCCTGGACCACAGCGGCGCTGCTCAAGCGCCTGCCCCAGCTGCGGCTGACGGCGGACATCAGCCACTGGTGTGTGGTGGCGGAACGTCAGATGGACACGGAAATGGA
>LKMJ01001880.1_pt1 | contig 18909 bp, 23 predicted proteins | sample 643391 | NCBI WGS metagenome assembly LKMJ01 (sample SAMN04112250, study PRJNA286221) | soda lake metagenome | biome: soda lake; feature: Kulunda Steppe; material: water; isolation source: sample PL-Br10 brine of Picturesque Lake | place: Russia: Kulunda steppe | collected 2010-07 | reverse complement strand
CTCTCTCTCTCTCTCTCCCTCACTCTCGTGCACTTACCGCTGCCTTTCTCTCTATCTCCCCCTCCCCTCCTTTACTTCTCCCCTTTCTTTTTCATGTACTTGGGTACACACTCTTTCTTTATCATGTCACTTGGGAACCCACCCTTTACCACAGCTTGCAGGCATGCCGGCTCCAGCTCCTACTGCACCCCAAACTCTTGCCTGCCGCTTCTGCACACAAGCTCCTGACTCCCCCTGCTGCACCCCGAACTCTTGCCTGCCTCTGACGCACGCAGGCTCCTGCCGCCTTTCCTGTACCCTACGCTGTGCCTGCTGCTGCCAGACCAGGGCCGCCCGCCGTGCCCACCCATTGTCATAGAGCTGCTGAGGCTGTGGGGCCAGCTGCTCCAGCCCCTGGCAGCAGCGCGCCTGCTGCCAGAGACGCTGTCCCCCAACGAGCTGCCCTCCACTGGGCACACGCCCCAGCCTGCCCCATTGCGGTGTGTGCGTCAGGGAGTACAGTGTGTGAGCACGCGCGCGTGTGCGCGCATGATGCTCCCCTCCAACAAGCTTCCCTTTACTTGGTACACATCTTGGCCTGCCTGATTCAGTTTGTGTCTTAAAAATGGTGAGTACATGTGCCTGCATGATGCCATGTGTTGCGTGCATGTGCAGGAGCACCAGTGTGTTGCATTGTCTGTAAAAGCTTCAACTGCACGCGTGCGCGTTCGGTCTGTGAGTTTCTGCACATTCAACCTGTTTCATACTGCCTACCTGCACGCATGCGCCGTAGGTCTGCACATTGCACCTGTGTAGGTCTGTGAGTTTCTGCACATTCAACCTGTTTCATACTGCCTACCTGCACGCATGTGCCGCAGGTCTCTGCACATTGCACCTGTGTAGGTCTGTGAGTTTCTGCACATTCAACCTGATTCATACTGCCTGCCTGCACGCATGCGCCGTAGGTCTCTGCACAATGCACCTTGTTAGCAAGCCACTTCTCTGAACCCGTGTGTGGTGATCCTCTGCGCTTTGCACCTGTGCATTGGTCCGCCTCACTGCACGCATGTGTGCAGGAACCCAGGGACGCAGTCGCGTGAAGGCATGAAGGCTGCCCTTGGTGCCGCATTGGCCGGCGTTGTGGGCTACGTGCTGCAGGTGCGTCCCCCACACCCTTGCCTGCTTTGTTCCTACCAGTCCACCCAGGTGTGTGCTGTCCCCACATCACACTGGCCTCCCCCAGTTTTCGCCTCGTCTCATAGACTGGGCGCTCCCTCTATTTCAAAAGCTGGCTGGGTGCCGCCTCCCCATCACACTGCCCTTGTTCCCGCTGCTGCCCCATCACTCTGGCTGGAAAGTGCCACCTCACAGTGCAGCCTAGGTGCTGCCTCCTCTGGTGCCTATCCACACACCCACTGTCACAGTTGCAGGGCACCATTCCACACCCACATTCACAGCTGCAGTGCACCGATCCGCACCCACTGTCAAAACTGCTGTGCACCATTCCTGCCCTCCTGGCACCAAGCCCTTCATGACCCTCCTGCCCTATCCCCCCACACACCCCGATCGGCAACGTTGGTGGCCATGATTCAATTGGCGCTCCTCCCTTGTGGTCTGCTTCTTTGGCGGCCTTGAGCATTCATAGTCCATTGCTTCTCACCCCATTGGTAATGAGGGCATTTTAGCCCGGCTCAGCCATAGTTCTAGAGGCCCAGCTTGGCAGTAAAATGGGCTGACCCAACTCAAGAGCCAGGCAGGCTGGCTTTCCACCTGGGCAGCAGGCTGCTTCTACCCCAACAATTAAAAGGCAGCACAGAGGCAGTGCACTTGCCGCTCTGTGCAAGTGAAGCACAATGCCCTGCTCTGTTCGAGCCCTGCTCTGTGCAAGCTTTGCTCTGTGCAAGCGAAGCACAATGCCCTGCGGCCCTGCAACTCCCCAGCAGGCGAGTCTCTGTGACCCTCGAATATTTTTCACAATGGATGCAGGAAGTGTATTTCTGCCCACGTAGTTTTCTTTTCTTTCCTTTCTGGGAGCCTCAATGAGGACCCTCTGTGAAGGCTCCTGGGATGCCCACGGAGCCTCAAGGCTATAAAATTTAGAGAAGTGTCAAGGAGCCCCAGCAGCTCCTGGGCTCAGTGGGCTTTTTGACTCGTAAAAGTCCGTTAAGCTTTTGGATTTGAGGAGCCTGGAAAGGCCCAGAAGGATTTTGATCTTGGGAATGGTCCTCCAAGCCCTCGCCCTGGCATGGACCGCCATCTCTGCCACTTCTGATGGCCTGCCTGATCGCACTGGCTGCCTCTGCCACTTCTCATGGCCTGCTTGATTGCACTGGCTGCCTCTGTCACTTCCACCTGCCTGCCTGATCGCACTTGCCGCCTCCGTTACTTCCCCCTGCCTGCCTAATCCCACTTGCCGCCTCTGTCACTACCTGCTGCCTTCCTGATCGCACTTGCTGCCTGCTTGATTGCGGTTGCTACCTCTGTCTCAATCCCAGGCAGTGTTTGCTGTGGTGAACAAGGAGGCATGGGAGCAGCTGATCAACCCCTCTGCGCAGGTTCAGGGAGCACATGTGCACAAGGCAAGTGGAATTAAGACATATCCCAAGTTTCAAACTTGTAAACAAATATCATTTGGCTGCTGTACAATTGCAAGCACCGGCATTTCATACATCATCTGTGCAGCAGAATGAGCCTGGTGCCCCGTTTCCCACACTTACCTCCTCACACCAAACGATGCAAACTAATGCACGCACCATAAGGCACGCACCACAGACCACTCGCATGCGTGCACTAACACAAGCACATGTTGATGCAAGCACGTAATTGACTCTGGGACCTGTTGTTTGTCTTGATTTCGTATGAATGTGTGTATGTGTATGGCAGTGAACATCCATACGCTGAGGGGCGTACAGATCAAAATCTGGCTGAACAATCGAAATGGAAAAAAGCAGGCTGGTAGAGTGGACTAGAAAAGCAGGCTGGTAGACCAGGCTGGAAAAAGCAGGCTGGTAGATCAGGCTGGGCAAGCAGGCTGGTAGATCAGGCTGGAGAGTCCAGGCTGAAAATTGAGTACAGCTAACTAGACCGCCGCTCATGTTTGATCGTTGCGGTTTGACAATGCCCAATGTCTGGCTGCCTGTGCAACTTGTGTCTGGCTGCCATGGCGTCCAAATGCCCATGTGGTTGTGCACAGGTGCTGGAAGACATGAGGCGCTTGGCAGACGCCGAGCCTGCAGCGCTAGGGGCTCTCAATCCTGTGGGTTTTTGTTTTCATGTGTGCACGTGCATGTTTGTGTGTATGCGTGGTTGGTTGCGTGTTTGAGTGCAATTGCTTGTATTTGTGTGTGCTCGCAGCTCCTGCCCACTTGATCTACAGGGATGTCAGAATGTCACCCTCTGGGATGTCAGAGTGTCTCCCTTTGCACAAACTCTGGGATGTCAGAGTGCCGCCCTCTGCCCAAGCTCAAATGTTTAGCAGGATGTCACCTTCTGCGCAAACTCAAATGTCTGGCTGGATGGCTCTCCCTCTGCACAAACTCAAATGTCTGGCAGGATGTCTCTCCCTCTGCACAAGCTCGAATGTTTGGCAGGATGGCTCTCCCTCTGCACAAGCTCAAATGTTTTTCTGTATGGCCCTCCTTCTGCACAACCTTAAATGTTTGGCAGGATGGCTCTCCCTGAACAGAAGCAACAGTGTTTGGCACACAGCTCTTTAAAGAGGCGCGTTCCGGGAAGAACACGCATCCTGCTCAATGCTGCAGACGCGTGACACGCTGCTCCTGTCCACACACAGAAGGCAAAATTATTTGTCGGGCCCTGTACAAAGCCAGGCGCCGCCAAGGATTTGGCCCTACAGCACCTTTAAACAAATCTCCTCCAAAAACCCCTCTTCTTGAGGTGTCTTTTGATTGAAGTGCTACTCAGATCCATGTAGCTCCTTGCCCGTTTCTGACAATGTCTGATGCCCCCTCACACATCCACGCACCGCCCGTCTGCAGTCCACCAAGCAGCGTCAATGCGGGCGGCTGAGCATGTTGCTGGGGATGCCCACACCCATGCCAACCAGCTTGCTCGCATGGGTCATGCAGCCGTTGTGGGAAGGTGGAGGTATGGGGCGCATGTCCCTGCCATCCATGCCTATTCCTGGGGACGCGCACTTCAAGGTATGGAGGAAAGGCAGATTAGGGGGGAAATGGGACAGACTGTTTAAAAGGGGAGGGTGGATGGAAACCGCGATGTTGGCAGGATGGAGCAGGTGAAGGTATGACGGGCCAGGCAAGGTAAGGGAGGATCCAGAAAGGCAGGCATAGGGGGGTGTATGAAAGAAAGGGTGCAAAGGGGCAGTGGCAAAGGGTATGTGATGGATGAGCATAGGCAGGAGAGTTGGGTGTTAGGACACTAGGTCCTTCGGCAAAGCTCACATGGAAAGTCATTGTGGCATGCAAATTCCTTCATGTCAAGAATCATATATGTACTGCGCATGCTTCTTGCATGTGCCTGATTGGAATCACAACCTGTCATCAGGCCCACCTACACCTTGCAGTTCGTGCGGCTGAAGCGTTGCACTTGAATATTGCGGACGCTGCTTAAATTCCCCCACACAGCCCCCGGTTGTCGTCAATCGGGCTTACTCCATTGAACTTAGATATTGCCCTCCTCCACTTCACACCTGCCTTTCCCTCCCTTGCTCATTGCCCTTGCTCCGTTGCGCCTTAAGGTCGCGGAAGCTGCCCTCGACTTCCTCACCCAGCTCACACGCACCGCGCCTGCCGGCTACGTGTGGGCCGCCGCCGCCCTGCCCATGCTGCACCTCATGCTGGCGCACCCCCACAGCTCCCAGGTGCGCCGCTCCCCCTGCCCTGCCCTTGCTGCTGCACCGCATGCTTACCCACCCCCACAGCCATGGCAACTAGGTATGCAGCTGGGCGGCACTGGGCAGACCCGGCACTGGGCAGACCCACTTGGCAGACCCGGCACTTGGCAGACCCGGCACTTGGCAGACCCACTTGGCAGACCCACGCATCCAGCAGAGGCAGTGAGAGATGCACAGCCAGCAGGAGCTGAGGCATGCCAGGGAGTGGGGTGCATGGAAGGTGCATGGAAGGTGCATGGAAGGTGCATGGAAGCTAGGGAAGGGCTGTTGATGCTCTGGCTTCTACCCATCTGTATGTCACTTGCTGGACGTGGGGGAGGGTGAGGGAGCCCAGGCCCTCGGGGCCCCCCCCGTCTGGGGCCATTAGGGAGGGCACGAGGTCCCTCGGCAGAGGCCCAAGCCAACTGAAGGGGCATGAGTATGCACCTAAAATACCAGCAGCAACTGCAGGAGCAGGAGTTGTGCCCCATTGTTTGCGTCACTTAATGATTTGTTAAGTGAACGAGAGCCCAGGCCCCTGGGAAGGGCATGTGGGTGGGGCACGAGAGGGGGCACGAGTCAAGGCGCCTCTCACAGGCCTCAGTGTCAACCACTCATACCATGCTAGACCACTCATACCATGCTAGACCACTCATACCATGCTAGGAAGACCACTCATACCATGCTAGACCACTCATACCATGCTAGACCACTCATACCATGCTAGGACGACCACTCGTGCCATGCTAGGCCTTGTCTGTCTATTGAGCAACGCCAACAGCGCATACTGCAGGCACCAGCCGCTGTGCATGGGGCTGGCAAGCTTTGCAAGCTCTGCCGTGACTGAACAAGAAGTGCCGCGTACGTGTTCTCCCTCAGAATCCAGAAGGGCAGCGTGTCCTCACATTCCTCACAAATCCCTCGCCACTTTCCCGCTGATCCGGCAGCCTGTGCGTGCACACATGCATTCCAAAAGCACACTCAAAATCCAGCCCCAAAGCCCTGGAGCTTGGAAGCTGCACACCCATGCAGGCGGCCTCCAGGGTGCTTGTGCCCATGCCGCACCCATGCAGGCGGCCTCCAAGGTGCTCGTGCCCATGCCGCGCCCATGCAGCATCCATGCATGCGCCCTGCCCATGCAGCCGGCCTCCAGGGTGCTTGTGCCCGTGCCCATCCCCATGCAGGTGATATCCTGGGTGATCGCGCCCAAGCAGGCTGCCCCATGCCTGCCCACGCCTGCCCATGCATGCCGCGCCCATGCAGGCAGCCTCCAGGGTGCTTGTGCCCCGCTTCAATGCCCTTGTCGCAGCGGAGGAGGACCAAAGGGCGGCTGTGCAAGCGCGCACATCACAACTGGGGGCTGCCCACGGTGCGGCAACCCACGGCACCAGCACAAGCCACATCGGCAGCAGCCTCGCCATATCAACGCCAGCTGGCGGCCGTGTGCCGTCCGCGACAGCCCCTGGGGCAGGCTGGCGGAGCTTGGTTGACCTGCAGCAGCAGCAGCAGCAACAGCAGCGGCGGGAGCAGCAGCGGCAGCAACCCAGCATTCCTCAGCCAGCCGTCCCGGCAGTGTTCAGGAAACCGTCTGAGGTGAGCCTGTAGTGTTCCGGAAACCGTCAGAGGTGAGCCTGCAGTGTTCTGGAAACCATCCGCGGTGAGCCTGCAAGCATCGGGCCATGGACATGAGCTTCGGCCTAAAGCCCAGGCTCCTTCTGTCCTTGGCATGGGCTGTGCAAATGTCATGGACACAAGCCTGAAGCCAGGATCCCTTTTGAGGCGGCCCCTTGGGTGTGGCTCGGGACTGCAAGTCACTGTGGGACTGCAAGTCACTGTGGGACTGCAAGTTACTGTGGGACTGCAAGTTATTGTGCACTGTGGGACTGCAAGTCACTGTGGGACTGCAAGTCACTGTGGGACTGCAAGTCACTGTGGGACTGCAAGTCACTGTGCACTGTGGGACTGCAAGTCACTGTGGGACTGCAAGTCACTGTGGGACTGCAAGTTACTGTGCACTGTGGGACTGCAAGTCACTGTGGGACTGCAAGTTACTGTGCGTTGCAATGGAGCACAAGGCCAAATGAGATCAAACAGGCAGGCCCCGTTTGCAGGCAGCTCCAGGGCATGGGCATGGGCCACAAGGAGGCCCAGGTCAATTTCCGCATGTGGCCCCTTCGATGTGTCTTGTGACTGCAAGCTGGTCCCCAGCTGCGGACCCAGGATTCGGGTTAAGTAGGTGAACCTAAACCCTAACCTCCCCAAGCCAGCTGTAGACCCAGGATAAGGGTCAGGTAGGCAACTCTAACCCCCACCCCAATCCTTACCCATCTGCAGAGCGACCAGATTCGAGACATGACTCGGCAGCTCAAGCTGCTTGTGCTTGTTTTTTTTTGTTGCCTGGCAGAAGGCAGCCCTTTGGCCAAAGAGGCGAGCCCCCTGCGAGTGCGGCAACATAGTACACACGTGCAGTCCTACGTACAACTCAACAGCTGCATCTTCGCCTCCCGGGCATGTGCCCTCATTCAGGCACATGCCCTCGTTCACACACGTGCATGCACTTGCCCACGCACGCGCATATTTACACACGCACATGCACCCACATGCGTGCATGCTGCGCAAGAGCAGAGCATGCACGTGAATTCACTTATTTGCGCAGATGCTGCAACGTGATGTGCCCCCGGAGGCGTGCCTAGAGGGCCGGCTGCACAGCTGCCACAAGCGTGGCGATCCCATCTTTGCCACGATCAAGCTGAAGGACCCGCTGCCGCACCCCTGCATCAAAACTGGTGGGTGTGCCTGGACCAGCTTAGTAAGAGCTGTTTCAGTGTGTGAAAGTGTGTAAACGCTGGGATCTGTCTATGTTTAAAAGGTGTCGGGCATGTCTGTTCCAGCCCAACTGTGCCTGCACAGATGAAGAACTTGCTTCCTGTGTCTTAACAAACGTAAAATTTGGCCCCTTGCTGAATATATGTGTATGTGGCTTCTTGCGCCTGTGCGGATGTGTAATTTGCTTTCTGTACATGCAGAGAAATAGAAAATGGCTTCCTGTGCCTGTGAAAATATAAAATGTGGCTTCCTGTGCCTGTGCACATGTAAGATGTGGCTTCCGCGTCTGTGCGAACATGAAATGTGGCTTCCTGTGTCTGTGCAAATGTGAAATGTGGCTTCCTGTGTCTGTTTAAATGTTATATGTGGCTCCTGTGCCTGTAAGATGTCAAATTTGCTTTCTGCGCCTGTGCAGAGTAAGATTTGCTTCTTGTGCTTGCCTTGACCTGCTCGCCTTTGCCAAAATGGCTATGCTTCTCGTTGTCATGCCCTAGACTGTGCCGGCGTGTATGCCTGCACCTGCCTATGTACATCTCATCTATGCCTGAATCTGTGCCTGTATCTGCTTATCTGTGCCTGTGTTGGCGCCTTTGTTCCCCTCCCCTCTCATGTCCTGTTTGTGCAGAGCCTGTGACTGGAGCAGACAAAGCCCAAGAGCCTTCCCTCGTGGAGGTGCATGTGCTCAGCGTACACGCGAACAGGTGCGTGCGGCAATGGTCGTCATTGCTCATCCAGACAGGTGCGCGTGGCAATGGTGGTTCTTGCTCTTCCAAACAAGTGCATGTGGCAATGGTGGTTACTGCTCTTCCGGACAGGTGCACGCAGCAGTGGTAGTTATTGCTCTCCCGGCTCCACCGTGCTGAGGCTGTTTCATGGCAGCGATCATGGGTGGCAACTTTTTATGGGCGGTTTTCATGAGTGGCTCTACATCATAGGTGTATATCATAGGCGGCTATCATAGGCGGCCATCGAAGTCGGAATTCATAGGCGGGCTGGGGCCATGGTCCATGAGCAGGCTGGCACTGCACGGACAGGCCGAACACAGGAGTGTGGACAATGACGGACCCGCTGCCCGCGCCGCTGCCTGCCTGCCTTTCAAGGGGGGCAAGCGTTGCTTGACCTCCTACTCACGCACATTTTGTGTGCCTTTTGGGGGGCGAGCTTTGTTGGCGCGTTGCCTTGCCCCTTGACCTGCCATGCCCTAGCTTGTGCGGCTCATGCGGTCGATGGTGATGGTGCGCACAGGCGGGCGCACACTTGATGCACAGGCAGGCACACTCCAGGTGTAAAGGCAGGCACACTCCAGGTATAAAGGCAGCCGCACAGGCTGGAGAGCACAGTAGGCCCCTAGCCTGTGCGTCTTATGGTGTCGGGGTGAACTATGCTTGTAAGCAGATGATCTATGCCTTCAATGCTTTCCCCCCCCCTTTCGCGCAAAGCTGCGGACTTGAACCCCTTACCCATCCCCTGACCCCCTGTCCTGTTCCCATTCATGCCCACTTAATTCATTCTAAGCCATACAGCACTTCATGCACTGCTGTAAACACTGGAGCCTTGGGCAGGTTAGTCAAAAGGCAGACCAGTTGTTTTTTCACCCAGGAAGGCCAAGCATGTGTCTGGTCCACTGCCTGGCGGAGTCTTTTTTCTTTTCTTGCCACCCAGCGAGGCCAGCCATTGCACTTTGCTGGAGCTACTGCTGTTGTCTGTTCATTCACCCATCTGTAGCCAATACATGCCTTGATGCCACCCTGCAACTCCAGGCATCGCACGTTGCTGGAACCGCTGCTGGGACACATCGCCTGCCAGGGAACCCCACACATTACACTGCGCCTGTCCCGCTTGAGTGTCATGTGCTTCAAGACTACCAACAGCCACATCCAGGAAGATGGCAAAGCTCATCTTAAGACATCTAAACATACAGACATACAGGTGGTACAAAACTGATAAGCCGATGTAATTAAAAGTTGCAGGATGAGACACGCAGGGGCAGGATGAGGCACGCAGGGGCATGAGACACGCAGGGGCAGTCTGCACAATCAGGTCTGGCAGCTTAGGTACCTGTACACAGCACAGAGTAAGAATTTTAGCGGACAAGTGCAACAGAACTTGTATTTGATGCAACACACATTTCGAGTGATAAAAATTATGTGTTCACAGATGTGACATTACATCTGTATGTATATGTACGTGGCTTAACTTGATTTGATTCCTGCATCTTCCTAATTTTCAGAATGCAAGTTTCTGACAGGCCTTGCAGTTATGCAATTCTGACACTTTTGTGGCCTTGGGGGCACCTTGAATTTGTCTAGACTATGGCTCCCTTTATTTAATTTTTTGTCTTGACACTCAACCATTCACGTGTTTACTGCACACAAACTTAGAAAGCCAGACTGTTGATCAGTCAAAGATGATGATTTTGCGCGGCAAGTCTGTGGAAAACATGGCCAGTGGCGTGGCTTACATGATTCCAAGTTGTGCTGAAAACCTGCACAAAAACAATCCCCTCTGACCATAGCCACCACAGTCCACCTTCTGTCAGCAAAAAAGTGCTGCTCTCTTAGCAAAAAATTGGGCCTCATCAATCCATACAGAGTCGGCTCAAATTCCCTTTTGCCAGCCCAAAAGACAGCGAGGCCGCTGGCCTTGGGCAAAGTAAGGAAGCTCAACCTCTTTGCAAGGCTACTTTGGACCTTAACCATCTCAATTATGACCTCTCGCACCATAAATTACAAGTTAGGGTTAACCACACCATAAGCAATCAGTGGAGCTTCACCTCAGCACCAAAGAGACCACTAACTCCATGGCATGGATAAATGCATAAAAAAGAAAATAGCGCCTTCTCTTGTGAGAAACTACAAAACTGATTTATGCAAATCCGAAGCTAGCCCACAAGGGAGTCTTAAAAGACAACAATGCACAACCTCGAGCAGGCCTCCAGGCTCAGCGTGGCCCAGAAACTAACACCGTTGAAAACAAACCCAATGGACAGGCCCACATTGTATGAAATATTTCTCAAACATAATGAAAGCTGTTTGTTTGTTTGTTACATGACGCGAGCGGACACAGCAATGTCCTTAAGGCAGGCAAGGCAGAAGAGCTTAAATACGCTAAGAAAAGGAGAACTGCCAGAAAAGCCAACTAGCTAAGAGGTCGCCCCCAAGGCTACGAGGACAGCTCAGGCTCGGGCTACCAGTTGGCCCGCGGGCAGGCCGGCTCAGGCTCAGCTACCACTAAGGCTAAGAGCTCCCTCAAAAGAAAGCAAAGAGAAGGGACCTCCTAAGGGCACCGAGACAAGGAACTAACTACGGAGGCACCAAGGCGCTAGAGCAGAACACACTCCAGCCCCCCCCCAGACCTAGCTCGGAGGAAAGGATGTCCTGACCCTATGTCACCCACAGAAATATAGGGGCCTTGGCAGGCTGCAAAGTCCTTCAAGGCCTCTAACATGAGGGCAGGGACTCGGTCCACTACTCCTGTAGTTGGTCCAGATCAAAGCAGCGGCCGTTTCGATGGTCAGAAATCTTAAAGACGGCGTGGATTCACAACCCTCCGCACAACGCTTGAGAATGTGCAAGAATTTAGATACCTGGGCACGATCCTCGACAACAATGGGAAGATGACAAATGCCTCAAACCAGATGGCTCGCAATTTTACTGGAGCCATTGTAACGTTCTTTCAGACCTGGCCAAAAGGGTCCGACCAACTCCAGTGGCGGATGCCACTTTGGCACCTTCCTACTCCTTTGAAGGAGCGGGGGGACTTGCAACCCAACCCTATTGGCCCCTCACGGCTGGCACCGGTTAGCAATTACAACCTTCTGTTGCAATGATCATACCCTTACATTCACCCATCGCCTATGAAGCTTGGCGGGGCTAATCATGGATGAAAATGCTAACCTCGGTGACACAATCCCAAGCAGCGGATCTGCAGATCTAGAAAGTCTGCACCCAGTAGGACTTGAACTGGGGACCTCTGCTTCAATACCAAATGTAACGGTCTGACAGACCTGGCCAAAAGGATCCAACCAATTCCGATGGTGGATGCCGCTGTGGCACCATCCTCCTACTCCTTTGAAGAGACGGGACCTTGTCCAAATAATATGGCTCCCCACCAAATTCCTGACCCCCCCCCTATACAACAACTTGCTATTCCTGCACCTGTCGTCCAAACAACCCTGAGCTGCGGTCTGCAATCATGTACCTCCAAGCAAAAAAGAAGAAGTCTCCTCCAGCTCAACATGAATCTGGAATGTCCAGGTTCCCACACCCAATCTCTAGACCCAGCATCCATGGCTCGTGCGCTTTGGAACTATAAGAGGCCTCCTCCTGGCCTTGGGCCAATGGACGGAGTCTTCCTTTCGCTGCCTAGACGAATTTGATGTGAGTGTGTGCGGCATGCGGCCTGACACACAGGCAGGCTCTGTGCTGCTACAGCTACAGCCACAAAAGTGTGCGAAGCATCCCACATCTTTTGTCATGGCCTATGCCTACTGTAGCACCTAACGTGTTGGTGCACGGCCACCATGCTGCTAGCATTTGCGTCTGTGCGTCATTTAGTTGTTTGAAGGGTTTAAGGGTTTGCAGATGAGGCCTGCACACAGCTCAGAGCTCCTTGAACCAGAACCAAAGTGTTACACCTTGCCATCTCTACCATTGAACAATAGTGGATGGCGGAGAATAGCCATGACAGTGGGAGGCAAATGAATAATAGAGTTGCACAAGTTGCACAAGTTATTCCATCACCGTCAAAGGGCATGCAATCTATTAGCCACAGAATGTCCTCATATTGCATGGTAACAGCGCAAAGAGATGGGCAATCATCAATTATTTATTAATCCATCCCTCATTGTCGCTTGCCATCACTAGGTGAGTCATGGTTTGCCATTTATTTCTTCCGGTCCAGGCACTTATGGCTCTCCTCCTAATATGCACGTTCGCCACTCTCGTACCTTTCATCCTCCCCATAATTTGCAGCATACCTGCTTCCAAAATGCACACAATGGGCAGGTGATCAGAGGTGCAGAGAGTGAAGCATTGATTTGCGACAGGGTGCAAGGGTGACCTTCTACGCCATGCCCTTAAATTTTTTGCAAGGACGTCTTGCTTGCAAGGAGATCATGCACAAGTCTCCTAGTAGAAGCTTCAAGATAGCAGTGGCTGCCTATGCTGCACACTCCTGTCTTTGCTGCACACTCCTGCCTCTGCTGCATACTCCTGCCTTTCCTGCATCCCTGCATCATGGACATTGCTGTAGCACCCCTGCGTCTGGCGACAAGGCTGCACGAGGCACACAGCACGCTTCCAAAGCGGTGCAGCACCAGCATGGGCACCTAAACACAGGTATCCAAACATGGGTCTAAACACGGTCATGCTTCCGAACCCTCATGCTTCCAAACCCCAAGCCAAGTGGAAATACACGAGCAGCCAAAAGTATGAAGCGATCACAACCAAAAGACTGCCTTAGATCAGTGGTTTAAATGTCCGTAGACGCAGCTCACCTGGGCGCTTCTCTCAATCTATGGCTCTCGTCAACAGGTTGAGTAATGAAGATGGTGGTGGGGTCGTTGGGATCAACAAACGCCCGGGATGCTAAGCCTTGGGCATCGTGCATCGATGGAGGGCATCCAACTAGAAGCCAGCGAGCGAAAAGCAGCATGCAGATGTAACAAGTGCAGACAGTACAAGAGTGAGCAGTTGCAGAAGGCGCCCAACTGCTAGCCAGAGGGCAAAAGGCACCTCTCTTGGGCCAGCATGTACGCCACAGTGGCCAGAAAGCACTTTCAGCACCCTTCGCGGTTGAGTCTGAATATAGGGTCACCCTTCGCGGTTGATTCTGAATACAGGGTTTCAGGCAAGAAGGCCAGATTCACTGAACCGGAGGGGTGGGGGGGCACTAAGTGGCATAGATAAAAGACACACACTCCACGGATTCCCAAATATTTTTAAAGCCACCAACATTTTTTCAAAGGTCTTAAATGTTGCTTGCTACTACACACATGCGCATGCACGCACACATGCAGCCACAAATCATGATGCGGGTGCATGGCATTTTCTACGATGTGACGCATGCCCCTCACCCCCTCACCTGGTTCTTGTAGCTGCTGCTGCTGCTGCCGCTGCTGCTGGGAGCTGTAGGCCTGCTTTGCTTGTGTAGACAGGGTGTAATACAAAGGGAAAAAGGTGCCAATGCCTGCAATTGCGTGCATGTGCGGTGTGGGAGGCAGTCAAAAATGCCTGTGATGGGAGAAGCTTGGAATTCGCTTTCCATATGACTGTGAAATTCCAGCTTCACAGGACCATGCAGCCTCACAGGACCATGCAGCCTCACAGGACCATGCAGTTTCACAGGGACCATGCAGCCTCACAGGACCATGGAGCCCTAAAGGACCATGCAGCCTCACAGGACCATGCAGCCTCACAAGATCATGCAGCCCCACAGGACCATGCAGCCTCACAGGACCATGCAGCTTCACAGGACCATGCAGCCTCACAGGACCATGCAGCCTCACAGGACCATGCAGCCTCACAAGATCATGCAGCCCCACAGGACCATGCAGTTTCACAGGACCATGGAGCCCTGAAGGACCATGGAGCCCCACAGGACCATGCAGCCTCACAGGACCATGGAGCCCTAAAGGACCATGGTAAAGACAATACAATGAAGGACCATCGTCAGGTTGCACCTAAGGGTTGGGCATAGCAAAGCATGGTTGCACTCCCATCCGCCCCTCACCTCCTTCCTTGAAATAGATCGTGAAACTGTGGGGCGGCAGGCTTCCTCCTGGGCCCCCCCCTTCAGCTGCGGACCACACTTCTCCTGCAAACAAAAAAAGCCAGGGGGTGCACCCTCATGGCCAGACCCAACCAGCCTGTTCATCATCCAACCCAACCAGCCTATGCTTGTGACAGACTTGCACATGGTTGTCTTTAGGTGGGCTCACTGGAGGCATGCATCTTCAGGGGTGCCCAGGGGGCGCCCCTCCAAGCGGGCCTGATGGGCATCCGCCAGTCCCCTCCTATACCTCCTGCCTGTACATGCCTACTTGTCTAGGCCCTCCTATACCTCATGTCTGTGCTTGCCTACTTGTCAACTTGTCTAGGCAGCCCAGTAGTATTCCGTGAGGAGGCACCCTGCATGTAGGCGTGTCCTTACCTGACAAGTTGTTGCATCCAAAGATGGGTTGGTTCAGCTGGTCTTTCCGGAGGTAGCCCAGTGGGAAGTCAAATGCGATAAGGCCTGTCAAGTGCACGGTACACCATGCCCCCAATCGTGAGCTGCAGGCACAGGTGCCCCAAAGCATTAGGTGCCATCGCGGTAGCCATGTATGTTGCACTCCATCATTGAGTGACTGTGCTCCACATCCCTACATCTGTACCCAACACCTAGGGGCCATCTCAAGCACGTTACCCTGAAAACAGTTGTTGTGCCAATTGAGACTCGAGGAGTGCAGGGCATCACACGGTTGTACACCAGTCCAATGCAGTGCTTTCTGATACCTCCTTGTAACTCCTGGTTGATTAAATCGTCTAGGTTGCTGCTGTAGCATCCCTCTTTTGAGAGCACAAGCGCTGCACACAATGTTCCCATGACCACTTCAGGCAGCACGCCCCATGGCATGAACTCTCGTTTGACCAACCTGTGACTGCTTACATAGCAAAGCAGTCCGTCTTTGGGCAAATCACATAGCATGACGTGCCGCATGAGGGGCATCCAGAGGTTACCCACCGGAAGGGTCTGCTTTCTCAGCCACAAAGACCATGCGCACATTTGAAAGGTACAGCTCGCCCCGCACACTCCACCTGACACATACAGAGGATGGAATGGCTTGTGACTGCCAGAGGATGGCGAGAGGAGGGCATGTTGCATAAAAAGGAGAAGATAGTGCCGTGATTTAGATCACTACTGGCCATGATAGTCAATGGAAAGCCATCACAGGGATTGCTAGTTACCTTGCCACTTATGAGAGACCATCGTTCATCTGAACACAGCTTCCAATTGAGGTGCAAACTTTGGATGCAAACAAGCACAGAACAGCATACTTCCTCAGCACACAGCTTGCAATTGAAAACTTTGAATGCACATGGAACACAGCACAGCACTGTGTCTCATCGCAACACGCTGGACATCTAGTCCCCTTAGTGCTCGCTTTATTAACTGCTTGCTTACTCTGTTACGCGTCAGCATAAACCGTTGCTGTCATTATTTGAGATCACACCCAGGCTCTATTGCCCAATTCAGAAGCTTCCTTGTACATTCAGCGGACCTCGCAAAGCTGACGCCCATTTCAGACTTTTGAACAGAGTCACCAGAACTCACTTGCCCTTTTGTGTTTGAACCTGGTCAAGCTCCAGCTGCACACCAGAACGCTTGAGCACGAAGGATTCCTGCAACAACGTTTCACACACGCACACAGCACGAGTGTGCAATCTAATCAGGATAACTAGTCAATGTACCTGGGTGGAGGTACAAGTAAGAGCAAAGATGTCACTTGCTTGCGGGAATGGGGCAGGCACGAGTTGTCCGGGAGCAATTTGCACAAGTGCAGGGTTTGCTGCCATCCTTAGTGTACAATGTATGAAATATATAAATTAAAAGGCTAGGGCTGATTTGTTAAAAATTTTGTAAAAAATCAAAAAATCGAGTGTTTTTATTCAACTAAATAGATCAGATATATGACGCTCCAGGAAGGTGATTTTTCGGCGGCATCCCTTCCTTATGTGTGCAGTACACTGGTCCCTCCTGGGGCCGTGTCACTCAGCTGTGTGGGTTGCTTCAAGGGCCAATCCGGTTGCCAGATGGCTTTTTCAAAAGGGGAAAAGGCACTGGAGCTACGAGACTGTGACACGTTAGTGCTAGTTAGTTTCCAGTACGTGCAAGACACCATCTATGATCTGCAGCTGTATCCCTCACATTCTCCGGACAGACAGGTGAGATCCTTATCAATGCTGAACCATCGCAGTTGGTGATGCCTCCTGATGGCTGTTGCTCGAGCAACGAACATTGTCGTCATGTGCATCTTTGCAGGTTCCAGACATGCTACTCATGCTTACAAGCGACCACAGTATAACACTCTTGCTCTTCAGTGCCGCTGTAAACAGGCAGGTGTTGATCTGGTAGTAATACCGAGAGGGTTTGCGTAAGTGGGAGCCATTTTCGCCACAGCGGTACAACGCCTGTGACACTTGCGTGCATCGTAGGCTGATGTCATTAAATGGTAAACGTGCAAGACACAATTGCAAGACCAGTTGCCTTTTGCATGTGTCCCTGCCCATGTATGCCCTGTGACAAATAGTCTACAAGAGTGGCACAACTGAGCTCTTGTTCACACCCGCAAGCACCTTCCTTCTTCCATTATCCATGCCTCTTGCAGATTCGTGGCTGTGCAGCGCATTCATGTGCCATCCCTCGAAGGTGCGCAGAAGGGTATGATGCAACTTTGTGGAGCGGCAATTAGGGCAGCAGGGTCTGATGCAACTCTGTGAAGCGGCAGTGCGCGGAATAGCCGTTTAACAAGGCCACCTATGGTGTCCTTTTCAAGCACAAGCGTGTAAAAGAAAGGACACACCTTCATGAATGCCCATATCAGCAGACCACCCACTTGTACTTTTTCACAAATCAATCCCCCCGTTCCTCTTTATTGTGCTTCCCTGCACCAGCATATCCCCGTTTGACCTTGTGCCTTCGCTCGCCTCATTGCATGCAGAGCACATGCTGCCAGTTGCCAAGCACATGCCAGATGTGGGTCGCACTTTGGCGGTGGCGCCCTTTGGCGCGGCCATGGCGGTCACCTTGGGGGGCACCTTCCTAGCCCTGTTCCCCTCTGCTTGTCCAAACCCTCAGGACGGTTGCCGCACGGCCGCTGCGTACTTGGCTTCTACTTTGGCGGTGCGTGAGTGCCAGAGGGCAGGACGCAGGGACCATCCTGGCAGTAGAAAAGTAGCTTGCCAGGTGGCCGCAGTAGGCCAGCTGTGGAGCCGCATGCCCACAGGATGGAGCTGAGATGCTGATGGTGTAAGCAGGCAAGCTGGCAAGCAAGCATGCAAGCAAGCAAGCAAGCAAGCAAGCAAGCAAGCAAGCAAGCATGTGCCTTGTACTGACGCCTCGTGGGACAGAACTGATGCCTTGCTGGTTCGTGCCTGCACAAAATGGGCCCCATGCGGTGGATTGGTGACGCCCAATATTTCTCATGCATGACATCATGTATACAACGCTGTATGGTGGATTGAGGACGCCTGCGCACATACACGCGCACACGCACGCTCTTACGCATACATGCACGGGCAAACAGGACAGAAAGAACACATGCAGTTAACCTTTGCTCCCTTATTGGCCACAAATGCCTCTGTGAGGACAGCCAGGGTTGTGGGGCCATGCAATTGCTCGGGTGGTGCCTGGGGTAGATGCCGGCAGAGTGCATTTTCATGCGCTCACGAGCAGGGGCTAGCAGGGTGTGTGCTCACAACAAGCTAACAGGCACAGGCCGGCAGTGAGAACCGTGCACGCCCCATGGATGAAACGACATGCCCAAGTCTCCATGTGGGCCTGCCCTGCAGGCCCTGCACACGAAATCCCCTGCATACCCAGAGGATGAGGCTGCGGGTGGCGCTGCAGCAGGAGGCCGGTTCAGCGGCAGGCCTGCCTTGAGTGACGCTGGTGGCGCCAACAGCGGCAGGCAGCCTGCCAGCAGCCTTGGGGAGGCTATTGGCAGCGGGCGCGGGGAGGCCTGCGACGCTGTGCGCGGCTGTGCCGTGTTCTGCAGCACGCCCACAGCCGTGCACCTGCAGCTGCAGGTGCCCTGGGCTGAGTGCAGGATTGTGCATGCGGCCTTCCTGGGTGGGTGCCGCGCCAGCTGCCGCAAGCAAGACAGCCCCATGGACCAGGCTGACGGGTTGTGGAGTGGCCACAAGAAAGGCGGGATGGGCGCGATGTGGAGCGAGCAGGACAAAGGCGGGATGGGCGGGGCATGGAGTGGGCCTGAGGGGGCAAGCGAGCATGGGCTGGCGCCTACACAGCTGTGGCTGGCGCTGCTGACGCACAGGTGTGTGCATGTGCGTGTATGTGTGCGTGATTTGAAGGCTGGTAGGCAGAGCAGCGGCTGCCACATGTGTACCCATATGCTGGCGCTTACCCTCTCCTTTTCTCTCTCTGTCTCCCTCTCGTTCTGTTCCTCCCTCTACCTACCTCTCTTACTCTCCTCTCTCCCTCTCCCTATCCTTCTCTCTCTCTCTCTCTCTCTCTCTCTCTCTCTCTCT
>LKMJ01001879.1_pt1 | contig 18912 bp, 22 predicted proteins | sample 643391 | NCBI WGS metagenome assembly LKMJ01 (sample SAMN04112250, study PRJNA286221) | soda lake metagenome | biome: soda lake; feature: Kulunda Steppe; material: water; isolation source: sample PL-Br10 brine of Picturesque Lake | place: Russia: Kulunda steppe | collected 2010-07 | reverse complement strand
GGGGGGGGGGGGGGGTTCAGTTAATCCTGAAAGGGGCGCATGTGCTACGCCCCAACAGCCATGTGTGACTGACCCATGAGTCATGACCTTGCGTGATTTGCATGTGGCACAGTGGCCGACGTGTGTGCGTGTGTTGACCGTGCATGGACATGGCACAGAGGTGGAGTCGCATCCCTTTGAGCTGGACACGATGCTGTTCATGGATTGGAGGGACGAGCACACGCATGCCAACCCGGCCATGCGGGCCTCCAACGAGGCACTCCCCACCTTCCTGTACGCCATGCCCTACACCAAGAACAAGTGAGTGCGCCAACTGAAGGGAACTGGGGTGGGTAGGGCGAGCACTCTCTGTGCCTGTCTGGCGGCCATAAGCACCATGTCCCAAGAGCCAGCGGGCCTGGAGTAGCATCAGTGTGTGTAAGTTGCTTTTGGAGGCCAATGGCGGCTGGCTCTGCCTTTACTCAGCTGCGTGGCCAGTGAGCTGGACAGTGTTAGGCTGTCACCTTTGCCGCACTCCGCTGAGGCTGAAGAAAACATGGTACTGAGTCAGATTGTTGGCCAGGGACAGGGCTGCGGATCTGGATGATGTACTGAGGCTTCTTCGATGGATTGTAGGCGCAGGTGCACAAGCTAGCTGACTGTTGGTCCTAGCAATTGGAAGCACTCGGCACACCAGCACCCACATTTTGCGGTGGCGCACGCACAAGGCTCAGAACGCGATACTTTCTGTGAGGCAGCTGGTGGCATGGGGCGCGTGCAACAGGGCAGAATTACAATAGGGCAGGTATGAGGTATCTCTGCTAGCATGCTGAGCTCCTCGCATCCACTTTGTGCACGCGGACTGCTATTGGGTGTGCACAGTGCTATGTCCTATAGGTGGAGCAAAGATGTGCCAGCTGGTGTGCCAAGATAAGGGCCGAGCAGCGCGTTCAATGGGGGATAAGGAGGATACAAACGTGGCATGAGTTGCTCGTGCCTCCTTATTGTATCAGCCCGCGAGCTGTGGCCAAGGCAGTGCAAGATGGTGGCACAGTAGTAATAGTAGTGCCATGCTTATGGCACAGATGCAGGTGTACGGGCATGAGAGCATGTAAGCATGCAGGCTCACCCAGAGTCCGTCACCTGCTGTCGCATGGCACTCCCAATGAAGCCGCTCTCCCAACAGCTGGATCCGTAGGTAGCTGTGTGCGGCACGCTTGACACGTGCACAGCGCCCATGCGCTTGCAGGGTCTTCTTAGAAGAAACCTCATTGGTGGCCCGCCCTGCTGTTGGCTTTGAAGAGCTCAAAGCGCGGCTGCAGGCCCGCATGGACTGGATGGGGATCAAAGTGGGTGCAAGAGCTGCTATGCTGTCATGCCTCTCCGCCTGCTCCCGCCAGGAATGAGATGGCACTGCTAGCCACATCGTCAGCGCCCAGCGTGCCTGAAGCTGCTGTGCGTGACAAGAAAGCTGCAATTGCACCCTGCACATGCCTCAATCAAGCTGGCGTGCTGCTGTGCACTGTGCGCGGATGTCTGCAGTGCAGCTGTCAATGCACCAGGGAAAGTTGACAAAGAATCTGTAGGCAGCAGAGCAAGGGCTCCTCAAATACAGCTGTGACATCATCCCACATTGCAAGGTCCCTGCCCATCCAACTCTTAACCACCCACGCATACCTTACAGGTGAAGAAGATTGAGGATGAAGAGTATTGCCTCATTCCCATGGGTGGCGTGCTCCCGCAGCACCCACAGCGCGTGCTGGGCATTGGTGGCACGGCAGGCATGGTGCACCCTTCTACAGGTGAGGCTGCCGTGGATCGTACTGGTGGGGCACACCGGGGAGGCTGCTGCACTTTCCTCCGCCTTTGCAATGGCTGTACCTACCCCAAGGTCATTGAGGGTTGTCAACCAAAGCAGAAAGACTGCTATGCAACCTGTGATTACCACCCACTTAATGTACATTACAAAGGTCTCGGGTATTTGCGCACATTTGTCTCGCTCAGTTCCAGCTTCATGATTTCATCAGGGAAGTCTAATGACTTATTCTGTAAATAAAGGCCCCCCCTCCCACTCCCTCAAGCCAACAGAATCAAGCACAAACCGTACCAAGAGCCTGATCAGCAAGGCTCGGCCCTTGAGCTGTGAACGCAGAGACAGCTTGCTTGCCTGTAATCCTGTACTGGACCTGTTACCCACTTCCCCTGCCTAGGCTTTATAAGAAGGTCACATGGACTTCACTAAGCTCCTTGATGAGTGTGATATTGGTTGGAGGGCATGCACAAACTCTGCATGCCGAATCATCATATTCTTTCCAGAGTTGCAAACATTATTGGATGACTAGAAACAATCATTTTTGGTGATCCCGAGGGTAGCAGGATTACCAAATGAAGGTTCCTTCCAAGCCGTGGGCGAAGCACCGCGGCAGCCCCAGGCATACGTCAGTAGTTAACTCATCTCGGTCACACTCCGGATAGCCCTGCACCCTGACACAGCGAGAATTCCACGGAAACAAATGATAAAGATTTTGACGCCCTCCAGGAGAGGTCCCAAACCTGGGCTCCGCGGACGGCGGATGGATATTCCCCGGGTATTGCACGGACCGGCACCCTGAGACTCTGCTTGAGACTGTGTCACAAGTACAACATTTAAAAGTCCAGTATTCAAATGTATCTTATGTCCACAAATGCGGAATACGCTGAGATGACTATCGCGAAGCTTCTGGTCGAAGCTTCAGCACAGAATCAATGCTGCTTGGAACGCAAGATATCTGACCAGTTCAGACTGAACTGGAATCCTATTTTTATTATCCATGGATTCCGGAATGCGCTGAAGTGCATTACAAAGTTCCGGTCAGAGCTTCTGCACGGAACCTATGCTGCTTGGAACCCATGTAATATGATCCATTCAAAAAAAGTTTAATCCTTGGATCCTGGGATGCGCTGAAGTGCAATCGCAAAGCTTCCGGGTGGTTGAAGGTTCACAACTGAACCTTTGCCATTTGAACTTAGAATTATTACTTGAGCCTTTCAGTATTTTCTAGGGAACATTGATCCTTTGTCCCAAAATTGCACTACATTCGCACTGGATCAGCGGCACTGACAGTGTGCCACTGGAACCCCAGTAATTGAATGTCCCTTTTTTAGTTATGGGACTTCAAGATTGCCTGCAGCTGCTTTAGAAACCTGTCTATGAGGCCCGCGGCTTGGCACTGCGACTAGTTGGGGTTGGCCTGCTAGACAGCAGTCATGAGATGTTTGTTGGAGACTGCAGGCTTTCATAATGTGTATGAATGGAGGAGACATGATTTTACGAGGGCATCCAGAGTACACATCTGGCCTTAAGAAAGAAATTCCAGCTTGTTGATCTGCCTTGAAAAGCACGGCATTATGTAGGAGTATTAGGGGCGCAGGGTGTGCTTAACAAGAAGGTTTTGTGTAGAGGATGCCTTGTGCAGATGTGCAAGTTTGAAATAGATACCTGGAAATGTGTGAAATTGAACGCTTCCCAAGCATTTCATTACACAACTTAAGCGTCACAATACTCGGCCCCCGTCGCTGACCGATCTGCTGATGTTCCTTGCAGGCTTCATGATGACACGGATGCTGGGGTCTGCGCCCATTGTCGCAGATGCCATTGTGGACCAACTGTCCCGGCCAACAGACAAAGCTACCGACTCAGGTGAGCATGTGCAACAAGGACTTTGCAGCAGCTGCACTGCTGCTCATGTGTGGTGTGGCCCATAAGGCTCTGAATTGTTTGGCAAGCGCGAGGGGAATCTGCTTCAACCATCCTCATTGCTTCACAGTAAAGGCCTGTCAAGATGCCATCATTGCAACTGGCTGAAGTGCTGCAGCCTGCTGGAGTTCCCAGAGCTCAAGGAGTTCTGAAAACATCTGCTTCTTTTTGGCAATCAATGCGTCAGCCTGTGAATCCAAGTAATGGATGTTCCAAGGAATGGATGGTGCTGGCGCATGTGTTGCCATGCAGGCATAGTTGCTTGCCTCTCTACAAAGGACGTGTGTATGCCACTTGCGCTTTCATCCAAACAGTGTGGCTTCATCACGATGAATGGCATGCAGAGAACCCATGTGTGCTCCTGCTCCTGCTCCTGCTGCTGGTCAGCCAAGTGTGCCTCTCAATGGTGTTAGTGCAGGCACTTCAAAGAGGCCTGTGACAGAGCAGGAAGCAGAGGAGATGGCAGCGGAGGTGTGGAAAGCTACCTGGCCCGTGGAGCGTGTGCGGCAGCGCGCCTTCTTCACGTTTGGCATGGAAATGCTGCTGACCTTGAACCTGCACCAAACGCGCGAGTTCTTTGCTGCGTTCTTCTCGCTCTCCGACTTCCACTGGTACGTTATCATGCTGTGCTGCATGTGTGGGCTGCCTTGGGTCTATTTTACCCCTGTTTTGTGCATGAGGCCAACCTGCTAATGATTGTAAGGGCCACAAGGAAACGTGCTAAGCACTTCCCTCCTGTAACTAAGGTGACACTTCAGAGCCTTGTGTCGCCATTGCAAGTTCTCGCATTTAGAGTACCCAAAGCCAAGCATTGTATCATAGATGCTTACATTGGTGCTAGACAGCGCAGAAAGTAAGGCATCCCTTGCCCCGGTTTTGTTTACAGGCAAGGCTTCCTGTCCGCCCGCCTGTCTTTCTTACAACTGATCAGCTTTGGGTTGTCCTTATTTACGAAGGCTGCGTCCTCGACACGCTTGAACCTCCTCAGGCTTGGCATTCCAGGTGCGAGTACTGGGTGGCAAGAGTTGCGTGCTAGCTTTAAAGATGCCCTTGCTGTGAGTCTTCCAACAGAGGGGGGCAGCTGGCCATAAGTTCTGGCAGGCTCCTTTTCTGAGTTGCAAAACCTGGCATATGATCATACAACTAGGCCTTGTTGAAGCTTGAGGCATAAAAGATGACCCTAGTGGCCTGGGTGGGTGCGCTGCCTGTGTTTAGGCATGAATGGCTTACGTTTGGTGTCAAACCAACCCAACCAGAGTCAATGCCACCTCAAAATGACTGCCACTGTACTTGCTTAATGATATGTGAGCCTGGATGCTGGAATGAGGTCTGAAATAGTACACTTATTGACCCATTTTGGTGTCCCTGAAGCTGATTTTTTTTGTAATTGAAATGCACTTGAGATGCACATCTTGCCAGCCACTGCGCTTTGTCGTTCCATTCCTTTTGCGATGATTTTTTCTTTTCAAAGATAAGACCACTGCACTAAAAACCTAGTGGTTTAGTGCAGTCATCTGTTGTGGAGTTTGGGGGGTCAGAGTGGGGTTCATGCTGCTGCTGATCTGGCATTTGCGCCATAACTGGCAAGATACGGACTCAATTGCCTTGGAGAGCCTGCAAATTGGGCTACGTGGCACTGCTGAGCGTGGCACTGCTGAGCTAAACTTGCCAATCATAGCGCACATGCCCCAGGTACATTTGAAGTGCATACCATATTAGGGCCTCAGTTGCACCCCACTGGTAATCCCAATCGATGGTTATCCCAATCGAGACCTCATGGTCTCGAAAACCTTGCTCTAAAGTGTCTTGTACGCTAGCCATAGTGGCTGGCCTGCTCAAGGCACTGGATGAATAGCACGAGTGCGGCTACCTACAAGCCCTTCAATCCTCATCAGTGGTAATGCCCAGGCTTGAGTGTCATTTTGGTTATGATTGTGAACGTCTCAAGACAGCATGCATTTAGGTGGTCACCGTGTGTTAATGAATGGAAGATGGCTGCCCTGCCTCACCATGTCTGATCTTGCATGCCTGCAGGCCTTGTACAAATGCTCATGGTCCTTTTGCCCACTGTGACTGGCTACTACAAGGACAGCCAGACTGTCAGGGACAAGAAGTTTGCGCATGACCAACAGGCAGCAGCGGCAGTCACGGCAAAACAGTCAGAGTCGGCGCCTCTGTCGCAAGGAGGAAATCCAAGCAGCTGAGCCTCGTGATGCTGCTGCGTGCGCTGCGCGTGCTCACTGTTCTACAAATATTATGCTGGAATGCGCAGGATGGTTTCTGCTGTACAAGGGTTTACAAATGAAGGGTCTACTAGAAGAGGTTAGATTACAAAGCTGTACCTGCCGAACAAGGGCAGCTTAGCTGAACTACAAGAATAGGCCTACATTCAAGATTGCTACTGCGAGCCTTCAGGATGGTTTCTGTCTTACATCTACAATAATAAAATGTACAAATGATATCTAGGAAATGGCGTGAAATATTGACAAGACACATGGGCGACAGGAGAACCCCAAATGGGAAAGGCAAGCCAGACCAGCGCTTCAAAATGCTAAATGCTGCGTAACTTAATGCAATATTCCAGTCGCCTGACCGTATCCACGTCTGCAGCGCAACGAGCTTTGCTGCCCTGCCGAAGGGCCCGTCATCAGAAAGTCGTCCAAAGGGGCAGCCCGATGGCAGACGGCGAGAGCAGTGCCAGTGCGCACGAGCATGTGGAGGCCTCCGACCCACACCATGAGCTCAGCGTGGCGCTTAGCGACAACAAAAGGAGGGAGGTGGCAACGCGTCCCAAGTTCCACCTGCAGCCGCTCCCGAAGTCTTGGTCGAACGACCCGAACGTGAGTAGAGGGGAACGCACAAACATCACAGGCTATTGTACGAGTTTTAATCTACTTATCGGAGCACCGACGATCGGAGGAGGCCCGGTGGACGCCTCTCGTGGCCAGCCGGCTGAGTGAGTTGCTGACTCACACCCTGACTCCTCACCTTGCTTCACGCTCACGCACAGGGCATACACTATGATCCAAGGACAGGCTTGTACCACATGGTATGTGTCGCCCTGTCCAATAGGGAGGCACCAAGCTAAGCACCAGTGCATCTTAGAGATCAGAGAGCACGGGTTTGTGCATGGGTGCATGCGCGCAAATGCAAACACGCTCTTATCCTCACTCAGAATTTTTAATCTTCTAAAATTTGCATGCAGTTTTATCAGCATTATCCAACAGGTGAGTGGAGGCACCAAGCCCTGCCTCTGGGGCATTACATGACAAAAGTTGCATGCCCAGAGCAGCACATCTTGCCTGCAATGGTGTTAACCCACGTGAGAAGTACCAGCTGCTTTTACATTATCATCCTGGTCGTTTGCATGTACCACAGCAGACATCCTTACATGTCCACTGATTGACCAGTGTGGCAATGTGTGCGTGCATCCAGCGTGCAAACTGGCTATGTCAGTTTAGATACAAGTATGTAGTATATATGGTATGCATATCCAGCAATTGTGCTTTTGCAGGTGGGAAGTGGACCTGGGGCCTGTCTTGGGGGCATGCCTGCTCAGCAGGTGAGCATTGATGACGCAGCTCAATCGCCTGACTGCGGGTGTTCTTTTGTCGAGAGCACATGGACAGCAAGGCTTCAGCACTTGGATGGTGCAAGCTTGACCTCCTGCTCAGGCGTGCCTGTCCTACCGACCATCCTTCAGCGTCAGGTAGTTTCATCTGAGCCCTGCCTGTTCATGGATGGGCCTAAACCTCTCTGCAATGCACCTCTGCCTGAATGCTCCCACCGCAGACCTCAAGGGCTGGCACCACCTCCCCCCCGTTCTGTCCCCCACGCCCGGCTGGGTGGATGAGGACGGCGTGTGGAGCGGATGTGCATTCCCCACAGAAGAGGGGACCATCATCCTGAACACGGCCTGCCGCAAGCGTGAAAAGACGCCCCCCGATCAGCTGCCCCCGCCAGACAGGTACACGCAGAGGACCTGGGGAGCTGCAAGAGGCCCCACCGAGCTCAGCTGTGCCAATCCAGGCACAGCTAGGCATGTGCTCCTGACTGGTCCATATGAGCGCTTAACCAGACCACCAACTCACTGACCAACTTGGCGTCGGTGCGCCAACAGAGGCATCAGAACAGTGTCCTGATCCATGTCAAGCCCCGATATCAGGGATCAACGCATCCAGAGTGGGCAGTCTGAGGCTTGGCAAAACTAAAACTGGCGCTGTCCTCTCACGCGCGTAGAAAATGGAACCTGTGCATCGGCCCCAGTAGAGCTGGTTGCTGGGGATACATTTCCTACTTGTGTTCAACCAGCTTGACTGCGTCACACACAGGCCCCCATAACAATGTCCCATGGTCAGATAACTTTTCCACAGGGCCTGATGATGATCAATGTGTGCCACTTTAGGATGTGCCTCTTTTGGACATGTCCGGTGAATGATCAGGGCAAGGTACTGCTCTATAATCACGGCATGGGCTGTGGTCTATGATGCCTGCACTGCTTTGTGATCACGGCGTGGGTTGTAGTCTATGATGCGAGCAAGGCACTGCTCCATGATCACGGGATGGGCTGTGTTCTGCGCACCTGTCCTCAATGCCGGTCAATGCTCATATGTTGCTGCTGTCTGTGTGCTGCAACAGGGACATGGGGTTAGAGGTGATTGAGACTCAAACATATGCGATCAGCGAGCCTGGAGACCCCCTTATGCGCAACTGGTGCAAGGTGCGCTGTGTCTTGCTGCACTTCGCACCTGAATTGACTGAGTCAGGCCCAACAAGCGCAACGGATCCAGGAATCGAGTTCTGGCCTTGTCTGATTTTGTCCTTGCCACCTTGTGCTGGCCAGCAGTTGCCCTGTGCACTTTAAGCTAACAACCATGGCATGGCAATTGCCAGACATTGCTGGCCGGGAGCATGTGCTGGAGCCAATGATCCGTATAACAAGACGCCCGCCACGCTTGGTGCGCAACTTTCAAGCTTGTTGACCCCCCATTCAATGATATGGTGCACAGGGCGACAAGCCCCTTCTAGACGCGCCTCCTTTCAAAGAGCTCACTGGCTGGCGTGACCCATTTCTGGTAAGCCAGGATTGCTTGTTGTGCAAGCCACACCATGGCCTGTTCAACATGCATGCGCAGCTGCCTCTTTCCAAGCATACAAACAAGCACACAAACGCATGCCGTACAGGAACTGTCATTGAGTGTGCATGCCCGTGCATTTGCTCACAATTCGCGCAGGTGGGGAGGCCTGGTGATGGCCTGCATGACAAATACACCATGATCATTGGCGCCGGGTTTGCGGAGAGTCCCAGAGGCACTGCTTTGCTGTACACATCTGACAGCCCGGTCAAAGGTACGCTATGCAAAAGGACCCCCTACTTTGCATACTTGGGCACAGATGTTAACCATGGAGCGGTTTGCTCTCCCAGTCGGCTCAGCTACTGAGAAGATGGATGACTTACCCTGGACTTGTAGGGCAGCACCCATTCACGCCTGTAAGTGCGACATTTGTTCCCTTTTACATGATGAGATATGGTTCATCCCTGGGCATAATTGCAGACTGGCAGTACAGGCACGAGCTGTGCTCTGGAGACGGGACCACAGGAAAGTTGGTGAGCAGTCTGCTTTGGCCTTAAGCTCAGGTGTTTGCTTGTGGATTTCCGCTGTTAAATGCTATGTTCTGAAGGCATGCTTGCTCACAGTGGGCCCCTGAGGAGTGGATAATGCTTGACTGGCCTTAATTATAATCATTCTGGTTCTTAACATAGACATGAACTTGACATCTTGCAGTGGGAGTGCCCGCTTTTGGCCAAAGTGCCGCCGATGCCAGCACAGGTGTATGTGTGTGTGTGTGTGTGTGTGTGTGTGTGTGTGTGTGTGTGTGTGTGCATGCGTGTGTGTAAGTGTGTATGTGTGTGAGTGTGTGGGCGCGTGCAAATGTCAGGATGCGGGCATGTTATGTGTGCTCATGATTGCTTGTTAGGAGATATATGCGTACGTTAGCACAAACTAGCACGTTTACAATTTGGACTAATTTATTGAGAAGAAGAGGTACTGGCCTAGCAATGGAGTCTTGCAAAACAGGCTGATAGCGCACGTGTGAGATCTTTGTGCTCAGATGTAGATTAGAATCCTTGGCTTCATGATTCCCCAATACCACTTGTTTCTGCTACATGAGGCTGTTGGCCCACCTCCTCACTTTCTTGAAGGGAAGGGTGGATGAGTTAACCTGCCATGTTGCCCTTTGCACTCCTTGAAGGAAACTGGCATTTGCTCCCCGACCTGCAATGCGGAAAAGTATGCCCCTGCCTACGAGAGGATAGACCCCGGCTTTGATTGGGCATTGATTGTGTGCCCCGATAATGCTGACCATGCACCAAGTAAGTTGTTAGGGAGTGGCGCTCCACTTCCCATGACCCTTCTCTGTATTGGCTCAGCTCAGGCCAGCTGAGCTCAAATGCCCTGACGGCCCTAAACAGGACCTGTTGAAATGGACCAGGTGAAATTTCAGCAAAAAAGCAAGTTGACTTGGTTGCACTTGTGCTGCTGGCTATGACATGTCCACCTTGTGACCTTGATGGAGATACCACATCTGCTGTACAGTGTACTGGCTGGGGAACTATGATCATACAAAGCTAAAGTTTGATATGGACAACTCCTACGGTGAGGTTTGCTGCTGGGTGTATGCACAAATGACTGCATACGCATGCATATGTGCCTGCATACGCATGCATATGTGCAGTACATGTTTATGCCACTTGTAGCACTCATACCAATAGCATTGTGCCTGGCAATTTAGACATAATTGAAACTCCAACAAACTTGATTATGTATTTGTTTTTTGCTCAGAAGTAGCAGGAAGGCTTTTTCCCACAGGAAAAATGGTGACATGGGCTGCAACATACTCAAATTTAGAATGAATTGCAGGCAAAATGGCCTCATGGCTTAATCGTGTATGTTTTGAAACGTAGTTTTCTTTGAACCTCCGAGCACAGACAAAAAGACAGGGCCCTGGGGTGCAAGCAACATCTCTGCAACCATTTGCATGGGAAAAGGGAATGCTCAAGATCAGAGTGCTGTGCACTTGTGCTGCTCTTGCAGGGCCCCATCCAGTGGACCTAGGTGGTCACACCTTTTATGCACCAAATATTTTGACAAACGATCCGCAAGGTGGTACTTCCCGTTGTGCTTGCTATCTTGATTAGTGCTGTGAATGGCATGTGTGAGAACTTGTAGCCAAGAATTACTTGTTGCTCTATTGTTGCTCACGCTCCCAATCAGCAGCTTATGATGGTCTGCACAATGCTGACATTGCTATAACTACATTCTCGTACCATACTGGCAACAATCACATTATTTTTGGACCTCCAGACAAACATGCCCTCAGCAGAGACTAAAGGACAGACACCAATGGGTGCCGATAATTTAAATTGAGACCTGTTTCTGATAAGCCTGCATACTTCTGACTGCTGCTTCTGTGTCAGGTCGACTAGTGATGTGGGGATGGTGTCAAGAGACAGGTATGAAGCAGCGTCAGATCATGCCAAGCTGCTTATACCTTGTATTGCTTCTGAGCAGCAGTCCAATGACAGACCAGGCCCACTTCATCACTTGTGTGCTGTGCTCTGCACCTGCCTGCGCCAATTTGCTCTCACCTTATTGCCACATGCCCCCTAAGTCCAGGCCGGCCCGAGCACATAAGTGGTGAGCACGAGTATGGCAGCTGTATGTCAGTGCCGCGTCTACTGTGGCGCCATCCGCGAAGCCCAGGCCACATGTGGCAGGTGTGGAGCTTCTTTGTATTCAAGTCACACCTACAGCGTTACTGGCCTTCCACAAACCCTGTTGCTTTTTGGGTGCTCGAGCATATGCCACTTATAGGCGAGACATGGTGTACTGGATGGGGCTGGTATTTGCCTCAGTCAAACCATTTGAAAAGGTCTGTGGGTGAGCAACCTTTGCAAATGATCTAATGTAAATGTGATTGAGCCAATACTTACGAGCGCAAGTAGAGCAGATCCACACACTTGGGTGAGTCTGTATGTAGTTAATGATTCAAGGAGTGTCAGAATTGTGGTCATCCTGGCTTGCTTTTGTGATGACCAAACTCAGAACTGTCTGAGAGCAGTCTCATAACTTATAAGGTAAGGCTGCTCTCGGCCGTCGCTCTGAAGAGGTTGCGCGCACCAGATTGAGCTGCCCTGGGCAGTCTAAAGTGCACACATGCATCACTCATGCTTAGATTGCTGCAAATTTTTTGGAGTGGCCCTGCCCTGCTCAAAACCATGGGCACTTGCTGCAGGAGCCCCTCCCCAGCATCTCTGAGCTGCGCAAGGATGACGCGTCCTGGTGGGAAGGACGGCTGGACCTTATGCCAGGTACAAGGCATAATCCAAGCCCATACATCTGTTGTGTTATACCGATTGCATGATTGACGAATTGTCAATGACGATACTCTTGCTCTTAGTTCTTCCTTTTCATGTTACTCAGGTTGACATTGCCTCAGAGCTGTGAGACATGCCTCCTTCGTGCTTCTTAACCTGCAGCCTGCACTGTCATCCTTTTTCTTGTGCTCATCCCATTCGGTGCTAGCCTTTGTGTGTTTCTGTTGCTGTGGATGAAGGAAAACCCTTCCCCTTGCCTAAGGAAATAGGTGAGGCAGGACATGTGGAGCTAGAGGTCACATTTGACCCGCCGCTGGCCATGGAGCCTATGGAGCTGTCGAACGGTGCAGCTGACATAGGTGAATAAATGGCTTCTATAAGTGATATTGTGCTCTTCCTATTATGCACCCATGTCAGCTGGAGAGCTGCTAAGAGATTAGTTTCCTGCTTCCTGAGCCCTGTCTGTAATGCCTGGCAACATGGGCAATAACATGCCCTGCATTCCCATTAAGTTATGAACAAGAGAAAGTTGCCCGCAGTTGCAATCACAGCTCTTTAAAGCATGCTCCTCCCATTCACAATCTTCATGGCAGTTATTGGCGTGGGCTTTACCTTTTTGATCCATCACTAATTTCCATTTGCAGCATTGGCACAAAATCCAGGGAGAGCTCACTTGATCAAAACCCTGCATTGGCTGCTACCTTGCAGACGAGAGTGCAGAGCAGCAGGCCAGGAGGACAATGCCACAGGTCCTCAAGTCGGGTATCATCTTCCGTCCACACCCCAGCGAGACCCCCCACAAGTCAGGCATCCCCTCAGGCCTCTACGGTGCTGCCATCCTCTATGACTGGCTAGAGGAGCGCCTGGATGTGGTGAGGAGGCAGCCCTGCTTGTGCTTAGTCCAGTGCGCATACCAGGCAGCAACTCTGAAGCAGAGAATAAAGCTGCTTCTTCATGAGCTCCTTCAACATTAGTGTTGTACATGTTCATAAATTCACTCACACTGGCGGCTTTTGGTGGCATGTTGCCTGATCTGCTAGCTGAGTTGTAGCATAGCATCTTGCACTGGCGCAAAGCCTTGAAGGGGAAAGAAAACCAACTGCCCTCAGCCATATAGCACAGCATCTTGCACTGGTGCAAAGCAAGGGAATAGCAAAGAAATTGCTTCTCTCAGCCATTTGTTTCTGCAATATGCTTTGATCAGGCCCTGTCTGCACATTTGCCCTCGGCCCTATGTTCCTGCAATACACTTTGATCAGGCTCTTTCTGCAATTTTGTATGCATGTGTGTTAGTTTGCTTGAGCGCACAAGCTTATCTATTTACTCCAATGCTTACGCAAATGTTTCCATTGGGGGCGTTCAGGTCTACAGCAATGGGCGGCAGCGTCTGGATGACCTTTGTGCTCTGCCCTATCACACATACGAGGACGTGGGCATTGACGTTTCTGACAGGTGCTCAAGATTTGTTGCTGGAATAAGTGTCTGGAGTGGCAAATTGAGATTGTTTGCATTCCTGGATACTTATTTGAGGTCTCAAAGGGCTTACCCATCTGATTGTATTGGGACCAGCATTTTAGCACTTTCATCACAACATGGAATTTGACATTTGGGAATTTGATGCTATGTGGCCAAATGCAGAATGACAGGCGCTGTGGAGGAGATTGATCTGAAGGGCGTCCATGTGCTCAATGTCCGTCATCTAGAAACTCCAGAGGGTCTAAACTTCAGCAGTTTTTTTAATAGTGAAGTACTTTCAGGTGCTGCATTTAGATATCATACACAATGACCCCTGGTCACAAAATCCCATCATAGAAACTGGTGTAGTCAACTGCTCCGCGTGCAGTATTGAACCCAATAGGATTTGAACATGCCTGCCATCTTACCATGTTTGTTATCTGTGTTGTTACAGGTGTGCAATGGTGATGGCAAGATGGAGCAGCGGCGAGTGGATGTGGCAGGCACACACATTGTTGGTAAGCGCCAAAAGGCAATTGCGAAAATTTGGAGCTGCAACTTCTCCAGAGGTAGCTACCATGAGTGCCAAAAGCCAACTTGCAAAACCTTGGAGCTGCAACTTCACCAGAGGTGGCAACCAGCAAATCATTTGCAGGATCTTTTTTGATACGTATCTCTGCCATGCTGAAAACAGCTATCAGAGCTTGGCGTGAATTGGATGGCCATGTTGCACAGGGCAAGTGTGCAGCCTCTGCTTCCAGGCTTGACGAGCATGAAACACAACTTTGAGGAGCTGCAAAGCCCCTCAAATTGGCAGCTCTTACTATGAAACACCCTCAATGAAAAGGAATGATCTTAGATGCTTGATGTTTAGTTTGGAGGGTGCACCCACCAGTCAGTTTATACCCAAGGGTAAGCTGGGTTGACTGTCTGAAGCTGGTCCACACAACCATATTGCTTAAACTTCACTGAAGTTGCATCTATTGAATGCAAAATACTTAGCCAACCGACTCAACCAGCCCCCTAATCTCAATGCAGTATAAATCTGGCTCTACATTCATTATTCTAGTGTGACATGACACAGGGCGTTTGACCAACCACAGGAACATTTGCTACATCTTTCCTATTTTGTTGACATGTATCATAAGGATTGGTCATCTAAGGAATCTAGATGGTGACTCTGAAAATTAGGACCGTGGCAGAGATGGCATATGTCCCCTTGGCAATTCTGACATGCACAATCCCTCAAGGCTGTATGATAGAGACTCATGCTGGTGCCAATTTTTGTTTTTGTTAGTTGTGGCTGTCTCTGCACAGAATGTGAATACGTGTACCCTTTTCATGCCTTTGGGAGAAGCACTTGCAGTGCCACAGGGCCTCAACAAGTGCTGTTGCATTAATCAATCCATCCAGACCTCGGCCATTGCATTGTCTGGGCTTGCGGGCAGCATGATGCTGCATCATTAATGCACCATCTTGCTACAACTGCGTGCTTGGCGGCTGTCCAATCATTCCTCTTGCTGTGCCATTCATGTATGGCCCTGCAGGCAGCAAGCTACATCATCCCCTTGACGAGCATGGCAACCCAGAAAAGACAAGGCCTCTCACGCTCCGCATCTTCCTGGATCACAGTCTGCTAGAGGTTTTCACTTGCACAGGTAAAGGATTGCATGCATTGAAGAAAGTGCATTCCAGGCAATCTAGCTTTGAAGATTGCTTCGTTTTCACACAGGTCTGCATTCAGATCTGCACACAGGTATTTCCAGGTAGGTTCATGTGCAGTAGGGTGGTGGCTGCAAGGTCTCACAAGCTGTTGGAAGTTTGCGTTGTTGGTAACAGCAATGTGAGATGATGGAGATGTGCGAAGCCAGCTGCAATCTTGGAATGGTAAGCCAACAAGGGCTACTGGGGCGCCATGATCTCTTGGGTGCGCCACCAATGAGCTCCGTCGTCATCATCACCATCTCACTGCTCGGCATATGGTTGCAGGCGAAGTCCTCACATGTCGTGTGTACCGGGAGTCTCAGGAGGCCGCGCATGGTGATGCGGTGGACCTCCTGCCCGTGCACTATGAGGAGGCCACTATTGAGCTGGCATCCTTTGGGGCCCCCACACCACTCACGCACATTGCCGCCCACATGGTTGACGAAATGTGAGCACACAAACGTTGCCAGACGCACATTTGGCACCTGCTCACATGCATTGCTGTTTAAGATACATGGCAGAAGGCGAGGAGGATCCTGTTGGTGGCACTCACATCCCTCACATCCGTGCATGCCAAACGCAGGTGGGAAGCTCCGGAAACACTTCATCGTTTGGAAGAACAGCTGCGTACAGCTGCTCAGCAGGCCAGGTAAAATTGTGATTGCATGACCGGCACAATTTTGGGGGACCTTCCACAGACTTAGCTTGAACAAGAAAGCCTTCATGGCTCTTCAACAGCGCAGCCAACTGCACAGCATTGTCAGGTCAAGTACTGCCAGACCCATACATGTGTTGCATGTTGCTTTATCCAGGGTGGAGGCGGAGCAGACACCTGACCGGTCCGAGTCACAGGAGTTCAGGCAGCTCGCTGACGTGGCAGAAGATGAAGCCGACAGGGCCTCATCAGAGGCTGAGTTTGTGCACGAGGTGCATTTTGCGCAGGCGATTTCCTTTCCATGTTCACTCCATGAGTGTGCATTTTTGCGCGCGCATGCCAGACACGCGCACATACAAATACGCACGCGCATGACTGCGTGCATACACATGTAAATGCACGAGCACACATATGCGCGCATGCATAGTAGAAGGCACAGGTGCAGCCAAGTTTGTGGATCTGGCTGACAGCTATCGTTAAGTTGGTCTAGCTTGAACAGGTGCAGACTGCCAGGCAAATAGTACAAATCTTCTGCATCGCCCCTACACTTTGTGAATTCTTGACACTTATGAACACCAGCACTCACAACGCCTTCATTGATTCATCTTTTTAACTGTCCAAAGCAGATGATGCAAAAGCCGCTGCATGAGCGCGGATTGTGGCCAGAGGCGCCCATGGAAGTGGTGCCTTCACCCAAGGACAGAGAAGCAAAAGAGGTACAGAAACGGGGCTCAAAGTGCAACTGGTCTGTCAGCTTGAGCATTCATGACCTGGCTTATTAGTTTGCTGATGTTGCAGGATTTGTACTGCCCCGCAGCCAGCTCGTTTCTGAGTAGCTTGTGCGAGGGCCCTTTGCTTGTTGTTCTGTACAATGCATGTCTTCTTGAGTGATGCCCTTGAACATGAAATGTGTATTGCAGGTGCAAATGAATGCGTTCCTGCAAGAGTATTGCCAGCAAGAAGAGTGTACAGATATTGATATTCACAAGTAAGTGTTTATCTATGCATCTTTTGCTAAGCATCTTTTGCCCAGCAATCACAAGGCAGCTGGCTCATTTGACAAAGTAGAGATTTCTGTTTGAATACAACAGCCAACATTGCACCCAAAGGATGATATGAGGCACCCAGATTCTAGTTGGCATCCATGAAGCCACCGGTCTTCTAGTACAAAGATGAATTGAACTTGAGCGCACTCGGGATGCTAAATGTACTGTGCGGTTTGGCTGCAGGTACATGGATCAAATGTGCCTTAGAGAGGGGCCTTACTACGAACATCATGAAACTCCAGAAGAGCAAAGGGAGAAGTAGTTCTCAGCCCATATGCTGAAATCTGACCTGTGAGCTGGCCTGGTATCGCTGGACTGCGATGAACATGTGATGCAGGAAGGCAATTGATGATTTCTTTGGCGTCACAATTTTAAACATGTACAGTGTCATTTTCAAGAGTATATGCGAGGGATCGACGAAAGTTTATTCGAAAGTCGTACTAATCTGGAATTCAGAGCGCACAACATATTTCATACTTGACCAAAAAATAATTGCGCATCAATCGATCCAACGTTGATTTGCGTGTGGAAATGACGAGCACCAGTGAGCTCTCCTGGGCCAATGAGGTAATCATAAGGTTCTCAGACCTAAAGAACACATTTTGGAGCTCGAAACTGCTAATTAGGGTGCACATCAATGATACACGTGTATGTGTGCACACACCGCTGAGGACAGGATACCTTGATCTGATATGGCCATGGGTTTATATGCATTTCCTGGGTTGCTTGCTTTGCTGGGCACAATGAAGAATTTCTTACTCTCAAGAACATCTGCCATCATTAAAAGCAATTAAGGTGCACCCGCAGGCCCTGAACCGAGCAGGCTTCCTAGCCGATCCCACTTCCTCTGTAGCGACCATATTTGCCCCTACCAACACCGCACTCAGAACATATGCAGACACAAACCCAACGGTGCGGCTATGGTGCAGGTTTCCCTCTTGATATGTCTCTTCAGACCCTTTTTTCTGGCCTGACATTTTCCTCCCTATTTGCCAGGCGGATGTGCTGCTTGACTCACTCGCTGGATTGGATTGCATCAACGCCCATTGTATTGAGGGCCTTGCGCTGACGACACAGGGTGAGGAGGCCTGCTTGGCTTCTTCATCGTTCTGGCGCACTCATTCAGGCAAACAGTGCCTCCTTCATGACAGCCAGTTCTGCTTGCCAGCTTGGGTATGTCTCTGCTTGTCTGCTGTCCCTTATATTGTCTTGCGTACCCCTCTCCACTTGCAGATATGCTCGAAGGCTCCACCGTATACAAGTCCAGAGCTGGCACCGCTCTAGAAGTCATCAAGAGGTGAAACATGGAGAATCCTTTCTGGCGTTGCCCTGCCTACATGTCTAACGGATACAGCGGCAGCGAGACACGCACACATGCATGCATGTTACTGTACAGGGGAGTTGTCATCACCGTGAGAAGTCCCACGCACGAGGCTACTGTGCTCATGCCAAACCAAAAGCACGGCAGCACAGTCATACACCAAGGTAAGGTCAGCTGCCTGAGGTGCTCAACAACTCGTTTGCGAGTGTGTGCCTGCGGGTGACGAGCGCCCCACAGCAAGCCCTTTCCAGGAGCCCACGTCCCACGTGCCAATGCAGTTGACCGGGTCTTGAGTGATGTGGCGCGGACGCCGGGGCTGACCGCCGAGCCTGCACCTGCAATGGACCCGATGGCTGACTCAAGCTGGGCTGCAGAGGCAAGTACCAAAACGGGCCTCCCAGTCATGTTCAGGCTTGCTTGTGACAGTTTGGAGCTGCCAGCTGCCAGCAACACGACACAACACCAACGCATGCACGCTTGATGCACCCAGGCTCTGGCAAGGTCAGGCTTAAACCCTACCCAGATCACCAGGTGAGCATAAGCATCTTGCACCCATAGACACGCCTTGTCTCCGTTCTATTCACACACACCACATCCCAATCTCTCTCTTTCTCTCTCTCTCTCTCTCTCTCTCTC
>LKMJ01001877.1_pt1 | contig 18917 bp, 18 predicted proteins | sample 643391 | NCBI WGS metagenome assembly LKMJ01 (sample SAMN04112250, study PRJNA286221) | soda lake metagenome | biome: soda lake; feature: Kulunda Steppe; material: water; isolation source: sample PL-Br10 brine of Picturesque Lake | place: Russia: Kulunda steppe | collected 2010-07 | reverse complement strand
TCTTCTTGTTCGACCTGTGAGATGGCCGTCTCACAGTCCGGACACCAGATCGTCGGCGCACGCTTTCGGTACTCTCGACCCTGTTCGTACAGGTCGAGGAAAGAAAGCTGGGAGATACGCTGGACGCGTGGCTCGATTGTTTTGTAGGTGTTATCCCAGTCGACCGAGATAGCAAGCGACTGGATATCCTCGGTGAACGCTGCTTCGTAGTCTTTACAGACATCACGACATTTCTCCTGGAACTCACGGCGAGTGAAATCGCTGTGATTAATGCCGAGTTCGCGTTCCGTCAGTCGCTCGGAAGCGATCCCGTTGTCGTCGTAGCCAAACGGGAAGTAGACGGTGTCTCTGGCCATCCGGTGATAGCGGGCGACGAAATCCTGCAGCGTGAACTGGTAGAGATGGCCCATATGAAGATTGCCCGACACCGTCGGCGGCGGCGTGTCGATGGTGTAGCGTGTATCAGCGTCCCCCTCGTAGGCGTAGGTGTTGTCCTCGACCCACTGTCGTTGCCACTCCGGTTCGACCTCGCGGGGGTCGTACTCGCCATCGAGTGTTGCGGATTGCTCTGTGTTCTGTTCTTCGGCCGGTGGATCCTGTGTGTCGCTCATGGTTGTAACGCTCGTATTGCGCTCGAAAAACGGTGCATGCGCCGAGTTGTGGGGTGTTAGTGGGGCAAAAGCGCCCCTACTACAGGTAGTACTCGGCGCGACATGGTTGTATATGAGCAAACGGATGGTATTAATCGCATGGTTTCTCCCCTCGGGTGATTGGGACAACCCCGAGTCAGCTTTCGAAGCCTTTATCCTCGCGGTTGGCTACATTTTTTTTAAACAATGTCCGACAAACCAGCTTCGATGTACCGGGATATCGACAAGCCCGCATATACCCGACGGGAGTATATTACGGGAATTCCCGGTTCCAAGATCGCACAGCACAAGATGGGGGACCGCAATACCGATCCCGAGGACTACCCAGTTCAGATCTCGCTGGTCGTCGAGGAAAGCGTCCAAATCCGCCACGGATCGCTGGAAGCTGCCCGTCTCTCGGCGAACCGCTACCTGATTCAGGAACTCGGCGAGGGCAATTACAAGATGATCCTCCGGAAGTTCCCACATCAGGTCCTCCGTGAGAACAAACAGGCAACCGGTGCCGGTGCAGACCGTGTTTCCGACGGAATGCGCCAATCTTTCGGGAAGATCGTCGGCACGGCTGCACGCATGAACGCCGGCGAGCGATTGTTCACAGCATATGTCGACGTCGACCAAGCTGAAACAGTCAAAGAGGCCTACCGGCGTGCGTACAACAAGATCACACCGCCATGCCGTATCAAGGTCGAACGCGGCGAAGAGCTGTTGATCGCATAATCAGCAGGTCTTTTATTTCCGATTCCGTTTTCGAGGTATGCTCCGCCTGGCGGTGGCGACAAATGCAACGACCTACGAGCGGATGCAATCACCGCTCGAAACACGAGGGATCGACGCGGAATATATCGAGACAACAGAGCGTGCAGTCGCCCTTTCTCGTGGCCCAGACGCCTACCATGTGTCTGGTGAGGCGGGAACCACAGACCCATTCGATGTCGGGTTCGTCTTCCCTCCTCGGCTCGCAGAAGGTGGCGTCGCAGCCGGATTGCTCGATATACCGTGGGTCAACGACCGCGAAGCAATCTTGCGATCCAGACACAAGGGTGAAACACTCGCTCGGCTATCGAAACACGGCGTTCCCACTCCAGAGACAGTCGTCGTCTCGAACCCAGCCAACGAAGGCACGCTGATCGAAGCATTCCAGCACTTTGACGGGCCCGTTGTAATCAAACCGAACAACACAACACGGGGGATCGGTGTTGCCAAGGCAGAGGACTTGGACTCGTTTCTCGGAATCTGTGATTATCTGGATCTGGTCCACGATTACCGGGCGACGGGTGATTGTTCGTTTCTGCTTCAGGAGTTCCTGCCGGGAGCGCGTGATTACCGGGTGATGCTCATCGAGGGGGAGGTCGTTGGTGCAGTCGAACGGCGACTTCCCACTGATGCACTCGAATCCGGCCAGTGGAAACACAACGTCCACCGCGGGGCAAACGCGACCGGCGTCACTCTCCCAAAAAAATTGCAGGAGCTTGCAACCGAGGCCGCGGCGGCGCTCGACATTCCGTGGCTCGGCGTGGATCTGCTCGTCAGTGAGAACCGAGCGGTCGTCAACGAGACGAACGCACGGCCGACAATCGATTCGGCGACAAAATACGAGGATGGCTTCTGGGATCGGGTTGCCGAGTTGATTCACTCACGAAAATAGTCTGGTCGAGGATCTCGCCACTCGGAACCCGACGCGTACATGTCCCAAACGTGTATGCAGTATGCACACGTACCGCGAGTCATGACAGACGTCAACGGTGCCTGGACGGCCGACCAGTTGGAGACGTTTCTCACGGAATCGGTGATACCGGTCCGGTTGGGCTGTCACCATCCGAGTGGGGGCCTTTGGATGCTCTCTTTGTGGTTCGATTACCAAGAGAATGCGTTCAGGTGTGCGACCAGCAACGACTCGGATCTCGCTAGCTTTCTCCGGCGAAACGATGATGTGGCGTTCGAAGTCTCGACGAACCAGCCACCGTACATGGGCGTTCGCGGGAAGGGAACCGCGTCACTGGAACCCGACGAAGACAAAGAGGTGTTACGGAGGCTCTTGCACCGCTATTTCGGCGGGACAGAGTCCGAACTCGCAAGAGCCCTGCTCAAGGACGAGCGCGACGAACTCGCCCTGACGGTCGAACCGGACCGTCTCTACACCTGGGATTTCGCGGACAGAATGGGAAGTGCACTCGCGAAGTCGCCTGCACACAACCCCGAACCCAAGTCCCCGAGGTATCGGGACTGATAGTGTAAATTGGGTGCCTTTCCCGCCATGGAAACGCAAAGTGTATGCTGTCAACGGCCTCGGAGTTCACTTTACACAACTATTGAAACAGACTGTTATAGTGTCTCCCTTGACATATGTCGAAACTTTGGGTTTGAGCAACATTTTTCGTTGGTCGACTCACAGTGATTGCTGTGACCACTGTCGTCTCTCTGGTGAGCGAGCCACTCCTGGCAATTGCTGAAAACCACACAAACAGTGAAAATAGCGACTATCAGTCTGCGACAAGAGGCCAACAGAGAAAGGCCATTCGTCGGTCTGTACAGGTAAATCAGTGGTCTCGGCACCGAGAGGGTTCGTCACTGCGAGATGTACGTGCCAGAGCAGACTCGGAGCAATGGTAAAGTACCACGGGTCAGGTGTTGAGCAAATCGAAGATTTGCGAAAGCCGAAAACGGACGTTTTCGGAAACCCGTGGAACTCTCGCTGAACTCTTTAGACTCGATCGAGGACTCGTGGCAGTTCATCGATGACACCGGTTTGGGCCAACCAGCGGTCGCCGTAGTGATAGAGCACACCGAGTGTCAGCGCCCAGACGACGTGGCCGATCAGCGACGGAAGCGTCAGCATCGGTATCGACTCCGGGATGCCGACAAGCTGTAGCCACAGCGGCATGATGATCCCGGCTGCAACGAGCCAGAGGGCTACTCCCAGTCCAAGTGCGATCAGCAGTCGGTCTCGCATGCTTTGCGTATACATTACGGGCCCCGCAGAGAGCGCTCCAGCGTAGACGAGCCCGAAGACAACGCTGTGAAATTCGTGTGTGATGATGGCGATAGCCGGATCTTTAACTCCATAGAGCGCACCGATGACCGGAATCTCTCCGCCTGCTGCATTCATCGCAATTCCCATCGTGATGCCGGCGACGAGTGCAGAACTGACTGCGAGGACGATCCGTGACGGGGAAACGCCCGGTGTCGTTAGCGAACTCGGGCTTGCTGTCGTCGTTGGTTGTGCTCTGTCGACCCGTGGCAGTGTAATCGAGATTGTCGTCCCCGTCTCCCCGACGTCAGTGTCAATCGTCCCTTCGAAACTCTCGACGAGCAACCGAACGATATTCAGCCCGAATCCAGTCGTCGGGTCGTCGAACTCCGCTATTTCTCCACACTCTAGCAACCGCTGCTGATCGTCGGGAAGCCCAGGGCCGTTATCACTGATTTGTACCACGGCTTCAGTTCTCGTTGTCTCGACGTGTACGTCGACGCGAGGTGTGTCCTCATCGCTGTACTCGATTGCATTGACGAACAGTTGCTGGAAGACCTCTCGCAACTGGGCATTTGCCCGGACGTCGATATTCTCATCAGGTGGACTATAGCTGTATTCAGCGTCGGAATAGTGCTTTTGAATCGTTTCGAGTTCCTCATCCAGACACGCTTTCAGATCGACAGCGCCGATGGAGAGGGTGGATTTGTCGGCCGTATTCGAGAGGTATTTGACGTCCTCGATAATATCGATCACGTTCTGGGCTTGCTCGCCGATTGTCTCAACAGACTGTTGGTTGTGCTGGTTTTCGAGGACATCTGCGTGGCCTTTGATCGCTGTCGCGGCGTTTATGACCTGATCACGAAGGAGACGGTTGAGCAAGATGAGTCGGTTGGCCTGCTGTTGCAGGTCACGGCGGTGTCTGCGATTGCTGGCTGCATACAACCCCGTAAGCGTCCCACCGACGGCACCGCCGATGAGAAAATTCGAGAGATACGTCTGTGCACGCAACTCGTCGATATTCATCAGACCATCCGGCTGCGAACCGAGGAATGTCAATACGACCAATATTCCCATCGCTCCCGTCCCGATGACACACCAGCGAGCAGTCGTTCGGACCAACTGGCGGTCGTACCGGCCAACAGTCAAGATCACACCGAATGCCGAAAGCGAGAGGCCGAGTACGAGCGGGACGACACCCGCAAAGAGAAACTGCACAGTCGAATCGCGCGCGGCAAGCGTCACAGTAAACCGGGTGAGAAAGAAGCCGATCAACGCGATGAGCAACCCGCTCGCCGATAGCGAACGCCAGTTCATGACCGAAAGACTATCTGCGGTCTTTTCAAAGGTTCGGCGGATCGGTTCCGGGAGTGCACAACCGTCCAGAAGGGAAAAGAGGAGAACTATATAACTGCGAACAAAACAACAAACCTGTGACAGACGCCATCCCGACTGGCTGTGAACCACTCGACGAACTGCTCGGCGGCGGGTTCGAGCGAAAAGCAGTCACACAGATCTACGGCGCACCAGCAGCAGGCAAGAGCAATCTCGTTCTCTCTGGCGCTGTTGAAACTGCTGTGGCCGGCAACTCTGCACTGTACATCGATACCGAAGGGATGCCAATCGCACGGCTCGAACAACTCGCAAGTGGATACGACGAATCCACCGAAGAAATCGCCTCCCGTATTATCATCAGCGAGGCACTCACGTTCGAGGAACAACAGGAAGCAGTACAGGACACCGCCGAGTTTGCAACCGAAATCGACTTTCTCGCACTCGACAGCGCAACCGGCTTCTACCGCCTTGAACGGACCGAACAGGACGAAGGGGAAGCACTTCGAGCAGTCGGCAGACAGATCACACACTTGCTCTCACTCGCACGAAAACACGACATTGCGGTGGCTTTCACGAACCAGGTCTATACCGACCCTGACAGTGAGAAGACGAGCGCACTTGGCGGACACACACTCAACCACTGGTCTGGGGTTGTCCTCCGACTCGACCGGTTCCGTGGCGGCAATCGGCGGGCAACACTCGAAAAACACCACTCGAAAGAAACCGGCGGTAGCGCTCAGTTTCGAATCACTGAGTCCGGACTGGCCGGTGGCGAACCACGGTAACCACGCTAATTTATATTTACCATTCTCGACGACGAAAATGAGAGGTTACCTATTATAAGGGTCGGGGGAGAAATGGGGTAATAACGCTTCCAGCTATGAGTTTGATGATAGACATCCGGAAACTCGGACTATTTAACAAGATGGCAAAGCAGGGTGGGAACACAGTTGCCAACCACCTTAGCCAGATGACCGGAATGGAGACGGAGATGGAGATCACGAAAATCAACTTTATCGACATTCCGGATATCAAAGCCCACGTCGGGGATGAAAAGCAAATCGGGATTAGCCTCGAAATGACCGAGCGTCCATACGGGTATATTCTGTTCCTGTTCAACGCCGAAGATGCGAAAAAGCTCGCACACGGAATGATCGGGGATATGGATGATGGTGGAGAACAGACCGAAAGCGGGTTTACCGACATGGAACGGTCTGCAATCCAGGAAATCGGAAACATCATGACCTCCGGCTTTATCGATGGGTGGGCGAACGTCCTGAACACGACAATCGATATGTCGACGCCGACGTTTACCTACGGTCCCGGCAGTGGAATGGTCGACGAACTCGTCGGCGACCGAGACGACGAAATGGCACTCATGTTCGACTCCCGTGTTCACGCACTCGAATCTGACATCAACGTGAAAGTGTATACGTTCCCCGAACTCGACGAACTGGTCGGCCTGATGCAAGAAATCGAAGTCTGATTACGAGCTTTTTGCGGGCGGTCTTTTCGTTTTGAGCCCGGAGTGGCGCATACGCCGTTGCTGATTGAGTAGAATATGAATATGTGATATAAATATCAACATCGGGGTTTATGGTGGTATGTTACAACATATTATGATATGGATTTGCTAGAAGAGAGCATCGTTCCAGAAGACGCACGAGGGGTAAAACAAGAAGCACGCGAGTTTGCCGAAACACACATCGAGCCAAACGCGCAGGAGTATTTCGAGAGCGGCGAGTATCCACGGGAGATACTGGAAAAAGGGATGGAAGCCGGCCTCGTCGCGCAAGGGATCTCCGAGGAGTATGGGGGGCGTGGGTTATCGCTTGCGGAGACACTCGCGCTTACAGAGGAGTTTTATCGAGCGGACGCCGGGATTGGGCTGACACTCCAGCTCGCCGAGTTCGGGACCCAGATGCTCGAAGACCACGGTACCGAAGAACAAAAAGAAGAGTTTCTGCGGCCAGTGGCGGAAAACGAACAGATCTCTGGGCTTGCCGTCTCCGAACCCGAGACTGGCAGCGACCTTGCCGGCATGACGACGACCGCCGAAAAAGATGATGACGAGTGGGTGATAAACGGCGAAAAGTACTGGATCGGAAACGGTGTCGAAGCTGACTGGGTCACACTGTATGCGAAAACGGGTGACGACGAAAACGACAGATACAGCAACTACTCGCTGTTTATCGTCCCAACCGACTCACCGGGCTACGAGGCAGAACACATCTCCGAGAAGATGTGTTATCGCGCCTCGAAACAGGCCCACATCACACTCAACGACTGTCGGATTCCCGAAGAGCATCTCATCGGCACTGAAGGAGGTGGGTTCTACATGCTCGCAGAGTTTTTCAATCACGGACGCGCGGTCGTTGCTGGCCATGGACTCGGACTCGCCGCCGCGGCAATCGAGGAGGCGTCCACATTCGTCCACGACCGCGAGGCCTTTGGCCGGTCGGTCAATGAGTTCCAGTCCGTCCAACACGACCTGGCCGAGATGCGCATGGAGTTCGAATCGGCCCGCGCACTCGCCTGGCGAGCAGCCGAAAAGGTCGAAAACCACGATAACGCTGGATACTGGGCCGCGCTGTCGAAAGCAACCGCAACGGAAGCGGCAACTTTTTGCGCCGAAAAAGGAATGACTCTTTTCGGCGGTCGCTCTGTCCTCAATGAAAACCGGATCTCCCGCATCTACCGTGATTCTAGAGTTCCTGTCATCTACGAAGGTTCCAACCCGATTCAACGCAATCTGATCTACCGACAGGCTCCTCGGTGACTATCCGCGGCCGCACGTATTGATTTGTTGATAAAGGGGCAGGTAACCTGTCTGTCGTGGTTAATCATGCTAGTTGTTATGCGTTAACAAGGTTTTAGTTACGTGCCCTCGTGGTTTCGAGTATGCCGATGGAATTGATTGTGAGGTGGTACAGATGAGCGAGCAAGCTCTAATGTGGCGGATCGCAGGGGGGTCGGGAGATGGGATCGACTCGACGAGCCAGAACTTCGCGAAGGCGTTGATGCGCGCTGGCTTACATATATTCACCCATCGACACTATCCCTCACGGATCCGCGGTGGCCATACGTACGTTGAGGTACGCGCACACGACGAGCCAGTCAAATCCCGTGGGGATGGGTTCAACTTCCTTCTCTCACTGGGAGATAGCTTCGCGCGAAATCCAAGCGATGAGGCATACTACGGCGACGAGGAGTTGAAACCACTGGCTGAACATCTCGACGAACTCAACGACGGTGGCGTGATCGTTTACGACACTGGTCTCATCGACGAGGAGGCAGTCGAACAGATCGACCTCGAAAAACGAGCAGAAGAGAACAACTGGCACGTCTATCCAGTCGATCTGCGCGGGCTTGCCCGCGAGCACGGCCGGGAAGTGATGCGAAACACTGCCGGAATCGGGGTGACCGCTGGATTACTCGGTATCGATACGAGCCATTTCGAAGAGCTAATCAAAGACGCGATGTCCGGAGAAACCCAGGAAGCGAATCTCGAAATCCTGCAGGCCGCCTACGAGATGGTCCAGGATTTCGATACGACTCACGACCTTCGTGTCCCCTCGGGATCACACGACCGCGAGATGGCGATGTTGAGCGGGAGCAACGCCATCTCGTATGCAGCACTCGACGAGGGCTGTCGGTTTATTGCCGGCTATCCGATGACGCCCTGGACTGACGTCTTTACGATCATGTCCCAGAACCTGCCCCATTTCGGTGGGATCTCCGAGCAAGTCGAAGACGAGATTGCTGCTGCAGCGCTTGCTCTCGGAGCCTCACATGCGGGTGTCAAAGCAATGTCTGGTTCCTCCGGTGGTGGCTTTGCGCTGATGAGCGAGCCACTTGGACTTGCGGAGATGACAGAAACGCCAATCGTGCTGGTCGAGGCAATGCGTGCCGGGCCATCGACTGGCATGCCGACGAAACCCGAGCAATCTGACCTAGAACACGTCCTGTATACGAGTCAGGGTGACTCCTGCCGTGTCGTGTTCGCGCCGGCAAACGTCCGGGAAGCCTACGATCAGACGCGGAAAGCCTTCCAGATCGCCTACCATTACAATCTCCCAGCGATCGTCGTCTACGATCAGAAAATCCAGGGTGAGTTACGGACGGTTCCGGTGGATTTCTTCGACCGCGAACCGAACCCGGAGCTAGACGGAGTACTCACTGAGGACGAACTCGCAGAGGCCGCTCACGACGCCTCGGGCAAGTTCATGCGCTACCGACACGATGTCGAAGATGGTGCAAACCCCCGGTCGATTCCTGGCCAGGAAGGTGGTCGTCACCTCGTAACAGGCAACGAGTCCCAACCAGTCGGCCACATCGCAGAGGGTGCGGACAACCGAAAAGCACAGGTCGACAGACGGTTGCGTAAACTTGAATCGGTCCGCGAGGAACTCGACAGCGAAGACCGCTCACACCAGACCTATCATGGCCCGACCGGCGCAGAACATGGCATGCTCGTCTGGGGGAGCCAACAGGACACCGTCTTCGAGGCAGTCGACCGCCTCAACGCCGATGGTTACGATGTCAAAGCACTCGGTGTCAGCGACCTGATGCCGTATCCAAAGACGGAGGTGAGTGCCTTCCTCGAAAGCGTCGAGAACTGTCTGGTTGTCGAGATGAACGCCACTGGCCAGTTCCGCGGGCTGACACAGAAAGAACTCGGCAAGTTCGGCGAGAAGTTGACTAGCCTGTTGAAATACGACGGCGAACCGTTCGAGCCCGGCGAAATCGTCGAGGGCTTCGAATCGAGTATCGAGAACGACCAGCCCGGCAACAACATGAAACTACAGCCAGCCACAGGTGACTAAGCCGTGATCGACACACCAGCTAACCCAGTCAGAACGAATTGTGCTAAAAGTGATACAAAGACGAGAGGTGATAACAAATGACAGCATTCTCGGCAATCGGGACGGACAGAGAGGCAGAAAAAGACGACTTCACGCCGGGTGTCGAGCCACAGCCGACGTGGTGTCCGGGCTGTGGTGATTTCGCGGTTCTGAAAGCACTGAAAGGTGCGATGCCAGAACTCGGACGTACACCCGAAGAAGTGTTGCTCGTGAGCGGTATCGGCTGTTCGGGTAAGCTCTCCAGTTACTTCGAGAGCTACGGCTATCACGCGATTCACGGACGGACGCTACCGATTGCTCGGGCAGCAAAACTTGCAAACCCAGGACTAGAAGTGGTCGCTGCGGGTGGCGATGGCGATGGCTACGGAATTGGTGGCAATCACTTCATGCATACCGCTCGCGAGAACCACGACATTACCTACATCGTCTTCAACAACGAAATTTTCGGGCTGACGAAAGGACAGACCTCGCCGACGAGCCCGAAAGGCCACAAATCGAAAACCCAGCCATCTGGCAGCGCAAAAGACCCCGTTCGGCCGATGACACTCTCACTTGCCTCGGGTTCTTCGTACATTGCCCGGACTGCGGCAACGAATCCGAGACAGGCCCAGGAAATCCTCGTCGAGGCAATCGAACACGACGGCTTCGCACATGTCGATTTCCTCACGCAGTGTCCAACCTGGAACAAAGACGCAAAAGAGTACGTTCCATACACTGACATCCAGCAGGCAGACGAGTTCGACGTCGATATTACGGACCGTCGGGAGGCCGCAGATATGATGTACGAGGCTGAAAGCCGCCTCTACGAGGGTGAAGTCCTGACTGGCCGGTTCTACCGAGACGCTGAACGTCCCTCCTACAGCGAAGAAAAACGTGCAACCGGCGAAATGCCTGCTGATCCACTGGCAGAACGGTACTTCGATGAGGATGCAGAGTGGGCCCGTTCTGTGGATGAACTGCTTGGACGACACACCTGATACAGTCGTTCGTGACCATTTACCGCCGTGTCGACACAGGTTCCCTGCGACAGGGCGTGACACAGCCGATAGTGCGGTGCAGGGCTGAAAAGAATCACGAACGACCGTATGACGGGTCCCAGCAGAATTAGTTTCCCAGTCTGCAGGACACTTTGTGCATTCGGAAGATATTTTTCCTATGGACTGAAATATACAGTCATGAGTGCAGAGGCTACGGAACAACGTATTCTCTCCGTCTTAGAAGAAGACGCACAGGCGTCGTACGCAGAGATTGCAGAGCGTGCGGATGTATCCAAACCAACTGTTAGAAAATATATCAAAAAGCTAGAGGAAGAGGGGGTGATTGTGGGGTACTCCGCGGATGTCGATCCAAAGAAACTCTCCGGGCAGTCGATTGCAATTCTAGGAATCGACGTCGAGAGCGAACAGTACGTCGAGGTCACGCAAAAACTGAAAGAACTCGATGCAATCGAGAAACTGTATACCTCAAGTGGCGATCATACCCTGATGGCAGAAATCCGAGCACCGGATGGTGATGCGCTGGGGCGGATCATAAACGACGGAGTCGTCGAACTCGACGGCGTCAGTGCTGCACACCCATCCTTTCTCCAGGAACGTCTGAAATAATGGTTGGGTTCGTCCTGGAAAAACTCCTGACTTTTTATATGATCGGTCCCCAAGACGGCGTATGACTCACCGGCTGCTTCTCGGCTGTGACCAGTTATTGTTGCCCGTCGCAGCGTCACTGACAGAGCAGCCAGGCGTGGTCCAGATCGGGACAACAGACCGGACACTCGCGGAATCGCTTCAGGAACGGGGTATTGCGGTCGAAATGCTCGATACCATCGATCGGGAGACGATTGAGACCTTCGATCAGCCGGATATCGTCGGTGTCTTCGCCGAACAGCCCGCCCAAAACCGGGAGATCGCACTTGCAGCCCGGTCTGTCTTCCCGGATGCACATTTGGTTGTCTACACTGGTAAACCCGCTTTTGGGGCTGCGCCGACGCGTGATCCACCGCTCAATGAGATTGCCGACACGCTTTTCGATCCGGGAGAGGCACTTGCCTCACATGTTTCGACACGGATCGGTGAGAGTGGCCAGCGAATGCGCCATCTACAGCGTGTGTTACGCGATATCGACAGGCTCGGAGTTATTGCCCACGACAATCCAGATCCGGATGCGATTGCGAGTGGGATAGCACTCGCGCACGTGGCCGAGATGGCTGGCTGTCGTGCCGAAGTCTGCTACTACGGGGAGATTACCCACCAGGAAAACCGGGCCTTTATCAATGTCTTGAATATCGATCTCCGAAATCTCGACAAGGATGAGGATCTCTCGGAGTTTGGTGGGTTTGCACTCGTCGATCACTCGCGGCCGGGCGTCAACGACCAGTTGCCACCGGACACGGATATCGACATCGTCATCGATCATCACCCGCCCCGCTCGCCTGTCGATGCACGCTTTGTCGACCTCCGCAGCAACGTTGGCGCAACGAGTACACTGCTCGTTGATTATCTCGACCGGTTCAATATTCCATTGGATGAAGAGATTGCAACAGCACTGCTTTTTGGCATTCACGTCGACACCAAGGGATTTTCGAGAGAGGTTTCACAGCAGGATTTCACCGCCGGCGCTGCACTCGTTCCGGCGGTCAACTTCGGTATGCTTGAGCGGATCGAATCACCGAGTATCAGCCCACAGACGTTCGAAACGATTGCCAGTGCAATAAACAACCGGCGGGTCGAAGGAAGCGTTTTGCTTAGTTGTGTCGGCAAACTCCCCGAACGGGATGCACTTGCCCAGGCAGCAGACCGATTGCTCGGACTAGAGGGGATTACGACGACGCTCGTCTATGGGATCAAAGACGGGACGATTTTCGTTTCTGCCCGCTCCCGCGATCCGGAACTCGACCTCGGTGAGAGTTTGCGCAAGGCGTTCGGGCAAATCGGCAGTGCGGGCGGTCACGTCGACATGGCAGGTGCCCAAATCGAACTGGGTGTGCTCGAATCAGTCGAAGACCACGAGGAGTCACTGACAGAAATCGTCGAAGCGGTCGTTGCATCACGGTTTCTCGATGTGCTCACCACACAGCCCGAGCCACCAGTCGAAGGTCTCTACATGACAAAATCAGAACTCAACGAAGAATATCTGTCGGCGGATGCGCTTGCGATTGCTGGCGAGTATGCGGAAAATAAGGAGGATGACCGACAGGATCACCAGGAGAATGGAAGCGACTAGACGGGAGACTTTTTTGGACTCCAATCGTTGGCTATACCAATGGCAGATGATAGTAAGCCGACCGTTCAGGATTATATGACTCGTGATGTCGCGACCGTTTCACCCGACGACACCGTTCGTGAAGTCGCCGACCGGATCGCAACAAGTGACGATCATAGCGGATTTCCAGTCTGCGATGGCCGCCACGTCGAAGGATTCGTAAGCGCCAGAGACCTCCTGCTCGAAGGCGACAACGAGCCAATTTTCAAAGTGATGTCCGAAGATTTGCTGGTTGCACACCCGGGGATGAAACTCACTGATGCTGCCCGCGTCATTCTCCGCTCTGGTATTCGGCGGCTACCCGTCGTCGATGATGCCGGTAATCTCGTCGGCATCATCTCGAATGCGGATGTCATCCGGAGTCAGATTGAGCGTGCAACGCCCGGCAAAGTCGACAAACTGGTCAAAACGCTCGAAAATATTCACGATGTTGATGTGAGTGAAACCCGCCGTGATATCGAACTCGCGAACCTCACACCGACACAGGGGAAAGTGTATGCCGATGAACTCGAAGGACGGCGATACGAACTCGAACGGGGGCTTGCCGAACCACTCGTCGTGATCGATACGCCGAGTGACCTACTTCTCGCTGACGGCCATCACCGAACGAAAGCTGCTAAACAGCTCGGTATCGAGGAGATGGACGCCTACGTCATCACGATTGTAGAGCCGGTCGAACTCGGGATGGCAAAGACGGCACGGAAAGAAAACCTCGAATCCGTCGAGGACATTCAGGCAGTTGATTACGCACACCACCCACTCGTCGAGCGAACACAGCGACTTCAGGAGTGAATCGAACATATTCGAAGCAGAATTTATCCCAGCAGAAAACTGGCTTTCGGCGAACCGAAATAATGTTGTCTGTTCGGGTCCTCGGTACAGATAATGGCAACAACCGAGCCCGATATCCTCGATATCGAGGAGATCAGAGACGACTTTCCGATTCTCGACCGCGAGTTCGGTGACCAGCAACTCGTCTATCTCGATAACGCGGCAACGACACAGACGCCCGAGCAGGTTATCGACTCGATTGTCGATTACTACCGAGAAACGAACGCCAACGTCCACCGTGGACTTCACCAGTTGTCACAGGAAGCGAGCATCGCCTACGAGGAGGCTCACGACCGCGTTGCGGAGTTTATCGGTGCGAGTGGAGGTCGTAAAGAAGTCATTTTCACCAAGAATACGACCGAGAGCATGAACACGGTCGCCTACGCCTGGGGGCTAAACGAACTCGGACCTGGTGACGAGGTCGTTCTCACCGAGATGGAACACCACGCCTCGCTTGTCACCTGGCAACAGATCGCAAATAGGGTTGGTGCCGAGGTAAATTACATCCGGGTCGACGAGGATGGGCGTCTCGATATGGACCACGCCCGCGAGCTAATCACCGACGACACCGCAATGGTGTCGGCCGTTCACGTCTCGAACGTGCTCGGGACGATCAACCCTGTCTCCGAGTTAGCTGATCTGGCTCACGATCACGATGCGTATATTTTCGTCGACGGTGCGCAGTCAGTTCCGAACCGGCCCGTCGATGTCGAGGCAATCGATGCGGATTTCTATGCCTTTTCGGGACACAAAATGTGCGGACCAACCGGAATCGGTGTGCTCTATGGCAAGCGTCACTTGCTTGAAGAGATGGATCCGTATCTCTACGGCGGTGGGATGATCACGAAAGTCACCTTCGAAGAGTCGACCTGGAACGAACTCCCCTGGAAGTACGAACCCGGAACGCCGCCGATCAGTCAGGGGATCGCACTGGCCGAGGCAATCGAGTATCTCGATGAGATCGGGATGGAAAAGATCGAACGCCACGAGAACGAACTCGCCCAGTATGCACTAAAGCGATTTGCAGAGTTCGACGATATCGAGGTCTTCGGCCCGCCAGCAGGCGAACACCGCGGAGGACTGGTCTCGTTCAACGTCGAGGGCGTCCACGCACACGACCTCTCGGAGATTCTAAACGACTACGCCGTTGCTGTGCGCGCGGGCGATCACTGTACCCAGCCACTGCACGACAAACTCGGTGTGGCTGCGACGACGCGAGCGTCCTTCTACATCTACAATACGAAAGCCGAAATCGATACGCTCGTCGAGGCTCTCGACGACGCTCGGCAGTTGTTCGCCTAGGTTCGCCAGTGTTTTGTCTCCGGTCCCGATGGGTTGAGATATGTCTTCGTCTGCGGACGCCGACGATGCGGTGGGTGTCTCCCGTGACGTACTCAAAGTTGGGACGGTCATTGCGAGTTTCGCTATCGGTGTGAGTTATGTCTTGCCGTGGGTGAATATCGACGGTCCTGTGGCATCCACGGATGTCCCCCCGGAGGAAGCCGCCGAGACAATCGCACAGGGTGAACAAGAAAGTAGCTCGATCACCGGAATGGAGATCACATTATTCCCCGAGATTCTACTTGGGATTGCACTCATTGTGGCAGTCCTTGCATTTTTGAAGTGGGACACTGGGACACAGATCGTGACTGGTATTCTCGGACTCGTCGGTGCTGGATTCATATTGTACTCCTGGGCAGGACTCGATATCGACGACGAGGCGGGAGAGCTTATCGTCGGCGGGTACATCGGGCCGCCGAGTTCGTTCGAACCGGCAATTGGGCTCTGGCTTGCGCTGTTTGCTTCGATACTGCTTGTCGTCTGTGGCTTTGGCGCAGTGGCGAGAACGTACGCCCACTCGCTCGAATAGTACCTTTGTACCTTTTTGCGCCTCGGGTTTCCTCGCTCACTTCGCTCGCTGCGGGAACTGCGTGGCGGCCGTCGGCCGCCACGGCATCCGGTTGCGGGCTGCCGGCCCGCAACCCGCTCGGCGCAAAAATCTACGCTAAAAAGGCTGAACGCTCGGCTTCGCCTCGCGTTCAGTGAACTGCGGCGCAAGCGCCGCGGATGCTGGTAGCAATCACTACCTGCCCTGGACTGACTGGCTTCCGACTGTTGTCGAAGTAGTGACCACTGATTCTTCGCTACCCAATCAGTCGCGTTGCATGTGTAGCACCTGCTGCAGTTTTCATTTTGATCGGGAGAAGTGATGGATCCGTTGGTCACCGCAGATCGACAGTCGTTGAGTATGCATAATCGTGGACGTGATGTTCAGTCACGGCCACATAGTGAAGGGTATCATTGACAGTAGCATGAATCCGATACCCCGTACTGGAGAGATCGTCAGTACATTCTGAACCCGCGTCCGGATCTTCCGTTGCAATCACGAGAAGATCAAGTCGGGCCGGTCGTGACTCGTACTCAGCATGTGCAAGTTCTGCCGTATTACACCTGCTTGAACCATACTGTATCGTCCCTTCGACAGTGATAGACCCATTCGAGTCACTCACCTCCGGAGACTCATCGAAACGAACGTCGACATCATCGGTTTTCTCAAACTCAGTCGAGAGGGTTTCCCCCTGAGTGACACTCAGACACCCTGCAAGCCCTGCACTGAGTGCCAGTCCACCACTAGCGAGGACAGCTCGTCGGTTCATATTCACGGAAAGAAATCGAATATAAATGGCAATTTTGCAGACATGACCCGATTTTTAAATTTCACCGATTCCCGCTCGAGGCTGATTGTCGGTATCCCTCGCGTATTTCAGAAATAACAATCAATACGATGGAGATTCCCACTAGACTCCAGATGGCAGTTAATTCTGTTCCAGAGACTTCTCCTGAAAATCCAGCAGCGAGGACGATTAACACAAGTGTAACAACACCTAACCGCGAGGCTCTGGAGACGGATTGGTCGATTTTCAGCAAGTACAGCTGTGGGACAATAGCCCCAAACAAGACGAAGAAAAAAAACGCGATGACAAATCCCCACTGGCCTGGCAATCCGATAAACGTCTCAATAATGCCGAGAATAACGAGGCTACACACGCCTGCGAAAAGGGCGACAGCGATGGTTTTATTCTCTGGTGACATCATACCACGTTGTTTCATCCCGAATAAATAAACCTCTCGTTCCAGAGGTCTTGGAAAACAACCGCAACAACCATTCTCAAACCATGCCCTCGGAAACCTGGTTTTTCGCAGCGTGAAACAACGGTATACTGTCGTGGCATGTGACAAAGTCACGTCTGGCTGTGTACCATCTCACGTTTCGGGGAGTGTCTCTCTTGGATAGAAGAAGTTTGGTGTTTTTATCGTCGTCTCGTAGGACTGCTCAAACACGTGGGTTGTCGCCGCGCTCATCGGGGGCAACAGCCAGCTTCGATCACCTGTAACCGTTCGTCCGGCAGCCTCTTCGTTGCGTTCGAACTGCGCAAACTGCTCGGTTGCAGTATGGTGGTCGGTTATTCTCACGCCAGCTTCCCCAAAGGAATGGAGTACTGCGCGGTTGAGCTCAACCAACGCTTCGTCTTTCCAGAGTGATCGGTTCTGTGAGGTATCGAGCCCAAGCTCATCAGCAATTTTCGGAAGCATGTTGTAGCGGTCTTCGTCAGCGAAGTTCCGGGCACCGATTTCCGTGCTGACGTACCAGCCATTAAACGGTGCAGCGGTGTAGCTGATGCCGCCGATTTCGAGCCGCGTATTCGACACAACTGGGATATCGTACCACTGGAGTCCGAAGTCTTCGAACCAGTCGTATTCGGGGTGGGTGATCTGTACCTCCGCAATGACCTCGTCCGAGATCTCGAATAGCTCTGGTTCACTACTGCCGATCTGAACGACGTGAGGCAAGAGATCAAAGCGTCCGCCGTCACCGTCCCAGCCCTTCGACTCACAATAGGCTGTGAACTCACACTCGGCTGGATCACCGACAACGCCTTCGCTTGTTTTGTACCCCGCATACCGGAGCAACTGATAGTTCCAGATGCGAATGCGGTCGGCATCTGGTCTGTCCTGACGGAACACGGTGACCGTCGGGCGGATGTCCCCGCCGTTTCTTGCGTATTCGAGATGCCGACAGCATGCGTCGTGGATCTCTTCGGCCGTGTCGAGGTCGCGCTCGTCGATCACTTCGAGTGATTGCCAGAACAGTCGCCCGATACAGCGGTTGCTATTTCGCCAGGCCATTCGCGCACCATGCGTGAGTTCCTCGTTGGTATGGGTGTATGTCCCTGTTTCCGCGATTTCCCGATCAATGTCGGCGATACGTAACTCTATCGCCCACTCCTTGTCGAGTTCGCGGTAACACTGTTTGATGAAAGACCGCGCACGCTTTCGTATCTCTTGTTTACTGTAGTCCGGAGGTGGCCGCTGAAGGCCGCGCTCGTGCTGTGCCAGTGAGTCAAGCATATCCCTAGTTCGTCTCTGTGAACAAAACCGAATCGTCTGTGCAGGGAGTCATTGATCGGCGACGTTGACTGTCAAAACAGGAGCGGAGGCGTTCGTCACGAGCTTCTGTGCCGTACTGCCGAGCAGATTATCCGTTTTTGACCCAGCGCGTGTCCCCATCGTGACCAGATCAACCCCGTTCGAATCGATGTAGTCCAGTATCTCGTCGGCTGGTTTTCCTTTCGCTATCGCCGTTTCGACTGCTACTTCCTCGGGTTCGAGCCTGTTCGCAGCTGCATCAACTGCAGATTCACCCTCCTTTCGGAGATCCTCAACCACTTCGTCTTTCATACTCTCCTCAAGTGTCAAAAACGCTCTGTCATCGATTACGTAAAGCACATGTAATGTTGCATCGCGGCCGCTCGCAATCTCTCTGGTATGATCAAGAACTGCCTCAATCGAATCGCTTCCATCGGTCGGAATCAAGATGTCGTCGTACATCGACATCCTCTTTTTCGGTCTGTGACCTTTTTTGTTCCGTTCTCGTTCCCATCTGATGGGAATCTTCGGCGGTATATTCGCTGCATTGGCTCACTAGATCCTCCAAACCACTCTGTTCCG
>LKMJ01001875.1_pt1 | contig 18923 bp, 27 predicted proteins | sample 643391 | NCBI WGS metagenome assembly LKMJ01 (sample SAMN04112250, study PRJNA286221) | soda lake metagenome | biome: soda lake; feature: Kulunda Steppe; material: water; isolation source: sample PL-Br10 brine of Picturesque Lake | place: Russia: Kulunda steppe | collected 2010-07 | reverse complement strand
TTTGAAAAGGAGCAGATTGGTACCCTTTTTGTCTGGATTGGGGCACAGGGTGGAGGTCTGGGGGGTGGGTGGTCCCTCAGAGGGCTCCGGCCCAATTTTTATACGTGCCTTCCTTCAAAATTTTTTTATACCCTCCTGGCTGGATACTAAAAACCTTGCATTGTGAGGAGAAGACGTCTGTAGGCAATAACTTTGCATCTAGGGCATTAAACCTGCTTGGAAACACTAATTTCCACGACCAGGTTGCGCATTCCCTTTTTTGAATGTTCTGATGTTTTAAAGCTAGCCAGCCTGACATGAGGGTGTTGCGCACTACTTAGTTCAATCAAACACAAGGCATTTGTTGATACATGGTAACATCTCTCTGTTAGAAGGTGTAAAGGAGCTTAAATCAAAGTCCAGGTAAAGTCCAGGTTAGTTGGGTTTGACTCCCAAAGGCAGACAATATAATAGGAAATACACACCACCCTGCTGCCCCACCCATGATCCACCTAGGCCTTGCTACAGTGTTAAATATCCGTCGTGCACTCTTATAAATGTGGTCTCCGCCATGCAACCTTGGTGTCACGGGCTAGATGCAATCAAATTTTCTACAGGGAATGCCTGTGACTCACCTGAAAGGACAAGGCAGGTTGACAAGCCGCCATTCTTGCCAAACATGATGTCTGTGTCCAACCGGTCTCCGACCATGCAGATCTACATTGGCATGAGATGGCTAAATAGCTTTAGAAATCCAACTCGAAAGAAAGGAGGTCACACTCAGGCACAGAACACGTGCATGATACAGGGTGTTCTTACACGACTGTTTTGTGACCAAGCCTGCAGGACCTACCTCCTCCCTTTCCAAGTTGAACGTGTTGGCAATATTTTCCAACATGAAACCAGATGGCTTGCCAACGGTGATTGGTTCCCTCTTTGTAGAGCCCCTGATGGCGCCCACCATAGATCCGTTGCCTGTACACATGGCAGCAATTTGCAAGGGAAAGGAGATCCAGGTGACTGTGTTGGCACGCGCACACTGGCCCATGTGGGTGCAGGCAAGGGCAAATGTGTGCGGTCACAAAAAATCACTAAAACACAATGAGTTCAATGCTGCCATGAAAAATTACCTTTGCCAACCCCCAACTCATGAACATAAGGACTTGAGGGACAGATGCAAGTCCAACTTGCAGGCACAGCTCTTCAAAGAGTGCACAGTCTCCAAAAGCAAGTTTCATGAAAACTGTCAGTGGCGTGTCTTCAGCAGCACACCTGCCCACTCTTGTGCATCTGTCAAATGAGTGACAGCGTCTTGGTTGGTGGCAATGAATAGACAGCCAGGGTTCTCCCGGATGCACAAAGTGGCATACTGGATCTTGTAGTAGTTGATGTGACGGTCGAAGCCGACAACAACGGCCCCAACCTGCATGTGCACAAGAGAGCGCCTGACTTGCTCAATATGCCTTCATGCCCCCCTGTGCAAGCAGGAGCATGCCTATTCGGCAAACTTGAATTCAGAAACGAGGCATCTGTGTCATTGTCAAGGTAGGCCTGCTCGTAGTGTGTTAATGGCACACACATCCATGGCCCCGAGTAACTCACTCACATCATGGTCATGCTCCATGAAAACGCCGGGTGCAAGGCTCACGGTCTTGCCTCCATCTGCAGGCCCCCCTGCATATTTGATGCCCTTGAGGTCAAGCTCTTGGAGGATGCCCTCCTCACCCACCACATAGGCCTGCGGGCAATTGCACGCCAATGATCTGTTCTGCTGAGGCAAGGCATGGTCAGGGCTCCCCTCACCATCTCCAGCCTACCAGGGGCTCAAGGCAGGAGTCCAGATCAGCTCCTGATGGGCCCTGCTCATGAGCTCTTGAAGCAGCCTAACGCTGGAGGCTAGAGTGCCTCCTGGGGGTGGTGACTGCTACAGCTTAGGTAGGGAGGAGCGCAACACGCGAGCTGATGACGCTGGGCATACGTGACTTTCGTGAAAGGCAGTGGTCCCCCAGTGGATGTAGCTGGCTTTTGTGCCGACCATGTGCGTTAACAGTGTGTGTGTGTGTGTGTGTGTGTGCGTGCGAGTGTGTGTCCCTTGAAGCAGGTCCAACAACATCTCATCCACGCGCATTGTCCTTGCCTGCACCAGCAAATCTTTGTGAGCTGGCAAGCTGCAGGTCTCTGCTGCACTGTGGCAGGCCTTCTCCCCATGGACCCCAAACATCGTGCATAGTAGATTCAGGTATGCCAACCAAGTCCACAATCTTTTGTTTGCCTAAGGCACGCCGCACTGGGCTGATAAGGCCCTTAATCCAGCCAAGAAATCACCTTCTTCTCAAAGTTGATGGACTCTAAGTAAGCTGCTGCAGCATAGGAAGATGAGTAAATTTCCTCCTGCAAGGCACGGTTGCACCAAGCTTTAATGAGCTCTTCAATCATGTCAAAAAGAAGGAATGCCAGCTGAAAATGAGCGAGCCGCCCATTCCTGCTCTGGCATCTCAAGTCCAGTACGTTTCCTTACATGTGCCACCCATGTTTGCATCTTCAACGGCTCGTGAAAGGCGGATGTTCAGTGCAAATGCCTGTGGGGAATGCGGTTGCTGTTGGCTTGAATTGGTAGCTAAGAAGATTCGTGCGCTAGATCACCACTACAACGACATCAAAGCATGTTGTCGTTTAAAATCAAGCACTTACTGCTTGTACCGGCAGTCCCAAACTCTGGAACTTCTTGAGGTATCCTGCTCGTGACTTTGTGCTGTTGTTGGTAATAAAGAATAGCCTCTTGCCCTACAAAGCAAAAGTTCCGATTTTCAGGATTCAAGTATGAATATCACATAGCGCTTCCGGGTGTTTGAGCGCAAACGCTCAGACTTTGGTGCGCAAGGCAATGCCCAGATCCTGTGCCTAGCGCCCTCACACACCCCTTGTGGTATACTCAAATGGCTCACCTTGCCTGGAGCACACAAACGTTTGGACCCAGTTTTAATGTAACACACAAACAAAGGAGTTGATAGACCTTCACGGCAACCACCATGCATAGAGTTTGATGATGCAAGTTTGTGATACAGTTTCACGGTCTGGCATTGGGCACGCAAGACTGTCTGGAATTGGCCCTCCTTGTGTAGAGATAGCTAGAGCTGTGACTGTGCATGCTCTTCAGAACCATGGAACAGAAAAGACTAACACAGCATTGCAACCACAGGCAGCATTGTACGCAGGTTGACAGTTCACAGCATGCAGCTGCTCAGAAAATGCTTATGGTTAATGCGGGCACACTCACGTTGGCAAATAGGCAGCACAAACGCACTTGCCAGCATGACGCGCGAAGGAATAACACGGTGCACTCACCAGACTGCGGAGCATGTCCAGGGTTTCGGGCACGCCATCAATCACTGAGTCACCTTTCCAAATGACACCTGCCCCAAAAGGTCAAAAAGTTCACAAGCAGCAGGTGAATGAGTGAAGTGCTTAAGCACTTCCCACCTCGGCTGGAATCCAGCTAGGATGGAGGTTTCCAAAATGGACCTTGTCCTGTCACACCCACCATCGCAGTCGAAAATGAAGCACTTCGCCTTGTTGATGAGCGCCATTTTCTCTTCATCGCCCGCTCGCTTTTCTGTGGGGAGAGCGCGCGGTTGCAAAGCAAAATAACTAGGCGTGGGGGCTCTACAAGAAGGCCTGATGCTTGCTGCAGGTGCCCTTACGTGCCATTGCTCTCACGGAGCAGCGTCGATGTGCTTGCGCTTGGCTTGGGCGGCCTACGTGACGGTTGAACGCAAGCCTCCCTGCCTGAGCACCCACTGTTGAAGCCACCCTGCCGGAGTTCAAAGCCTGCATTTTATGAAAGTCAATGATTACACGAAAATCTGGGACACGGAAGAATCGAAAACGACGGTTGTTTGTCTCTCTCCCCTGATTTTGATTTCACCACCTCTCTTGATTTGAGCTGATTTCAGAGTGCCTGGACGAAATAAAAGTTTCAATCGATAATCGCGGCATTTGAGATGGCTGCTCAGCATTGGCATGAATTCGTGCTGTCACACTGATCAGATTACACTGCAGGGAGAGAGCGTCATGATAGATTGATAAAGTTAGCCCGCACATGTATGTATGCTGCGCAGCGCTTTTCAGGCTGCTTGAAAACCCCGCAGGGATGTTGGCGTGAAGAAAGGGAGATGTTTACAGCTGGTACAAGTGCCAGCAAAGTTGCTAACCCCCCACCATTAGACTGGGATATGTTTACAGCTGGTACAGGTGCCAGCAACGTTGTTAACCCCCCGCCATTAAACTGGGAACATGAAGTCAGTGAGGGTTAGAACCGGTTAACATGGTCCATGTGCTCTTCCTGCTTTTTGCTTCAGCCGTCTATTTGTATTTATGATTTATTGCGCGTTGAAATGAACGTGTGTTCAGGTGTTGCAGGTGAACACTCGACCAGGCCACGCTTGCTGAGTCACCATGACATAGATATCTATCATCGATGGTCCAGAACCATTGGTCCCCACCACTCCAATCAGGTAAGTATGTAAGCTCACTTTGTGAAAAGTGTGCAAGTGCATTTAATCTACAATGCTGTTTGGTTGCTCTTGCTAGTTGTTACTCTGGTCGCATGTCCTCACAATATTTGACTTCAATGGGGAGCACGTTTCAGCACGAAGCCTGGATTCTATTTTGATGGCCATTCTGCTGTCCAGCTGGGTATGAAAATAGCATCTGGTCAAAAACAAGATCAAAATCCATCTACTGAAAGGCTTGGATGAAGCCATTGGGAATAGTCCTGTTGGCATGTGCACTTAAAAGCAAGCTTCAAGTAAATTACTTAAAAGCTTAGCTTAGCCATCCGAGCCCCCCAATATCTGTGAAAATGATGTTTCCTGGAAGCAATGTGATGTCTTTCAGTTACAGTGTTTTAAGGATTCTGACAGCCAAGCATGTAGATTTGGCTATTTAGCTGATGACACAACAGACATGATAAACAAGTGACCCTTACGGAGATGGACCAGTTTCTGAGAGTACACAACCCGTTCTGAATTCCTCGACATTCCTTTCAAAGAAGCTCTTTGTGATATAAAGTATATCATATAATGTTTTCGTGTTGTTATCTAGCCCAAATAATTGTTAGAAACCTATTGTCACGCCGAGAGACTGCTGCATCCAAACTAGACTCGTAGCATAGCCATAACAATTGACTCAACTAGTTTCTGGCTCATAATGCAGCATAAATCTGGCACTGCATGAATCTGGCGTGACGCTATCTTCAAGTACGTATTGCTTGCTCTTGTGAGCTCATAGTTTGTGTGAACCGAGCTTGTATGAACGGAGAAGGCGAAAAAAGGCGGAGTTTGTGTGAATGGAGTTGTGTGAACGGAGTTTATGTTAATATAGTTGTGACTTGTAAGGGCAATCTCATCAATCACTTCCACGAGCCAGTCTGCACAGGAAATTGGATTGCCATCAGGCAAGGGTCTCAGGAAAGCCTCATTATGCTTGTTACTATGGAGGACACACATTTTGCTATAGCATCGGCTGACTTATTTCTAAATACACCAGCGTGGGCTTTGACCTTAGTGTATGCCTCCCAGTGGGAGTATTTGATTAACTAGTCATGAAGCAGATCCAGATTGGGAGGAGAATAATGGTAGCAGTACTAGCAGAAAGATGAGAAAAGAAAATCATGTAGGCAGCGAATGCACTCCCTGCATCAAACACGGGGACTGCCCAAGTCCAGATCTGGCAGGGCTGCAAACCAAGCATTAACACTTCTTTTACACCCTCTACAGTGGCCCTTGCTGGCTGAGAGAGTCCATCAGCCAATCAGGTGCCAAAGTATTGGTTTCATTTGTGCACGAGTGCCTAAATTGCTGTGCCCAGGTCTCAGAACACCACCTTCCATCTATTGCCCATGCTTTTTGTATTGATTTTGGATATAGGCCTAATCGGCTTCGGCTAAGCTGCCCTTAATCGGCAGGTACACCTATCTGACCATTACCCTCACCCTTTTTATCATGCCTCATGTTGTATTGTTGCCTTTTCAGGTTGAGGTTCAGACAAGCAAGGCACGGCCAGATTCTCCAGCGTAAACATAGCAACTGGTACTGGTTCTGGCTAGGTGCGCTGCTGTTCAAGCCGGATCTCTTCAGCTCTGTCAGGCTTCACCACCACTGCGGCTTGGGCCAAGCCAAGCAACAAGCCGGTCAGCACTACGCCAGGGATGTTCATGATGCTCTCAAGGAGCTTAGAGTACGGAGCAAGCTCCGAGAACAAGCGCAGGCCTTCATCACCATAATCTAGGTCCAGTATGTTGTGCTGCATAGGACAGCATGGGCAGGCCAATGTCAGTTGCATGTACTCTTCCTGGACAAGGAGTTGGAGTTAAATGCAGGAATAGGATACCTAAAAGGATACCCAAGCCCTAGAGGGAGCTTGCAAATTAAAACCATGCAGACATAGCATCAAAAGGCAGGTTACTTACGTTGAACGGCTAAGGCTCTGCATGCATTTTGTGTATGGCAAGACCAACTTACATTTCCAAAATGATAACTTACCCCTTCTTCAGAAACATATGGGTAATCACCCCCTTTAAAATCAGGGTTAGGAAGTCCAGCCATTGGGCGACGAGAAACCTCCGCATCACCCACTACTAAGTCATCCACCTCCTCTGCTGTCTCCTACAGATTCAGCACATGCCGCAAGCCAATGCTCTATTCGCCAAGGGTGGATGCACGTGCAGAAGAAAGATGAAAAGGACCTGTGATCAATCTACAGTTGCAGGCCTCTGTCAAGTTACATTCTGGAGCGTGTGTAGTCCAATTGCTGTGGATAAGTACAGTTAAATTTTAAACAGACTACCACGATTTCCAGGGGATGAATTCGGGGTCCATCAACATTGGGCGCCACCCCACTTGGTCTCACCTCCCAAGTTGCATCCTCAATCAAGACAGGTAACGGCCCTTTCAGATGATCCACTAGCTGCAGGAAGAATTGCACGCGATGCATAAGTCAGGCACTAAGCATGTTGCCTCCTCACGCAGAGGCATCAGTCAGTCAGACACAAGGGGAGCCATACTTCAGTCGCAATCGCAGTTGCTTGCAACACAACAAACGTGCCTGTTGACCACGCTCGCTTGTCCGTTATGATTAGCTTGTCCTAGCCAGATAGGCTGGCAGTCGTGCAGCCAAAAGCTGTTGATTTGGCAACTCACATCTGCTTGGTCAACGAGCAGCACAAACTGCTTTGCCCGCTTTATGATTTTGAAGGTGCTGAGCAGCGCTGGCTGTTGAGGCTCGCTGCGCACTGCACACACCATTTAACAAGCAGCCTCAAGTGAATTTGATTTTACTGTGTTGGAACGCTACAGAGTTCTGCAGGCTTGTTTTGGCGATTCTGCCAAGAAGCATTGACCAACGCGCTCAGGTGATGTTCATTTGTCAAAACCAGGCAAGGCCAGCGTGCATAAGAGCAAGGGAGAGGAGTGCATAAAGCAAGGAATCATCCATCAGCGCTCAACTCACTTCCTATAATGCAGGCATTTTGGGCCACATCAAGTTGGTTCGCTTCCTCGAATGCCAAATCAAGCCCGGCTTGCAGTGCTTGCTCAGGGCTTGGATGACAAGGCACGCCACGAAAAGCTGCTTCTGCAGCAGACCTGAACGTGATGTGCAGTTGCATCACCCTGGTCGTAATCAATGAAGTGCTTCTCTGCCATTTATTTATCTTTAGACTAGGCAGCAGAGGGGGTGACTGAGCACTCGTGAAACTTAGAGCTCTTTGTGCAGTGAAACGTGCTGAGATCAAAGCTTGGGAACATGGATCACTGCATTGGCATGAATGCTCAAGACTGCGATGTTGATCAGGAAAGTGATGTGATGGATCAGGTGGGGACCGAGATGATTTAGGGCAGCACTCACCCCGTGCTGCTGGCCACGACTTGCACGCCCTTAAGCTCGCCTGATGCCAACCTCGCGCCAATCGTTTCAATCACCAGAGAACAGAGTTCCCCGCTGCCTGAGAGGCATGAAAAGCTGGCGAACTTTCTCTCAGGCCAGAACACAAATCAAGGATTCCCAAGGCAGAATGAGCAAGCCATCTACACATTACCTGCGCCGATGGTGGTGTCCGACTGCACATAATGGTCACAGAAAAGCTTGGCAGCACTCAGCTTTGGATCAGTGGCTGCACACATGCAAGCCTGTCTAGGGTCCCTCCGCGAACGTGAGACTCTTGCTTTAATCAGTGGTGATGTTTGTCGGGTTGCTTGACCGCTTAACGGTGCACAGGATTTGGGACTGGGTGCAAGCATGGTCAACAACCGAACTATAATCGCATACTCATCGATTCTTTATTTTGAGTGCGGACCAAAAAAGCAGGCACTACAGGTCAGTTGACGGCTGAACAACATGGGCAGGAAGAAAGGGAATAGGCAGGGGCCTGAGGCAGGTGGTGCCCAAGGGGGCGTGCAGAAACTTGATTCTCAAAATCTGGTGGACAAGAATAAAGCTCATGAGTTGGCCACGCTGCCCCGCAAGAAGATGTACCGCGCACGGGCGCACAGCAACCCCCTCAGTGACCAAATCCTGGATGTCCCCAAGAACCCAGCTGCCATGGACTGGTGCGTCAGCGGCATTTATGTGTGTATGTTTGCCGGCCCTACTGCTGCTTTGTTGCGTATTGCTCTGTTCAATGGACGTGTTGTGTACCTTAGTCAGTGGGCTTGCAGCATGTTCGAGCATAATGCTTGAGGAACAAGGAGAGGCCTGCGTGTGAGCGTCAAAGGAAGCATTTTGAGTTGCACTTTTGCCTTGGGCCTGTTTGACCCCTGGTTCTGTGCTTGACTAGTTGGCATGCACAGAGCTCATGGTGCAAGCTGTTGCCCCTAGAGAGGTGTTCCGTACTTGATGATTTAGCGTGATCAGATCTCATGCTCAGACCGTAAGGTGCAATGTAGCGCATGGCTCCCTTGCCCATTAAGGCCCCTTGTGGCTGCGCGAGGCCCTGAGCCGCAGCAGTCAAGCATGCTTGGCTCGGTTACGCTGCAGAGCACCTTTGTATCCATACTTCTTCCCCTCAACCCAAACAAACCTCAAAAGAATGAGGCTGAACATTCGCCTGGCATGGACGAGTTAAGGAGCCGCCTTGTGGCTGCACGAGTTGAGGCCCTAAGCCACAGCAGTCAAGCATGCTTGGTTTGGTTACACTGCAGGACACCTTTGTACCCATCCTTTTTCCCCTCAGCCCAAACAAATTCTCAAAAGAATGAGGCTGCTCACCCGCCTGGCGTGAACGAGGCCAGCAGCCAAGACCAGCAAATGGTGGCAAGCACATCAGGCCGAGAAACAATGGGGCCACCCAAAGTGCGCTTTGCAGATATTGGTTGTGGCTTTGGCGGACTGCTTATCAGGTATGTGACTGTTCTTGCTGTGGCATTTTGTGGTTGGGTGCATTGGATGAGAAATGTCAAATTCGGCCTTTTGGCGCAGCTTAGAACCAGAGATAATTATGCTACAGCATGTGATATCAATTTGCATTTAAAGTGCGAAAGGAGTATGTGCTAGAAAGCATCATAATCACGTGCTGTGTGGTTACAAAAGAGGAGCAGATGAACCTGAAAGACAGGAAGGGTGAGCAGGGCATCATGGTGGGCACGACTGTCGAAAGATCAGATCAGGCAGTGAAGTGAAACATGCTATGCTGGTTCTTTTGAAATACGTGCTTCAGGCTGTCACCCTTGTATCCTGATACGCTGATGGTGGGCATGGAGCTGCGCCTAAAAGTAAGCGAATACGTCAGAGAGCGCGTCGGTGAGTGCTGCTCAACTTCTTCAAGTAAGGGTCTCTCTTGGCCAGAAGCCAAAACGATTTGCGTACTCTTTGCGCATTCACGGTAGTTTGCGCAAGTCTACTACTGCCTGCGAGCCCTCTCTTTATTAATGCTCTCCCAAAAAGCGCAACTACCTCAGAATAAGTTTGTTTCTGATCAGATCAGCCAGAGATCCGAGCCTGAAGACCCTCTGGAACCTTTGTACCCCCGTACTTTCTTGCCACATAGAGACTATCGCCCCTGCCTGACCACATCTTTCCATTCCTTGAACTTAATTGCATGCGTGCATATGAATTGACCGCAGCATCTCTGCGCTTAGAACATCCCGGCCAGTACGGTAATGTCAACTGCGTGCGCACCAATGCTATGAAGTACCTCCCCAACTACTTTGAGAAAGGGCAGCTGACCAAGATGTTCTTCCTTTTCCCAGTGAGTCACCGTGCATGCAGATGAATAGTGTCGTGTAAGCGTTTGTAGGCCAAGCCTCTTGTATCCAATTGGATCCAATGCTGCATTCATAAATTACGCAAGTGCATAGTAATCACCAGGTCTTGTTGCGTGATGAGCAGGGCAGCAGTGCTTAGGGTGCATCAAGGCTCTACCATAAATGGATGGCTTTTTCTTGTAGGTTTTTGTTTTAACGCATTCCTATTCTCCTTCTGAAGCTCCTTGCCAACTGTAAGGGGCCTACAGAGGAAGAGAGACACGGTTAAACAGCTTCTTAACATTTAGGAGTAATGGCCTGCTCCGAATGCATGCAGGACCCTCACTTCAAGGTGGCCAACCACCGCCGCCGCATCATCAACACCACCCTTGTGACTGAGTACGCTTACTTCCTCGCTCCTGGAGGCTGGCTGTACACTATCACGGATGTGGAAGACTTAGGCAATTGGATGGTGCGTAGGCATCAGAAAAAGACATAGGAGCTGCTTGCTTTTTATGATGGCCTGTCGGCAGACACACTGCAGCATCCAGGAACAGGGAGACAATTGAATATGCTTAAAAATCTTGCATGAGTCATCCATGATTTGAATTGGTGTCTGGCTGTGCATGGCAGACCTTGTCTTGGCAGCGAATTTGCTGTATGGGAGGTCTCATTTTGGAGATAGAGCTCATTCGCGCTGCCCTCAAGGGCTGATGCAAGTTCATAACTATTTCTTTGACTGTTGCAGAGGGAGAAGTTGGATGCACACCCCATGTTTGAGCGCATTAGCGAAGAAGAATTGGATGCAGACCCTGCAGCAGGCCTACTCTTTGAGGTGAGTGTAACCATCTGGAAATTTTAGTCGCCATGATGCATTGCAGAAGTCAGGGTCATCATGTGGGCTTCATCCTCTGACACAGCACTAAACTATCCTCAAGAAAGCATGCTGCAGTGCTTAGCAGCGCATGAATTTAACTTGCAAGTTTACTTAATAGCAGTGGACGAGGAAGGATTGAGGGAGTGTTGTCTCGAGCCTATGCATGGACAAGAGAGGCGGTTAAGGAGTGTAGCATCCAAGTCGGAATTCTCTCAACTTCCTGTGCACTAATCAGGCTTGGTTCATCAAGCGTTCATGTAGCTCTTTCAGACCAAGTTGCATTGCTGTCTTTATTGGCATGCTCTGCGCTTATATCAGTTAGGGGGTATGAGGCGCTCCAAACAGGCAATACACAGTCTGCATTTTGCACTGTGCGAGGAATCGGGGCCCTGTAAGTGCACTAATGCTATCCTTGGCTGTGCACCCAGGCCACCGAGGAGGGCCAGAAGGTTGCCCGCAACAAGGGGAACACGTATCGAGCTGTCTACCGGAGGCTGCTGGCACCACGTGAGCTGGATGCAAATCCCGAGAAGCTGGCATCTCGCAAGTGACCATGCAATCTGAGGGGAGGCAGGAGGGTCTGTGCAATCCTGAATCCTGATATTCAGTATTCACTTTTCTGTCAGTGGTCAGTTAGGTTTTAAAGGGTCAAGACATGTGGTCTCACTGAATTTTCTTAAAATACCTGATATGTAACTGACTTGAATTAATCAAATGACAACAGCATCATTTGCAAGCGAAGACAAATGGGGGTGTTGAGCGATGAGTTTAGAACCTGTTGCGTTTAAAAAAGCATGCCGTCTAAGGTTGATGACTTTTGGCAGCATCTGAAGGCCAGCAATGCTCCCAAGAAAGTAGTGAATTCAACAGCGTCAATTTCGGGAAACATTGCTAATTCTGTGGGAAGACTACCATGCGAGAGTGAGGGCAGAGGCTGCAAGGGAGGCCAGCAGGCGCAAAGAGGGTCCGCGGCACGGTTGGCCCCAGGCACCTCCAAGGTGAAAGATTTGCTGCACTTCTCACAGTTTCCACGCCTATTGATTAGTGCGGCACATGGGTGCAGCACTTATATTTCCCCCAGTCAGCATTCAGCGCCCTTGCAAAATAAGAATTTGGGACCAATGCCGCAGGCGCTTGTTACCAGCTTCTCTCTTTGTTACCTGCTTTCTTGACATTGTTGATTGCAGGAGGTTGGCAATGACTGCGAGCCAGCTTGTAGCTGTCCTGCCTTTGACGAAGATCACTTTAGGCACAGGCTGCACCAGCTTGCTGAGGCCTTCAAGTCTGAAAACGGCGGAACTCGCCGCCTAGCACTGTCAGAGGCCAAGGCAAGTTGTCAAACTTATGGAGTATCCAGGAGTTAGGGCCCTAGCATTTAAAAGTTCTGTGAGATGGCCTGTCAGTAAGCAATATGAAGAGACCTGAAACGACACCCTTATCAGCAATGTTGTTAGGCAATGTGAAAGCCGGATTATGAATTGCAGCACAAAATAGATATCTGAGCTGCAGCCAGGCGTGGCATGGGCTTCCTCTCTTTATTTTTTGTTGAAGCTGGCCAATACAAGGTACACTAGCGGCCACTGCACACATCAGTTTTGTCAAATTTTGGCGTTGCTCTGTGGCAATTTGACCCAAGGTCGTGATGCTGAGCCTCATGCCTGGCATGGTTTGGCAGAGGACAGAGCCAGGCAGCTGCAACAAGTGCCTTGTGTGGCACCCCACCACCAGGCGGCAGTGTTCACCCCAGTGGAGCAGCATGTCATTGCTTGCTGTATGCAGACGCTTGTCTTGGGGTCCCCACGCGTCCCAGCACCACCCGAGGAGGTGCTCACAGACGTTGCTGAGCAGCATTTAGGTGCGTCAGTGGCTAGGTATCTCTGGCTCCGTAAATGTTTCTGCAAATACCACCTTCTCCCTTACTGCTTAGGGAGGCAACGTTGCTTGGGGAAGACAATCTGTCCAAGTTGCTCATCGTCTAAGTCGCTCAGTTTAGATCAAGCTGCCAGCTTAGAGACATGTTTGCATCAAGAGAGGCCTTAGTTCAGCCAGAAAGGTTACTGTGCCTAAGCTTCCTCAGCTTCAGCCCTATTGTCCTGTAACCATGCATCTGCAACTGCATCTGGCACATGTAAGATAAGGAGAGCGCATTATAATTGGTTAAAAGGCTAAGGGCACAGTCTGTAGCTCTGCACATATGCAACCCCACCTGCAACCTACTGTCTTGGATCTGTCTACCAGGGGATCTTTTGGCAAGGGTCACATAGCTGTATCTGTTGATGGCCTGAGGGCACCTTTGATAAAGCTGCAGGGCCTGCACACTCATCCTAGGCCCAAAGAAGCTGCAGGGCCTGCATACTCATCCTAGGTCCAAAGAAAGCCAGCAAGGCCACACCCCTTCTCCCTGTGTGCCCAGGAAAAGCTTTGCTGCGCCGGTTCGATGACAGCAGCGAAGGATGCAGGGAGCTGGCTGCCACCACATTCTTGGCCACATTGCAGGTGAGCGCTGACGACGGCAGAGGCTCTGTGTGCCAAAGCTTTGTGCTCCCACGGCTACAGCGCCTGTGGCCTTGAGGCGCACAAGCATTTCAGGCCTGCACGCACGGCACCTGCCTCTGGACACATGTATAACCAGGCATCAGGAAGGTGCCCCTGGTGCCTGGGGCTACCAGCGCAAACTTAAGGATGTTTGCCGATGAGACCCACATGCGCCGCACCGGCCACTGAGCGTGTGCAAGGTCAAGCATGCACCCAAGACATGCTCAACTCATGCTGTGAGGCTCGGGCCGGGCATTGAAATCAGAGTGCGTCAGGGGCTCCTTCATCCTTTTGGCCGCCGCACTTGTCAATGCTCCCTGCAGCCGCACTTGTCAATGCTCCCTGCAGCCGTGGCCCTGTCTTGCCCTGCACAGCTCTTTCCCATCCTGCTCTGCCTCTCCATCCTCCTCTGTGCCTGCCCTGAGTCCTGCTCTGCTAGGTCCTATCCTGCCCTGTCTCTCCATCCTCCTCTGTGCCTGCACTGCTGCCTTTCCTGCCCTGAGTCCTGCACTGCTAGGTCTCATCTTGCCCTGTGCCTGTGCAGGCCAGTGAGTGCTCCGGACCACTGTGAAGCGTTTGTGTGTTGTGTGCTGAGCTCCCAATGCTCCGAGTGCCTGTGCAGGCTGCGCCGCAGACAATTCTAGCGCTCCTGCCTTATGCCGTGCCCGTGCTTGAGGAGCGCCTGCGCCCGCAACAGATTAAGGTGCGTGCACACTGGTGCACGCAACGTAGTGTTTGCACATCAATGCTTGTCCATGCAGTGCTGGACAGGCGCCAAGGTCCTCAGCATATCAAGGTCTTGAAGATGCGTCTATTTTTGGAGTGTACGTGCACTTGCTGGAAATCGGGTGGCGCTGTGTGTGGCATGTGCTTATGTATTCGTTTATCTACCTGCAACGTGAGAGGGCTATTTGAGAACCCGGCTCATTTCCCTTAAAATCCATGGTTGACGCAAGGCCAGTTCTCTCCTGTGTGTCACCGGAATGCCATAGTAGCAAGTGCTGTACCCCACGCGGCTTCCCTGCCTCCTTGAGCTTGCATTCCAAACGCGGGGGCACCTGCACGTAGGTTAGGGTCTAGGGTTAGGGTTAGGGTGTTGGGGTTCCTTACCCTAAATGGAGTGCAAATGCATGCATGCACCCGTGCCTGGGCGCGTGTGCAGGAGCCAAGCGAGGAAGTGCGCCTGGTGCTGGGCCAGACTGTTGTCCTGCTCATCCGTCTGGGCAGCAAGGCCATCAGCGCCTATGCTGCCGAGGTCGTTGGCTTTGTGGTGGCGATGTCAGAGGACCCCTTCCATGAGGTGGCCATGCAGGCGTGCGCCGCTGTGATGGAACTGAACGGTGGGCGATGCGCATGCTGGTGGCATGGAGCTGGAGGACTAGCTGGCGCTCGTGTAGGAGCCGTGACATTGTGACGCTTGAGTAGGGGCCGCTGGGTTCGTGTGTGTGTGTGTGTGTAAATGGTACTCTTGCCCCTGTGCGGGGGTCAGGAAGGGAAGGTTGCCAATGGCAGGCGGCGCGCGCACTGCCGTGGCACAGGGTCCCATGTGGCGCGCCTTTTTTGTGCAGCTCCTGTGGGATGGTGTGAGGGTGGCACTGGTGCCGCCACGGAGGGGATGTGCAGGGCTGGGGACACATGTGCTCTGGAGGTGTAGGCAGTGCCGTGCTTGGCTTCAGGTGTGCTCTCTGCACGCATGGCATGCTGCTAAGGTGAGAGTGACTGCCCATAGGAGGTGTAGGCAGTGCCGCGCTTGGCTTCAGGTGTGCTCTCTGCACGCATGGCATGCTGCTGTGGTGAGAGTGAGTGCCCATAGGAGGTGCAGGCAGTGCCGCGCTTGGCTTCAGGTGTGCTCTCTGCACACATGACATGCTGCTGTGGTGAGAGTGAGTGCCCATAGGAGGCCCTCCGTTGACTCAACAGCTTTTGTGCCGGTAATTGCAACCTGCGTGCTCTTGCTCGCTGCCTGCTTGCCTCTCTCTCAAAGCTCCCGCTACAAACCCTTCCTGTGCGCACGCAGCGGCCCTGGGCATGCGTTTGCACAGCGTGAGCAAGCAGTTTGTGGCGCAGCTGCTGCCTCTGACCACGCACAAGCGGCACACCGTGCGCATCGCTGCGCTGCAAGCCATTCGGGTGATCATGCATCAGGTGAGTTGGAGTCGAGCGAGGTGGGGTGGGGTGAGGCAGGCGGTGCCAGCAGTGCTCATGAGCGTTGAGGCATAGCCAGCGGTGCTCAGGAATATTGAGGCGGGTTGGGCTGAGGCTGTGCCAGCGGAGCTCAGGAGCGCTTGGACTCTTGCTGCAGCTCTGAAGCAGTCGCGGTAGACACACAGACACCCAAGCTTCTGTTGCTGGAGCCCGCAGAACGCGCATGAGATGATCCTGGAGATGATCGCGTGGCGGGACCCTAACATGATCCCCATCAAGGCCTTTTACGGGGATGACCTCAAGGTCAACTTTGCTGGGAAGCTCGCCACCGACCCGCACCCCATGGTGAGGCTCAGCCGCTGCGCCTTGCCGTCACACGGCCGCGTCTTGCATGAGACTGTCTTGCATGAGACTGTCTTGCATGAGACGTCTTGCATGAGACGTCTTGCATGAGACGTGCCTCCCTCTCTCTCGGATGCTCTCTGATGAAGCTCCTGCAGAGCCGGTTTGGTGTATGCAGGCTTGAGCATCAAGATGTGCGCATGCATGAATGGGTGTGCATGAAGGTCTGCAGACAGATGAAGGCGGTCCCCCTTCTGAGATTGACTAAAGCCCAGTGTGCGATGGGTCACACATCATCTACCTGGCACACCCGTTTGAGCCCCACCCAAAACTGGTACACAAGGCTGCACTTCAAGCGCAACCTGCTGGTCCCCTTTCTTAACCTGTCCCCCATCCACCATGACCCACCACACGCACCCACCCCTCCTAACACGGCCTGCTCTTAGGCCAGATGTCCTGAGCATGCTGCCTGGGAGCCAGCGTGCTGGCCTTTGCAGGCATCGCACCCTCCTTGCAGCCTCTGCCCACCGCCACGGCCCTCGCCCCCTGCCCCCCTCAGCCTGCGCATGCCACCCCGCCGCTGCGTGCCGGCAGGTCCGCCTGGAGTTCCTGCGCACCATAAGCGATTGGATGCTGAACCTGCGGGAGCGCGTGGACCACGAGCCGCGCCTGCTGCCCTATGCCCTATCGGCCCTGAACGACGCGTGCCCCCAGGTGCGTGCCCGGTTGGCCTGCCTCCAGCCGCGTGCGGGAAGGGCTGCGTGCCGCGAGGTGTGTGGAGACGATGCCTGCTGGCCTATGCCCCCATCGGCACAACACGTGCGTCCCCCGGGTGCGTGCTGAGTCGGCCTGCCCCCCCAAGTGGGCCGTGAGCCAGCAGCTGCAGCCCTTATGCTGCGGAGGGGACGCAAAGCCTCTTTGACACAGCATGCAAATGCACATGGCCCCTGCGTGGGCCCCTGAGTAAGCCCCTGTGTGCAAGCTGTGCTTGCGCTGCATGCTATGAAGCGATGCTTTTTGCTTTTTTGCCTTATGCTTTATGCTTCATGCGCAAGCACCAGCATGAAACCATGCTCTTTAAAGTTAGGAGGCCTGCTAATGCTCAAGAGGAGGACGACTCCTGACTATCCAGGATGGATCTGCTGCATGTGCCTATCGCATGGATTGATACACCTAATAGAGCGATCCACATCTGTTGCACGCGTGCGTGTGCTCTTGCATCCTTGGGCTAGCATTTAGATGGTGGGGTTAAGGTGAGGGTTTAGGGTTTGGGTTAGCTAAGGCGCACACCAGCCCGGTTGGTTGCAACCTAGAGGGTTGGTTGGCTCCTGGAACATTGTTTGCATGCTAAAGCGATGGTTGGCTCCTAGAGCATTGATTTCTAGAGCGTTGGCTGTAACCTAGAGAGTTGATTGGTTCCTACAGTGAAAGTCGCACCCTAGAGCATTGGTTCGTGGAGCATCGGCTCAATAGGTAGAAAGCACGTCGGCGCGTTGGCCCATGCCCCTACGCGCGCCTGGCGCTTGCCATGCTGCAGGTGGTGGAGGAGGCGCTGGTGCTGCTGGACAAGCTGGGCGAGCAGTACGAGCAGGAGCATGCCAAGGACCTCAAAGACACAGTGTACTACCTGCCGCACGAGGTGCGGCGGCCAGGATGCGTGAAAGGATGCGTGCTCAGGAGTAAGGATGGGTGCGAGGGTGTGTGCGTGGGGACGCGCGGGTGCCCAAACAGATGCATGCCGCATGCATGCGTGCATACATGCACTCACAGGTGTGCCGGCATGGTTGCATGCACATAGACAGAAAGACACATGCACAAAGTGATGCGCAGGCATCTGTGCATCCACACAGACAGATGGGCGCATGCTCACACGGATGTGAAGGCATCCTTGCGCACAGACAGATGGACGCATGCAAGCACAGATGTGTAGGCATCTGTGTGCGCAGACGGGTGGATGCATGCACAGACATTCAAGGGGGGAGGGGCACGCCCCTCTCATGTTTTCCTGGGTGCTCAGCTCCAAATGGTGCGCGCGTGGAATACTCGTGCACGCCGCAGGCGCACGGCTTGGGCTGGCAGTCGGTGCTCGATGAGGAGGCAGCTGCGGCCAAGGGGCGCCAACAGCCGCAGCTGCTGCCCGCTGGCGGCAGCCAGCTGGCCAGCTTTGCATTTACATCCAGCCAGCAGGCGGTGACAAGGACTGAGGGCAGCGGTGGTGGGTGCATGTGCATTTTGGCTTGGGCACCCAAATGCTGGTGTGTGTACGCAGCACTGATGGCGGGGGAGAGTGGGCACGGCCTCCCCAGCTGCTCTCCTCCTACCTTCGTCAGCCCAGGGGCACATTCAGATTTGTGCCCCCTCATCCCTTGTATGTCCATGTATCCCTCCTGGGAGGGATACAGGCACGCACCCCCTTGCCAGCCTTGGCTCCTGACCCACATCCGCACTCTTCCACGTTCTTCTCCACTGGTACTGGTGCAACAGCTCACACACACAGACGCACGCACACACATACACACATCTCTCAACTCTGACACAAATGTTGACTGAGTGGTGCTCCCTCGGCTTACTGCCCACCCATGTGTACGGTGCCCTTACTTTTGGTCCTCTGTGCAGGCGACCGGCAGCTCTTTGTCATGCCTGGGCCCTTTGCCTCACGGCCGCGCCTGGGCACGCGCATCCTGGTGCAGGTGCGCTGCTTGGCACCTGAAAAGAAAGAGGGAAAGGGGAAGAGGGGCAGGGGCAAGGGCTAGGGCAGCAGGAGGGGAGGGGCATGATCAGGGGGAGGTGAGGGGGAGGAGAGGCAT
>LKMJ01001874.1_pt1 | contig 18936 bp, 18 predicted proteins | sample 643391 | NCBI WGS metagenome assembly LKMJ01 (sample SAMN04112250, study PRJNA286221) | soda lake metagenome | biome: soda lake; feature: Kulunda Steppe; material: water; isolation source: sample PL-Br10 brine of Picturesque Lake | place: Russia: Kulunda steppe | collected 2010-07 | reverse complement strand
TGTGAGATGGCCGAGGCCGCCGGGGTCGACTGCGTCACCGCCATGGAGAGCGGATCGATCCGGGAGAACATAAACGCCTACGCCGAGGACCACGACATGGACCTGATCGTGATCGGTGCCGGCTACCGCGGCCAGTTCGGCGCGTTGCTCGGCGGGACCGCCGAGAAGGTCGTCCGGACCGCCCCGGTGCCGGTGACGACGATCCGGCTGCGGTCGGACGACTAGACGGCCCGACTCACACGCGCCTGTCGTAGCCGAGCCAGACGGCGAGCAGACACGAGACGTAGATGGTGTACACCGGCAACCCGAGGACCGCGGCCAGCGCCGCCGTCCACGGCCCGATCAGTCCGGTAGAGAGGAGGGCAAAGAGCGTGCCGACGGCGACGAGCACCGCCGTCCACAGTCCGACGGTGAACGCTCTGTCGGCGTTCGGGCCCGGCCGGTGACCGAGGGTCGACATTGGCCGACGTACGGATCCAGAACGCATCAATCTCCCGCCTTACCGCCCCTCGAACCGGGTCTCCCTGAAGTAGATGAGCAGGCTGACGGAGAGAAAACAGAGGCCGGCGATCAGAAACTCCCCGACGGCCATCGCGGCGAGTGCCAGCAGGAATCCTACGGCCGAAACCGCCGCCAGCCCCCTCGACACCGAGTCGGACATCCGTCTGCGTGTCCGGAGGGCGACGGCCTATAGCTTGTGGTCGGCACCGCTCAAAACGAGTGGGTAAACTCCCAGTGGTACTGGCAGTTCCCACAGTGAGCCCACTGTGGGACGTCGAACGCCCGGGGATGGCGCCTGCCGTGGTCGAGCTCGGTCCCACACCGCGGACAGGTCAGCGCCACCAGCTCCAGGTGGGCGAACTGTTCGGGCTCGAGTTCGGCGACGCAGTACGGGCAGTCGAGGGGGTCCCTGGCGTGGCGTTGATCGAACTCCCGGCCACACCGGGAACACTCGACGACCGCGGGTGGTCGGTTCGACCAGCCGACGTCGCCGTGGACCGTCGTGGTCTGGGTTTCCGGGATCGAGAACGCGTCGAGTTCGCCGTCGAACTTGAACGGGTCGGCGACGAGGTCGACGACGCGTTTGATACGCCGGAGGTAGCCGCCGCCCCCGGCGGTGACCCTCGCGACGATCCCGTCTGACTCCGACGCTCCGTCTTCCTCGGACATCGACCGTCTTAGCCGGCGGACTCGCATAAATTACACGCCAACGTCCGTGGGATCCGAGTCACATCCCGACACCCCCAGCTTTGAGCTCACAGCCCGACTCCCGACCTCGAACCCATCTTTCAACTCCGGCTTCGAACGCACCCCGACCCTCGGCTCCGCGTCGACATCCGCGAGTTCGTCGAGCCGACATCTTTTCACCGGTCGGGGGAGAATCCGCCCTATGACACGGACGGCGGTGGCGACGCTCGCGACGGGGGGGATCGGCCCGGAGGCGATCCTCGGTGCGTCCGAACCGGTTCGGGCAGCCACCGTCTTCCTCGCGCTCGTCGTGTTCGGCGGCGTCGCGCTCTACCGCGACGAGGCGCTCGTCGACCGGTCGATCGACGCCTCGATGGCCCACCCCGTGAAGGGGACGATCTACGGCGTCGTGCTCCAGGTCGGGCTGATACTGGCGTGGGGGTATCTGTACGCGATGCTCGCTGGAGTTCTCGTCGGGACGGCCGGGACACTGCTCTTTCTGTCGGTGGCCGTCGGCTCGTTGCTCGCGGTGGCCGGCGTCGGCTTCACCGTCGTCGGCTCGACGATCTTCGCCGTCGTGAGCTACCGACAGCTCTGGCCCGGCCTCGTCGTGGGCGCTACGATCGGTGCGCTCGTCGCCCTCGTGCCGGCGCCGGCCGCCGCCGCCGTCCTCTGGATCGCGATCGGCTCGCTGGGAGTCGGCGGCTCGCTCAGAAAATGGGTTCACGACGACCGGGTCGATATCGACCGAGCGTGAGTTAGTCCCCGGAGGGTTCGCCCTCTTCGCCCTCGCCGATCTGGGTCACCACGTCCTTGTCGGTGGTGACGATCTCGACTTCCCCTTCATCGGAGAGATCCTGGATCGTCCGGCGGAACTCCTCGGACTGGAGGATCCGGTGTTCTTTGCGCAAGCCGAGATAGACGGTGTAACACATCAAAAGCAGGATGAGCGCGAACGGCAGGCCGGTGGAGATAGCGGCCGTCTGGAGGGCGGCCGCGCCGCCGCCCCAGAGCAACACCGCCGCGACCGCGCCCTCGGTGGTCGCCCAGAAGATCCGCTGGGCCCGCGGGACGTCGTGTTTGCCACCGGAGGTCAGGTGGTCGATGACCAGCGAACCGGAGTCAGAAGAGGTCACGAAGAACGTGATCACCAGCAGCGTCGCGAGGCTGGCGGTCACGAGCGTCAGCGGATACTGATCGAGCATGGAGAACATCGCGATCGCCTGTCCGGCGTCGCCGCCGATGTCGAACATGAGGCCGGCGACCGGGCCGGTTCCCTCCTCGGCGAGGTCGATGTTCAGCGCCGCGCCGCCGAACGCCGACAGCCAGAGAAACGAGAAGAACGAGGGCAAAAGCAAGACCCCGAGGACGAACTCGCGGACGGTCCGTCCCTTCGAGATCCGCGCGATGAACATCCCGACGAACGGCGACCACGCGATCCACCAGCCCCAGTAGAAGATGGTCCAGCCGCCCATGAAGGCGCTGACGGTATAACCCTCGGTGACGCCGACGAGCTCGGCGCCGCCGCTGACGGTGCCGGTGAAGAACGCGAGCTCGAGGAAGCTACCGAAGTAGGCGCTGAGTCCGTCGCCGAGGGTGCCGAAGATGTAGACCGTGGGACCGACGACGATGATGAACCCGAGCAGCGCGAACATCAGATAGAGGTTGAGCTGGCTCAGCCGCTTGACCCCGCCCTCGAGGCCGGCCGCGACCGAGACGACGGCGATTGCGGTGATCCCCGCGATGAGCGCGACCTGGGTGCCGACGCCGACCGGCACGCCGCCCGCACCGAGGATGTCACCGGCGATGAAGTCCAGGCCGGCGTTGACCTGGGCGACGCCGAGTCCGAGCGAGGTCGCCAGCCCGAACATCGTCGCGAAGACGGTCACCAGGTCGATGACGTGTCCCGGCCAGCCGTAGATCCGCTCGCCCAGAAGCGGCCAGAAGATCGACCGGAACGTAAGCGGCAGCCCGCGGTTGAACGAGAAGAACGCGAGCCCGAGGCCGACGAGGCCGTAGACGGCCCACGGGTGGAACCCCCAGTGGAAGAACGTCTGGGCCATCGCGGCCGTGGCCGCACCTTCGGTGTTCGCCGCCTCGACGCCGCCGAACGCGGGCGGAACGTCGTTTATGTGGAACATCGGCTCGGCGACGCTGAAGAACATCAGCCCGATGCCCATGCCGGCGCTGAACAGCATCGCCATCCACGCGAAGTCGCTGAACTCCTTGTCGGCTTCGACGCCGCCGATCCTGATGTTACCGTACTTGCTGAACGCGAAAAAGAGGATGACGAGGATGAAGATGTTCACCGCGATGATGTAGAACCAGCCGAACGTTTCGTTGACGAAGTCGAATACCTGGCCGAACGCCCAGTCGGCGGTCGCCGGCTCGCCGTCCACCATGAGGCCGGTCGCCGAGGCGATGTCCTGGAAGAAGATGGTCCCCAGGATGAACGCCGCGATCAACACGAGCGAGATGGGGAAGACGATCGGATGGACGTCGAACCCCCACTTGACGATGTTCGTATCCCCCGGTGACCGGTCGGACTCCGGGTGGAACAGCTCCACCTGGAGCCCGTCAGACATCTCGCCGACCTCCTCGTCCTTTTTCGCGTCTCCCTCAGCCATGCTGTACCCCCCGTTTCGTCGTCGTGAGCGGTCGTGTCTCCGTCATAGTTGGGTTATCGTGATCGGTCCGTCGTTCGCACGCCGTCCCCACGTCCGTGGCGGTTCCGACGGCACGACGCCGACGGTTTCGACTCCGTCGTCCGCAGTCACCTCTGCTATCGACTGGCATGCTGCACAGCCTATACCATGGTGCCTGGCTAATCAACATAAATATTCGGGTTGAACTGTTCGATCGTTTATATAGGTAGCGGCAAAATATGTCCTCACCGGACGATCCGTCCGTTCCGGTCAGCCGACCACGTCGACGGCGTACCCCGCGTTGGCGATCGCGTCGACGACCTCCGCGGCGTGGTCGGCCCCGGAGGTCTCGATCCGGAAGATCAGGTACGCCTCGCCGACGTTCAGCTCCTCTAGGGCGCGGTCGTGGCGGACGGTCTGGATGTTCGCCCCGCGCTCGGCGATGATCCCGGAGATGTGTTCCATCTTGCCGGGCCGATCGTCGATGTGCACGCGCAACCGGAGCAGCTGCTTGCGCCGTGTCAGCGCGTGGATGACGACCTCCATCAGGGTGGTCATATCGAGATTTCCCCCACACAGCAGGGCCAGGACGTGCTCGTCGGCCACGTCTAGCTCGTCGCTCAACAGCCCGGCTACAGCCGCCGCGCCGGCGCCCTCGACCACCTGCTTGGCCCGTTCCATAAGCAGGAGGATCGCGTCGACGATCTCGGCGTCGTCGACCGTCACGACCTCGTCGACGTGGCGTTCGACGATCGAGAGGGTGAGCTCGGAGACGCCGCCGGTGGCGATGCCGTCGGCGATCGTATCGACCGACTCGAGGGTCTGGGGGGTGCCTTTCGCTAAGCTGTCGACGATCGTCTGGGCGCCCGTCGTCTGGACGCCCACGATCCGCACCTCCGGGCGCAGCTCCGCGAACGCGGTCGCGATCCCGCCGATCAGCCCGCCGCCGCCGATCGGGACGATCACCGTATCCACGTCCGGACACTCCGTCGCCATCTCGACGCCGAGGGTCCCCTGACCGGCGACGATCGCGGGATCGTCGAAGGCGTGGACGAACTCGCCGCCGGTCTCCATGGCGAGCTCCCGGGCGTACGCGGTCGCCTCCCGGAAGTCGTTGCCCACGAGCTCAACGTCGGCGCCGTACTCCCCCGTCGCCTCGATTTTCGTCTGCGGGGCGGTCTTCGGCATGACGACCGTCGAGTCGACGCCGAGGGTCGTCGCCGCCAGCGCCACCCCCTGGGCGTGGTTGCCGGCGCTGGCGGCGACGACCCGGTCGAGCTCGCCGCCCTCGAGCTCGCTTGCGATCTTGTTGTACGCTCCCCGCGGCTTGAACGAGCCCGTCCGCTGGAGGTGTTCGAGCTTCAACGAGAGCCGGTCGACCTCGGACATCGCCTCCAGGGAGCTCGGCCGGACGACCGGCGTCTGCCGTATCAGTCCCGACTCCTCTAAGCGCTCGCGGGCCGCCTCGACGTCGGCGAACGTGACCGGGGCGCTCACGGCTCGGTCACCCCTTCCCCGTGCGGGGTCGGCCGGCAGCGTTCTTCCTCGGGCGGGGCTGACCGACCGGAAGTCACGGCTCGACCGGCCTCCCCTCGCCCGGCAGACTCACCGCAACTCCTTCGCGCAGGGCGGCGGCTTTCACCGTGTTGTACAGCAACATCGTGATCGTCATCGGGCCGACCCCGCCCGGTACGGGCGTGATCACGCTCGCTTTCTCCTTCGCGCTCTCGAACTCGACGTCGCCGACGAGCTCGTAGCCCTTCTCGGTGTCGGCCTCGACGCGGTTGACGCCGACGTCGATCACGACCGCGCCCTCGCCGATCATCGAGCCGTCGATCAGCTCGGGGTACCCCGCGGCCGCGATCACGACGTCCGCCTCCCGGGTCTTCGCCCCGAGGTCGTCGGTCCGGGAGTGGCAGATCGTCGTCGTCGCGTTGCCGCCGGGGCCTTTCTGGATCAGCAGGTTCGCCATCGGCTTGCCGACGATGTCGGAGCGGCCGACGACGACGGCGTCTTTCCCCTCGGTGTCGACGTCGGCTGCCTCGAGCAGCAGCTGGACGCCGTGGGGGGTACAGGGTTTGAATCGCGGATGGCCGGCCACCAGCCGGCCGACGTTCTCGGGGTGGAAGCCGTCGACGTCCTTGCCGGGGTCGATGCTCCGGAGCACGCGACGTTTGTCGACGTGGTCCGGGACGGGCATCTGCACGAGGATGCCGTGGACCGCGGGATCGTCGTTCAGTCGGTCTACGGTCTCGAACAGCTCCTCTGCGGGAGCGTCGGGATCGACCTCGTGGTGGATCCCCTCGATGCCGACCTCCTCGCAGGCGCGGGCTTTCATCGAGACGTACGTCTCGCTCGCGGGGTCGTCGCTCATCAACACCGTCGCGAGCCCGGGTGTGACGCCCTCGGCCGCGAGTTCGTCGATGCAGTCGGCGAGCTCCCCGCGGATCCGATCGCCCACCGCGTTGCCGTCGAGGACGTGTGTCACGGCCACCCCTCCGTCGGTACGTACACGGTGCGTTCGTTCGTCGTGGTCCGGTCGGTCATGGTTGGTCGGGCCCGGCCCGCTCGAACGCCGGGCGATACCGTGAGATCCCCCGCCCCGCGTAATCAATCCACGGGACGGCCGCACCGAACCGCCCGAACGCACGCCTCTACTCCACAACTCATACGTGAGCTGTCAGCTGTAGTTATCGGCGAGCGCGCCGTCGACGGAGCCGGCCGGCTCCGTCGAGTTCACCTGGCGGACCGATCGGCCACGCATGGGCGTTTGAGGGGCTGTATCGGCCGATCCACCGGGCTGTCGGGTCGCCGTATTCCGTCGTTTTAAGTGGGGAGCTACCGTCCTCATCGACAATGGCAGACAACCAGCCGCCACGAAGCGAGAAGAGCCACCCGAACTACCCGAGCGTCGATCAGTCCGACCGGGTTCTCCCCAGGAACCTGCGTCAGACCGGCGACGCGGACATCCAGATGCTGATCTCGACCCGCGTGCGCAAATCGCCGTTCTGGCACCTCTCGGTCGAGGAAGGTTGCTGGCGGGCGACCGTCTACAACCGGATGTACCATCCCCGCGGGATGATCGAGCCCGAGGACGGGGGCGCGATGGCCGAGTACGACCTGCTGGTCAACCACGTGACGCTGTGGAACGTCGCCGTCGAGCGCCAGATCCGCGTGAAAGGCCCCGACGCCGAGGCGTTCGCCAACTACGTCATCACCCGTGACGCGACCGAGATCGAGCCGATGCACGGCAAGTACGTCATCCTCTGTAACGAGGACGGCGGCATCCTGAACGACCCGATCCTGCTTCGACCCGGGGAGGAGGAGTTCTGGTTTTCGATCTCCGACTCGACGCTCATGCAGTGGCTCCAGGGGGTCAACGTCGGCGAGGACTTCGACGTGGAGATCGACGAGATCGACGTCTCTCCGATGCAGATCCAGGGGCCGAAATCCGTCGACGTCATGGTCGACGTCGTCGGCGAGGAAGTCGAGGAGATTCCCTACTACGGGCTGATGGAAGCGGAGGTAGACGGCTGTGAGGTGCTGGTCAGCCAGACCGGCTTCTCCGGGGAGAAAGGCTTCGAGATCTACGTGAAAGACGCGACGGAGAACGCCGAACGCGTCTGGAACCCCGTGATGGAGTCGGTGCGCGACCACGGCGGGGACGTCATCGCCCCCTCCCACCACCGTCGGATCGCGGCGGGGATCCTCTCGTGGGGCCAGGACATGGACCACGAAACCTCGCCGTTCCAGGTCAACCTCGGCTACCAGGTGCCAGACGACAAGGACGCCGACTACATCGGAAAGGAGGAGCTCGAACGCCAGCAGGCGCTCATCGACGACGGCGAGTATCCGTTCACCCACAAGCTCGTCGGCCTCAAACTCGCCGGCGAGCCGATCCGGGACTACGCGTCGGACTTCTGGCTCGTCTCCGATCCCGAGACCGGCGAGGAGTGTGGCTACGTCACCTCGCCGTGGTGGAACCCCGAACTCGAGACGAACCTCGCGCTCGCCCACGTGCCCGCGGAGAAACTCGAGCACCTCGGCGTCCCGCTCGACGACCGGATCTACGACGCCGTCGACGACGTCGACGTCGAGTTCGAGGTCCACCTCCCCGAGGAGTACGCCGAAGAGCCCGGCGAACCCGTCTACGCACAGCTGGCGAACGTCCCGTTCAAACCCTCGGTGAACCCGAGCGCCCGCGAGCAGGCGAAACTCCACGCCCGGGAGGACGCAGAGCAGTGAGCTCGACCGGTCCGGACGGCCGTCGGAGCCGTAAGCTACGTCCGCGTCGGGCCCCGAGTTCCGGCACGGGACGGCCCGCCCGGACCGATCGGGAGACGGGCCTCCACTGAAACCAATGGCACTCGAAACTTCGACCACGACGGACGGTGTCGCTCGGCTGCTGGCGGAGCCACGCTTCGAGCTGATGCCGTTCGACAGCTTCGGCGAGCAGATGGAGGGGCTGCCCGACGGCTCGACGATCACCGTCACCGCCTCGCCACAGCTCGGGGTCGAGGCGACCGTCGAGTGGACCGAACGGGGGGCCGAGGCGGGCTACGAGATGGTTCCACACATCGCGGCCCGCTACGTTCGGGACGCGGATCACCTCACGGAGATCGCCGACCGGCTGCAGGCCGCCGGCGTCGAGGACGTCTTCGTCCCCGGGGGCGACCGCGAGGAGCCGATCGGCGAGTACGAGTCGGCCCACGACCTGCTGGTCGCGCTGGCCGAACTCGGCTACGAGTTCGAGGAGATCGGCATCACTGGCTACCCCGAAGGCCACCAGTTTCTCTCGGATCGAACCCTCGAGGAGTCGATGGCACGGAAGGCGCCGTACTCGACGTACGTCGCCACGCAGATCTGTTACGATCCCGAGCGCATCCTCGAGTGGTGTCTCGAGCTCCGCGAGCGGGGGATCGAGCTCCCGGTCGAGGTCGGCGTCCCGGGCGTGATGAAATACCAGCGGCTGATCGGCATCTCCCGGAAGGTCGGCGTCGGCGACTCGGTGAACTTCCTCAGGAAGACCGGCGGAATTCTCGGGTTCGTCCGGGAGTTTCTCGGCTCGCGGGGCACGTACACCCCCGACACCCTCATCGAGGGGCTGGCCCCGTACGCCGACGACCCCGAGTACGGGATCCGCGGGATCCACCTCTACACCTTCAACCAGGTGCCCGACACCGAGGAGTGGCGGCTGTCGATTCTGGGCGAGCGGTAAGCACCCCCACCGATCGCCAGTGGATGGTGGTTCCGACCATCAGATTCCAGTAGGTGACAAACACAGCCATCGATCGCCGGTAGACGGATCGGCCGAACGCGGGGGCCGCCGCCGGCGGTCGTCACTCGCTGTACTTTCGTTCCTGGGTGGGGTGTTCGGAGATGTACACCGCGGTGTGATCGGGGACGTCTTCGGTCACCCAGGAGTTCGCCCCGATGCTGACGTGGTCGCCGACGTCGATCGGACCGAGCACCTTCGTCCCCGCGCCGATCACGACGTTGTCGCCGATGTCGGGGTGGCGTTTGTACCCCTTCGCCAGCGACTTCTCGTCGTCCTCGCTCTCCTCGAAGTGGAGCGCACCGAGGGTGACGCCCTGGTAGATCCGGACCCACTCGCCCAGCGTCGCCGTCTCGCCGATGACGACGCCGGTGCCGTGGTCGATAAAGAAGTACTCGCCGACGTCGACGCCGGGGTGGATGTCGATGCCGGTGATCGTCTTCGAGTGTTCCGAGAGCTCGCGGGCGTACTCGGGCTCGCCGGCCTCGTAGAGCTCGTGGGCGACCCGGTGGACCGTCGCGGCGTGAAAGCCCGGATACGAGCGGATCACCTCGAGGTGGCTTTTGGCCGCCGGATCGCCCTTGTAGGCGGCCTCGAGGTCGGTCTTCAGCGTCTCCCGGATCGCCGGCAACCGGTCGAGTACGCGGTCGACCGTCCCGCTTGGATCCCCGCCCGAGTACGGCCGGATCCCGGTGTAGAGGGTGCGTCCGAGCTCCTCGAGGTCGTCCAGCACCGCCGCGTCGTCCCGTACCAGCGGCTGGGCGTTCCAACACCGGGGAAAGAAGAGCCGTTTCAACAGCCTGACCTCGGTCCGCCCGTGTTCCTGTGCCGGGAAGTCCATCGACGTGCTCGTGGGATGTGGCGCCGTGTCGGCCAGGTACGACTCCCTGAGTCGCGTGTGCGTGTTCCCGGTGTATCGGTAGCTCATGTCCACAGTTGAGCCGGCGGTTACAAATGCACCCCGCAACCGGTCGACTTAAATTCCGCCGCTATTCACCATGCGAATTCATGATGGTTAGCCACCACTAGCTCGGCAGTCATGAGCGTAGCCGCCACACTCCGGGAGCTCGCCCGGCTCGTCGAGGGTTGTAGGGGGGACGTCGACGGGATCGAGTTTCCGGACGGAATCGACGCGTCCGACCCCCGGGGGACGACCGCGCGGGTCGCCCTCCTCGTCCCGGCGTCGCGGGGACTGTCCTCCCGTCTCGACGCCGACGGCACGCTGTGGCTCTCCCCGGGTGCCCTCGTGCCAGCCGGCACGGACGCGGAGGTCACGGAGATCGGACTCGAGGGCGACGCCGTGCGCGTGATCCTCTCCGTCGGGACGGACGGCTCGCCCATCGACGTGGCGGCGTCCGACCGTGAGGAAGGGGAATCCGACGGGGTGGAAGACGGAACGCCTGCCAAAGGAGCGAAAGTCACGCCGGAGGACACGGAGTCGACGGACCGACGTACCGGTGGGGAGTGTCCGGCCGACGGTGACGACGACACCTCGGCGCCGTCCGCTGGGGAAAGCTCGCGGGTCCCCTGGCGCGACAGGGAGGTGCCGCCGTTCGAGGACTCCGAGTTGCTGGCGGAGGTGTACGACTCCTGTGAGACGTTCGCCGAGATGACCGACGCGCTCGGGATGGACGTCACCGCGGAGACGGTTCGGCGGTACATGATCGACCACGGCATCCACGAGCCCGACTCCTACGACACCGGCGGAACCGACGTCGAGGAGGGGGACGACGCACAGACCGGATCCCCGGCGACGGCCGACGCACAGACCGGATCCCCGGCGACGGCCGACGTGACCGGAGCGGACGCCGAGCCAACGACCGGAGAGGGAGGCGCCGAGCCGGTGGTCGACGAGGAAGGTCCCGGGCCCGCGGTCGGCGCGGCCCCCTCCGAGCCGGCGAGTGACCCGGACGCGGAGCCGGCGACGGCCGACGAGCCGGAGCCGGTCGTCGTCGCCGACGGTATCGGACTCCCCGAGGACGTCACCGTCGAGACGTTCATCGAGACGGTCAGGCGGTCGAACACCATCCGGGAGGTTCGCCGGGACGTCGGCGTCGAGCGCGAGGACGCCCTGGAGCTTCTGCGCGAGCTCAACCTCCTCGATCTGGTCGTCGGTCGGATGGCCGTCGAGGGCGAACGCGACATCAGCCGCGAGGAGATCGTCGACCGGCTCCGGGAGGCCTCGGCGGCCCACTGAGCGGTCGAACCCCCTCCGACCGCCGTCGGAACGTTTTTGCCATTCGGTTCGTATCGGTGACATATGGTCCCCGATTCGGAACGGAACGTGACCGACGGTGGCACCGTCGAACTCGAGGAAGAACGGCTGTATCGGATCGTCCGACGGGCCGTGGGGGACGCGATCCGGGCGGCGCTTGGCACCCTCGTGTTGCTCGGTTTCGCGCTCGTGTTGATCTCGCTCGGCGCCAGGATCGCCCTCGCCACGGCCGAACCGGCCGGCGTCGCCTTCGGCGGCTTCCTGGTCGTGCTCGCACTCGTTTTCGCCGCGTCGGTGCTCGATCTCGTCTGACCCGCTCGTCCTCCATCGTGCGTTCCGGTCGTCCTCTACTACACGCCTCGACCGACCTGCAGCGTGCGCGTCGGTCGATCGCCTGCGTGTATCTCGGCCGTCCTCCATCGTACGTGTCGGCCGTTCGACCGATACACCTACCTCCGTCGCCCTCGACTGGGTTCACGAGGGGACAGGATGGCGATCGTTACCGAAGTCCACTTCGCCCACGAGGACGGCGCGCTCGCGGGGACGCTCACGGAACTGCCCGACCTCGAGGCGACGGTCGTCCAGGAGACGAGCACCGATCCGGGCCGGGGAGTGTACTTTTTGCGTTTCGAAGGCGTCGATCCGGCCGCGGTCAGGGAGGCGCTGTCGGCCGATCACACCGTCGCGGAGGTCCGACCCGTCCTCGACGGCGACCGCCGGCTGCTGGGGATCGTCTTCACCGACCGGACGAAGCTCCTCGCGCCGCGGGTCACCCGCGAGGACGGCTTCGTCTTGGAGGCCCGGAGCTCGTCGGCTGGAGGGTGGTGCGAGCGGTGGCTGTTCCGGCATCGGGAGGGGATCCACGAGGTCTGGCGGTACGCCCGCGAGGAGGGGTTTTCCTTCGAGGTACTCGAGCTCTCGTCGGTCCCGGACGCGGAGTCGGCCGGCTCGGCGGAGCTCACCGCGAAACAGCGGGAGACGCTGGTGACCGCCTACGAGTGTGGCTACTTCGACGAACCCCGGGAGAGCTCCTTGGAGGAGCTCGCCGGGGAGCTCGGCGTCTCCCCGTCGGCGGTCGGCGGGCGGATCAGGCGGGGGATGAAGTCGCTGATCGGCTCGTCGGTCGTCGTCGACGATCCCGAGAGCTGAGCCTGCCACCCGAAACTCATACAACGGGTACGGCACGTATCGACAACCCACAGGCCGACGACCGGCCGTGGTGATCGAGTGATCTCGACCCGAGTCTACGTCGAACATCCGGATCTCACCCTGACGCCGACGATCACGTCCCTCCCTGACGTGGAGGTAGACGTCGTCTCGGACGCGGGTACCGATCCCCAATACGACCGGTACGTCTTCCAGTTCGAGCCCGTCGACGCCGAGACCCTGGAGGCCACCCTCGCGTCCGATCACACCGTCGCCGACTTCTCGGCGATCGTCGGCGCCGACGACCGGTGGAGCTACCGGATCGGCTACGCCGAGGACACGAAGCTGATCACCCCCTCGGTCACCGACGCCGGCGGGCTCACCCTCTCGGCGACGAGCTTCCTCGAGGGCTGGTCTCTCGAACTGCTGCTCGAGGACCACGACGCCCTCTATGCGATCGACGAGTACGCCACCGAGGAGGGGATGCGACTGGACGTCCTCGAACTCCGGCAGGCCGGCGAGCCCGACACCGCTTCCGGGGTCGAGCTGACCGACCCCCAGCGGGAGGCGCTGGTCGGCGCGTACGTCCACGGCTACTTCGACGAGCCCCGCGGGAGCTCCCTAGAGGAGCTCGCCGACCGGCTCGGTGTCTCCCGGACGGCGGTCAGCGGCCGACTCAGACGGGGCTCGGCCCGTCTCGTCGAACAGCTGCTCGTGGACGACCGGGAGCGTTCCGGACGATAGATCGGGAACTATCCTTTGACATTCGGTAACTCGAGTTTCAAAATCCTTAAACCCCCGCCGCCCCGACTTCCGTGTATGGAACGATCTCGCTCCGAGACCGACGATCGCACCGAGTTCGAAAACTACCTCCCCGGCATGCCCATGTTCACCGACGAGCCCGGGCGCGTAGAGCGGCTGCTCGGGCGCCTGTTCGGCCGACGTGGCGACGTCCGCGTTCGGATCAAGAAGAAAGGCCGGTAACGCGGTTCACGTTCGACCGATCGCTGAACCACGTTTTCGCGTCCGGCCCACCGGCCGCTGACCGCGTTCTCGCGTCCGGCCCACCGGCCGCTGACCGCGTTCTCGTGTCGAAAAAACGTCGACAGCGCCGACTCCCGCGTCAGCTCTCGGCCTCGATGGCCTCGTTGAGCGCCGGGACGACCTCGTGGAGGTCGCCGATCACGGCGTACTCGGCCTTCTGGATGATCGCCGCCTCCGGATCCGTGTTGATCGCCAGGATCGCGTCCGCGCCCTTGGTGCCGACCATGTGCTGGACCGCACCGCTTATGCCACAGGCGATGTAGATGTCGGCGCTGATCTCCGCGCCCGTGAGCCCGATCTGGTCGTCGTGGGGTCGCCACCCCTCGTTGATCGCGGCCCGGGAGGCGCCGACGGTGCCGCCGAGTGCGTCGGCGAGCTCCTCGAGCTGATCGTAGCCGTCCGGGCCGCCGACGCCGCGGCCGCCGCCGACCACGACGCGGGCCTCCCCCAGCGGGACGCCCTCGAGGTCGGACTCCTCGAACCGCTCGACTTTGACCCGGAACCGCTCGTCGTCGACCGCCGGCTCGAACTCGACGACCGCGGGCTCGGTCGGCTCCGTCGCCTCCTCGATCGGGAACTCGTGTTCTGCCGCGGTCAGCAGCTTCGTCTCGGCGTCCAGCCGGGCGTGTTCCGTGAGGCTCCCACCCCACCGGTGTCTGCTCAGCTCGTAGACCTCCCCCGGCTCGACGGCGATGCAGTTCGCCGCCACCGGCAGATCGAGGCCCGCCCCGACGTGGGCCAGCGTCTCGTGGCCGCGGTCGGTGCCGGGGGCGAGCACCGCCTCCGGATCGAGCTCCTCGATCAGTTCGACGACGCTCTCGGCACGGGCCTCCGGCGCGTAGGTGTCGAAGCCGTCGCCGACGACGTGGTGGACCGTCCCGACGCCGTAGGCTCCGAGCGTGTCGGCCACGCCGGCGCCCTCGTCGCCGAAGACGACGACCTCCAGGGGGGCGTCGGCCAGCTCCCGGGCGAGCGTGAGCGTCTCGAGTGAAGTCTCGTGTGGTTCACCCTGCTCCTGTTCGACGATCGTGAGCATCTCAGAGCACCTCCACGTCCTCCCGTAGCATCTCGACGACCGCGTCGGCCGCCTCCGGTCCCTCCCCGAGGATCTCGGCGACGGAGTCGTCCTCCTCGGGGGCTTCGAGTTCGATCTTCTCGAAGCTCCCGGCGCCGCCGGCCCGCTCGGGCTCGACCGTCTCGACCTCCTGACGGCGGGCCTGCATCTTCGCCCGCATCGAGGCGTAGCGGGGCTCGTTGATCCCCTCTTTGACCGTGATCACGGCGGGCAGATCGAGCTCGTAGACCTCCTCGCCGCCGGGAACCTCGCGCTTTGCGGTCGCGCGATCCCCGTCGATCTCGAGGGATTTGACCCCCGCGACGCAGGGTCGATCGAGCGTCCGTGCGACCCGGACGCCGACCTGGTAGTTGGCCATATCGGAGGACTCGTTGCCGAAGATCAGCAGGTCGAACCCCTCGCCGTCGACCGCGTCGGCGATCGCCGACGCCGTCTCCCGCGGGCTCCACTCGCTGCCGTCGGTCTCCAGGAGGACGCCCTCGTCGATCCCCATCGCGAGCCCCGTCCGGAGCTGCTCGGTCGCCTCCTCCGGGCCGAGGGTCAACACCGTCGAGGAGCCGCCGTGGTCCTCGACCAGGCCGACGGCCTCCTCTATGGCACACTCCTCGTGGGGGCTCATCGTGAACCCGAGGTTGCCGGCGTCGATCCGCTGGTTGTCCTCCGTCAGTACGATCTTCGATCCCGTCTCGGGGACCCGTTTGATACAGGCTAGTACGTTCATTGTGTGGTGCCTAGCTCCGGATCCGTTCGTTCTCGGGGTCGAACAGCGGCCGGCTGCCGACGACCTCGACGGTGACGGGGTACCGATCGCCCATGTACTCGACTTGCAGGCCGTTGCCCTCCTCGGCGTGCTCCGGGGGCAGGTACGCCATCAGCAGGTGTTTGCCGACGCTGGGTCCGGTGCCGGCGCTCGTGACGTACGACTCCCGGCCGTGGTCGTCGACGATGACCTCGCCGTCGGAGTCGAGGATCGGCTCGTTGCCGAGCATGAACCGCCGTTCGCCGGCGCTCGAGGTGTGATCGTCGACCGAGAGGGTACACAGCGTCGCGGCGTCCTCGGTGTCGATCGCCTCGGCGTAGGCCTCCTTGCCGATGAAGTCGGCGTCTTTCACGCCGTGGAAGGTGAGCCCGGCCTCGGAGGGGTCGTACTCGAGTTCGAGCTCGTGGCCGTAGAGCCGGTAACCCTTCTCCAGGCGTCCGGTCGTCCCGTAGACGCCCATGCCGACCGGCCGGATGTCGTACTCCTCGCCGGCCTCGGCGATGACGTCCCAGAGCCGTTGGCCCTTCGCGGCCGGCGCGTAGATCTCCCAGCCGAGCTCGCCGACGTAAGAGAGGCGCATCGCCCAGGCGTCGACCTCGCCGACGGTGATCTCCTGGGCGGTGTACGGCGGGAACGCCTCGTGGGACATGTCCTCTTCGGTCACCGAGTCGACGACGTTCCGGGCGTCGGGCCCCCAGACGCCGAGGGTACACAGCGACTCGGATTTGTCGATCAGGGTGACGTCCGCGTCGCCGATGTGGTCTTTGAACCACGCCCGGTCGCTGCCGGCGACGGCGCCGCCGGTGATAACCCGGTAGTGTTCGGGGCCGAGCCTGGCGAAGGTCAGATCGGAGACGAAGCCGCCGTTCTCCGCGAGGATCGGCGTGTACACCGTCTTGCCGACGTCGACGTCGGCCCGGCCGACGGCCATCTTCTCCATGAACTCGACGACGTCGGAGCCGACGAGGTCGAACTTCCCGAAGCCCATGTCACCGACCATGGCGACGTGATCGCGCATGTGGAGGTGCTCGCCGAGGATCGTCGGCGACCACCACCGGGAGTCCCACTCGTTGCCCCGGAGCAGGCCGGCGAGCTCGTCGTTGTACTTCCGGACGAGGTCCTCGTTCGAGTTGAACCACTGGGGGCGCTCCCAGCCGGCGGCCTCGAAAAAGCGGGCGTCGAGCTCCTGCTGGCGGTTGTAGAACGGGCTCGTCCGCATCGGACGTGACGTCTGCCACTGCTCGGCCGGGTGGACGATGCCGTAGATCTTCCGGAACCCCTCGTCCGCGCGGTTCTTGACGAACGCCTCGGAGTTGCCGTACTCGTAAAACCGGTTGACGTCCGAGCCGTGGAGGTCGATGTCCGACCAGCCACGGGTCATCCACTGGGCCAGCGCCTCCCCGATCGCGGGTGCCTCCTTGATCCAGACGGCGGCGGCCGACCAGAGCCCTTCGACGTCCTGGAGCGGGCCCAGAAGCGGCGCGCCGTCGGGGGTCTGAGAGAGCAGGCCGTCGATCTCGTGGCGGACGCCCGCGCTCGGATCGTCGAGCAAGTCCGGCACCATCTCCAAGGCGTCGGCCATCGACTGCTCGAAGGCGTCCTCGGTCAGCGGCGGCTGGGTCGGTGACAGCGGTGCCTCGTCGATCGAGGGGACGTCCTCGACGTCCCAGAGGATCGGCCGGTGCTGGTAGGAGCCGACCTCGAGGTCGTTGCCGTGCTGGCGCTCGTACATCTGGGTGTCCATGTCGCGGACGACCGGGAACGAGATCTCCCCCTCGTAGTCCTCGAAAAAGGAGATCGGTCCGACGCTGATCATCTGGTGGACCGCGGGGGTAAGCGGGATCTCGACGCCGGCCATCTCGGCGATCTTCGGGCTCCACAGCCCCGCGGCGATGACGACCTCGTCGGCGGCGACGGTGCCGCGGTCCGTCTCGACCGCGGAGACCGCCCCGTTCTCGACGTGGACGTCGAAAACCTCGGTGTTCGGGGAGACGACGAGACCGCCGCCGGTCAGCTCCTTGCCCCGCTCGCGCATGATCTCGCCGGCACGCAGGGGGTCACACGTACCTGCACCCTCGCTGTAGAAGCCGCCGACGATGAGCTCCTCGTTGAGGTAGGGAACGAGCTCCATGACCTCCTCGGTCTCGAGGAGCCTCCCTTTCTCGCCCCAGGCTTTCGCCGACTGGACCCGACGTTTGAGCTCCTCCATGCGCTCTTCGGTCCGGGCGACCTCGATCCCGCCGCTCTCGGTGAACGTGTCCATCTCGTCGTACTGCTCGATGGACCGGCGGGTGAGGTGGGTCATCTCCTTTGAGTGTTCGACGGGCATCAGGAAGTTCGACGCGTGGCCCGTCGAGCCGCCGGGATCCGGCAGCGGCCCCTTGTCGATGAGGAGGATCTCCTCGCGGCCCTGGTCGGCGAGGTGGTACGCGAGGCTGTTGCCGACGACCCCCGCGCCGACGATCACCGTCTCGACGGCGTCGGGTAGCTCCCGCGAGCTCATCGGCGATCACCCCGCGGCGCTCGTCCGACGCTTCTCCGCCGAGACACGCACCCGAGTACCGGGCTTGCGGCTGTCTGTGTCATCATCGTTACTGGGGGGACACCGACTATTAAAAGATCGCACGTGACACGCGCGTTATGCGACGGGTCGACCGGCCGCCGAGCCACGAGATCGGCCGATAGGGGCTACGGAGTCACTTGAGGTCGCGAGAGCACACCCTGATCGGGCCGCCGAATCAGGCGTCCGTGGCCCGACGGCGTCCGAGGCGAGACCGCCGTGGGGCCGTTTCACGAACTGACATCACTCTGTCGTGTTGTGGATCGAACGGTCGGTCGCCAGCACGGTCCCGACCGCGTCGACGTTCGGGGCGACGTCGTGGACGCGGATCAGGTCGGCGCCGCGGTCTGCGGCGAGCGCCGTCGCCGCGACGGTCGCGTGGAGACGCTCCTCGCCGGCCACCCCCGCGAACATCGACTTGTGGGAGTGGCCGACCATGATCGGCGTTCCGAGCGCCCGGAACTCCCCGAGTCGATCGAGCAACGCGAAGCTCTCTGACGCCGTCTTCCCGAAGCCGAAGCCGGGATCGACCAGCAGCTGCGAGCGGTCGATCCCCGCCCGTTCGGCGGCCAGGATCCGCTCGGAGAGCGCCTCGAGTACGTCGTCGACGACGTCGTCGTACTCGTAACCGCCCTCGGGATCGACCGGCGCAGAGAGGCTGTGCATGAGCACGGCCGGCACCCCGCGGTCGGCGACCAGCCGGCGCATCTCCGCGTCGGCGAGGCCCGTGACGTCGTTGACGACGTCCGCGCCCGCATCGAGGGCGGCCGCCGCGACCGCGGGCTTTCGCGTGTCGATCGAGACCAGCGCGTCGAGGTCGGCGAGCGCCTCGATCACCGGCACCACCCGGTCGCACTCGACCTCGACGGGGACCGGATCGGCACCCGGCCGGGTCGACTCCCCGCCGACGTCGACGACGGCCGCCCCCGCGGCGACCATCTCCTCCGCCCGGGCGACCGCGTCCGCGACCCGGTCGTACTCCCCGCCGTCGTGAAACGAGTCCGGGGTGACGTTCAGGATCCCCATCA
>LKMJ01001873.1_pt1 | contig 18936 bp, 18 predicted proteins | sample 643391 | NCBI WGS metagenome assembly LKMJ01 (sample SAMN04112250, study PRJNA286221) | soda lake metagenome | biome: soda lake; feature: Kulunda Steppe; material: water; isolation source: sample PL-Br10 brine of Picturesque Lake | place: Russia: Kulunda steppe | collected 2010-07 | reverse complement strand
GTTGCCACCGAAACGGCCGCCTCGGTGTCACGCTCACAGACCACCGCTTCCGGGTCGATCCGGTCGAGACGCGTTTCGATCTCGCTGTCAGTCAATCGGGCGTCGATCGGAACGAGAACGGCCCCGAGCCGCTGTGCGGCATGGGCCACTGTGACGAACTCCTGTCGGGTTCCCGTACAGATCGCCAGCGGGTCGTCGACGCAGACGCCAGCGGCGGCCAGCCGTCCCGCAACCGTCTCGACGCGATCGTTCAACTCGGCGTAGGAAACCGGTTTGTCGGGCGCGTCGGCCGAAATTAGTGCTGTCGCTCCCGGCGTCGCATGTGCCCGGACGGCCAGCCAGTCCCGCATTTCCGTCCGATCATTCAGGGTCGTGGGATATTGCCTTTTCCCTGTGGGACGGCGATCGAGCCACGGTCGACCTTCGGGACATCGCTTCGCAGATCGGAACACAACAGATCGCCCGTCGCCAGCCCGCATGCCCGGATATCCGGTACCGAGGCGGCCAGATGGATCGCTCCCACTCGGGCGATCGCGGCGTCGATCGTCGTGGTGACGATCGCGTCCGCCCCCGTATCTCTGGCCGTTTCGATAACCTCACGAGCTCGATCAACCCCACCGAGTGCCATCGGTTTGCAGACGAGTATATCGGCCGCGTCCGCGGACAGTACCGCCTCGGCACCGTTTTCCACGACGGACTCATCGAGTGCGATCTCGACGCCGCTTCCCCTGAGCCGTGCGTGTTCCGACAGCTCTCCGGCGGAAAGCGGCTGTTCGAGGACGGCGACGTCGAGCTCCGAAAGCGTCGGGAGCAGTCGACTTGCGGTGTCGTACGTCCAGGCGCCGTTCGCGTCGATCCGGAGCTCGATGTCCGGACACCGACGTCGGACCGCTTCGAGCCGGTCGAGTTCCTCGCTCGGCTGCCGGACGCCGACCTTTAGCTTGACCGCCGGATATCCCTCCGATTTCGCGGCTTCGGCCGCCGCTACTGTTTCGTCCGGAGATCCGTCGCCGACCGTCGCGTTGACCGGTACCCGTTCGCGTCGGTCCGTGCCACCGAGATGTCGATACAGTGGCTCGTCCGCGATCCGTGCCTCCGAATCGAGGACGGCGAGCGAGAGTCCGTGGCGGGCAGCCGGCGTCTCCGCCAGTTCACCGCTTTCGAGCGCCGAACGGGGATCGTCGACCGCCTGAAGCGTTCGTTCGCAGACCTCGATCGACTCCGTCCATCCGGGCAGCGGTGTCGCTTCTCCGGCCCCTTCGACGCCGTCGATACTCGCCCGAACGAGAAACCCGTCACGGGTTTCGATCGTCCCGGCAGCCGTTTTCAGGGGGCGGGCGAGCGGCAGCGAGAACGGTTCGAGTTTCATGTTAGATGATCGTCGTGGCGGCGAGTCCCACGGCGAAAAGCGCCGAGTGGGCGAAAAGCAGCTGTCCCGTCCGTTCGAGTACGGGGTTCAACGCGTCGCCGTCGGTCCGCGTCCACACCGTCGCGCCGGTTCGGACCGCGAGCGGAAGCGTCACGAGGGGCGCGAGCACGGCCGAAGAGTAGCCGTCGAGCCAGAAGACGACGGGCACGGCGTACGCCAGCCCGACCGCGAGGCTCCACTCGATCCGGCTCGCTCGATAGCCGAGCAGGACGGCGAGCGTCCGTTTGCCGGATGCGGCGTCGGTCTCCAGATCTCTGATGTTGTTGACGACGAGGATCGCCGTCGAGAGTCCGGCGGCCGGCAATCCGGCCACGACCGCCGCCGCCGGGACTGTGCCCTCGGGAATCCACAGCGGGAACGGGCCGGCGATCCCGCCGACCGCTTGCACGTAGTAGGTTCCGGCGACGGCAACCAGCCCGAAGAAGACGAAGACGAAGAGATCTCCGAGCCCGCGGTAGCCGTACGGCAGCGGGCCGCCGGTGTAGGTGATTCCGGCCACGACGCTCGCCAGCCCGACGACGAGGATCGGCACGCCCCCGATATAGACCAGATACGTCCCGACGAGAATCGCGAGACCGAACGTGGCGTACATCGCCCGTTTGACCGATTCCGGCTCGATGAGCCCGCCGGCGGTCACCCGCGTGAACCCCTCCCGATCGTCGGTGTCGGCGCCCTGTACCGCGTCGTAATAGTCGTTGGCGAAGTTCGTTCCGATCTGTAACAACAGCGCGCCGACGAGGGCGAACGTCGCCGCGATCGGGTCGAAGACCCCCATCCGTACCGCCAGCCCGGTCCCGACTATCACGGGGGCTGCTCCCGCCGGGAGCGTCTGCGGCCGGGCCGCCATCAGCCAGGCCTTCCGCCGTGAAACCGCCGTAGTCATTGTCGAGGTTCGGGGCGGCGATCGTATAAGGGGCGGTGTTTCGGCGTCAGGGGTACCGTGCGGAATCGGTGAATATGGACGCTGATCGATCAGTCCGACCGATCGCTCGCCTCGTTCGCCGCCAGTTCGAGACTCAAACGACGAAGCGTTCCGGTTCGAGACCCAAACGATAAAGCGTTTGTTACTCCTCCGATGTTTACGCGTAATGACTGAAAACAAGGACGGTGAACGGAACCTCTCCGAGAGTTCGGTTCTCCGCGATCGATTCACCTCGAACGAGATCTTCGAGCGCGTTATCGTCGACGCCGACGAGGAGATCTCACGGAGTTTCCGCGAGCTCTTTTTCAGCGGTCTCGCGGCCGGCTTCGCGATCACGCTGACGGTGTTGTTGTACACCTCGATGACACACGCCGCCGGCGGTATCCCGCTCGTGGGCGCACTCCTGTATCCGATCGGGTTCGTCTACATCATTCTGGGTAACTATCAGCTTTACACCGAGAACACGCTACCCCCCGTCGCTCTCGTTATCGAACGGATGGCGAGCGTCCCGGCCATGCTCGGGATGTGGGGCGTCGTGTTGCTTGGAAATATCGCAGGCGGGGCGCTGGGTGCCACCGCACTGGCGTACGGCGGTGTGTTCTCCCCCGGAGCGACCCAGACCGCGATCGATATCGGGATGTCCGGGGTCGAGACCGAGTGGACGGCGCTGTTTTTCAAGGCTGCCTTCGCGGGGCTGATCGTCGCCGGCGTCGTCTGGCTGGATTTCGGCGTGACCAACTCGACGGCACGCTTCCTCCTCGTTTACATGGCGTTTCTCGCGATCCCCTTCGGGAACCTGTTTCACGTCGTCGTCGCGAGTACCGAAGTGATTTATCTCGTCCTCCTCGGACAGATCGGGCTCCTGTACGGCGCGTACAACTTCGCCCTCCCCGTTCTGCTCGGGAACACCCTCGGCGGGGTCTTGCTCGTCACCATCGTGAACTACTTTCAGACACCGTCGTACATCCAAGAGGACCCAAGCCGGCGGCTCAGTCTCAAGCGCTGGCTTTTCACCTGGGATCGCGGCCGGAACAAGGAGCAGCTCGAAAAGATGCTCGCCGACTGATAGGGCTGAACGCTGGGCTCCGCTCACCGTCCGCGCTCGACTGTCTGTTGGCGAGTGGGCCGACAGTTCTGGCCGGTAACTCCGACGGGACGCTTATGTATTAGCCGTGACATCCACCGCCATGAGCCTGCACGTTCTCGTTCCGGTGGACGGCTCCGAGGAATCCGAGCGGGCGCTGGAACACGCTCTGGACACATTTCCGGAAGCGGCGATCACGCTGATCCATGTGGTTAACCCTGTGAGCACCTACAGCTACGGCGGCGACGACTACTTCGACGCCGAAGGGTATCAGGCTGCCATGGAGCAAAAGCAAGAGAGGGGCGAGGAACTGCTGGAGGCGTGCCGCGAGATCGCCGCCGAACACGGTGTCGACGCCGAGACGGTTCTGACGCCCGGGTCGCCCGGGAAAGAGATCATCAAGGCCGCCGAGGCGAACGACGTCGACCAGATCGTGATGGGGAGCCGGGGACGATCGGGCGTCGGCCGGGTGCTTTTCGGGAGCGTCGCCGAGACGGTCACCCGCCGGGCATCCGTTCCCGTCACGATCGTCCGGTAGCGTCGGTGGCGTTCCGATTATCGGAGAGCCGAACGCCGATCAGTAGTGCCACTCGAACTGTCCGAAGTCGGGGTCGCGTCCCTCGTTGAACGCGTCCCGTCCCTCCTTTGCCTCGTCGGTCATGTATCCAAGCCGGGTCGCCTCACCGGCGAACACCTGCTGGCCGACGAGTCCGTCGGAATCCATGTTGAACGCGTATTTGAGCATCCGGATCGCCATCGGTGACTTCGAACAGACCGCCTCGGCCCACTCGTGGGCCGTCTCCTCCAGTTCCTCGTGGGCGATCGCCTCGTTTGCCATTCCCATCTCGGCGGCCTCCGAGGCGGAGTAGGTCTTTCCGAGGAAGAACACCTCCCGGGCCTTCTTGTGGCCGATCTGGCGGGCGAGATACGCCGATCCGAAGCCGGCGTCGAAGGAGGCCACGTCGGGGTCCGTCTGGAGGAACTTCGCGTGTTGCTCGCTCGCGAGCGTCATGTCACAGACGACGTGCAGCGAGTGTCCCCCGCCGACGGCCCAGCCGGGGACGACGGCGATGACCGGTTTCGGGATATGCCGTATCAGCCGCTGAACCTCGAGGATGTGGAGTCTGGGAGCGCTCCGGGATTCCCCGCCGTCTCCGTTCCCCCCATTGGCTCTGTCGGCTGCCCCGTCTCCGTCCTCGTATTCGTAGCCGGCGTCCCCCCGGATCCGCTGGTCGCCCCCCGAACAGAAGGCCCAGCCGCCGTCCTTTGGCGAGGGGCCGTTTCCAGTCAGGAGGACACAGCCGACGTCGGTCTGTCGTTTCGCGTGATCCAGCGCCGTGTACAGTTCGTCGACCGTCTCCGGACGGAACGCGTTTCTGACCTCGGGTCGGTCGAAGGCGATCCGAACCGCACCGGTCTCGGTCGATCGGTGGTAGGTGATGTCGTCGAACTCGTCGGTGATCGAGGTCCAGCGGTCCTCGTCGAACAGTTCGGAAACCATTGTCGATCCTCCGACCCCGGCGGGGAAAAAGGTACGCGGAGGGTGGCGAGGGGCGAGATAGCGATCGGAGCGACCCTGCGGCGTGTCGCAACACACTTTTCGACGCTCTGAGTAGACCCTAACGTCGTGATTGAACGGCCGGCGGCGGTCGGACCGAAGACGAAAACGGGGGGCAATAGCGGTGGGTAACGTCTTCGAAAGCGTAGTAGAACCGTTCGGCGACAACCCGATCGTTGTCGGTACCGTCGTCGTCAGCACCTTCTTTATCGGGTTCGGCGGCGGCGTGATCTTCCCCATCATCCCGAACCTCGGTACGGTTCTGGGTATCTCGCCGTTCCTCGTGGGCGTCATCCTGAGCGCCAACCGCCTCACGCGGCTCGTCGCGAACGCCCCTGCCGGCTCGCTCGTCGACCGGATCGGCACCCGAACGCCGTTCGTCCTCGGGATGGGGATCCAGACCGTCGGCACCGCCGGCTACATCCTGGCCTTTCTCTTGCCGTTTCCGACGGCGTGGCTCATCGGGGCACGGGTTCTCTGGGGGATCGGGAGCGCGTTCGTCTTCGCGACCGCGCTCACGATCGCGGCCGACGTAAGCTCCGGCGGTTCCCGGGGTGCCAACATGGGGTTAATCAGGGGCGGCGTCCTCTTCGGGTTCCCCACGGGCGTCGTGTTGGGCGGGCTCGTCAGCGAGCTGTACGGCAACATCGCCGCGTTCGCGCTCGCGACCGGGTTCGCCCTGCTGGCGACGACGATCTCGTACGTTTCGATCCCTGAGACGCACGTCGAAGGTGACGAACACCGATCGGTGAAACCGTGGGACGTCGACACGAGCCTCCCGTCGCTGACGGTCGGCGCCGTCAACTTCGCCGTCCTGTTCGTCTATCTCGGCGCGCTGTTCGCGACGCTCGTGCTCTTCATCCGCGAGCACGATCTGGGCGTCTTCGGTCTCGGCGCGCAGGGGAGTTCCGGGATCTTCATGGCGATCACCGTCGTCGCGGCCGGCGTCTTCATGCTTTTCGGCGGGATCGTCAGCGACCGGCGAAACTCGAGAGTGCCGACGCTGCTCGTCTTTCTGGTGCTGGCGGGCGGCGGGTTCGCCCTGCTGGCGTTCGCCGATTCGATCGCCACCCTCACGCTCGCCTGTGTGTTCATCGGGGTCGGCCAGGGCGGCACCAGCGGGCCGCTGATGGCCCTCCTGGCCGATATGACTCCCGATGACCGGATGGGCCGGGCGGTCGGGACGAACAACGTCCTCGGGGACGTCGGGGGCGGTCTCGGTCCGCTCGTGACCCTCCCGCTCATCGACACCATCGGGTTCGTGCCGGTGTACGTCGCCTGTGCGGCCATGCCGTTTCTCGCGGCGGTCGCGTTACTCGTCGGGGTGTACCGGGAGACAGGGCAGTTCCTTCCTGGACGTGACGCCTAGCCGTGTGAGCGGACGGCGCACGGAATCAACGCCCTTCGCTTCCGTGACCGGTTTCGCTGAAAATATCGGTTGTTCCGTGATCGACCTCACCGACGATACGTCACGAACCGAAGCTCCCCCTCGGCCTCAGTTTCGGACCGCTCCCACTCGTCGCCGATCTCGGGAAAACGCGTGTCTCCGTCGGGTGATTCGGGAATCTCCGTGATCAGCAGTTCATCCGCCCGGTCGATGAGCGTCTCGTAGATCGTCGCACCGCCGATGACGTAGACGGTTTCGCGGTCGCCCTCCAGCGCGGCCTCGGCGCGTTCGAGCGCCCCGTCGATATCGCGGGCGTGGATCGCCCCGTCCGGAAGCGCCAGTTCGGTCTGCCGCGAGAGGACGACGTTCGTCCGGCCGGGAAGCGGTCCCCCGAGTCGGGCCTCGATCGACTCGTAGGTCCGCCGACCCATGACGACCGGATGGCCGAGCGTCGTCTCCTTGAACCGGCGGAGGTCGGCCGGGTAATGCCACGGCATTTCGCCATCGGCGCCGATGACGCCGTTTTCGGCGACCGCAGCGACGAGTGCGAGCTTCATTCGGCGACCGAAAAGGAGAGTCCCGGTTCGGGCTCGTAGTCGGTGAGCCGGACGTCGTCGTACTCGAGTTCGTCGAGGGGTTTGTCGGCCACCTCGATCCGGGGGCGCGCTCTCGGCTCCCGCGAGAGCTGAGTCAACAGGCCCGGAACGTGATCGTACCCCTCCGTTTCGTCGGTTTCGGCCGGCGCGACCGTCTCGAGCCACTCACGGACCTCGGCGTACTCCGAGCGCCCTTCGACTGCCCGAACGCGTTCTGCGAGTTCGGGGAGGTTCTCGGCGTACCACGCCCCCCGGTCGCCGGTCCCACAGTAGACGTGTGCGTCGACGATCGTATGCCCGAACGAGCCGACCTCGAAGCCGGTCCGGTTCGCGACGGCGTGGGTCAAAAGCGAGTACGCCGCGAGGTTGAAGGGGACCCCGAGCGCGATGTCGCCCGATCGCTGCGTGAGATGCACGTTCAGCCGATCGCCCTGGACGTTGAACACGAACGTGTAATGACACGGCGGTAGCGTCGAGACGGCGGCGTTGGCCGGATGCCACGCGTTGACGACCAGCCGCCGCGAGTTCGGCTGTTCTTCGAGCGTATCGAGGACGTAGCCGATCTGATCGAAGACGCGCCGCGTTTCGCCGTCCGGGGTCGTCTCCGTCTCCGTCCAGCGGTGGCCGTCTTCGGGCCAGCTTTCGCCGGGGAGCCGATCGGTTCCCTCCGGGATCGGGTACCGGCGCCAAAAGCGGCCGTAGGCGGTGTCGAGCTGTCCCTCGTCGTCGGCCCACGCGTCCCAGATCTTCGTCTCCTCGCGCAGGTTCCGGACGTGCTCCTCTCCCGAGAGATACCACAACAGCTCGTGAATGAGCGAGTTCCACCGGTAGCCGTCCATCCGTTTGGTCGTCAGGAGGGGGAATCCCTCGGCGAGATCCACCCTGTAGTGGTGGCTGAAGGCGGCGATCGTGTCGACGCCGGTTCGGTTCGGTTTGTAGCTCCCACCGGCGAGGGTCTCCGTTACGAGCTCGTGATACTGACGCATTCGATATCTACCGCTGTGGCGGGGAGACAGATAGGTCTGACTCTCGCGGCGGCCGCGGTTTTCGTAACCCGGACCGTTTTCCTTCCGACGCCCTTACTGCCCGTATGAGCGTTTACCGCCGCGAAACGTGGATCGACGCCCCCTTCGAGGACGTCTGGGCGTTTCACTCGACGACCGAGGGACTCGAAGCGCTGACGCCCGACTTCATGCGTCTCGAGATCGAGGGCGTCACCGGTCCCGACGGCGATCCCGATCCGGAGGAACTCCTCGCTGGCTCCCGGATCGAGATGTCCGTTCGGCCGTTCGGCATCGGACCGAAACAGCGGATCGTCTCACGCATCAACGACCGGACGCTCGGGGACGGTTCGGGATCGTTCTGCGACGTCATGGAGTCGGGTCCCTTCTCCGAATGGGAACACACGCATCAGTTCTTCGCCGACGGCGAGCGAACCCGTCTCGTCGACCGTATCGAGTACACGCTCCCCGGCGGCCTGCTCGGACGGGCCGTCTCGCCGCTCGGCCGGGTCGGATTCGAACCGATGTTCCGTGACCGACATCGGCGGACGAAGCGGTTGCTGGAACGCTAAAGTCGCCAGACGGAACGACTATTTTTCTTCGAGGAACGACTCGACGACGTCGTAGTGAGCCTCCGGGTGCTCCCAAAAGGGCATGTGGCTGCTGTCGTCGAACACGTGGAGCGTCGTCTCCGGGATCCGTTCGGCGATATCCCGGGCGATCGCCGGTTCGATCTCGTCGTACTCGCCGGAGAGAACGAGCGTCGGGGTATCGATCCCCGAAAGTTCGCTCCGGACGTCCCATCCACGTAGCCGTGCCGTCTCGAGGAGGACGTACTCGTTGGGGCCCCACATGAGCCCGTAGACGTCGAGGTTGATCCGATCGAACGTCGACAGCACCGGATCGGGGTACTCCTCCGTCCGGCAGACGTGATCCCGGTAGGCACCGTCGAGCGCGGCCTCATATTCGGGTGCGTCGTAGGCTCGTTCGGCCTCGTACGCCTCGATCGTCTCCCGGTCGGCTTCGGGGAGTCCCTCGAGGACGCTCCGCATCGATTCGTAGGCGGTCTCCGTATCGGCCAGCGTGTTCGCCAGAATGAGCGAATCGAGGCGCTCGCCGTACTCGATGGCGTACTCCTGGGCGAGCATTCCGCCCCACGACTGGCCGTACACGGTGAACGAACCGTCCGGATCGATCGCCCGTCGCACCGCCTCGAGTTCGTCCCGATACGACTCGACGGTGTATCGGTCGAAGTCACCGGGCGCCGGTCGGTCCGAGCGACCGACACCGAACTGATCGTACAGATAGACCGTCAGGTCGTCGCCGGCGTGTTCTGCCAGCGGTGCGAGGTAGTCCTGTGGCATCCCGGGCCCGCCGTGGACGCCAACCAGAACGTCGTCACCCGACCCGAAACGCCGGTAGTACAGCTCGTAGTCGTCGATTTCGAAATACCCTTCGCCGTGGTCGTATTCCGCGAAGTAATCCGTGAACTCCGTCATTGTCGTCCGAACGGTTCGAGCCCCCACGATATGAGTTTGATGAACGTTCCCCCGAAACGATTACCGCCGCGGTCAACTCTCCCTCCTCGTCACTCCAAAACGTGATGTTCACGCACGAACAGATAGAGCGCCAGCCCGATGAAGGCCGTGGCGATGATCCCCGTCAGCACACCCGCCGTGAGGTTTTCGGCGCCGCCCAGTATCCAGATACCGCCGAGAAAGATCGCGAAAGCCGCCCCCAGGAGGTAGAGTACCGGTCGCCAAAACCGCGTCAGACGGACGAGAAACCCGCCGAGAAACGCAACGCCGATGACGAGGAACTGGTTGCGGCGCGGCTCCGGGGTGGCCGGTTCGAACAGCGCCAGATAGAAATGGATCCCGGCGAGGACGAGTGTCAACCCCAGGAAGATCCCGTCCAGCGGCGAGATACTCTGCTTTCCGTTATTTCTCACTGTGGATCACCCCGGTGGATTCGGAATCGTGGTTCATTGGTACCGGTACGATCGCTGTTCGGATAGTCGTGCCGATCGGATCGTTGACGGCCCCTTTTCGGAACGAATTTCGCCCGGAAATAGTCACTTATTGACTACCAATAAGAAGATTTAAGCCTTATTTAGACAATTTCCGTGTATGCACCGGGACTCAGCCGAACCGCGGATCGAGCAACTCTCCGGGACGGCCTCCGAGGAGTGGATCGCCGCGCACCACGACGTCGCGGCGCCGAGCGAACACGCCCACGAGTTCGTCTGGGACCTCACCGAGGACGCCGACGGCCCGTTCGTGACCGACATCGACGGGAATGTGCTGATGGATTTCACCTGCCACATCGGCGCCGCACCGCTCGGGTACAACAACCCGAAGATACTCGAAAAGCTCCGCGAGTTCGATCTCGTCGATCCCCTCAAGATCGCCGGTCAGGACTTCTATTATGGAAGCGGTCCTATCGAGGATCCCGACTTCCCTGGAGCGATACAGCTCATGGAGAAACTCACCCAGCTGTCGGATCAGTACGGGCTGGATACGGTGTTCCTCTCGAACTCCGGCGCGGAGGCGATCGAGAACGCGCTGAAGATTACCTACGACGCCTGTGAGTCGCCGAAATACGGGATCACGTTCAGCAACTCCTTTCACGGCCGAACGCTCGGAACGCTGTCGTTGACCCGCTCGAAGAGCGTTTACACGCGGAAATACCCGGAGATCTCGGGGATCCGGGAGATGCCGTTCTGTGCCGACCGGGAGTGTACCCCCGACACGTGCGGCTGTGGCTTTTTCACCGATCCCGGCTCGCGGCTCCGGAACTCCCTCACGCCGGAGGGCGGTCACCTCGATCCCGCCGAGATCGCGTACCTGATACTCGAGCCGATTCAGGGTGTCGGCGGCTATCGCTTCCCGAGCGACGCGTTCGCCCGCGAGATCGGTCAGGTTTCCGAGGAGTACGACATCCCGCTCATCGTCGACGAGGTCCAGACCGGCGTCGGCCGCTCCGGATCGATGTGGGCGACGGATCAGTTCCCGTTCGAACCGGACGTCATCACGTCCGCAAAGGCGCTCCGGGTCGGCGCGACGATCGGTCGCTCGGAACTGTTCCCGGAGCAGAAAAACCGGCTCGGATCGACGTGGGGCGGCGGCGATGTTCTCGCCGCGATGCAGGGCGTGTTCACGCTCGAGGCGATCGAGGAGCACGACCTCCTGGAGAACGCCGAAACGCGCGGCGCACAGGCCGTCGATCGGCTCGCCGACGGCCACGACTGCATCGAGGACGTGCGCAACCTCGGCCTGCTGATCGCGATCGATTTCGACGACAAAAAGCGGCGAAACGCCGCCGTCGAGGCGGCGATCGAACGCGGCCTGCTCACGCTCGGCTGTGGGCGACGGACGCTCCGGTTGCTTCCGCCGCTCGACGTCACCGAGCGGGAGATCGATCTGGGCGTGTCACTTCTGAACGACGCCATCACGGAGGTCGCCGATGAGTGAACCCGCGCCCGATATCGTCGTCCTTCGAGAGGGAACCGAAGGCCTCAGCATGGCCGATTACGCCGACGAGATCCGACGGCGTCTCCCCGAGGCCGACGTCCGACACGCCCGGACGCCACACGAGGAGCGCGAACTCGTTCGATCGACCCCGATCGTCACCGGCAACGATATCGACGAATCGCTCCTCGAGGTCGCCGATGAGCTGGAGCTTTTCGCCTGTACGTTCGCCGGGACCGATCACATCCCGACAGAGGCCCTCCGCGAGCGGGGCGTCACCGTCACCAACGCCGGGGGCATCCACGCCCCCGGGATCGCCGAAGGGGTCATCGGCAATATCCTTGTCTTCGCCCGGAACCTGCATGAAGGCTGGCGGCGCAGGGAGAACCGCGAGTGGCGCCACTTTCAGGCGCACGAACTGACGGATTCGACGGTCACGATCGTCGGCCTCGGCTCGATCGGACAGGCGGTCGCCCAGCGACTGGAAGGGTTCGAAGTTCACACGATCGGCGTCCGATACACCCCTGAAAAGGGCGGGCCGACGGACGAAGTCGTCGGCTTCGAGGAGCGGCCGTTCCACGACGCCCTCGCACGGACCGACTATCTGATCGTCGCCAGCCCGCTCACCGATCTCACCCGGGGGCTCATCGGTGAGGCGGAACTCGCGACGCTACCGCCGCATGCGGTCATCGTCAACGTCGCTCGCGGACCGATCCTCGACACCGACGCCGTCGTCGCCGCGCTCAGGTCCGGGAGTTTACGGGGCGTCGCGCTGGACGTCACTGATCCCGAACCGCTCCCCGAGGACCATCCGCTGTGGACGCTCGAAAACGCACTCATAACGCCGCACACCGGCGGGCACACGCCGAAACACTGGGACCGGCTGGCCGATATCCTGGCGTCGAACTTCGACGCGCTCGCGAGCGGCGACGAACTCGAAAACGTCGTCCTCGAACCCTGAAGTCGGTCCGAAAAATCAGACCACGAAGATATCGCGATCGAAATCCGCGAGCGTTTCGGCCCCGTTTTTCGTGACCCGGAAGGTCTCGCTGATCTCGACGCCGAAATCGTCGTACCAGATCCCCGGGATCATGTGGAACGTCATGTTCTCCTCGAGCACCGTCGTATCGCCCGGCCGGAGGCTGGCGGTGTGTTCGCCCCAGTCCGGGGGGTAGCCGATCCCCGCCGCGTATCCGAGTCGGGAGTCCTTCTCGATCCCGTGTTTCGCGATCGTGTCGCTCCAGACCGCCTCGACTTCCTCGGCCGTCACGCCGGGTTCGACCGCGTCGAGGGCGGCCTCCAGCCCCTCGATCACGACCTCGGCCGTCTCGGCCATCTCCGGGGAGGGTGAGCCGACGCTGACGGTCCGGGCCATCGGACAGTGATACCGGTGGCGACAGCCCGCGAGTTCGATGATGACGGGATCGCCGTCCTCGAAGGCCCGGTCCGACCACGACAGATGGGGCGTCCCGGTGTAATCACCGGAGGGCATGAGCGGGACGATGGCGGGGTAATCGCCGCCGAACTCCTCGGTCCCGCCGATGAGTCCCCCGTAGATGGCGGCTGCGGCGTCCGACTCGGGAACGCCCTCGTCGATAGTCTCGACGGCGGCTTTCATCCCGGTTTCCGCGAGCCGTGCGGCGTCCCGCATGTACTCGATCTCCGCGTCGGATTTCTTCAGTCGAACCCAGTTGACGAGCAGGGTCGCGTCGTCGACGTCGGCCTCGGGAAGCCGGTCGATCAATCGGGCGTGCGAGCGGGCAGTATAGTAGTAGGCGTCCATCTCGACGCCGAGCGAGCGGTCGTCGTAGCCGTACTCCCCGATCACCGACGCGATGTGATCCATCGGGTGTTTGTCCTGCGGTGACTGGACGTAGTCATCGGTGTAGAAGTGGACGTGGTCGTCGTCCATCCACGTCGTCGCTTCGGCGGATTTGGCGTCCATCTCGCGGCCGATCCACACCGGATCGTGATCGTGCGTCACGAAAACGGCCTGCGGGACGTAAAACGACCACGACTCGTACCCGGTGAGGTAATTCATGTTCGCGGGATCGGTCACGAGCAGCGCGTCGAGATCGGCCTCCCGCATCCGTTCGCGGGTCCGCTCGAGCCGCCGCGTGTACTCGCTCGTCGGGAACGGTGTCAGTTCGCTCATTGAACACGCGAATTTCGGGGAGTGCTCCCATAAATTTTGGGAGAAATAGTCGGTTACTGACTACGGAACCGTTGATTTCTGTCAACAACTTATTTTAATCCGTGCTCCCATACCGCCACTATGGCTGGACCACCTATCGACGAACTTCACTTCGATGACGCACCGTCAGTCGGCGAGGTTCCCGGACCGAACTCCAGACGACTCCGGAAGCGACAGGACGAGATCGACAGCGGTGCCGTCGCCTACCCGAACGACATTCCGCTGGCTTTCAAAGAGGGGAAAGGCGCGACGCTCAGGGACGCCGACGACAACACCTACATCGACATGTTCGCCGGGATCGGCGTTCTGAACGTCGGCCACTCGAACCCGTACGTTCTCGAGGCGGTCCACGAACAGACCGATCGGCTCGTCCACACGATCGACTTCCCGACGGAGGAACGGATCGAGCTGATCGAGAAACTCGGCGAGATCGCTCCCCCGGGGCTCCGCGGCGAGAGCAAGGTCGTCTTCGGCGGCCCGACCGGGAGCGACGCCGTGGAGGCGGCGATCAAACTCGCGAAGTACAACACCGGTGGCACCGGGCTGATCGCCTTCCGCGGCGCCTATCACGGCGCGACCTCCGGTGCGATGTCGCTCACCGGAAACAAGAGTTTCAAGGACGATTACACGCCGCTACTCCCCGATACGGTCCACGCGAAATACCCGTCACCGTTCGCCGACCGCCACGAATCCGGCGACGCCGAGTCGATCTGTTCGCGGCCCGCGAGCGAATGCTGCGGTTCGATGTCCTGTGCGCGTGCCCTCCGCGAGGTACAGGAGATCGTCGAGGACCCCTACGGCGGGCTCGCGAACCCGGCCGGCATCTTCGTCGAACCGATCCAGGGGGAGGGAGGCATCATCGTTCCGCCCGAAGGGTTCCTCCAGGGACTTCGCGAGATCGCCACGAGAAACGACATCCCGCTCATCTTCGACGAGATTCAGAGCGGGTTCGGCCGAACCGGCGAGTGGTGGGCCAGCGAGTGGCACGACGTCACCCCCGACATCATGACGTCGGCGAAGGCGATCGGCGGCATCGGCTTCCCGCTTTCGGCGACGATATACCACGAGGACCTCGACACCTGGGGTCCGGGCGGTCACGCCGGGACGTACCGTGGCCACGTCGTCGCGATGAAAGCCGGCTCCCGGGCCATCGAGTACATCGAGGAACACGATCTACTCTCTCACACGCGCGAACTCGGCGAGCATATCCGTTCTCGCCTTCGCGACGCTGCGGCCGACCACGAGGGACTGGGCGACGTCCGGGGTCGCGGCCTGTTCATCGGTGCCGAGTTCGTCGACGCCGACGGGAACCCCGACAAGAAGCGTGTCGACGCCATCCAGGAGTACTGTTACGAACACGGCGTGCTCGTCTGGAAGGCCGGCAGGCACAAGAACGTCCTCCGGCTGATCCCGCCGCTGGTTCTCACGGAAGAGCTGGCCGACACCGCCGTCGACGTAATCGTCGACGCCATCGAGGCGACGGAGTGAACGGGATGGCCACTGCCGACCGACTGTGCGCGCTTCGCCGGGAACTGCATCGGTTTCCGGAACCCGCCTGGCGGGAGTTCCGAACGACGTGTCGTCTCGTCGCCGAACTCGAGTCGGTCGCGGTCGACGAACTGTACGTCGGCCGCGAGGCGATGGCTCCCGACGAACGGATGGCGGTTCCCCCGGACGACGAACTGACCGCCTGGTACGACCGCGCTTGCGAGGCCGGCGTCGACGAAACGGTGCTCTCGGAACTGGCGGGTGGATATACCGGGCTCGTCGCGCGGCTCGACTGCGGCGACGGTCCACACGTCGGGCTCCGTGTCGACATCGACGGCCTCCTCGTCGAGGAGTCGACGGCCGACGAGCATACCCCACAGCGCGAGGCGTTCCGTTCGGAGACCGACGCGATGCACGCCTGCGGCCACGACGGCCACATGACGATCGGCGTGGGTGTCATCGAGGCGATCAAAGACAGCGACTTCTCTGGAACGCTCACCGTCTTCTTCCAGCCCGCCGAGGAGGCCGGCGGCGGCGGCAAACCGATGGCCGAAAGCGAGCATATCGAGGGGATCGAATACCTCTTCGCCGTCCATCTGGGGCTCGATCACCCCACCGGCGAGGTTGTCGGTGGAATCAGGAAACCGCTCGCGATGTGTCACATCGAGGCGACCTTCCACGGCGAATCGGTCCACGCCGGGCAGGCCCCGAACGAGGGGCGCAACGCGATCCAGGCACTGACGACGGCTGTCCAGAACACCTACGCGATCCCCAGACACGCCGACGGGATGACCCGGGTCAACGTCGGAAAGATCGGTGGTGGAACCGCGAGCAACATCGTCGCCGAGCGCGCACACGCCCTGGCTGAGGCTCGCGGCGAGACGACCGAACTGATGACGTACGCCCGCGATGAGATGCGCCGGATCTTCGAGTCGGCCGCGGCGATGCACGACTGCACGCTCGAATTCGAGATCGTGAGCGAGTCCCCCAGAGCGGATAGCGATCCGGAACTCGCCGCGCTCGTGGTGGAGACGGCGGACGAAACCCCCGGCGTCGATCGCACACTGCAACACGCCGACTTCGGCGTCAGCGAGGACGCCACGTTCCTCATGGAGGCGGTTCAAGAGCAGGGCGGGCTGGCGACGTACGCGATCGTCGGCACCGACCATCCGGGCGATCACCACACGCCGACGTTCGATATCGACGAGCGTTCGCTTCCCACTGCGGTCGACGTGCTCGTCGACTCGATCCGACGGGTCGAAGACGCCGGACTGTAGCGGCGTTCTTTTTACGTCGAGAGCGAGACGATCGTGGTGCCGACCACGACGACGACGGCGGCCGCGACGAGCCGCGGCGTGATGCGTTCGAGTCGCTGCGGTAGCGCCACTATCGAGAACAACAGCACGAGCAGCGGCGCGGTCTGGAAGATCGGGACGACGACGACAACTGGAAGAAGCGCAAGCGAGAGGAAGTAGCCGACGAGCGCGAGCGTACTGCCGATCCCACACCCGATATACCACCACATCGGCCCCGAACGGATCTCCCGAACCGTGACCGACCGGGTCAGGCGGGCGTACGTCACGTAGCCGATCGTGGCCGACGCCATCATGACCGCGAGGCCGACGAACGGCGAGACGCCCTCCTCGAGTCCGGTCTTCACGAAGACCGGTTCGACGCCGAGTGCGAGCGCGGAGACGAGCGGCAAAACCAGCGCTGCACCCGCCTCCCGGAGATTCCCCTCGTCGCCGTCACGAGCGGTGTCATACGAGATGACTGCTACGCCGGCGACGACGAGGACGATCCCGGCGGCGTGGATTTGGGTCAACGTTTCACCGAGGAATATCACCGCGAAAACGGCCGAAAACAGCGCCGTCGTCGAGACGACGGGTGCGGTCCTGGATGCGCCGATCGTCGTCGTACTCATGAACTGGGTGACGCGTGCGATCAGCGATCCGGCGATGCCGGCGGCGACGAAGGCGACGACCGCCAGCGGTGTCAGGTTGTATTCGGGGTAAAACCACACCGCGACGACTGGAACGACGAGCACGACGTTCGTCACGAGCGCGACGACCATCGCGGCCGGAACCGAACCGGCCGCACGGTCGGTCGCAACGCGGATGAAGACGTACTGGAGCGCCCACCCGGCCGCACCGGCGACGGCGAACGCGATCCCCAGTGTTGCGGTCACGTTTCGAAGGGTTTTCGCCGTCCGTATTGGGTGTTCCGGGACCGAAATCGGGATGTCCCAAGCTATATTGTTCCACTGACCGATCTCCCAGTATGACACAGTCGAACGGAGTCGTTCCGGAGAATGTATCGGAGCTTCTGACCTCCTATCCCGGGTACGCGGTCGGCATTGAGGACGAGTACGACACGAACGTCGGCGAGATCATCTCGGACGCCCGCGAGGTGGCTGACGCGGACGTCGGCGTCGTCGGGATCCCCTTCGATACGGCCTGCGTGGCCGGGCCGCGCGGTTCTCGGATGGGTCCCGAGGGCGTCCGCGAGAGCATCACCCACGGCACCTGTTACAACCCGGAAATCGGCGTCGACATCAGCGAGGGGATCGACGTCGTCGATTACGGTGACATCGATGTCGTTCATACGGAGGTTCCCGAGACGCACGACAGAATCGAGCGCGTCCTCACCGCGGTCACCGAATCGGGCGTCATCCCGATCAGTATCGGGGGCGATCACTCGCTGACGTACCCGACCGCCAAGGCGATGATGAACGCCGTCGACGGCGACGTCGGCGTCATCAACGTCGACGCCCACCACGACGTCCGTCACTCCCACGGCGGGGAGCTCTCCTCGGGGACGCCGTTCCGGCGTCTGCTCGAGGACGACAGCGGACAGCTCGCCGGCGAGAACTTCGTCGAACTCGGCCTCTCGGGGTGGCACAACTCCAAATACTACCTCGATTACGTCGACGAGATCGGCGCGGAGGTCATCACGGCGCGCGAGGTCCACAAAGAAGGGGTTGACAGCGCCGCCGAGCGGGCGCTCGAGGCCGCCACCGATGGGACCGACGCGGTGTTCGTCTCCGTCGACATCGACGTTCTGGAGGCCGGGACGGCCGAAGGGACCTGCGCCCCGAGCCCCGGTGGGCTCCTGCCGTGGCAGCTGCTCGAACTCGTCTATCAGCTCGGTCGACACGAACTCGTCCGCGGTGCCGACCTGATGGAAGTCGCACCCCCGCTCGATACGACCGGGGCAACGACGGCAATCGGCGCCGCCGTCGTGACACAGTTCTTCGGAGCCAGAAAGGACGCGAACGTCTGACCCCGACCTCCGTTCCGGCTTCGGGATCAAAAATAAACAGTATTCGTTGACGAATTTCCACTCTCGCGTCGAATTTCGACGCGGAATCAAAATTTATACGTAGGGGTATCACATTAGGTAGTAGCGAGACAATGGTTGACAACGATACCGGTACCGAACCCAGAAACCGTCGCTCGTTCCTCAAAGTAACCGGCGCCGGAGCCGCCGGGATGACCGGCCTCGCCGGTTGTCTTACCGGTGGCAACGGCAATGGCAACGGAAACGGCAACGGCAATGGCAACGGAAACGGCAACGGCAATGGCAACGGAAACGGCAACGGTGACGACGACGGGCTCGATTTCGGCGGCGAATCGCTCGACGTGATGCTCAACGTGGGGGAGATCGCTGACGTCCACCAGCAGCACCTCATCCCGTACATGGAGGAGGAGTACAATCTCGACATCAACGTCGAGGTCGGCGTCACCACCGAACAGCTGACCCAGATCGAAGCCAACCCGGAGAATCCGCCGGACGTTATCATCCCGG
>LKMJ01001872.1_pt1 | contig 18940 bp, 30 predicted proteins | sample 643391 | NCBI WGS metagenome assembly LKMJ01 (sample SAMN04112250, study PRJNA286221) | soda lake metagenome | biome: soda lake; feature: Kulunda Steppe; material: water; isolation source: sample PL-Br10 brine of Picturesque Lake | place: Russia: Kulunda steppe | collected 2010-07 | reverse complement strand
ATGTATGTATGTATGTATGTATGTATGTATGTATGTATGTATGTATGTATGTATGTATGTATGTATGTATGTATGTATGTATGTATGTATGTATGTATGTATGTATGTATGTATGTATGTATGTGTCAGAGGGTCTTTGTGTGTGCACATGCGTGTACGTGTGCAAGCCTACCAGGCTGAAGCGGAAGTGCCTGCCGCATGTAACGGTGGTACTGCACAAACGGTGAAGCAAATTGCTACCAAACATCATGCACACAGAAGAGGCATCCAGGATGAGTGCTTGGGAAGAACTGGGCGAGAAGGACGGGCGGGCCTGACGGCGCACGTCATACGTCTGATAGGCTGCTAGTGATGGGGTTGCAAGAGCACCAAGGGGCTCAAAGGGCCAGCGCCTCCAAGGCCAGCACTCCACTCCAGGCAGGCCCTCTTGCCTATCCCACGGGACCCACGCGTTTTGAGGGTTATGATCCGTTTCCAAGCCAGCTCGCTCATTCCAAGCACGCCCACACCCCCAAGCGACCTCAGTGGGTTCCCATGTCCAGCAGAACACTGGGTCTGGCTGAACCATCAGGATCAGCTGCACACCAAGTCATACCCTTTGCCTGTGGTGAGCAAGCCCTGCAAGCGCACAACCCTGCAGGCCCAGGCAGCGGTGAGGCGGGTAGCCCCCTTTCTCTTGGGGCCTGCCTGCACATGCGTGCTCGACTCGCAACTGTGAGGGCCTGCTCCTGCACGACCCTGCACACGCGTGCCCTGCTCCCATGATCCCGCAGGGAGCGCCGGCGCGGGCAGCCGTGGTGGTGGCGGCAATCATACTACAGCAAGCCATCCCTTCCACCGGTGCGCCCTCGCGCGCGCACCTCTGCAGGTAGCCGGAGCGCGAGGTCTTGACGGTGGTGTCCACCAGGCCTTCCCTACCGGCCATGCAGTGGAAGTAGTACTCCTGTGGACGCAGGCCTGTGAGGAAGCGGTCCCCCACAAAGCCGCACGACCGTGCCCCTGCAAGAGCAGCGCGTGGGCGCACGCACACAGGCGCTGAGCTTTTTGGGCAAAGGCGCATCTGGTCACGTGAGGGCATACGGGTGTGCGCGCGTGCGTGTGTGTGAGCGTGTGTGTGTGTGCGTGTGTGTGTGCGTGTATGTGTGTGAGCGTGTGTATTTGTGTGCGCGTGTGTGTGAGCGTGTGTGTGTGTGTGTGTGTGTGTGTGTGTGGTGGGGTGTGCAATGTGTCTGTGTGAGCGCGCACGTGAGTGCGTGCAGGCTGCTGCGCAGGTCCTAATCCCCACACATCCCCACACACACGCTGCACTTGCATCCACCCCTATCTATCTGCACACCTGCGTCGTACTCCCCAAAGCATGGCCGCGTCTTCCCTGAGGACATGCGGGGCACACACATGCTGCACTTGCATCCACCCCTATCCGCACACCTGCGTCGTACTCCCCAAAGCATGGCAGCGTCTTCCCTGAGGACATGCGGGGCACACGCCGGCCCTCCAGCTCCTGCTGCCCTAGCAGCGCGCTGATCTGGGAGAAGTTCACGAGCGAGCCTTTTGCGCCACTGACGGTCATGAGGGACAGGCAATTGCGAGGGAAGGCCTGCGGCAGAGCGCGACGGACGCAAGGAGAGGGGGAGGGGCGGGTTGCACGTTGGTGGCGAGGGAGGGATAAAGGAGGCAGTGACACACAAGCAGCATGTGCCGATTCTGCTGTGAGCCCATTCTTCACGCAGCTGCTCCCCAGGGGACAACCCTCAAACCCTTAACATACTCAGGCATCCCAGCACAAGCTGCAATGCCTACAGGACGTGCTGCATGCTGCGCTGCCCCTACGCGCACCCCGTACCTGCGTGCGCAATGACCAGGCCCCCAGGCAGGTAAACCTTAACCACCCTCCAGCTCAGCAGGGGGAAGGAGCCGCTGCCTCTGTCCATGGTGTGCCACATCCTTCCTTTTTTTTTGCAACCCATCCGCGCGCGCGCACCTTGATCTGGCCCCCGGGCAGGCAGACCTTGACCACCTCTGAGCTCAGCGGATGCATGCAGCCGCTGCCTTTCATGTCGTGCGCCTTGCCAGTGTCGCTGTTAGCCCGGTAGCGGGTGGCGAGCGCGCCCGACACCTGCACAGTGCATGCATATGGTGTGTGTATGTGTGCTTGCGAGCATGTGAGCGTGTGTGCATGCGAGTATGTGCATGTATGTGTGTGCTTGTGTGCATGTGTGTATGTGCACGTGTGCAAAGGGAGATGGTCGCACAAGTGTGCATGCATGCACGGCCTTTTTCACGAAAGCCATCGAATCCAAGGACACGGCACACGCGGAGGGCAAACACATGCATGCCACCTTCTCTGCAGCCCCCAGCTCCTGGGCTCACTCAGCGGGCAGGGCACGCACGCGCGCACACCTTCTTCTCTGCAGCCCTCAGCTCCTGGGCGTACTTGGCGGGCTCCTTTGTCCAATGCTCAGGCAGCGCCAGCCCCACAAACTCTGCCGAGGTACGGATGGCGATCGCCTCAGCCCGGCTCAGAATGGTCTGCACGCGTACGCAGGGGAGCAAGTGCATGCGCGCGCGTGTGCACGCAACCAAGCTGCGACCGGGCGCGTGCATGTGCCCTGGGGCGATGCTCGTGCGCAAAGGAGCTCGCGTACAGGTTTGGAAATGGGAGCAAGCACGCGCAGGAGTAAAAAGTGAGCAAGCACACATACTCGGCCACACGAGGAGGCATGCATGTGTGCGTGGGAGCACGTACCAATTGGTTCTGACGCATGGCTTAAACAGGCCACAGCACAAAACACGTGCCTGGTGAAGCACGTGTAACAGACTTGGACAGGGCAAGCGTGGATGCAACGGTATAGAGTATAGACAAGGACACTGTGCAGTGAGGTGGACTCCAAATCAAACCCGTTTTGCAACTGCATCTGCATCTGTGTCTGTCTCCGTCTGCCTGCTCTGAATCTACCAAGGCCCATCAGGAGCAGCACCGGCAGCGAACACGCACCGCGCGCTGCGCCTCGGCATGGGGGTTCAGGAGCAGGTCATCAAAGCCGCACGTGAACCCGTGCCACTGCATGTAGGCTGTGAACAGGCGGCTGAAGCAGTTGAGCAGCCGCCCGGCAGCGGTGGGCCCATACAGCTCCTGCAGGGCAGTTGCGCCAGGTCGGTGGCAAAAGGTGAGCGCGCACGCGGGTGCATCGGGCCCCTGCAGCCCCTTCAGGGCAGTCGCACACTGTGCCTGTTGCCAGCTGCAGCCCATGTGATACTTTCCGTCCATTGCAGGTGCATGCATGTGTGTTGTGTGTGCCACATGCTTATGCATGGTGCGTGCATACTAGCTCCTAAGTGCGGGCACCTGCTGCTTGAGTGCATGGGAAGGCTCATACGAGCATGGGCACACAAAGGACACGAAGGAGCTATGGGCACAGAACAGCTAGGGACACAAAGGAGGTATGGGCACAGAACAGCTCTCACTCAATTTTTGCTCGCACGCGTGCGCAAGCATGCCCACCATTTGCATTGCATGTGTTGGCATGTGTAAGCTTGCCTGGGTGCAAAACTAACACGCACCCACACAAACAAACACAGACACTCCCATGAGTACCAGTTGTCCAAGGTGCACACACGCGCGCATCCCCATGCACGTGCAGGCTGTGCAAGGGAGGGCGCACCAGGATGGCCTGCGCCCCTGGCACGCGCACACACACATGCACATCCGCACGCATGCACCCACTCACGCACTCCCAAGCACGAGCCGGCTGCCATAACAGGCGCGCACCTGGATGGCATGCACCCACTCACGCACTCCCAAGCACGAGCCGGCTGCCATAACAGGCGCGCACCTGGATGGCAAGCACCCACTCACGCACTCCCAAGCACGAGCCGGCTGCCATAACAGGCGCGCACCTGGATGGCATGCACCAGGCCAAACTTGCCGTACGCAGCCTTGTCCAGGCAGCCACTCACAAGGTAGCCCCTGCAGCGGCACGCCAGTAGCGGTCAGGCTGAGAGTCTGCTAGGAGAGTCTGCAACAGACAAGGCAGCATCCCTGAGCAGCCATAGCACATACACCCATGACCACAAAGCAGCAGTTGCTGGGTCCGGCTGGTCAGGCTGAGCGCCTGCTGCAGGTCAGGCAGCCTCCCGAGAGAGAACGCAGTCAGCAATCCTGGCACAGCCTCACAGCACACCCAAGGGCACGGGCGGCCACAGCAGAACCCTCTGTGGCGTGCGGCCTCTGCGGTGAGGGCCCCCGCCCTCGTGCACCCCGGCGCGTGGCCACAGCGCGGAGGCGGCTGGGGCCCGCCAGGGCCCTGCGCGGCATCGCCTCCGGGCCAAGGCCAGCAGCCGGGCGCTCTGCTCTGCGCCCGTCCCGCGCGGCCAAACCACCACAACCCCCGCCTCGCTCACTTGTGGAAGATCATCTCCGACTCGCCGGACTGCTTGCCTCCCCAGTAGTCGGGCGGCACTTTGCTGCCGCCGCTGAAGGTCAGGGGCGGCAGGCCGCGCGTGTAGTAAGACACCGCTGTCGACACCACCTGCGCAGGGAGATGGGGAGGGAGGGAAAGGGGGGGGGGGCTGCAGACCATGAGCGCACGCTGCAGCGAGCACAGGAAGCACAGCATGGACCCTCTGCAACTTGGGACCACGGTTTGCACAAGCACGGGCCTGCACGTTGGCCTGCACGTTGGCCTGCTCGTGGGCCTGTGCATGGGCCTTTGCATGGGCCTATGTATGGGCCTATGCATGGGCCTATGCGTGGGCCTGCTTGCCTGCCATGCGTGCATGACGGCTCGTCTGCCTGCACAACGCCTGCAAATCCGGCTGTCGCCAAAGACCGGGAGTGCCTGCCCCTCCTCGCGCGCACGTCCCGCCGGCCGTGCCTGCCTGTCTGCAGCCTTCAGGCCAGGGAGGTGCACCGAGGGGGTGCACCTGCAGCACAAGCGCCCACAGCGCACCTGCTTGCCGCTCCACAGCATGCGCGGCTTCAGAATGGCCGGCGGCTCCAGCTGCATGTCCTCGGGGCCCTCCCGCAACCGCCCACTCTGCGCGCGTCAGCAGCCACATGGTGCACATGGGGAGGGTCACACCCCAGGGGGGGCGGTGGCGCGTGCTGCCAAGCATCATGCAGCCCACACATGCGGCAAACAGTGAAGAGGGAGCTGGGCTGCGGTACACGCAGGGTTGCGCTGCGCCGTCACAAGCCCCCCTGTTTGCAGCCGCCGCCTGCGCTGTCTTTTGAAACAGAGCAAGGAAGGGGGACACTTGAGGCAAACAGAGGGCACAGGTGCACGCCAGCACGCATTGTTCATGAACTGGTTTTTCTTGGGCAAAGTGCGCGCCCACTTCTAGGTAGCCAGAGCCTGGTCTCATGCCTGTAGCTGCACGAGGCGCATGGAGATACACGCGGGGCGCCGGAATGAAGAGGTCCAGGAGGGCTGCGTGCCCTTGCGCAACACGTGTGCAGCAGCGAATGCATGTGCCACGCGCTCGTGCAGCGCTTAGATTGCCATGGGGGTGTGCGCGCCATGCACCTGCTGGCTTCTGCTCCAAACCACACCCTACGCACTCCCGGCGTGCCCTTCTGCCCCCCGCCCCCCCCCTGCGTCCAGACAGTCACCCAGACAGTCACCCAGACACTTCTCCGTCATTCAGACGCACGCGCACCTTGCAGGCCCTCTGTGCAAGCAACGCATGCACACAGACACACATGCACACAAACACACATGCACACACCTGCCAGGCATTGCACGCGATGTACACGAGCTGCGTGTACTCAGCCTTGGTGAACCACGTGTCGCGCTTGGTCATGAGCACGCCTGCCACGACGTGGTCTTGGATCAGCCCCCTGCAGCCCCTCACACAAGCGCACAGAGCAGTCCTGGCGCAGCCTCGCTGGCAGGAGTGTTGCGCAAGCGTGGCAGGGTGCCCGCACAACAAGGAAAAGGGCAGCAGTGTGCTGTGCACATCTCGCAAGCGCAGCAGGATGGCCTGGGCACACTATGAAATGTGGAAGGGTGCCCCGCACAACTGGAAAAAGGGTAGCAGTGTGCTGTGCGCATCTCGCAAGCGCAGCCAGATGGCCTGCGCACACCGGAAGTGTGGCAGGGTGCCTTGTTTGTTGCGCGAGCATCCTTACCCTACGTACTGGCAGCAGCTGCAGGGCTTGATATCGGCCTTAGCTGCATGTGCCTCCAGGGCTACGTGGGCAGGCGGATGGGCTGTGGCATGTGTTGCATCTGCAGCTCAACAAAGGTACAGCTGGGGAAGGGCGCGTGCCTGGAGTGGCACAAATGCTGTGCAGCCCCATGCACATAACCCATGTGCAGGTCAGGGGCTGTGCCTACCCAGGGACGGGCATCATGCCGCGCAAGCCCAAACGCACAGCCCATGCGCCAGTACTGTGCAGCCCATGGGCGCACGCACCCACACACATACACACACTTGCGCGCGCGAGAGTCGGACCACACACACGTGAGGTAGCATGCACATGCGCACCTCAAAGGCTTCCCGTCGGTGGGCACAATGTACTGCTGGTCTGCGTGCACGATGAGCGCGCCCTCCGCTCGCCCGTAGTGGTCCTGCAAGCAGTGTCCGCACCAACAGTGCCCCCCCACCATCAACCCATGCTTTACACGGCATGGCGCATCTGCAGCACACCCTGCTTCACAACCAACTATGGGGAGTGGAGCGGCACACAGGCTGCGAAGCGGCGTGCACCCTCTGTCTTTAAGAGCCGTGCACCTCTGTCTTTGACAGCCGGGCCCATTCTGGCCCTGCCAGGCATGCACTGTTGCCCGCGCCTCGAAGGCGAGTGAGCGACAAGGTAACACCACGCTGGTCAAGGAACGAAACAAAATATGGCACTCTTTCCAGGTGCCCTGCAGCGCCCCTCCAGCGCGCACACGCCCACAGTCAGAGGGCCGCCATCAAGGCTGCGGCGGCTGCCGCCGCCTGCGCGCGCGCGCGCGCACCTGGGGCATGTGCAGGTTGATCTCGTCGCCGTCAAAGTCGGCGTTGAAGGTGGAGCAGTTGGCGTAGTGCATGCGGATTGTCTTCTCGCCCTTGAGCACGCGCGCGCGGTGCGCCATCAGCCCGGGCTTGTGCAGCGTGGGCTGGCGGTTGGTCAGCATGATGTCCCCGTCCTGCGCACGCACGCACACACACAGAGTGATGCCTGGTCACACACACAGTCACGCAGTCACAAACACATACAGAGTAATGCAGGGTCACACACACAGAGTGATGCAGGGTCACACACAGAGTCATGAGGGTCACGCACAGAGTGATGCAGGGTCACACACACACACACAAGTCATACAGGGTCACACACACAGAGTGATGCAGGGTCACACACACACACACACGTCATGCAGGGTCACACACACAGAGTGATGCAGGGTCACACAGAAACACACACACACAGGCAGGCACAGAATGTCGGACACAACGCCACGGCTGTGGCCCAAGCGAGCACGCACTCGCACGCACACACACACACACACACACACACTGTGTGCCAGGCAGGATGGTGTTCTCGACCTGTGCATAATATGCTCAAATGTGCACATGCGCACACACACACACAAAGCTGCAGGTCAGTTCCATGAGCCTCTTCCCATGCACATGCAGCCCCTTCCACTAGGCAAAACTGCCCTTCCTCCCCACGGCCCACCCCCCTCCTGCTCGTGCTCCTGACCCTTCCTTACCCTCACTCCTAATAAGCCTTCCTGCATGTGGCTCACAATCTCAATATCTCAATAGCTCAAAACCTCAGTGATTCACAACCTCAGTGTCTCACAACCTCAGTGGCCCTCACTTTCCGCAGCCCTGGTTCCTTGTGGCTCGCTCCCTCTCGTGTTCCTCCTGGCCCTTCTCACTCCTAGTGCACGCCCTTGCTTCTCACGGCCCACACTTCTAGTCCTTGTGGCCCTCTCTCCGAGTGCGTGCTTGCCCTTAGCCCCTCATGGCCCACACTTCTTAGTCCCTGTGGCCCTTGCCTCCCGTGCGTGGCTCACACCCTTATCACAAATCCATTCTCCCAGTGGCTTTTACCCTTTGCTCCTTGTGGCCCTCTCTCCGATTACGTGCACACCCTTATCACAAATCCATTCTCCCAGTGGCTTTTACCCTTTGCTCCTTGTGGCCCTCTCTCCGATTACGTGCACACCCTTATCATAAATCCCTTCTCCCAGTGGCTTTTACCCTTTGCTCCTTGTGGCCCTCTCCCCGAATGCGTGCATGCCCTTAGCTACTCACCGCCCACACTAGCCTGAGCAGCAATTCCCCTCCCTCTGGGTGCCCAAGCGGGACCCTCCAGGACAGCAACATAATGGGCTCCAACCGGGGACACACATTCACACACACATCCATTACATATCATCCATAACATATCATCCATAACATCCATAACATAATGGGCTCCAACCGGGGACACACATTCACACACACATCCATATACACACACCCACACTTGCACACGGTCTGCAGGGTTGAAAGCACACAGCACAGCTACAGGCGGCATGCGCTCTCGACGCCTGTCGCTGTCGAGCCAAGGGGGCCAATCCCTCATTGAGCTCTCAGCGGCAAAAGCAAAAGAGGCCACGCAGGCCCATGCAGGCCCATGCCCTTTTTGGCACACACCACCTCCTGCCGGAGCGCGCAGCGGCGCGGTGGCGCAGCGGATGCCAGAGCGCAGCCAGTGAGCACTCGGGCCCGGCACGAGGGGGATGAGCGGCACAGCAAGTAAATGCGCGCGTCTGTCAGTGCCTGCAAACCCCACAAAGTGGCGGGCCTGGCAATGCGGCGCCTGTGCGCTTGGGGCCTGGCGCATGGGCACAGCTGCGTACCTGCAAGTGCCTAAACACCGTCTTGTTGGGAGCCTGGAACACTGCTGCCTTGGCTGTGCGGGCCCCCGCAGCGGCCGCGCCCGCCCCCCCCCGCAGCATCTGCTTGCCCCCGCTGGCGGTGGTGGACAACAGCGCCTTGGCAATGCCCTCCCGCTTCTGCGCACATGCACGGGCACATAGCAGCACGTGTGCTTGGCATGAGTCATGGGCGGCTGAATACGCAGCGCGCCAGCGGCGCCCTCCTCCTTCTGCACTTGGGCACACATACCCGCATGCCTGTGTTAGCCGTACGATGTTGCTGGAAATCATGCCATGTGCCTGAAGCCCTGCCAGCCCACTTGCACCACACACCCGACGCGTGCACCAAACACCTGACACGTGCACCAAACACCCGACACACCGCAAGCCCATGAACACAGGCCCCCACCCCGCCCACTCTCCATCCCCCTTCTGCACCCATTCCCCCAAACACCATCACGCCCAGCCCTTACGCCATGTACCCTGCACCCATCAGCCCACGCACACATGCCCCCCTTCCATCCTGCCATCATGCTCAGCGCCACTCGCGTCCAGACCCTCATGCCACACGCCTCACCCCTTACGCCATGTGCCCCCCGAACCTCGCGCCCTTCACCTGTCGGTCCATGCGCTCTAGCTGCACCACCCTGCCGCGCTCATCCTCCACCGCCACTGCCCCGTTCAGCTCGTTGGCGCCGCGCAGCACCGCCTGCGATGGGCACAGCATACGCGCGCGCACTCACACATGGATGTGGTCAGTGCGATTTGGCGCAAACATGCACCTGGTAGGCGCAAGGAGCAAGGCGCCTTGACCAGCGCACTGGCGCTGCGCAGCACTGGCAGCGGTGGGCAAAACCAACATGCAGCCTTGATCAGCTGTTTGATGACATGCCACAGCCTCAACACACAGCCTCTCGTGGGCAGTGCCAACACATGCACACCACTTGGCGCCTCAAAGTGGGTTTTGGGTGCCAAGGGAAGGAGTGGCTGTCATGCACACAAGGTAACGCATTTACTTGGGGAGGCAAACACTGACGGCGCGGCAGCATGGAAGCGGAGCACCATTGCTGTTCATCTACACACCACCCAGCCAAACGACTGTAGTCAGTCACTCCACAGCCTTGGGCGCAGCCCCCTCAGGTCAGAACACACAAACAAGCGCACTGGCTCAACACATTAACATCCGCACACCACCCATCCGCACACCACCCATCCGCACGCCACCCACAGCCGCGCGCCACCCATCTGCACACCACCCATCCGCACGCCACCCATCCGCATGCCACCCATCCGCATGCCACCCAGCCCACCTGCCGCAGCCGCTCAACATTCCAGGGGGTGACCTTCTCAGGGTAGCACAGGCGCTTGGCAAAGTAGGGGGGGACGCCAATCTCGCCCGCACCGATGTACGGGTCAGGGGAGATGACGGACCTGCGCCAGCAAATGGATGAGATTCAATCATGTGCGCAGTCACAGGAGCTGGTGGTGAAATCCTTGGAGGGCGCACGCCACTCGCGCACGGTGCACAGAGCAGGGGGAGATGACAGGCCTGCAGCGGCAGCAGCAGCAGCCATGGGCACAGCAACGATACCCGGCGATTAAGAGCTGTGTGCATTTTGCTCGCACTGCCCTGATGGTGGGACCGCTGCAGCGGCTCCCTCTGGCGACCAAGAGCTGATGGAGGGGGCAATGCAGGGTACTGAGGTGCTCTCCCTGGAGGCTAGTTTGCGCGCTTGATGCTGTTGACACAAAAATAGCAAAATGCAGCGACAAATGATCTAGCATGTGCGCGCACAGACACATAGACACACATACCCACATCCATTTACAAGCGACAGAGTTGGTGCTGCAGGCAAACCAGTAGTAAGAGCGCGCTCCAAGCTGCCGCACCTCGCTGCATAGTTGACGCGCTTGCCCATCATGTTCTTGCGGAACAGCCCCTCCTTCTTCTCCAGCACCTGGGCGCAGGGCATGCAGAACAGTCCAGGCAGCAGTGATCGACAGGCTGGGCAGAGCGTGTGTCTTCGTTATGCTCCCTACTGTAATGAAAGTAGGAAGCCAATGAGGGAAGCGTGGGCCGCATGCACATGGTGCGCATCCAACGCACCCAACAGAAGTGCACATGCACGTATGCACGCACACACACCTCAGCTTAACACGTGCATCTGGCCGATGCCCTGCTGCTTCTCCACGCCGGCGCGGTCAGATATGGATGCGCACACATGCATACACACACACCACGCGCACACACCAGTTTTCCACGCGCACCTGGCGAATGCCCTGCTGCTTCTCCACGCTGGCGCGGTCAGACAGCGTGGAGTCCATGAGGCCGGCGACAGCGTCCTGCAGCTGCAGCCAGATGTTCAGCACCCGCCCCATCTCCATGGCCTTCACCTGCGCAGGCACAATGCGCGCGCGCATGTTTGTGTGCGTGAGCTCAGTATTAGGTTAGGCAAACAGATGGGTTTGGACACTTACGTATGGGTAATGTTTGTGCACCCACGTTTACATATGGGATAGACATTTCATGCATCCCCACATTAATGTATGGGATAGATTTTTTGGCATCCCCAGGCTTCAGCATGTCACCAGCCAGCATGTAAGAGCAGGCCTGGGACACTGCGCTTCACAGGTCAACTGTCGCAGCGCACGCTGTGGCAGCATCGCGCTGGAGTTGCTGCAAGCTGGAGCACATGCATGCACAAAGGAGAGGGTGCCAGCTGCCGCCGCTGCTGTGACGCTGGATTTGCTGCAAGGTGAAGGATGTGCGTGCACGGCAAGGGGGCGGCGGCTGGAGCAGGCGCATGTGGGCGCCTGTGTGCACCAGCTGCCGTTGCTCAGGGGACGCACCAGCTCCGGCTGCACAACGTTCTGCAGCTCCTCGGGCTTTGCAGCAGTCTCCTGTGCAGAGCTGATGTCCAGGCAGGCGGTGAGGATGCGCTGCAGGGCGACATTCTGTGGGTGCTCAAACCTGCAAGGCGCGGAAGTGGGCAGCACGCAGGCTGGTCAGGTGCGGGAAGAGGCTGCTTGGGTGCGTTAAAATGTGTGCCCTGTGTCACCAATGCTTGTATGCTGGCTCTGATTCTGGTGTGCCTGAGCTGCTCCATAACAATCACACGCAGACAAGCACATATGTCTCCAGCTGCAGCTTGCTTTCACACACCTTGCTCCGAAGGACACAAACCACTCTGGGCGCCAGCATGCGCTGCGTGCCGGCCTCACGCTTCCCCTGCGGCTGCGCTTGCATGCGCAAACAGCTAACACACACACGCGCACGCACGCACATGCACGCTCGCGCACGGCATGCACAGCAGGCGCGCGCCCTGCCCCGCCCTGCCCTCCCCTCTTACATGTCTTCGCCCACGCGAGAGGGCGGCCGGAACTTGTTGGGCACCACCGGCAGCGTGCGCACGAAGAACATCTGGAAGCCGGCCTGGATGCGCTGCTGCGCTTCTTTGGACCACCTCAGGGCGGTGAAGGGCGCCGGGGCGGACGCCGCAGTGGGCGGGATGTTGCTGCGGCTGTGGCTCCTGTGCAGCGGCAAAGGTGGGGGTGGGGGAAAGGTCCGGGGAGGGGATGGTGATGGGGCGCAGCAGCGCTTTGCCGTGGAGCTTGCTGACAAGCACATGTGCAGGCCCATTGTGGCACACGCCCTGCACAGGCACCCCTACGCTTGATGGCAATGAGCACAAGCACATGCCCTTTTCAGGCACATGCTCTGCCCAGGCACGCCTGCACTCTGCCGCAATGCTTGATGGCAAGGCGCGGGTGCACGCCCCTTGCGACCCGTGCTCTGCCTGTGCACGCCTATGCTTTGCCCGTGCACGCTTGCGCTTGAGGATGACATGCACATGACAACAAGCATGAGCGCATGCCCTCTGTGCCATGTACTCTGCCAGGCCGCGCCTCAGCCCCATACATCATCCCACTGACCACCAGCTGGCTGCTCAGCCTCACACTGCCCGATGGCCACTAGCATGCACAAAACCCCTGAGCCCCACACTGCCCCGCTGACGCACTTGCAAGGGCAAACGCCCACCACCAGCCCAACCCCAGTCAATGAGCCTCCAAGCGGCTCGCATTTCCCTCAGCCTTGCGTTGTGTGCGCAATGACAGAGGAGGATTATGAGCCCTCCCTGTGCTCCTGCACCTAGCTGCGGCAGCCTCCGGCAGCAAGCAGCGTGGCCTGTAGACCCCTGAGTTCTCGCCCTGGGGGTCCATGAAAAGTTTAATTCATTCATAACCTCCCACAAAGCCCTTTCCTCCTCCGTCTAGGGATCCCCTGCCTCTCCCAGACGCACCTGCTGATGGGCAGCGCCTGTGCCAAGTCGCTGCCTGGCCCAAAGATGAGCGCAAGCAGCCGCCACTCTGACGCCCACAGCCGCCGCAGCAGCTCCTCCGCCTCCAGGGGCGTGATGTACTTGGGCCGCAGGTCGCTGCAGCAGCACCGGCGCCAGGCGTGTTCGAGGTTGGCACTCACATATGAGGTTACACACATGCATGAGGTGGCTCACTCACACATGAGGAGGCAGACACACACTCTCACATACACAACACATGCATGACACACGCACCAGGGGTAGGATATCACACACAACACACCACACATCACACCACACACAAAATACATGACACACACACACATGACACCACACATAACACCCACACCCACACACCCACATACACGAGACACAACACACACACGAGACGCACAACACACGCGCGAGACACACCCAACACACACACACACGAGGTGGCACACACATGAGGTGGCTCATGCATTCCTGGGCATGCGCAGCCTTGCGGAACACCTTGAGCCAGGCCTGGCTGCGTCACTGGAAGGCCGTCCAAGCACCACAGAGTCCCGCGTGACTCCAAGCACCACAGAGTCCCGCGTGACGCTCGCAGGACGACAATTTTGAGCCTCAAGGGCGCCTTGCCCTTGTGATCCTGGGGCCACAGAGGCTGCTCCGGCAGAGGCTCAGGCTTTGCCCACCTAATCCCTACCCACAGGCATGTCGGCAAGCAGGCTTGGCTGTTGTGTGCATGCCTCGGCTAGACGTGTGCGTGCTGCCCCACGCTGTGCGCTTCTGGCCTACAGGACCCGGCAAAACGCAGCAGAGCCTCATGGCAGTCACGTACGGCAAGTGACCGCACCATGGTTTGCTGCCCCAGCGCGCGCTCTTACACCTCTTACACCAACATGCACACGCGACACGCCTGCACAGGCGCGCTCAGTCCTGGCACTGGGTCACAGCTCTGTCAAACAGACAGCATGAGGATGCAGGCATGCAAGCAAGCAAGCTGCCCGCCCCCGCCACCCACATGTCCTCTGAAGCGGCAGCAGCCGTGCCCTCATCCTCTAAATGCTCTCGTAGCATGCCGTACTCAATTTCGTCCGTCTGGCCCCTCTGCGCCGCCTTCTCCTCCTTCTTCTGCTCCGCACTCTGGTAGCCCTGCGCACCCTCCTCCACCTGCGCGTGTGCAGGGCCGCATGCGCGCAGACTGCCGCATATTGACTGAGCACATGCCCACCTGCTCGCGCACGCACACAGATCATCACAGCCCGCCACCTTTCGTGGCACGCGCCGTGCGACTGAGCCCACCTGCCAACCTGCTGCGCATGCTCCCGCCGTCAGGCAGAGACCTTTGCTGCTGACAGTGTAGCCACCTGACACAACCTTCAGGTGTGCACTAAGCTGGCGTGACGCCACGACCAGCTTCCCCGGGCAACCCCGCCACCACCCACCAGCGCCTCCAGCGCCGCCTTCTCTTTGTCCTCCTCAGCCTCGTCGTCGTCGCTGCCCCACGCCTCCTCCTCCTCCCCCTCCTCTCCCTTGCCCTTGACGGCACCGGCGGCGGGGTCCTGCGCAGGCCAAGCACAGACAGCGCGCGTTCAAAAAGCTGTTCAGGTTCAACACAAGCTGGCTGGCGAGTGCAAAATACCCCAGCTGCCTGCATGGCCACAGCAATGGCCGCAGTACCACATTACGCTGGACGGGCCGCACGTCACTCTGTGCCTAGGGTAGACAAGCATGGCAGCACACTGTTTTGCCCACTGGGCATTCCCAGGCGCTTCTGCACCACGACACTGGCTGCAGCCACTTGCAGGCACAGGCTCCTTGGAGCGCGCACGCCAACAGTCGCATTTGCACCACATGTGCTGTTGCACAACCTGCCGCGCCCAGTGCGCAGCAACCATGTGTGCCTGGTGTGCTCAGCGTGCCCAGCGTGCCCCGTGTGCAGCGAGCACGTGCACACTGGCTGCCCTTGCCTTGCAAGCGCGCCCCCACATGAGCGGCGCCCGGCCAAGGCTAGGGGCACAGCGCAAAAAGCAGCACCGGCAGCACCACCCTGCTGCGTGCCCTCGCCTGCCTCCGGGATGCCCCCTTCCGCCCTGGTGGGCACGAGGGCGCCCTGCACCACAAAGCAACACCGCCCCACCCACTCCGCCTCACACCCCGCACCTGCTTCTGGCGCTTGCTTGCAGACGCGCGCTTGCTTGCGGCCGCGCGGCGCTTGGCCTGCTGCTCCTGCAGGCTGGCCGCCATCTCCGCCTCCATCTCGCTCGCGCCAAAGTCACCCTGCGCACCAGCCGCGCGCGCATCGCCATTTAGGTCCCGCCCCACCGGAAGCAAACTACACGGCAGTGCTTCAATCGGAAGCTGCTTCATGCAGCAGATACTGCGCACGGGCAGTTCAGGCGCGGCTCCGTGGCGGTGCTACCCTGACGTGCAGCAGCCTGTGCTTGTGCAAGCGCTGTGCGCGGGCCAGCATTGCACGGGCCTGATGCTGTGCAACACCTGCCACTCCCTGCCTGGCGCTGACACGCGTACGTGCGCATAATCGCGAACTGGGGAAGGCATGCGCCTGCGCTGCGCTCAGCCTGGTTTTTTTAAGGCGAGGCGTAAACGTTTTGCTCAGTCGGGGGGGGAGAGGGAGGAGGGCCTTGACAACCTCGAGTCAGGCTACAAGTCGAAGTCGAGTAGCCTGATTTGTGGTCTGGCAGGCACAGGCAGCGCAGGCCTTGGCTGACCAAGAAACGGCTGAGTAACGAGCGGGCCTGGCGCCGACGGGGCGTGCGCGCTGCTGCAGCGCATGCGCTCAGGCGCCATCACACACCTTGCCACAGCCGGCATGCCGCATTGGACCATGCCCAGCCTGAAGCATATATTATGTTTGAGGAGAGAGCATGCACTCCAGGCGCAGACCACCCCTCACGCTCAGACACACCCACCTGCTGCTGCTGGTGAGGCTGGGCCAGCACGCTGCGCAGCACCTTGCCCGTCTTCAGGTTCTGCATTACCGCCTTTGCAGAGCCCCACACTTTGAACAGCCGCATGTGGCCCTGGCGCTTGATGTTGGGGCTGTGGGCCTCGCAGTTGCGGCACCGCCCCTTGGGCATCTGCGCAGGGCACGGAGGGGGCGGCGGAGGTTTTTCCGCGTGCTGCTGGAACCTGTTTGCCACGCGCAGCGCCTCACTGCGCGGAGCGCCACACACAAGGGCGGTCGCAGCTGCGTGCTGCCAGAGGCTGGAGGCACACGCAGGGGACGCGAGGTACAGCACCCGGCAGCACAGGGTGCGCCTAGCCGCGGCGGCAGAACGGACTCTGGGCTTTGGGCCTTGAGGGCGCACACAGCCCTAGATGCACACCACACGGGCTCCGCGCCGGGCGCCAGCAGCCGTGCGCTGCTGGCCGGTGCGCGCCGCACACAAGCAAAGACCCGGCAGGGCTTGTGGGTTGGTGCCCCCCTCCAGGTCCATGCCTTGGAGAGGCACCTCGATGGTGCAAGCTGTTGACCAGCTCAATGTACCCAGCCGTTGAGCAGCACGGCAGCTCGCCCCCCCCCGCCGGTGCCCCTAGCCCGAAAGAAATCCGAGATTGTGTCTTGGATGGCCTCATTCAGCCATACATTCACCCAGGCAAAGAAGTCAGTGATCCGAGATCATGCCTTGGATGGCCCCGCCGGCTCATTCAGCCACACACCCATCCGGGTAAAGAAATCCGAGATCTGAGATAGTGTCTTGGATGGCCCCACCGCCTCATTTTGCCACACACCCACCCGGGCAAAGAAATCCGAGATCGTGTCTTGGATGGCCTCCAACGTGTGTGACGTCAGCGTGGGCGCCAGGCGCTGAGGGCCACTGCTGCAGTGCGCGTCCGCAGTGAACAGGCCGCTGGCGTCAGGCATCTTCTCGCTGCCCTCCAGCACTCCCTCCAGCTCCTTAGGCTGCGCACGCATGCACATGGGCATGGGCCACGGTGTGTGTGAATGTGTGTGTGTGAGTGTGTGTGTGTGATGTGTGTGCATGTGTGCGCATGTGTTTCTGTGTGCATGTGCATATTTGTATATGCACAATAACATCCGTGGGTCTGAACTGTAAACCGTCTACCAAGCACCTAGGCAGCAAGGCAGGCAACACGCAGGGTGTGCATTCCGCGGCAAGTTCTGTGAGGTGTAAACTATTAGTGAGCGCCGCTGCCTGGCAACTGCTCCCCACAAAACCCTGGCTGACCCCAAACGTACAGCTGCAGTAACACCTGCGCCAGATGCAAGCAGCATCGCAGCCATGCCCATCCATTGAGCACGTCCTTGGGGCCCCTGACGGAAGCGAACCGCACAAATCTATGCCCCTCCCTGCACCCTCGTCCCCTCCTCTCACCACCGCTCCGCGTGCCACTTGCAGCGCTGCGGCATCGGTCAGCCGCCCGGACACCAGCAGAGACAGCTTGCGCTCAAAACGCGCCACCTGCAGGCGGCGTCAGGGCACACACACCGTTAGGGCGCTGTGCGCACCACGATTTCTGAGCGAGTGATTCACGTGAACACGACTGCGGGTGGGCATGGAATGGGACCCTGCCTCCAGCATTCAGCCAGCAGCGCAGCCTGCTTCCGGCAAGCAGCAAGCACAGCCAGCTTAAGAAGATTGTCCTGAGGACCAGAGAGGGGGTAAAGGTGCCAGTGCATCGTGAAGCTGGGCCTGGCAGGGCATGGCATGGCATGCCCACAAAAGCAGCAGAGGAAGAGGGCAGGCAAATGGGGAGGGGGCAAAGCACAAGGCTGTCACTCCAGGGCAAATCTTCAGAAGCGGCAACAGCATGAGCGCAGGCCACTTAAAGAAGCGACCAAGCTTATGGACCAGGGCTGCTTCTAGGATAGCCATGACAACAGGATACGCAATTTTTGGTGGCGAAGTGATATTAGCAGCTTTTTGGACACTGCCTCACGATGGCTGCTTGGACCTTTTAGGCTTCAGGCAAATTCACACGGGAGGTAAGCTGAAGGGCCAAATGCCGTCCGTACAATCACAGGTTGTTTGTGCGGCACGACGTGATGCAGCGCTGCGAACCTCTTCTCTGTCCATACAGATTATAGATCATTCTTCGGCCGCAAACGATCAGCCTATCGAATAGGAAGGCCATTGACCCTTACATGCAACATGCAGCTCACCTCTTCTCTGTCCATACGGAACTTGAAGCAGTAGTGGCACTGCTGGCGAAGGATCTTGTACATGTTGCTGGGGGAGCAGGGCAGCACAGGTGCAGGAGCATGCGCGGCTCAGGAAAAGGGGTGGGATGGTAACATGGGACAGCACCGGCCGACTTCCATGCCCGGGCAAATGGCAGCCCTCCTGACAGCATTGCAACGAGGGCACCCTTTAGACGCAACGCTGTGGCTGCACCGCTCCATTTCAAAATCCATTGCAAAAAAAATTGATTACAAACATGGATCTGCTGAGCCTCCAAAAGAAGGTGCCGCCTGTCTTCCTGGAGCCAATCAAGAACGCACTTGGCCGCTCTGCATGCCCCGCACAGCAGGGATCAGACCAGCACGCGCGTGATACATGCATGACATGCATCTATTAACACATTCAAAATTGGTCGCTCACGTGCCTCTGCGCCCATGCACACAGAGCATGTTCGGGAAGGAGCCTCGGCACTCACTTGAAGATGATAGGGTTGTACACAGGCACCGGCAGCTCGATATGCCCAAAGTGGCCCGGGCACATGGAATAAGGCAGGCTGCACGTCCCGCACCTGTGTGTGTGTGTGTGTGTGTGTGTGTGTGTGTGTGTGTGT